>ENA-OREN01000121-OREN01000121.1-marine-metagenome-genome-assembly--contig:-NODE-121-length-110019-cov-5.173000_pt1 | contig 110019 bp, 107 predicted proteins | sample MGYA00248624_ERZ508555 | MGnify/ENA primary metagenome ERZ508555 (study PRJEB26222, sample SAMN06267773) | marine metagenome | isolation source: Saanich Inlet, British Columbia, Canada | place... | reverse complement strand
GCCAAATATGATGGTGTGCGTCGATGATGTCGGCCATGGCGGTAATTCGGATATTTGCTTGGGCTTGTCAAACAGCTCAGTGCATGTTCTCGCCGCCATCCACATTGAGGGTTTGGCCGGTGATGAAGTTGGACGCATCGGAGGCCAGGAACATCACCGCGCCGACCAGATCGTCCGGCTGCTCGGCCCGCTTGAAGGCGCGCGCCCGGTAGCGATCTGATTGGCCTTGCAGATATTGGGTGGTTGACGACGCAAGCTGGGTTTCGCTTTCGGTGAAGCCCGGCGTGATCGCGTTGACTGCGATATTGTCGTCGCCCACTTCGCTGGAGAGCGAGCGAGTGAGCCCAATGACGCCGGCCTTGGATGTCGAATAATGCAGTCGGTTGGGCGCGCCCGACCAGAAGCGGGAGGAGGAAATATTGATGATCTTACCGCGTCCCTGCTTTTTCATTTGCCCGTAGACCGCTCGGCAGCAGAGGAACATACCGCGCAGATTGACCGCCATCACCCGGTCCCATTCCTCCACCTCGATCTCGTGCCAGGGGCGGCGCTCCAGGACGCTCATCAGCGACGCGTTGTTGATCAATACGTCGATGGAGCCAAAGGCGTCGATGGCGGTGGCTGCCATGGCCAGTGTCGCTGGCTCATCCGCTATGTCGGTGGCGACCGATATCGCCTTGCCACCGTCTTCGTCCGCGTTGATGGCGGCGGCAACCGCTTCGCCTTCCTTGGCGGCGATGTCGGCGATCACCACATTGGCGCCGGCGCCGGCCAGGGCGGTGGAATAGACCTTGCCGATGCCGGTGCCACCGCCGGTGACGATCACCGAGCGTCCGCCAAGATCGAACAGCGGGTTAGTTTCCATTTCGCTCATGCTGCTGCCTCGGGGCGCGACCCGGCGACCGCGACCCGGCGCAAGATGCGGGGTTGTGCCGGATCGAAATCGGTGCGCGCGTGCTGGGACGCGAAATTATCCCACATAAGAAGATCACCGGGCCGCCAGCTATGCTCAAATATGAATTGCGGTTGTTCCATGTGGTCGAACAGTTCGGTCAATAACGCGTCGCTATCCGCCCGCTCCATACCGGTGATGTGGTCGCTCATCAGGCGGCTGACGAACAAGGCTTGCTCCCTGGTTTCGGGATGGTGGATCACCACCGGGTGTTCGAACTGGGGCGCATCGGCGCGGATGCCGTCGCCCTTGATGGTTGGGTTGGTGTCGTAATCATAAATATTGAGGACGCGCAGCCCATCCAGCCGCGCCTTCATATCAGCCGATAGCGCCGCGTAGGCGCTGACCGTGTTCATGAATAGCGTGTGGCCGCCGGCATCGGGTATTTCGATGGCGTTGAGGATGGTCGCCTTGGCCGGGCGCTCGTAATAGCTCTGATCGTTGTGGAACTGCATCTCGCCTTCCGGCAGGACGCCCGGCTTGCCGTCCACGTCACGGTTGGAGACATGCATGAATTGTTGGTTGTCGCCTAGGATATGGGTGGCCGAGCGGATCGGTTGGATATCGCCGAAGTTTTGGGCGAAACGGGTTTGGTCGTCGGCGCTCAAAGTCGTTCCCCGAAAGAGGATGATCTTGAAGCGAAGCCAGGCGGCGTGCACGGTATCGAGCACTTCGCCGTCCATGGTTTCGTTCAAATCAACGCCGGTGATCTCGGCGCCGATGGCGTCCGACAATGGCGTTACCTGGACGCTCATAACGCGGCTCTTTTCTGGCGTATTGTGTGCGCCGCGTACAGGCCTGCCAGGATCACCGCCGAGACGCCGGTAGCCTGTAAATTCGGTGCGATCATGCCGAGGCCGAGGGCGGCAAGGACGATGCGCATCCATGCCGATAGCGGCGCGAACAAATAGGCTTCCAGCGCTGCCGCCAGCACCACCAGCCCGATCGCGGCGGTAACCGCCGATACCAGGATCATCAGCACCGGCCCTGCCATCAAGAGCTCCGGTCCATAGACAAAGGCGAACGGGATCAGGAACGCGCCGATGGCAAACTTGACCGCCAGCAATGCGATATAAAGGGGGTTGTCTTCGGCAATGGATGCGGCGGCATAGGCGGCCACTGCCACCGGCGGCGTCAGCGCCGACATGACCGCGTAATAAAGTACGAACATATGCGCCGCCAATGTGGGGATGCCGAGCTCGGTGAGGATCGGTGTCATCAGCGCCGCGGCCAGGATATAGGCGCTCGGCGTTGGCATGCCCATGCCGAGGACAATGGTTACCGCCGCCGTCAGCGCCAGCGTCGAAAACTGCTGCGCGTTGGTGATGCCGTTGACCACATGGGCGAACTTGCCGGCTAGGCCGGTCATGGTAATGCCGCCGATCACCAGCCCGGCGGCGGCACAGGCGCCAGCTACCGGCACCATGCGGTAACAGGTCTCAGACAGGACATTAATTAATGTGACCAGCCCGACCCTTGTTTCCGCCTTGAGCAATGACACCGCGAACACGGCGATGGTGCCGAATATGCCCACCATGGTCGGCGTATAGCCGTTCAAGAGGGCGACCGAGAGAATAACCAGCGGCACGAAAAACAGGCCGCCATTTTTCATGGTGGTCAGGAATTTGGGAATTTGCGAATCCTCAAGGCTGCCGAGGCCGAGGCGCAGGGACGAGAAATGCACCTGGGAATAGACGGACACGTAATAAAGGATCGCCGGGATGAAGGCGGCGATGGCGATGTCCCGGTATTCGACGCCGGCGAAATCGACCATGATGAAGGCCGCCGTGCCCAGCACAGGCGGCACGATGGAGCCCCCCGTCGATGCCGCAACTTCGATGGCACCCGCATAGGCGCCCCGGTAGCCGAGCCGCTTCATGATCGGAATGGTGATCGAGCCGGTGGTCACTACGTCGGATGTGGGGCTGCCCGATACCATGCCGTACATGCCCGACGATATGACCGCCACCTTGGCCGGCCCGCCCGGCTGGCGCCCGGAAATGGCGGCGGCAAAATCGAAAAAGAATTCGGAGCCTTTGCAGGCCTGCAAAAGCGTGCCGAACATCACGAACATGAAGGCATATGTCGCGGCGACGCGGAGTGGCAGGCCGAAAATACCATCGGTGGTAAACACCGTGATTTCAATGAAATGGGCATAATCGATTTCGCCGTGCTGCAAGATACCGTCCAGATTGTGACCCCAAAGATTATAGGCAACAAAAATCAACACCAACCCGGTCAGGCCAAGCCCGGTGGATCGTCTGGTGACTTCAATTGTCAGGAAAAACACCAAGGATGCGAAGAAAATATCCCAACTGGTCAGCTCGTCCAAAAGGACAATACGCTCCACAATCTCCGGCGCCTTGACGCCGAAATAAATACCGGCGGATATGGATAGCAGCGCCAATATCACATCGACCACCGTTGGCCGCTCGGAAACCGAATGTTCGAACGCGCCGGTGGTCAAAAAGCCAAGCGCCGCCATGCCGGAAAAAAATAAGACCGTCAGTGCCCAGGGCGCGATGATGATGTAGGTGGCCGCCGTAATCACATAGACGCCGACGGCGACGGCGAACGGCGTGAATACCCAATAATAGATGCCTTGCGGACGGCGCCGCGCGCCGACCGAAAACCACATGGATGCCGATAGTAGCGGGTTGGATGCCATAATCCGGCGCTTCAAGTCATTCGAATTCAGATGATTTGCGAAGGGAGCATGGCGTCGGCCATGCTCCCTTCTACAATGATCGAGGCGGCGCTAAGCCTACATCAAGCCCACTTCCTTGAAGTATTTGGCCGCGCCGGGATGGAACGCCGCCGCGCCGGGGACCGCCATGAATTTCTTCTTGGCGTTTTTCTTGATCAAGCGGTGGGATTTGTTTTTGAACTCTTCGATCTGCTCGACCATTGCCTTGGCAAGATTGTAGGCGGTGCCGTTATCCATCGAGGCGTTGACCACAATCACCGCGCCGATGCACACCGACGACGAGCCGGCCGGCGACCATTTGTAGTCGCCCGGCTTGATCGGGCAGGGGGCGCCGCCGAACGCCTTGGCGACCTTGGCGGTCACGTCGGCCGGAATATCCAGCAACACCGGCGTCACGCCCTTTGCAATCTCGCGCACGCGCGGATGCTTGTAGGCGATGCCGAAATTGACCATGTCGATGCGCCGGTCCAGATAGAGCGACACCATTTCTTTGGATGCGGCATGCACAACCTGCCCGCCCCAGCTTTTGATCTTGTCCGGGGTGGCGCCCATCAGACGCATGACCATGGCGCTGACATCGCTGTCCATATTGCCGCGCCGGTTGATGGCAACCCTGAGCGGCGCTTTTTTGGCAACGATGTCGGCAAAGCTCTTGATGCCATGCTTGTCGGCAAAGCTTTTGGCCAGGATCAAATGGGTGGCCTGAAACCGCCAGGATGGCGCATAGGCGCGGAAAAGAACGCGCACGTTTTTGATCGCGGCTTTGTACGGCTTGGAGCCTTTGACCGCGGCGTTTAACTCACCATCGGTGGCCAAACCCATGGGAACCTTGCCCTTGGCAACCAGCGGAATGTTGGCAAGGCCGCCGGACGAGGTTTGATAGCTGACCGTCGAGCCGGGATAGGCCTTGGCGATGGCGGCATCGATACCGCCGCCGATGCGCGACCAGAGCCCGCCCGGGCTGGCCCCCGACAGAGTCAGATTATATTTCTGCGCGGCCACCGGTGCGGCGGCCAACGGAATGGCGATGACGCCGATAGCGGCGGCGGCCAGTAAATTGAATTTCATAGTATTCCTCCCAAACATTTTGCCCGCCAGCGTTTTGCCAGGAGCTTTCGAAAATGAAGGCAATTTTCAAACGTAAAAAAATTACCGCTGTGATCTTACCCAATTCCGCCACCAATTACACCCTTGAGTTCATGCCCGGTTGCTCTAAAGTGCCGGGAATTCTTAGCCATATTGTAAAGTGACCGCACCTACGGCCCCCGCCAGATCATTGGTACGCCGGGGCGGTCAGGCTAAGCATTAGGGGGCTATCAGCCAAACCGCCCGGACACAGCGTCCGGGCGCGTTTCCGCCGCCGATTAACGCGGCATTGATGCGTCCCCGGGCCGCCGACAAACGCAGCCCATCCGGGACGCCTAGGAGATGAAAAATGGATGCAGAGACCAAAAAGACCGGCGCCAAGATAGACGGCGTCAAAGACTTGCGGAACACCATCGATTGGCTTCGCGCCGAAGGCGATATCATCGACACCGACAAGGAAGTGGACCCCGATTTGGAAGTGGTTGCCCTTCAAAAACATCTGGACGGCTCCTGCCCGATCCTGTTCGAGAACGTCAAGGGCAAGCCCGGCCACCGGGTGATCACCAACCTGTTCGGCGATATCAACGTCATCAACAAGATGTTCGGCTGGGAAGACGATACCGACCGCACCAAGAAACTGGCGCGCGCTTTTTCGCACCCAATAGCACCGGAAGTGATCGACAGCAAAGACGCGCCCGTGCACCAACATGTCATCGAAAAACCCACCGATGTGAACCAATATATGGTGCCGGTCCGCCACACCGAATTTGAGCCGGAATTGACCGTCGGCTCCGGCATTCGCTGCGTTACCGGCGAGCATTTCGACGGCGGCACCGATCTTGGCTACAACCGCATGAACTTCCGTTGGGGCGATACCGGTACCTTCCAGATATCGCCGGGCTCGCACATGTGGCAGGTGGCGTCCAAATATTACAAAGAGGACAAGCCGATCCCGATCACCATGTGCTTCGGCGTGCCGCCGGTCTGCACCCTGATGGCCGGGGCCGGCTTCGATTACGCCATCCTGCCCCAGGGCTGCGACGAGATCGGCATCGCCGGCGCCATCCAGGGCGAAGCGGTACGTCTGGTCAAAGCCAAGACCGTGGACGCCATGGCGCTGGCCGATTGCGAAGTAGTGCTGGAAGGTTATGTGGACCCCCGCGACCGCCGCTTTGAGACCAAGGAGTCTGAAGACGCCGGCGTTCAGGGCCGCTACCATTTTCATCCCGAATGGGCCGGCTATATGGGCAAGGCCTATAAGGCGCCGACCTTCCATGTGACCGCGGTGACCATGCGCGATCCGGCGACCAAGCCGATCATCTTTGCGCTCGGCGTGCACACTTTGGACGATCACAACATCGACACCACGGTGCGCGAAGCGGCCATGTTCGAATTGTGCGAACGGTTGCAGCCCGGCATCATCCAAGACGTGGTCATTCCCTATCCGATGACCGATTGGGGCGGCGCCATCATCCAGGTGAAAAAGCGCAACCGCATTGACGAAGGCTGGCAGCGCAACTTCATGACCGCCATCCTGTCGTGCTCCCAAGGCATGCGCATGTGCATAGCGGTATCCGAAGATACCGATCCTTATGATATGGATGATATCATGTGGAACCTCACCACCCGGGTGAACCCCAAAACCGATATCTTGAACCCGATCCCGGGCGGCCGCGGTCAGACGTTCATGCCGGCCGAGCGTATGACCGCCGGCGAAAAGGAATGGACCGCGTCCAACACTTCGTTCGAGGGCGGCATGTGCATCGACGCCACCGTGCCGTTTGGGTATGAGAGCGATTTCATGCGTCCGGTCTATGCGGTGGACAAGGTCGATCCCACCAAGTTCCTGAGCGAGGCCGATCTAGAAAATGCCCGCTCGCGCATGCGCGGCTGGGTGCATTCGCTGGCCAAAACGGGACGGTAGATTGCACGCGATATGAGACGGAAAGGGCGGCTCTTCGGGGTCGCCCTTCTCGCCCTATAAGGAAAAGGTATGACCGATAATACCGACATTGTACCGGCCCACGCCTATCGTTGGGTCATCGTTGGTGTATCGGCGATCTTGATGGCCTTTGGCATTGGCGTCATTTCCGCCGGCATAACCGCCTTTATCATACCGCTAAATCAGGAATTCGGCTGGCCGCGCGGCTCCATATCTTTCATCAACACCGCCGGATTGGTTGGCGTTGCTCTCGGCGGTGTTGTCATGGGCCGCTTTGCTGATCGGACATCCGCCCGACGGATTGCCTTGATCGGTGCGGTTTCCCTTGGAATTTCGTTGCTCGCCGCCGCCCGGGCCGACACCCTTTGGCAATTTTATGGTTTGTTTTTCGTGGCCGGCTTCCTCGGCGCCGCCAGTCTGTTTACACCCCTGGTCGCCAACGTGGGCAATTGGTTCACCCACAATGTGGGACTGGCCTTAGGCATCGCATCGGCCGGCCAGGCCCTTGGCCAGGGCGGCGTGCCATTTGCCTCGGCCTTGTTCATTAGCGAGATGGGCTGGCGCGGCGCTTTCACGGCGCTTGGAACGATCACGCTGATCCTTTTGGTGCCGCTCTGCCTGCTGATCCGCCAGCCGCCCAAAGCGGATCCGGCCTTGGCAGATACCAGCCCGGCGGTGGAGGACATTCCGGTGCCTTTCGCCCCGAACACGGTGATCATTTGGTTGAGCGCGGCGGTGGTCTGTTGTTGCATCACAATGTCGGTGCCGCTGATGCATGTGGTGCCGTTGGCCCAAGACCGGGGTATTGGCCTCAACGAAGCGGCCAGTATCGTGTTCGTCATGATGCTTGCTGGCGTCGTCGGGCGCGTCGCCTTCGGCAGGCTGGCCGACATGATTGGCCCGGTGCGCAGCTATCTGGTGGCGTCGGGCTGGCAGACCGTTATGGTGTTCGCCTTCCTGCAGTTGGATACGCTAGACGGGTTTTATCTGTTTGGCGCCATCTATGGATTTGGATATTCGGGCGTCATGACCTCGATCCTGGTTTGCGTACGCATGCTGACGCCGGCGGCCCGGCGCGCCTCCGCCTTTGGCATTGTCACCATGTTTGGCTGGCTTGGGCACGGCATCGGTGGCTACCAGGGCGGTTATTTCTTTGATCTCACTGGCAGCTACACAATCAGCTACGCAAACGCGGCGTTCGCCGGGATAGTAAATTTGGTGATCGTCGGCGCGCTTTTCGTCACCTTGAATCGTCGCCGCGCGGCGCTGGCAGTCGCGGGGTAATGGCGGATAGGGAAAATCAACGCCGGCTGGCCGCCATCCTTGCTGCGGATGTGGCCGGATACACGCGGCAGATGGAAGAAGACACCGATGGCACCGTCGCCGCCTGGAAAGCGGCGCGTGATGATGTCATCGACCCGGCCATCACCGTTAAGTCGGGCACTATCATAAAATTTACCGGCGATGGGTTTCTGGCGGAATTTCCGTCGGTTCAAGACGCTGTTTCGTGCGCCATTCAATTGCAGGAGCAGCTTGACGCAGGACCACTTGAATTCCGCATGGGCATTCATATTGGCGATGTTACCGATGACGGAACCGACATCCATGGCGAAGGGGTCAACATCGCTGCCCGCCTGGAAGGCCTGGCCGAGCCCGGCGGCATTTGCGTCTCGGGCGATGTTTTCAATCAGGTGCGCAACAGGATCGAGGCCGATTTTGCCGATATGGGCGAGCAGGAAGTGAAACATGTCACCCATCCGATTCACGTCTACGCGGTCAAATCCGGGGCAAAGGACCAGCCGGTTGTTCAACACCCGGAAAAAGCGTCCATCGCGGTGTTGCCGTTCGACAACCTGTCCAATGATCCGGAGCAGGATTATTTCGTGGATGGCGTGGTCGAAGACATCATTACCGAGCTATCCAAGTTCCGCTGGCTGATGGTCATCGCCCGCAACTCCACCTTCACCTATAAAGGCCAATCAGTTGATATAAAAACGGTCGGGCACGAACTTGGCGCGCGCTATGTGGTCGAGGGTAGCGTGCGCAAGGCCGGCAATCGCATTCGCATCAATGCCCAGTTGATTGATAGCGCCGATGGTAGCCACATCTGGGCGGAACGGTACGACCGTGAGCTAGAAGATGTATTCGATCTTCAGGATGAAATTACGCAAACTCTCGTTTCGACCATAGAGCCGGAACTAAAAGCCGCCGAAAAAATCCGCGCACGGCGCAAGCCGACAGAGAACCTGGATGCCTGGGAGATGTATCACAAGGCCATGTGGCACCGGTACCAATTTACCGGCGAAGGTTATGATGACGCGGAACGGTTACTGGAAAAGGCGCTTGAACTTGATCCTAACTTCGCCGCCGCGCACGCGCTGAAAGCCTGGCTGGGATATGGCCGCGTGGTCATGGGGCATACGGATGATCCGAAGAAATCATTGGCCGAAGCCTATCCGACGGCAAAACAAGCAGTTGCCTTGGACGACAGGGATGCCAATGCGTTTTTGACATTGGGCAGCGTTGAAACCCTCATGGGTCGTTATGAATCGGCGCTCAAAAATTTGGACTATGCCATCGAGCTCAACCCAAATTTTGCTCAAGCCCATATCTTCAAGGGACTGACCTTGATATTTTCGGGAAGCCGCGACAGCGCTAAGACTTTGAGTGCCGCCGAGACCGGAATGCGCCTAAGCCCCAAGGACCCCAGCACCTGGACCGCGCTCAACACTATTGGATGCGTCCAAATGGTTGATGGGGATCTGGGGGCTTCGGTGGCCACCTACGATGCCGCCTGCCGCCTTCCCGTCACGTCCTTTTTTTCCTATCTCCACTTGGCTGCCGCCTTAAAATTGACCGGCCGGGACGAGGAAGCCCGAACGGCGATGGCATCCGCTTTGGAGCTTCTCCCAAACCTGACCCTTGCCGGGTACGAGCAGCAGGTCGGCAGCCCGTTGGTTGCGATGTTGGACGAGATCGGCGCCGTTGATGCCTGGAGAGAACTAGGTTTGCCGGAGAAGTAATATTCCGGCGCTGTTAATCCCCGGCGCCTAGTTCTGATTCCCACACCGCTCGCAAGGCTTGGCGTTCCAACTTGCCGCGTTCGGTTTTGGGCAGGGCATCGCGAAAATGGATGGCCTTGGGCCGTTTGGGTTCCGGCAATATTTCCGCCAGTTGGTTGATCACATCCTCTGGCGATAGCTTGGCACCCGCTTCCGCCACCACATAAGCGATCACCTCTTCGCCGTAAATGGGGTCCGGGACACCGATGACGGCCGCCTCGGCGATGCCTTCAAGCCCAATCAACACATTGTCAATTTCCATGGGCGAGATGTTGACGCCGCCCCGGATGATCAAATCTTTCTCCCGGCCGGAGACGAATAGATAGCCGTCCGCGTCCAGATGGCCGAGATCGCCGGTGGCGACGCGGCCCGTGGCGTTGACGTTGGGCGCGCCATCTTCGCCCAGATAGGCGAAGCGCCGCTTGCCGTTCCTGTCTGCATCGCCGAGCTCGATATGGCCGGTTTCGCCGGCGGCAAGCGCATTGCCGTCCGCGTCGATGATGCGCACGTTCTGATACGGGATCGGTTTGCCCACCGAGCCTATGCGCCGGTTGTTTTCGTGGGCGCCGGCGATCCAGCCGGTCTCGGACGTGCCGAAGCCCTGCGCCACGGGTATGTGGTACATCGCCTCGAATTTCTCCCAATCGCTAACCAAAAGCGGCGCCGAGGACGAGGTGATAAAACGTAGTTGGCTGAGATTGGCGGCTTCGATTTCAACGGGCCTGTTGATGAGCATGTTGATCACCGTCGGATTGCCCGCCGCGATGGTGGCACCGAATTCGGCGATCCAATTGAAAAAGCGGCTTTGGGAAAATTTGCGCGCCAGCAATAGCGTGGCGCCCGTATAGAGCGCGCCGAGCCCGCTTAACGTCTGCGCCGACATCCAGTTGAAGGAGCGGTAATCCAAGATGCGGTCCTCGGGCCCCAACGTAAAGATGGCGGCGGTACCTTCGACGCTTTGGCAAAGATCAAGGAAGCTGCAAAGAATACCCTTCGGCTTCGAGGTGGTGCCCGACGTGTAGAAGATCGACGCGGTATCGGCTTCGCCATTGACGGGCGCCAGCGCCTTATCGTCTAGCCCGGCGATATGGTTGAAAAAGCCGCTGCCGCCCCCCGGCTGCCAGTCGCCAAGATCGATGCTTATCGTATCGCCCAGATCGACGCCGCTTTCGGCGATGATGAATTTGGGACCGATGGCGGCGAAAATCTCAGCCAGATGCGCGGCGTTCATTTCCACCTGGATGGTGCAGATGGTGGCGCCATAGGCCATGACGCCAATATAGACGGCCAGATGCTCAATGGAATTGCCCGACAGCAGAACCACTCGGTCATTGGCACCGACGCCAGCCGCCGCCAGATACTGGCCGGTGCGGCGGCTGATCGACGCCATCTCGCCCCAGGTGATCGATTTCTCCTGCTCGATGGAATGCACCAGCACGCGATCGGGATCGCGCCCGGCACCTTGGTACAGCCAGCCGGCGATCTTGTTGTCAGCCGGTCCCATCTCCTCCCGGGCGCGCGTCAAGACGCCTTGGAGACCGCGTCGACGTTGGTATCGAAGCCGCTTTCTGTGCCGAGAACGCGCCATGGCTTCTTCAAATCCTCCTGCCAGAGGAGCGATTCCATATAGATCATCAAGGGCTGATCCTGGACCGTCAACTCATAGACCGTTTCGTCGTGGGAGGCATGGTTGTGCACGCCCCAACCCGGCGCCGACAGCATCAGATCGCCGGCCTTCCAGTCGTAACGCTTGCCCTCGACAATGGAATGGCCGGAACCGGCGAAATAGTAATTGATCGCCGCCGACGTATGCCGGTGTGGGCGATCGATAATGCCGCCGGGGCGGATAGTGATGGTGGCGAAGAAATTTGGGGTGATGCCGTTGTGGCGCCCGGTCGCCGGGTTCCACATCATATATAGCCGGCGGCCTTTATAGTTTTTGTCGAGGCCGCCCAGATTTTGCAGCTCGGCCTCCAAACCTTCCCACGGCCAATGCAGAATATTGGACTGTACAGGATCGGGGTTGATCAGCACTTCGTATGGCATCAGGAAGGCGCCGTCGTCGCCCAAGGGAATGGTCCGCGGGTCCAACTTGGACTCGGCCTTTTTCTTTGGCGCGCTGTCGACCGCCTTCAAAGGCGTATCCTCGGGGTCATCCTCGATAATATGGACGTTCAGCTTTTCCAGCATGGGCGCATTGGAATAGCAGAGGCGCACATGGATATCATCGGAATCATTGATATGGCGGTAGGTGGCCATGGACGGGAAGTTCCAGGTGTCATAAAGGCCGTAATTGATGCGCTTGCCCGAGATGATGGTGGCGCCAGCGCCCTTGATGCAGAAATTGATCTGCGTCGAGTTGTGCCGGATCGGCGTCGTTTCCTCGCCGGGCAGCAGCACTTCCAGCGATACCCGAACGCCCGGGTTAAGGCCGGGGCCAACGCCCAGCTCCTGCCAGCGGGGATGGACAATGAGCGATTGCCGGCGGCCATTAGCCGGGCGCGGCTGGCTGGCCAGGCGTTCCACCTCGGCGTCGATTTCTTCGCCGGTAATTTTGAGCGGCTCCCACAGCTCGAGCGCTTCCGGCGGCGTCCAGCCGCTGCGATCCATGAAATGATTATCGGCCATGTCGGTTCTCCATCGGTTTCCCTTAGGTTAAGGGTAGTTGCATTTTTATGCGCTCGGGCAGCCTGTGCGCCGCGCCTTCGATTTCATTTCGCTTCAAAACTTCGATCGCCACCGCAATATCGGCGAGCCCCATGCCCATCGCCTTAAACAGGGTCAAATCGGCATCTGCGGGCCGGCGGCGACTTTCGCCCATGACAACGGAAATTGGAACCACTTTATCCCAATTATCCTTGGCGGCGCCAAAATAATCCATGAACTCCCGAGACATGGCCTTGACCCCGTCCAATGTATCGACGGCGATCATCGAACAGCGCGGGAAGATATCTTCGGTGAACTCCACGCGCCCGGGCACAATGGCGCCGATGGCATTGATATGGGCGCCTTTTGCCGCCATCGATGCGCCGAAGAACGCCTCGGTCGCGTTGGTGCAAAGGGTGATCAAGGGCACGCCGTCGGTGGCTTCTTCCAACGATGCGGCTGGCACCGCCTCCAGGCCGGGAAAGATCGCGGCGGCCTCGGCCAGGGCTTCGCGGCTGGCTTCGGCGCGGCTGTAAATACGCACCTTTTTTATGGGCCGTACGGCCATGCAGGCGGCGATTTGCGGCAAGGCCTGCTTGCCGGTTCCAATGATCGCCATTTCGCCTGCGTCTTCCGGGGACAGCCATTTGGTGCCGAGCCCGGTCATGGCGGCGGTGCGCATCTGGCCCAAGGCGGTCGCCTCGACTACGCATTTTAAGGATCCGTCGGTCAGCGAAAACAGCAATACCAGCGTCTGCGATTTGCCGCCCACATTGACCCAGGTCTTGGTGCCGCAAAGCCCTTCCGACGGTACCGCGCCGCCGATGGCTTGCAAGACATCGTTGGCGCCGACCATCAGATGGGTCTTGCCCATATTCTCGCCGGCATCGGCGCCGGTGACCGCCAGAACGGTTTCGAGGGCGTCAATGGCGGCGCCCACATCCATGCAGCGGGTCACGTCCGCTTCCGTTAGCCATAGAGGTGCATTGCCCATCAATCGATCCCCAAGGTGTCGCAAATCTCGCACGAGCTGTCCGAGGAAATGCGCTCCAAGTTTCCCGATGCGTTTGAGTGGGCGCTGCCTAATCTAGTCCAGCAAGTAGCCGTATTTCTTGCGCGCCTTCTTGGCCAATTCCGGGCTCATGGCGTTGACCAGCGGGAATTCTTTCCGCCAATGGAACGGCCGGCAGGCATCGATAATGGCCCGCGAATTGCGGTAATTGCCGGCGTCCTTGTCCTCGGGTGAAATGCGCGGATCGAGCGGCGTCGACCAGGCTTCCGGAATAATATCGATGGATGAAGCCGGGTCAGACCGGGTCAGCATGGCCCAGGTCAGATCTTCCAGGCTGGACACATCGATATCTTCATCGACGACCACCACATACTTGCCCGCATAGGCGCCCACATGGCACTGCGCCGCGATATGACCCACTTGGCGGGCATGGCCGGGATAGCGCTGCTTGATGGCGACGCCCAAAAGCATGCGCGCGCCGCCCACTTCGTGCGCCCAGACATCGGTGACGTCGGGCACGCCGGCGCGGGAGATATTGTCGCGCAAGAGCGCCGAGCGGGTAACGGCGCGGTAGCGGCCCAATTCGTCCGGCGGGCGCTGCGGCGGGCAGCCCAAGATGATCGGATCGTTGCGGTGATAGATGGCGACCACATTGAGGATCGGCTCTTCGCGTACGTCCGATGCGTAATAGCCGGTCCATTCGCCGAACGGGCCTTCCTTTTTACGGTTGCCGGGCTCGATAAAGCCTTCAATGACGATCTCTGAATTGGCCGGGAACGGGATGCCCGTATGCTTGCCCTTGACCACTTTGACCGCCTCGCCGCGCATACCGCCGACGATGTCGTATTCGCACATGCCTTGGGGAAACTCGGAACAGGCGGCCAGGAAGTTCATCGGATCGCCGCCGGCGACAACGACAACCGGCATCCGCTCGCCGCGCTCTTCGTATTTGTCTCTGTGCACGCGGCCATGTTTGCCCGGCGACATATAGATACCGACCTCTTTCTTGCCCTGTATCATGACCCGGTAGCAGCCCACATTGATCCAGTCGCTATCGGGATCCAGGGTCACATCGAACGAGCCGGTGCCGAAATAGCGACCGCCGTCATGTTCGTGCCAGAGCGGCGTCGGGAACATCTCCATGTCCACATCGTCGCCTTCAAGCACGTTTTCAAAGATCGGGCCATCATCGACCACTTCGTAGGGGATCGTCGGCAGACCATCGATCTGATATTTGAAATGGGCGTCTGTTAGTTCCAGCTTGGTCAGATCATCGGGGAAACCCATGGTCATGTTCATGCGCTTGCCGCCATAGAAATTGGTCAGCACGCGAAAGCCCTTGGGGTAGCCGGGCACTTCGTCGAACAGAACCGCCGGCGCGTTGCCGTCCCGCAAGACCAATTCGGCGGCCATGCCCATATCTTCTTCCCAGGACGCGCCGGTGACATGGCGAACCTCGCCCAATTTGTCGGCCTCTTCGATCCAGCCGCGCAAATCTTCGAAGCGGAAATTAACGCCCTTGACCCCGGCGGCGACGCCGGCCCCGGACTGAACGCCTTCCGGCGCCATCGTTTTCTTGGATTTCATGGCTTTCCCTTTCTTCGAATTCTGATCGCTGTTAATGATGTTGGCGCGTATCATACTTATGTTTTCGGCAAACTCAATTCCCTCAAAGCCAATCGGGTGGAACCGCCCCGGCGGCCACCGCGAGGCCCGTGTAATAATCCTACAGCTTGCCCGTATGGGCGGCCCTATTCAATTTGGACGCAATCAGCGTCATGTCATCTTCGGAAAGAGGCGTGACGGTCCCCAGCATGGCGGCTTTGTAATTGGCCTCGGCGTTCTCGCAAAAATGGATGGCGTCGATCATCAAGGCTTCGATGCTTTCGGCGACCAGCACGGCGCCGTGCGCCCGCATCAGCGCCGCATTGTGATCCCCAAGGGTAGCGGCCAGCGCGGCGCCCATGTCCGCATCGTTGATCTTGGCCGGCACGGGATGCACCGGAATACCGCTCGCCCAGCGAAACGCATGCGCGTCCACCGGCAACAATTGGACGCCCTTGACCATGGTAAACAGGGTGGCCACGTGGGGGTGGAAATGAAACACCGCGTTCACGTCACCCCGGACACGCAATATCTCCGTATGGATGGCCACTTCGTCGGGCGGGCGGGCGCCATCACGCCCGCGCACAAAATTACCGTCTCCATCGACCACCACTAGATCATCGGGCGTCACCTCGGCACGGCTTTGATCGAAGGCCTGGATGACATATTCGTCGCCCGAACCCGCCAGACGCGCCGAAATATGCCCCGAATAGCCGAGGATACCCTGATGATTAAGCGTCCGCGTCGCCACCGCGATCAATTTGCGGATGCGGGCCTCATCGGTGGATTGGGTTATCTGGTCCATGAGGGTTAAGCCTAGCACTTTCCTATCGGGGTTCCAACGAGCCGGATGCGACATGCGATACGCCAAATTCGCGCGCCTCCTCTGTGTTCTCGGTTAGCTCTCTGTGGTTCCACCGTCTTCTTCGCGTTTGCGCAGGGAATAAATGGCGCGCTCCGGCCGGTCCGGCGGGCTCTTGCATTGGCTCGTGTCCTTGCTTACATTCCGCCCCGTCCGGCGACGGAGTATCCGGCCACTTGGGGCGCACCCCAACGGACATTCATTGTGACGCAAACCAACGTGCCCAAGCCCGTGCGCGCCTGAATGGAGTCCTTAAATCATGAGCAAAATCAAAGTCGCCAATCCCGTCGTCGAACTTGACGGCGATGAAATGACCCGCATCATCTGGCAGTTCATCAAGGACAAATTGATCCTGCCCTATCTTGATATTGAACTCTTGTATTACGATCTCGGCATGGAAAAGCGGGACGAGACCCGCGATCAGATCACCATCGATGCCGCCGAAGCCATCCAGGCGCACCGGGTCGGCGTCAAATGCGCGACCATCACGCCGGACGAAGACCGTGTTGCCGAGTTCGATCTCCACGAAATGTACCGCTCGCCGAACGGCACCTTGCGCAACATCATCGGCGGCACCATTTTTCGCCAGCCCATCTTGTGCAAGAACGTGCCGCGCCTGGTGCCGGGCTGGACCAAGCCCATCGTTATCGGCCGCCACGCCTATGGCGATCAGTATCGTGCGACAGACTTTGTCGTCCCCGGTAAGGGTAAACTGAGCATAAAGTTCGTTCCCGAGGACGGCGGCGAAGTGATCGAGCGCGAGGTGTTTGATTTTCCGGACGGCGGCGTTGCCATGTCCATGTTTAATCTGGACGCCTCCATCGAAGGTTTTGCCCATGCCTGCATGAACTATGCGCTGGATCTCGGCTGGCCGCTTTATTTGTCCACCAAGAACACCATCCTCAAAAAATATGATGGGCGCTTCAAGGATATCTTCCAAGAGGTGTTCGACAGAGATTTCAAAGAAAAGTTCGCCGCCGCCGGGCTCACCTACGAGCATCGGCTGATCGACGATATGGTCGCCTGCGCGCTCAAGTGGGAAGGCGGGTTCGTCTGGGCCTGCAAAAACTATGACGGCGACGTGCAGTCCGATACCTTGGCCCAAGGCTTTGGCTCGTTAGGTCTGATGACGTCCGTGTTGATGACGCCGGACGGGCAAACGGTGGAAGCCGAAGCCGCCCACGGCACCGTCACCCGTCATTACCGCCAACACCAGGACGGCAAGGAAACCTCCACCAATCCCATCGCCTCGATCTTTGCCTGGACCAGGGGGCTCTATTACCGGGGCACGTTCGATGACACCCCGGACGTGGTGAAATTCGCCGAAACTTTGGAAAAAGTCTGCATCGACACGGTCGAAAACGGCTTTATGACCAAGGATCTGGCGATCCTCATCGGCCCCGATCAAAACTGGCTGACCACCCAGCAGTTCCTCGACAAACTAGACGAAGGGCTGCAAGCCGCCATGGTTTAACGCTTGACCCAGGGTTTGCCGATTTAATACATATGTTATAACGGTTATTACCGCTGTTATAACTATTGATTGATCGGGTGCGAATATGGGACATGAATTGAAGATTACGGCGATTGGAAATTCTTCGGGCGTGGTTTTGTCCAAGGAGGTCATGACGCGCCTCAAGGTCAATCGGGGTGACGTGATCTATCTGACCGAAACGCCGGAAGGGTATTTGATTACGCCCTACGACGAAAAATTCGCCCGGCAGGTGGAGGCGGCAGAAGGGTTTATGCACGATTACCGCGATGTGCTGCATGAATTGGCGAAATGAGCGAACCGGAATGGCTGATGATCGAAGCGGTTCGGGCTATCCATCAAACGCTGATTGCGGACCATGGCGGAATTCCGGATTTGCGCGACGCGGGATTGCTGGAATCAGCACTGGCGCGGCCAGTCAACAAACTCGCTTATGACGCCGGTGTAACGATCCCGGAATTGGCTGCGGCCTGTGCATTCGGCTTGGCGCGCAACCATCCATTCGTTGATGGCAACAAGCGTATCGCCATCACCGCCGCGGCAATGTTCTTAAGCGTAAACGGCTTTGATTTTCAGCCCGATAGGGCCGATCTGCTGATCACGGTGACGAAGCTGGCCGCCGGTGAAACCGGCGAAGAGGAACTGGCGGGATGGATCGCGGCCAATTCAAAAGCCCGGTCTTGACGAAAGCCGACCGGAACCGTACAACACCGCGCTTGGTAAGGCGCGGTCGGCGATTGATGCTCCGGCTGCAAATTCGAATTTGAAGGAACAAGATTATGGCTCGGCGTTGCGATATCACCGGCAGGGACGTTCAGACCGGCAATAATGTCTCCCACGCGCACAACAAGACGCGGCGGCGCTTTTTGCCGAACGTGCATAAGATGACCTTGTTCTCCAATACGCTGGGGACCGTGAGCGTCAAGATAACGGCACACGCCTTGCGCTCGATTGAACATAATGGCGGGCTTGATGCGTATTTGCTGGGCCAGTCCGATTCAAAACTGGCTCCTCCGGGGTTGCGTCTCAAGCGGCGCATCAAACGGGCTCAGGAAAAGGCCGCCGCGAAAGCCGCCTAGCCGTCCAAACGGAACATCAGCAACAAGGTTTCCTGCAGCGGATTGAAGTTATCATCGCTGATCAGGTAGACATATGCCGCCCCGCCGGGCCCCCGGCGGATGGCGATGCCTTCGAAATTATCAACAATTAACGGCGCCTCCAGCCGCGCAACTTCCCTTGCTCGGAGCATCGTACCCGGCCCCGCTTTGGCAAGATCATTTGCGCCCAGGTGGGCAATACGCACCCGCGTGCCGACCAGCAGCGACCAGTGACGCTCGATCACCAGCACATCGCCTTCGCCCTTACCGGCGGGCACGGTGGCAGCGCCGGACGGGCTTAATTTGCCAGTACGGGCGTAATGCATTTTCGTCCAGGATTGACCGCGCCGGATCCAGGCCGGCGAAGCACCGGAGCTGGCGCCGCCGGAGACCGCCGTGGCAGCCTCCAATATGGCCAGCAAGCGCCCGCCGGGTAACGCAGTCAGCGCCTCGATGCCGCCATTGGCGGGGGCTTTTTCAAGGCCCGGCGGTGGGCCTACGGCGCGCACAATTGCCACATCCGCGCCGTAGGCCAGGATGCGGTGGTGGCGCTCAAAAGACACCAATAGCTCATCGCCCAGGCGTGCGATGTCTTCGGCGTCGCCCTCGCCCTTGCCAGTGATGGGTTTGCCGTCCAGCCCGGTGAGCGGCGCCAGACGGGCGTTCGAGATGCCGGCCAGGCGACCGTCCTTGGCATAGGTGAGGCGGGCATCCAGGCGGCGACCGAAATCGCTGACCGCAATCATTTCGGCGCCGTCCGCCGATATATCTAGGCCGGAAAAGCCGCCGAAGCCCTTGGCATCGGAGCGCAGGCGCAGCCCGCCCAGATAAGTGAGGTTTCCGGTTCTGTCCCGGCTGGCATCGCTGCTATCGAGGGCCACCGGCTTGGCGGTCACTGCTATCGGCTCGGCGCGGGCTGGGATTGAAATTATTATGGCCGCCGCCAAGGCAGCGCCGATCAATGGGGGGATAAGCCGGATCAATGGATCAAGAGGTTGCGCGGGCCGCCGGTTTCCTGTTCGAACAGTTCGGTCAGCCGCTGCATCATGACACCGCCCAGCTCTTCGGCATCGTTGATGGTCACCGCGCGCCGGTAATAGCGGGTGACGTCGTGGCCGATGCCGATGGCGGTCACTTCGATGGGTGAGCGGTTTTCGATGAACTGGATGACGTCGCGCAAATGGCGCTCCAGATAGTTGCCCGGGTTGACTGACAAGGTTGCGTCATCGACCGGCGCGCCGTCGGATATGACCATCAGGATGCGGCGCTGCTCGGGCCGCCCGATGAGCCGGTTGTAGGCCCACAGAAGCGCCTCGCCGTCGATGTTCTCTTTCAGCAATCCCTCGCGCAGCATCAGCCCAAGATTCTTGCGCGCCCGGCGCCACGGCGCATCGGCCGATTTGTAGATGATATGGCGCAAATCATTGAGCCGGCCGGGGTTTGGCGTCTTGCCCTCGGCCACCCATTTTTCGCGCGCCTGGCCGCCCTTCCAGGCGCGCGTCGTGAAGCCGAGCACTTCGACCTTGACGGCGCAACGCTCCAGCGTGCGGGCAATGATATCGGCGCTCATGGCGGCCACCGATATGGGCCGCCCGCGCATGGAGCCGGAATTATCGATCAATAATGTCACCACGGTGTCGCGGAAATTGCTTTCCTTTTCCACTTTGTAGGACAGGGGATGGCTTGGATCGATGACCACCCGCGACAGGCGCCCGGCATCCAGAATACCTTCTTCCAGATCAAACTCCCACCAGCGCTGTTGCTGCGCCATCAGACGCCGCTGCAGCCGGTTGGCGAGCTTGGCGACGACGCCCTGCATATGGGCAAGCTGCTGGTCGAGCTGGGCGCGCAGGCGATTCATTTCCTCGGGCTCGCACAAATCTTCGGATTTCACCACTTCGTCAAACTCGGAGGAATAGGCGCGGTAGGCATCGGTCGCGCCGTCCGGAAATTCGGGCTGCGTGGGGCGCCCGCGCATGGTCGCCTCGGTGTCTTCGTCGGAATCTTCGGTATCGAACTGATCGTCCATATCCTCGGCGGAATCGGGATCGAGGGACTCCATGTCTGAATCTTCCGAATCCGCGTCTTCCGAATCGGAATCGCTTTCCGAGGATTGATCGTCCTGGTTCTGCTCGTCGTCGGAATCCTGATCCGACTGATCGTCGTCATTTTCGCCATCCGAATCGCCATCGGCATCGGCCGGCAGTTCGAGCTCTTCGAGGATATGGTGCATGGCCTCGCCGTAGCTCTGCTGATCGCCGAGCTTGGCCTGTAGATCGTTAAGCAAGTTGCCGGCTTTATCGTCCAGCCAACCCCGCCATGTCTCCATAAGAGCGCGCGCCGCCGGCGGCGCTTCGGTGCCAGAGAATTTTTCGCGCAAAAGATAGCCAACGGCGTCGGCGAGATGGGCTTCATCGCGCTCGGTCACCATGTGATAGCCTTTTTCGCGGGCTTCGGCTTCCTGGTACTGGACCAGGTTCTTGGCGGTGCCGGCCAGCACGCGGCTGCCCAGCGCCTCGACCCGGGCTTGCTCGGCGGCATCAAAGAGCGATGCGCTGGCGCCACCAGAGGGTCGCTGGCGGTTATAGATGGTGCGGTTCTGATAGCGCAGTTTGAGGGCAACCGCATCGGCCTCGCCGCGCAGCACATGCAGATCCGAATGGCCGAATTGGCGCGACGGCGTTGGCAGACGGGCCAGGCCGCCGTCTTCGGAAAAGGACACGCCGTGGGCGCCCGGCGCGAACGCGACATCGATATCGTCGCGCGCCGATAACGCCTTCAGCGCCGCTTCGGTAACGCGTTTGACCAGGTTCTGATCATCCTGATCCATGGCCATTACCGCACTTATCCCTTTAAGACAGCATGATGTGCGCTGCCGATTCCGGTAGCTCGTCGCCGAATACCCGTTGATAGTATTCGGCAATGACCGGACGCTCGATCTCGTCGCACTTGTTGAGGAAGGTCAGGCGGAAGGCAAATCCGAGATCGTTGAAGATATCGGCATTCTCGCCCCAGATGATCACGGTACGCGGCGACATCACGGTGGAGATGTCACCATTGACGAAGCCCGAGCGGGTTAAATCGGCAACCTCGACCATTTTGTCGATGAGGCCGCGCCGCTCGTCGGTATTGTAGCTGGGCACCTTGGCGAGCACGATTTCGGCTTCGGCGTCGTGTTCCAGATAGTTCAGCGTGGATACGATATTCCATCGGTCCATCTGGCCCTGGTTGATCTGCTGGGTGCCGTGATAAAGCCCAGTGGTATCGCCGAGCCCGACCGTGTTGGCGGTCGAGAACAGGCGGAAATAGGGATGCGGCGTGATCACCTTTGACTGATCGAGCAGCGTCAATTTGCCTTCGACTTCCAAGATGCGCTGGATCACGAACATCACGTCTGGGCGGCCGGCATCATATTCATCGAACACCAGCGCGGTCGGGTTCTGCAGACACCAAGGGAGCATGCCTTCGCGAAATTCGGTCACTTGCGCGCCGTCACGGAGCACGATCGCATCCTTGCCGATTAGATCGATGCGGCTGATATGGCTGTCCAGATTAACCCGGATGCAGGACCAGTTGAGGCGCGCCGCCACCTGTTCGATATGGGTTGATTTTCCGGTGCCGTGATAGCCCTGGATCATGACCCGCCGGTTGTAGGCAAAACCGGCTAAGATGGCGAGCGTGGTCTCCCGGTCGAACCGGTAGGCTTCGTCCACCGCCGGCACATGCTCGTTGGTCTCCGAGAATCCCGGAACTTCGAGATCGCTGTCAAAGCCGAACGCTTGGCGCACCGATATCTTGATATCGGGCTCGTTTAGGGGAAATGCGTCTGCATCGGACGCTTCGATCTGGGGGGTGTTCATATTGGCAATTTCCGATGGTTTTCTGAATGGGCCCCGCGGCGCGTTATTTAGAGAACATGCCGCTCATGAGAACTTCATAGGCCTGATTGATCCGTTTACTGCGTTCCTCTGCGTCTTTATCGCCGCCATTGGCGTCGGGATGGTGGCGTTTTACCAACTCTTTGTAGCGTGCCTTGACCTCATCGCGAGTGACTGGAAATTCCAGCCCGAGGACCGTAAATGCTTGCCGTTCCGGAACCGATAATTGGGGCGGATGGGCATTGGCGCCGGCGCCAATTGCATCTGCCTTCAATACATCAAACGGGTCGTCCACGTCGCCGAAATTAAATCCCGGTTTCGGCTCATTTCCGCCCGCAAACGGCCAACTTGGCCGGTTCCAGATCGTATCCGAACGAACGCAGGCTTCCACCTGCGCATCGGACATGCCTACATAATAGTTCCAAGACCGGTTGTAAATCCGAACATGGTCCAGGCAGAACCAATAAAATTCGCTCAAATGGTCCCGCGATACCGGCGCCCGGTGATCGCCCGCCTCGGCGCAATCGGGCCAGCCGCACAGGCGCGTGCCGACGTCCGCTGAATGCGGGTGCGAAACCCAGGCGGCGCTGCGGCCATGCTCGTCGGCATTTTTCATGCCGTCACTATGGGGATTCCTGCCCGGCCATGCAAGGTTGCCGGGCCTTACTAATCGGTGCCGGTATAGTGGTCCGGCCACATGCGTTTGACCACCGGGCTGTCGGGCGCGTAGGCGTGGCAGGTGCCGAGGAAATTGGGCTTGGAGGGGACGCCTGTTTCGGCTTTGCGGCGCCGGTTGCGGATTGGCGTGATTGCCTGGAACGCGGTGGTTGCCACCGGGCCGACCAGAAGCTGGACGATATGAGTGCAGCCGAGGGTGCGGCCGATTTTGCCATGCACGGTCTTGGTCCAGCCGTTGGCGATACGCTCGCCCTTGAGGCTGGCGACACCGCCGGTGATATCGGCGCACATGGTATGTGGCGCCCAATCGGTGGATGCCTCGGCCTCGTGCACCAGAAGATCATCGTCCAGGGTCAGGCGCACCCACATATCGTGCATCGGCTCGCCGGCATTGATGCCGCCCCGGTCGTCGGTTTCGAAGCTATAGGTTTTGACATCGGTGATGCGGCCTTCGATATCCCAAAGGCCGTCATCGCGTTCATATCCGGTGCAGCGGATCTCGCGCGTGTGGATCAGTTTCCTGGGCGCCGCCGGGGTCAGGGGCATGGCAAAGTCTCCTATTAAATGAGCGCCGTGCTATAGGAGTATTTGCCGAAACCGTCAAACGTCCCAGACGTGCAGCTGCGATTAAGCGCCGGCGCCGTAGCCGGTGTCGAAGATGAAGGATTCGCGCTGGCGGATGTCTTCTTCCAGTTGCTTCTTGGTGGCCGCATAGAGATCGCGGATCGAAACAATGCCGATAATCTCGTCGTCATCGACTATGGGTAGATGGCGAAAGCCGCGAATCCGCATTCGCTCCAGCGCGTCCGGCGGGGTCGCGTCCGGCGCCAAAACTTCCGGGTCCGGGGTCATAACCGCCTCCAGCCGCGTCGCGTCCGGATCCAGGCTTGCCGCCAGAACTTTGGCGGTCAGGTCACGCTCGGTGACGATGCCCACCAATAGCGCATCGGCGACGATCAGCACGGCGCTGATTTTGTTGGCCTCCATCATTTTCGCCGCATCGCGGCAGGTGGCGGCCGGTGACAAGGTGTAGAGGGTCTGATTTTCGACAATGTCGGGTACGATCTTACCAGTCATGCTTTCCGCTCCTGAAAATTAATGCCAGATCGTTGTTGCCCTTATTATATCGAATTCCTGTGTAAAATGGTAGGGTAATTTATGGAAAGCGTCTAATTATAATCTTCAACATTCTATTTGGTTTCAATACCTTGTGGTGAACTTTCGATGTTTTCCTTAATGGCTTCTTCGGTATTGCGGGGTGGAGACAGGCGAATCGAGGTTATCTGGTGACGCTGGCGGCGCAGAATTTCGAAGCGGAAGCCATAGAAAATAAACACTTGCCCTTCCTCGGGTATTCGTCGGCTTTCGTGCAAGACCAAGCCTGCGATAGTGGCCGCTTCCTCGTCCGGGAGGGACCATTCCATCTGCCGGTTAAGATCGCGGATGGTGAACTGGCCATCGACGATCAAGGAGCCATCGGGCTGTGGATTGAGGCCGGGAACGGCGATATCGTGCTCGTCGGAAATATCGCCGACAATTTCCTCCAAGATATCTTCCAGAGTGACGACGCCCATGAGGCTGCCATATTCATCAACCACCAGGGCGAAATGCTCGCGCCGGGTGCGGAAGGCGTCCAATTGGTCCAACAGGCGCGTGGTTTCCGGAACGAACCAGGGGGCCGTCGCCAGCGCCTCGAAATTCAGGGCCTCAATATCGCCTTCACGGTTGTTGAGGGCGCGCAAGATTTCCTTCACATGAACAACGCCGATCACGTTGTCGGTCTCGCCGCGCCAGAGCGGCAGACGGGTATGGGGGCTGGCCAGAATTTGATCGAGGATCACATCCGCCGGATCGTCGGCATTGACCGAAATCACGGTTTTGCGGTGGACCATGATCTCCTCGACCTCGACCTCGGCGAGATCGAGGACGCTGTGCAACATGGCGCGTTCGTTTTGCACTGCCTTGTCGTCGCCTTCGTGCAAGGCGATGGCGCCGCGCAATTCCTCGGTGGCCGCCACAAACGGCTCGTCCGGGTTGAGGCTCATGCCAAACAGGCCGAGGACGCCGCGGACAATGATCTGCGTCGCCCAGGTCAGCGGCGAGAACAGCCGCACCACCGGGCGCATGACCGGCGCAATGGCGAGGGCGAACCGGTCGGCGTTGTGCATGGCATAGGTCTTCGGCAGAATCTCCGAGAACATGACAATCAACAAGGTCATGAGGATGGTCGCATAGGCGATGCCGGCCTCGCCGAACAGTCCGATCAGAACGCTGGTGGCCAGCGCCGAGGCCAGAATATTGACCAGATTGTTGCCGATCAAAATGGCGCCCAGCAGCGGTCCCTTTCTTTCCTGCAAGCGATTGACCAGCGCGGCGCGCCGGTTGCCTTGGGTATCCAATTGATGCATCAGCGGCTTCGACGCTGCGGTTAGTGCAGTTTCCGAACCCGAAAAGAAGGCCGATAAAATGAGGAGGATGAGAATAGCGCCTGAAATCATCAACATGGATATCTACCGTTCGATTGCATCATGGGCTTAAGGGGTTTTGACAAAATGCTCCTGCGGTCGGCGGGCATTAAGCGCCGCCGCTGAGAATGGCGCGCACATCGCCGGGATCAACATCCTTGGCGATAAAAGCCTCGCCAATGGCGCGCGCCAATATGAATGTGATGGCGCCGCCCTCGGCCTTTTTATCGGCGGTCATATGTTCGAGCAATTGCTCCGCGTTCCAGGCAACGCCCTGGATGGTGGGGGGCTCTGTGGGCAGGTGCAAAGCTTCATAATGGGCGCGGACCCGGGCCGCATCTATGGCCGGGCAAAACCCTAAGCGCGCGGACAGATCGAACGCCATGACACAGCCGATGGCCACCGCTTCGCCGTGCAGCAACGCGCCCGAAAAGCCCGCCTGGGTTTCCAGCGCGTGGCCGAAGGTATGGCCAAGGTTCAATAGCGCGCGCCTGCCGCCTTCGCGCTCATCCTCGGCGACGATTGCGGCTTTGGCGCGGCAGCTATGAGCCACGGCGCGGCGCCGCGCATCGGCATCGCCTTTCAGCAGTGCGGCCCCGGCATCTTCCAGCCAGGCGAAAAAATCGGGATCGTCGATCAGCCCGTATTTTACGGTCTCCGCATAGCCGGCGCGCAGCTCGCCCGCCGGTAATGTGTCCAGCGTGTCCAGATCGGCGATCACCAGACGCGGCTGATAAAAGGCGCCGACCAGATTTTTGCCGTGCGCCGTATCGATGCCGGTCTTGCCGCCGACGGAGCTGTCGACCTGGGCTAGGAGCGTGGTCGGCACCTGGATAAAATCGACGCCGCGCAGGATCACCGAAGCGGCAAAGCCGGTCAGATCGCCGATGACGCCGCCGCCCAGCGCAATGAGCGTGGAGGAGCGCTCGATTCTCATGTCCAGCAAGGTGTTGAGCAGCTCTTCGAAATGATGGAAATCCTTGGTCTGCTCGCCGGCTGGGATAACGATGGCCGGGCATTCGATACCAGCATCGGTCAGGCTTTCTTGCAGGCGTTCCATGTAAAGTGGGCCTACGTTTTCGTCCGTGATTATGATAGCGTTCGGGCTTTTCAGCAGCGGTGCCGCCAGCGCCCCAGCCTGATCCAGAAGGCCGCCGCCCACATGGATATCGTAGCTGCGCGGGCCCAACGCCAGATGAATGATTTCGCTATCGCTCATATTATTGGCCTTGTTTTCGAAATGCGTCGAGCTTGTCCAGGGTGCGCTTCGTCGTTTGATCTGCATGCTCGGCGCCCACATCGATGATGATATCGGCTTTGCCGTAAATGGGATAGCGTTCCTCCATCAGCCGCGCCAGAATTTCCCGGGGATTACCATCCCGGAGTAGCGGGCGCGTGTTCTTGCGCTGGGTACGCTCGACCAGCGTATCTAAATCGGCGCGCAGCCAGATGGTGACGCCATGCTCCGCAATGGCGGTGCGCGTGTCGGCGTCCATGAACGAGCCACCGCCGGTGGCGATGACGGCGGGGGCGCCTTCTAAGATACGCTGGATGACCCGGCGCTCGCCCTTGCGAAATTCTTCCTCGCCGAAGCGGGCGAATATTTCCGGTATCGGGCAGCCGGCTGCCTTCACCACTTCTTCGTCGGTATCGACGAACGCCAGGCCCGTTGCGTCCGAAATACGGCGTCCGATACTGGTCTTGCCCGAACCCATTAGCCCGACAAGGACAACGAAACGCTTGTCCGGGCCGGGCTTGGTTGTTGGTGCGTTTTGAATCATTGTTGTTTTTTAATGTCTTGTCCGCCTCTTGGCGACATTGAAAGCGGTTTCCGTAGAGGATAGACTGCCAAATTATTGCCACGATTCGAAGATATCACATCTTTTTCAACAGGTGCCAATGGACTTAAGAGTGATACTATCGACGGTGCCAAGGAGAAGCCGGGCAACGAGCCTCCAGCATTTGTTGTGGCGTTGGTAACGAGAAGCAGTTTTTTTGGGATTATTGGAACCCAGCATTGATGAAAAGCCTGACCCGCCTTGCTGTCATTGTCGTCCTCGCCATTATCGCGGGCGCCGCAATGTTTTTGTCGACCTGGGATATCCCGGCGCCGGTGACGCCGGTCGAGAAAGTTCTATCCAATGACCGTTTCCCCAAATAGGCCAAAATTTCCGGGCCGCGCCGGCGCCGTGTTTCTGGCCCTGGCAGTATCGGTAAATTTAAGCGCCGCCGCCCTCGGCCAGGGGGTGACCACCAAACCGCTGCAACCGCCCGAAACGCAACCCCAGGCGCCCCTGGCGCCGGCGCCCGTGGTGCCGCCCAAGCCATTGCTGCCCGTCCAATCGTTGAGCCCGCCTACAGCGCCCACATCATTGGCACCGACGACAGCGCCGAAAAGCGAAGCGGGGGCCAAGGACGCCAAATCCAAGCCCGGATTGCTGCCGGTCAAGTTCGATGTGGAGGCGCTGGACGCCACCGACCGGGATTCCATCGGCACCCTCGATGATGTTGAGGGCGGCTTCGGCCTGGAAATGTGGGCCGGGACCCGGCGCTCGCTGGTGGAGAAGCTTCTGCCCGGCGTGCCGGCGCAATCGTCGTCGCGGATCATGCGCGGATTGCTGCGGCGTCTTTTGCTGAGCATCGCCAAGGCGCCGCTGGCAAATGTGCCCGGCCAGGCCGCCAGCAATGATGTCGCCAGCAATGAAAATGCTGAGGTGCAAACGCCTCCGACAAATATTCCCGTGCCCGGCCCGAAAAAAGGGCTCATCCATTTGCGTATCGAGCGCTTGGCGGCGATGGGCGATATCGGAGCCGTGGACGCATTGTTGAAAGTCGCGCCGGATCGGGAAAACGATCAGATTTTGCTGCGCAGCGAAGCCGATGTGTTGTTCTACGGCAACGACTATGCGCGCGTCTGCCCTCTGGTGGCCAGTCAGATCCGCCAGGTGGCGACAGTCTATTGGCGCAAAGCCTTCATCTTCTGCCAGGCCCTGGCCGGCGAACATGAACGCGCCTCACTCGGCGTCACCCTGCTGGAAGAACAGGGCGAGGACGATCCGGTGTTTTTCAACCTGATCGACGCCCTGGCTGGATTGGAAAAGCCGAAGATCGAAAGCATGGGCAATCCGCGCCCGTTGCATTTCGCCATGGCCCGCGCCGCCAAGGCGAAGCTGCCGGGCGATGTGATTTCGTCGAACCATCCGGCGGTGTTGAAGACGGTGGCGCGCACCCCCGGGCTGCACCCGGAGCTGCGCATCGACGCCGCCGAGCGGGCCGAAGCCATGGGCGCCCTAGAGACCCGCATCTTGCGCGATCTCTACACCAGCGTCACCTTTTCCCAGGAAGTTCTCGAAAACCCGCTAACCACGGCGGAAAGCGAACGCAGCCCGTTGAGCCGCGCACTTTTGTACCGCAAAGCATTGGTCGAAAGCATCCCGACGGCGAAGGCCGGCATCGTGTCCCAGGCGCTAATTTTGGCCCGCGACGGCGGCCGCTTCCAATCCACCGCTCGGGTTTATCTCGACGTCTTGCGCGAATTCAAGCCGTCCCGCGATCTGGTCTGGTTCGCCGCCGATGTGGTGCGTGCGCTGCTGGCGACGGGGGATCTGGAAACGGCGGCAAAGTGGCTGGATGTGGTGCGTACCTCCGCCATGTTCGATGAGAAATCGGCCAAGCTGCGCGATGAATTGTTTCCCCTGGCGCGGCTCGCCGGCGCCGTCTCCGACGACGATTGGGCGCCGGGGGGTTTGGGCGCCTGGCAAAACAGTCAGCGGCGCTCCGAAAACGGTGCTGTGGTGAACGAAGATCAGGTTCTGGTGCGCTCGGCGCTGCTTTTCAATCTGCTGGAAGCGCTCGGCGACGAGGTGCCGGACCAGCAATGGGAAGGCCTATTGAGCGGGCCGCCGCAGCGCACAACCGTGGTGCCGCGCCCGGTGTTCTGGCGCAACCTGCGCAACGCGGCGGTGCAACAACGCATCGGCGAGACCGTGTTGCTGGCCCTGACCGCCCTTGGCCAGGCCGGCCCGACCCAGGCCGATCCGACCTTGCTGCGCACCGTGATCGAAAGTTTGCGCAGCGTCGGGCTCGGCGATGAAGCCCGCGCTCTGGCCATCGAAGCCGCCGTCGCCGCAGGCATATAGGTGACTTCTAGGTGACTTCCGCCCGGCGCGCCCGCCCGGCCCCGCCCTTCTCCCGACATCTGGAGATGTTTTTGGAGATGATGGCCGCCGAGCGCGGCGCGTCGCCCCATACGCTGGACGCCTACCGGCGGGACCTGGCTGATTTCGCCGCCTTCGCGGGCCGGCGGGGGCGCGCCATCGAAGCCGCCGATGCTAAGAATATCCGCGACTATCTGGCCGGGCTTCGGGGCCGAGGGCGCCAGGCCGCGACGCAAGCCAGACGGCTTAGCGTGCTGCGCCAGTTTTTTGCGTTTCTGTTCGCCGAGGGCGTAAGGGACGATGACCCGGCGCAAGCCATCGATGCGCCCAAGCTGGGCCAGCCGTTACCCAAATATCTGGGCGAGGCGGAGGTGGAAGCGCTGATCGCCGCCGCCAGGCGCATCGACGGGGTGGAGGGATTGCGCATTACCGCGCTTATCGAAGTGCTCTACGCAACCGGCCTCAGGGTATCGGAATTGGCCGGATTGCCATTGTCGGCCATCTCCCGCGACGGGCAGATGCTGATGGTGCGCGGCAAGGGTGGCAAGGAGCGCATGGTGCCCTTGGGCGATCCGGCCCGCAGCGCCATCGGCAGCTACTTGGAGGTGCGCGGCGGATTTATCCCAGCGGGGAAAATTTCGGCCTTCCTGTTCCCGTCGAGCGCCAAGTCCGGGTATCTAACAAGGGTGAGCGTTGCGCGTAAATTAAAGGAATTGGCGGCAATGGCCGGCATCGATCCAGGCCGTGTCTCGCCGCATGTATTGCGCCATTCGTTCGCCAGCCATCTTTTGGCCCACGGCGTGGATCTGCGTTCGTTGCAGCAAATGCTCGGCCACGCCGATATCTCGACGACGCAGATCTATACTCACGTGCTCGAACAGCGACTCAAGAACCTGGTCGAGCAGAGCCATCCACTAGCTGGGCTATCGCTCAAATCTTCTCCTTGAACTCGGCGTCTTCGAACACGGTCATGCGCGGTGGCTCGCCGTCCATGCCGTATTCTTCCCAGCGCGCGACGACGTTTTCGTAAGCCGCTTTCGATAGCTTGGTGCGCGGCGAGAAATCCTTGATATGCTTGAAATCCATACAGGCGTTGATCAGGCATTTGGAGCCCCAGGGCCGTTCTTCCGGCGGGTTCAGGCTGGGATCCAAATAGGTCGACCAGGTTTCGCGCAAAATATCGATGGAGGCCGAGGGCCGGGCGCGCGTCGCCATCGCCCATAGAACCTGGCCGTTGTCGGTGGGATCGATATCGTCATCGACAACGATTATGAACTTGCCGAAATAGGCGCCGCCCATGCATTGCGCCGCCAAAGCCATGGTCTGCGGCGCATGGCCCGCATACATCTGCTTGATGGAAACAACGGTGATGCCCCAGCCGGCGGCTTCCGGGATCGACCAGACGCCTTGCACCCCGGGCACGCCCATGTTGTCCAGATCGTTCCAAATTTTGGAAGCCCGCACCGACGCCCAAAACAGGCCGCATTCGTTGGCCAGGCCGTCGGCCATCAGCGCGCAGGTCAGCGTCGGGTTATCCCGGTAGCGCACTTTTTCAATGCGCACATAGGGCGTTGTTGCCAGGGGCCGGCCGTAATAGCCGGTGAACTCGCCGAACGGGCCCTCGGCAAAGTTTTCGTCCGGATAGCAATGGCCCTCCAATATGATTTCGGCGCCGGCCGGTAGCGGCAGGCCGGTGACGTCGGAAATAAACACATCCATCGGCGCGCCGTTGATGCCGCCGTAGTAATCGAGCTCGCTTTCGGTTTTCGGAAAGCTGGACGCGCCGACCACGAACAAGGTCGGATCAATGCCGTAGCAAAGCGCCACCGGCATCGGCTTGCCCATGGCGAACCATTTTTCCCGGTCGAGCCCGGCATCCTTGCCCGGCGAGGTGTAGAGCCCGATCTGGTCACGGGTTTTGATCATCTGGCGGTAGGTGCCCACATTGATGCGCCCGAGTTCCGGATCCTTGGTGATCACCGCCGTGCCGGTGCCGAGATATTTGCCGCCGTCTAGCGGCCACATGCGCGGCGCCGGAAATTTGGTGATGTCGATATCGTCGCCGGTCTCCACGTTCTGGTTGACCAAAAGCCCCTCGCCGGAGATCTCGTTGGGCGGTTTTTTCTGTTGCATCTTTTCTTTGAGGACTTTAACCGCATCCAAGGCGTGCTGCATGGGCTCTTCGCCGATGGCCAGACAGAACCGGTCGAGGGACGAGCCGATCATGTTGTAGACCGCCTTGTGGCCGGGGTGGCCTTTGATGTTTTCGAACAACAACGCCGGGCCGCCTTCTTCCTGGCCGACCATATAGGTCAGGGTCGAGGTTTCCAGGTCCGGGTCCACCTCGGCGGTGATGCGTTTTAACTGGCCGAGGGCTTCCACCCTTTCCAGCCAGGCGTCCAGGTCACTGTGATTGGAAAGGGGAGAAGGTACGTCTGCCATGTGGATGATCCCTTGAGTTTGCTGCGGCGTTTGGAAAGCTCATCCGCCAGCATATTGAATTGGCGGGCCCGATGGTAGCCCGCTTTTCGCCGCGCCCGCCCAATTTTCCGGTTAACGCAATCTTCACCGAAACCGTTCAATAACAATTGAATCCAGTTACGCGGGTGTTATGTTAACGATCTTCGCGAATGGGGCGATCACATGTCGGACGATAATATCGTCAATCTGGACTTCGATAAGGTGCCGGACGGTCAGCAGGCCATGGGCGGGCTGGTGCTTGGCAATCTGACTGGCGAGGATTGGCATAGCCTGTTCAATCTCGGACAACGGCTCGAATTTATGCAAGATGATGTGATCCTGGAACAGAATCAGGTGAACGATTCCCTCTATTTCATCACCGATGGCCGGGTGCGCATCGAACGCGCCGAAAATGGCGAGACCACTCAGCTGGCCGAAATTGGCGTCGCGTCCATCTTCGGCGAAATGTCGTTTTTGGAGAAATCCAAAATCAGCGCCAGCGTTATCGCCGACGGCCACGTGGTGGTGCTGAAAATCTTTGGGGTTGGTCTGGATAACCTGATCGCCGAAGACGTGGAATTCGGGCAGCGGTTTTATCGTTCCATCGCGGTGACCCTGTCCAGGCGCCTGCGCACCACCAACAACCTCGTATAACCATAAATTTCGCGCCCTTGAAGCGGCAGGGATCGGTGTGTATTGCCGTGCCCGGAATATGGCATTTGATGATTGCGCGTGTTTTCGGCTATAGTGGGTCCAATAAAAATATTTATTCACAACATGGGAACTTCACAATGTACAAAACATCCATTGCCCTCGCGGGCACGCTGTTCGGCGCGGCGCTGATTGCCGGCCATTCCTCACCCACATTGGCGCAAAGCATCAAGGCTGAAACCGCCGGCCCCGGCTGCCCGCACACGGTGATGATCCTCAGCGCCAAATACGCGTCGCGCGCCGGCGTCAATATTCAGGTCAACGAAGGCAAAACCCTGACCAAATCGGCGATGCTGGTGGCGCAGAAGAAAATCGATATCGCGTCGTTCGTGCCGGCGCCCTATGTGTTCATGAAAAAGGGCGTGGCCATGTACAAAAAGCTCGGGCAAAAACGCTCGTCGGCCATGGCTGCCAACCTGCGCGGCATGTACGGATACGAATGCGGTTTTTATCATCCCATCGTCTGGGACAAGTCACCGATAAAGAAATGGAGTGATCTTAAGGGTAAGAAAGTCTTCACAGGTCCGCCGTCCGGCGCCGCCGCGGTGATGTCTGAAAGCTTCATTCGCGCCATGACCGGGTTTGAGCCGAACAAAGAATATACCGCCGTCCGCCTCAATTGGGGTTCCGGCCAGCAAGCCATGCGCGATGGCCAGTTGGACGCCTATGTGCGCCCAATGACTGTGCCGTCGGCGATGATGGAAGAATTGGTCGGCATCCGGCCCGTTCGTCTGCTGGAAGTTACCAAAGCGGATACAGCTAAAAGCGGGTTCAAAAAAATGGTCGGCGTACCTGGGCGTGGTGTCGGTAAATTGCCCGCCAACACCTATAAAGGCATCGTCAATAACCGGACGGATCAAATTCTGCCATCCTTCGGTTTGACACAAATAGCGGGTGCCCATGTCCCCGACGATGTGATTTACAAGATCACCAAGGGATATTTCGACAATATCGCCGAAATTCACAAAGCCAATCCGTGGCTGGCGAATATGAGCCGGAAAAATCCCTTCTCAGTCTTGAACGTGCCGCTGCATCCCGGCGCCTACAAATACTTTAAGGAAATTGGCGTCAAGGTTCCCAAGCGCCTGATGCCGCCGGCGTAAATTCTCCGGCGTCCAATACAATTACCGGCGTCCGCCACGGCCAATACGTGGCGGGCGCCGTTATTCCTTTTCTAAATAATCCGTGGCGGCTTCAAGCATGAACACAACGACCGCAGCGGCGGCCAAATACCTTCAGATCGGCGCAATGCTGGCAACGGTCCTGGGTCTGGCAATGGCCATAACCGCAATGGCCAATTCCATGCCTAGCGTCTGGATCATTCCGAAATTCGGTCCGTTCAAAGCCGAATTTTTGCGCGGCGGAATGCTGTCGGCGGCGGTTACGGTGGTGCTACTGGCCAGGGGATTTACCCGCCTGGCTATCGAAAAAGAAGATGCCGCCTGGCGGCGCTGGCTGTTCGTCGACGCCGCAATTCTGGCCGGTATCTATTATGTGTCCTGGCAGTTCTCTTTTGTCACCATCGAAATTCAAGACTCTCTATTCTTTTTCGAAGAATCCCATGCCTGGATCACGCTCCTTGGTATCGGGCTGCTGATCATCCTTTGCTGGCGGGTTTGGGGGGCGCCTTTGGCGGTGTTCGGCCTCGTCCTGGTTGGTTACTATTTCTTTGGCCAATACATGCCGTCGATCTTTAAAGTCATCCCCATGTCCTTCGTGGACAATTTTTCGGAAGACATCTGGTTCAACCTCAATAAGGGCGTTTTGGGCCAAGTGTTTGAGATTGTGGTGTTCACGGTCTTTCCGTTCATAATCTTTGGCGCCATGCTGGAGGCGACCGGCGTCGGCGGCTCGCTGATCCGGTTTGCCTTTATTGTCACCCGCAACACACGCGGCGGCCCGGCGCATGCGGCGGTGCTGGCATCGTCTTTGTTCGGCACAATGTCCGGCGTGCCGGTGGCCAACGTGGTTGGCACCGGGGTGATGACCATTCCGCTGATCAAGAAGCGCGGCTTTACCCCCACCTTCGCCGGTGCCATCGAAGCGACCGCTTCCACCGGCGGGCAAATCATGCCGCCGATCATGGGTGCTGCGGCGCTGATCATGGCCGATATCATCCAGGTGTCGTATCTGGTCATTATCACGGCGGCGCTGATCCCGGCGCTGCTGTATTATCTCAGCCTATTTTTTACCGTGACGTTTGAATCCCGGCGGCTGGATATCGATACCAGCACCGGCGCCGGAGATTTGGCCTTCGACAAGCACGATATCGTCAATCTGGTCATTCTGGCCGGCGCCATTACGGTCATTATCTCGACATTATTGTTTGGACTTTCGGCTGCAGCGGCGGGTGTTTTTGTGGTTCTTTATCTGGTCCCGGCCAGCTTCTTTTCCACCGCAATTCGCCGCAATCCGGCCAAAATATTGCAGGGCTTCGCCAAGGGCGGCATTCAGTTTTCCGAATTGCTGATGGCTATTGGCGTGGTCGGCATTGTCCTATCGGTCTTGAACTCAACCGGGTTGCCGTTGCGCCTGGCCAATTCGGTCGAGGTTCTGATGGAGCATTCCCTGTTCATCGCCCTGGTGGTGGCTGGGGTGACGGCGATCATCTTCGGCATGGGCATGCCCACATTGCCGGCATACCTGACCATCATTCTGATTCTTGGGCCCACCATGCTGAATTTGGGGCTCGATATTCTGGTCGCGCATATGTTTGTTTTCTATTTCGGCGTGTCCTCGTCAATCACGCCGCCGGTGGCGATCGCCGCCTACGCCGGCGCTTCGATCGCCGGGTCGGGGCCCATGCGCACCGGTTTCATGGCCATCCGTATCGGCGCGGCGATCATCCTGGTGCCCTTCATCTTCGCTTATAATCCGGAACTTCTGTTGGTCGAAGAGGCCGGCGGGTTTGAGACCTTCTCGCTGATCTCGATCCTGGCGCGCACCGTGGTCGCCATCTGGCTGATGACCAGCGCGTTCTCCCGGTACGACGCTACCCAATTGAGTATTTTGGAGATGGCGATAAGGTTTGCGCTGGTGGTGGTGGTTCTGATGCCCGACCCGGCCATCCATTGGGCCGGCTTTGCCGCCGGCTTGGCGCTAATCGGCTACAACAATCTGGTGGTTGGGCGAAGGCAGGCAGTGGATACGGGCTAGGCAAAAAAAAACGCGGCCCGGCGTAAGAGCCGGACCGCGGCAACTACCTCAAGACGCGTTACGCTGCGAGCTTATTGGTTTCGCTTACGGATTTGTTTCCACCCCGATCCGCTTTTTCACGCACTATCGACATGACTTGGGATTCTTCTGACGATGATCCTTGGGTCAGGTCGAGATATAATTTTTGTTTTTGTAGAATAAACGTAACTGCCTGGGTCATTGACACAAACCTTTCGGGCTTGGTCCCTGGGGGAACCTGGGGGTGCTTGCGGTTGGGGAGCCGCCTGTCACTGAGGGCACCTTAACGGGCAAAGGTTACGATTCCCTGAATCAACAAAAAAATTACCGTTTGGGCAGCCCCATGTTCTCCCAATCCTGCTCGGCACAGGTCCTAAAACCGCCGAACACGTCGCGCCGTTCGTGGGTGAAATAGTTGCGGTACATGTTGGTGACCATGCGCCCGCGTGTCGCCCAGGCGCCGCCGCGTAGCACTTTGCGGGTGCCGAATACGGGCTCGGAATATTCCTGATAAGCGTCTGCTTTGAAGCCCGGATAGGGATCGAACTGGCTGGATGTCCACTCCCACACATTGCCGAGCATTTGCCGGCAGCCCCAGGCGCTGTCGCCTTCTGGATAAGCGCCCACATCGGCGGTGCCGAGCCCGCGCGCGTCGAGATTGGCGCGGCTGTCTGTCTCCGGCGCATCGCCCCAGGGGTAGCGCCGCTTGGTCGGCGCGATGCCGCCATTGCCGTCCGGTTCGCCGGCTGCGGCCACTTCCCATTCCAATTCCGTCGGCAGCCGCCGTCCCGCCCATTTGCAAAAGGCATGCGCCTCGTACCAATTGACGTGGATCACCGGCTTGTGCGGCGGCAAATCAATGAGCTGGTCGAAATCGCGCAGCTTCCAATTGTTCTGCCCGTCGGCGACCCAATAGATCGGATGCTCGGCCTCCGCCTCCATCTTCCAGCCCCAGCCCACATCCCGCCAGAGATCGCGGCGCTGATAGCCGTCGTCGGCGACAAACGCAGCAAACTCGGCGTTGGTCACCGGGGCGCGGGCGATCTGGAAGGGATAAACGGTCTGCACATGGCTCCATTTTTCGTTGTCGAACAGGAACGGCTCGGTACCGTCGGAGCCAAGCCGGAAGGTGCCGCCGGGTATCTCCACATCGCCTGGTAAGGGCCCGCCGTCCAGGCGCACGGCGTCGAAATCGGCGGCGACGGCCAGATCGGGCTTCGGATATTCCAGGGTCTGGCGGGTATAGGTATAGGCCTCGGTATGCATGTCCTCGTGGAAGGCGGCGAACTGGTAGATGAAGCTGTCCTGTTCCGACGCCTGATCATTGGCATTGCCGGGCAGCCGTTCGGCCAGCCGGTCTTCTACGTCCTGCATATATTGCAGGCAGCGCCTGCGGTCCAACAAAGGCAGGTCCCAGCGGATGCCGTGGATGACGGCGATGGAATCATACAGATCGTCGCCATTGTTCAAAAGCGGCCGTTCGCCATAGAGCATGCGCAGGATGAATTGCTCATAAAACCAGGCCACATGACCCACTTCCCACAACAGGGGATTTACGATACCCAGCCGGGGGCCGATAATCTGCTCGTCGTCGAGGGAGTTAAACAGCTCCAGCGATCGGGCGCGTCCGAGCTTCAAACTATCGATCAAATATTGGTTGCTGACGATTTCGGTCATGGCGGATAGGGTGTCCAGGCATATGGGTTTCGGGTTCTAGCTATGAAGATTATTCAAATTACGCCCGCTGGCAAGCAGTCCAAATCGGGAAACCGGGTGACCGCTGACCGCTGGGCGCGCTTGCTTCGCAATCTTGGCCACCAAGTAGAGACCCATGTGAATTATGATGGCCAGCCCGCCGACGCTATGATCGCCCTGCATGCTTGGCGCTCACACGATGCGATCATGGAATTCAAGGCCCAAAACCCCAAAAATCCGCTGATCCTGGCGCTCACCGGCACCGACATTAATGAATTTATCCACAGCCACCCGGATCCGACCCTCCAATCCATCGAGGCGGCGGATGCTTTGGTCTGCCTGCACGATCTGGTGCCGGGCCTGGTGCCCAGGGCCCATCGCAGAAAATTGACCGTGATTTACCAATCGGCGCCGCCCCTATCGACACCCCGGCAGCCATCGAAGCGCCATTTCGATATCTGTGTCATCGGCCATTTGCGGCAAGAAAAAGATCCATTCCGCACTGCCGAAGCGGTACGGGATTTGCCCAGCCGGTCGCGCATCCGGGTGATCCATCTGGGCCGCGCCCACGATGAAAGCTGGGCCAAGCAAGCGCGTGCCGAAATGAAAATCAATCCTCGTTATGTCTGGAAGGGCGAGGTGCCCAAATGGCAGGTGCGCCGCGAATTCGCCAAATCCCAATTGATGGTCATCTCGTCCCGCAACGAGGGCGGCGCCAATGTGGTCTCAGAAGCCCTGGTCGCCGGCGTGCCGGTGATCGCGTCCGACATCACCGGCAATGTGGGGCTTCTAGGCAAGGATTATGCTGGCATTTATCCGCTGGAAGACGCGGGTACCTTGCAGGCGTTGCTGCTGCGGTGCGAGACCGAGCCGGCGTTTTTGAAACGCCTCGCCCAACAGGGCCGCGCTCTGGCGCCCAACTTCACGCCGGAAGAAGAGCAGCGGCGTTGGGGGAAAGTGATCGCGGAATTTGGGGGATGAAGAGGAGCACTAGCTCTCCTCGAGCCCACCCTTGACCAAGCCCTCCATAAAAAACCCCTCGTCGTCACCCTGGAGCGCAAAAAAGGTCTCCCTCAAATAGGCGTAGGTGAATTCAGGACGTATGCGGTGCATTTCTTCCAGGGCAATTTGCGCCTCTTCCAACTTGCCTGCATGCCCCAGAGCACAGACCAAAAACGCGGTGGCAAATCGTGGCCTATCAGAATGCATCGCCCGGCGGGCATATTCTGCTGCGCCCGTAAAGTCCCGCAGCATCAAAAGCGTTAGCGCCTTACCAGCATAGGCTATTTCAATTAATTCGTCTCGCGGACTGATTTTTATCGCTAAATCAAATTGCGCGATGGCTTCTTCGTAACGGCCCGTCCGCGAAAGCGCCCGGCCGAGCATTGATGTGCAATGGCTGAGGTTCGGATTAAGGCGAAGTGCCTGCTCAAATGCCTCAATCGCTACATCTTCACGCTCCACCACAAACTGACACCACCCCATCGCAAAATGAGCGATCGGTTCCTGGCTGTCCAATTCAATGGCCCGCTGCGCAGCCGCAAAGGCTATTTCCTTTGGAAAAATGCCGAACCCGAATGCCATTTGGCGGGCATAATTTAAGCTGAGCCAGGCATGGCCTAGTGCGAACCTGGGGTCAAATTCCATGGTTCTTTTGAAGAGCTTTTCGGCTTCATGAAACGATGCGGCCTGACTGTCGTTGTAAAATGAAATTCCTTTCTGCAACGCCGTCCATGCATCCAGGTTTTCCGGCGCCTGTGCGCGCGCACGGGATCCTTCGGCACGATCAACTTCCGTACTGACTTCGCGGGTGACGGCCTCGGTAATCTCGTCCTGGATATCGAAGATGTCTTCCAGCTCCCGGTCATACCGGTCCGCCCAAAGATGCTGGCCGGTCTCCCCATCTATAAGTTGAGCCGTGATGCGGACACGGTTGCCGGCCGTTCGTACGCTGCCTTCCAACACATAGCGGACGGCCAGTTCCTTGGCGACATCCTGTATGTTCACCGGCTGGTTCTTATAGGTGAAAGTGGTATTCCTGGCGATCACCAGAAGATGGCGGAGACGCGATAGCGAGGTGATGATGTCTTCCGCCATGCCATCGGAGAAATATTCCTGTTCAGGATCACCGGATAGATTGTCGAAAGGCAGGACGGCAATGGAAGGTTTGCTGGCAGCAACCGCAATCGGCGAGCTGGCATCCGCTGCCACTTCAAAGCCAACCGCGTAGGCCTGCACCGGGTCCGAGACGTTCTTCACCTCTTGCGCGCCCATATCATCATATTGGGCTTCGATGCGATTTTTCACCTGCTCATGGACGCTGCCGGAAATGATGATCCCGTTAGGTTTAGCCAAACCCTCTAGCCGCGCCGCCACATTGACGCCTTCGCCGTGGATATCTTCGCCGTCATCGACAATGTCGCCCAGATTGACGCCCATGCGAAAATCCAGGCTACTGGATGCCAGCCCGATTTGCATGGCAATGGCGCAATTGACCGCATCCTGCACGGTAGGAAATTCGACCAAAAACCCGTCGCCTGTCAGCTTGACGATGTTGCCGGAGTGGTCAGCAACTCTTGGTTTGATCACCTCTTCCCGCGCAGCCTGCCAGGCGGCTACCGTACCATCGGTATCCTCCTCCATCAGCCGGGTATAGCCAGCCACATCGGCAGCCAATATGGCCGCTAATCTGCGCTGGACGGAATAATCTGCCATGTGCGTCCCCGAGGGCGTTCTTAATTGGCGGCTATTCTAGGGAAACTTGCTCCCATGGCAATCGAATTGGCTGCGGGGGCGGGCTAAATTCCAACCGCCGGGCTCAAAAGGTCTCGGCGAAAAAGTCGCGCATCATGCGGTAGGATTTCTGGCACAACGCCTTGTCATAGAGCTGCCCGCCCGCAGGGTTATTGGCGCCCTCGACGCAGAACGAATGCATCGCGTGGCCGAACATGGTCACCTGCCAGTCGACCTCGGCTTCGCTAAGCTCGGCCTCCAGCGCCGCGATCTGCGCCGCCGGGGTCACCGGGTCATTGGAGCCGTGCAGCGCCAGCACGCGCCCCTTGATGTTGGTCTTTGTCTCCGGATCGACCGGGTTGGGGGCGGTGACGTGGAACACTACGGTTGCCTGGAAATCGGCGCCGGCGCGTGCCTGTTCGAGGGCAAAGCCGCCGCCCATGCAATAGCCGATGGCCGCCGACTTGTCCGTGTCAATTAAACCCAGCGCGTCGGCTTTGGCGGTCAGCGCTGCATGAGCCACGCCGCCGCATCCGAGGATAAACGGCACATCGGCGCGGGTGCCGCGCGCCGCGGTTCCTAATTCCTCGACGGTTTTTTCCCGCTCCCCATAGCCGGCGCCGAACATGTCGGCGACCATCACCACATAGTCCTGGCCGGCGACGTCCATGGCCATATCGATGGTGTGGCGGCAGACGCCGAACCAGTCGGGCTGCATGAAGATGGCCGGGCGCTTGGTGGTAATGCTGTCATCATAGACCACCATGCCCTCGAACGGCTTGGCGTCATATTCGTAAGGAACCGATATTTCTGCCATGGAAATTTCTCCCCTTGAATGAGCTAATTCGCGGTGCTGCCCCTATCGGCGGCGCTCGGCGGTTCTTCTCCAGATGACGCGGAGCAGCCAGATGGGGACCACCACGACCGCGCCCACCAGGATCGGTCCCGCCGCCCAGCCGACGAAGCCGGCGAATATATTCATCAGCGTATCGGCAAATCCGCCGAGAGATTCCAGAAGCTTGCGGGCGTCCATATCGAGCGCCTTCAAGATCCAGCCGACGATCAGCGAGGCGACGAGAAGCTTGATGATGGTGCCGAGGGGGTTGGACATGGGCCGGGCTCCGATGGGAATGGGCTGCCAGTCTATAAAACCCAAGCTTCGGTTCCAAGCACCGGAAATTCCATGTTGCATTCGCGTCCAACGCGGGCCAGCCTGGAGGCTGAAATCAACAATAGGGGCCAAGCCGATGATGTATCTTGTGGCGATTGTCGTACCACCGCTGGCATTGCTGATGTCGGGGCGTCTGTTTCACGCTATAATCAACGCCATCCTCTGGGGGTTGAGCATTGTAATTTTCATATTCTCCTTTGGCCTCGGCAGCTTCATTTCGGGCCCGCTGTGGATCATCGCCGTGGTCCACGCCGTCTATCTGGTGCACAAGGAACGCTCCGAAGACCGCATGCGCGAAATCGCCGAAGAGACCATGCGCGACTAGCGCCGGGATACAGTGCGCGAATAGCCTTAGCTATTTTCGTCCAGGGTATCGAACACGGCATCCGTATTCAGCGTAAAGCCGAGCGCCGTTTTGATGCACAGAAGCGCTGCGTCATGGGCTTCGCCGCCGTCCATGGAGCCGGTGCAATCTTCAACAACAATGGGCAGGTAATCGAGGGTATTGGCCGTCGCCGCTGTCGCCAGTACGCAGGAATTGGTGTTAACGCCGGTAATCAACAGCGTGTTCACTGCGCGGGCGGTCAAGGCGAAATCCAGATCGGTGGCGAAAAAACAGTCTTTGCGCTTTTTGCTGTCGATCACCAGATCACCGTCGGCAAAAAGGCCGGGCATGATCTCCAACCCCGGGCTGCCGGCCAGATTGTGGCGGAACTGGTTTTTGCGGGTATCGCCCGCCTGATCCACCTTGGTGCGCCAGAACGGATTGCCGGCGGTCTCGGCCGGGTCCCGATATTGTGAGACAACATGGATGATCGGAATGCCCCGTTCCCGGCAGCGCTCATTAAAGCGTTTGTTGGCGGCGACCACTTGGGCGGCTAGATCGGCTGGCGCCGGCAAGGTCGCCACCTCCATATCAAGATGCCCCCGGTGCAGATCGATGGCGACAACCGCCGGGCGGACTTCATCTAGTCCAAGTTTCATATCTCTCTCCACCTTTGGCGCATCATACCGTGTGCCGGTCGCGCAAGGCGGCGGCCAGGGTGCCGTCGTCCAGATAGTCCAACTCGCCGCCCACCGGGATGCCGTGGGCCAGCACGGTGATTTTTGCCACGAAACCTTCCAGCCGCTCGGAAATATAATGGGCGGTGGTGCGGCCATCGACGGTGGCGCTGGTGGCCAGAATAATCTCGGTCACGTCGGAATTTTTGGCCCGCGCCACCAGCGCATCGATGGCCAGATCGTCTGGCCCGATACCGTCAAGCGGCGCAAGCACGCCGCCGAGCACATGATAGTGGCCCGAATAGGTGGCGCTTCGTTCCAGCGCCCAAAGATCGCCGACCTGCTCGACAACGCAAATCAGCAATCCGTCGCGCCTGGTATCGGTGCAGATGGCGCAAGTTTCGGTGGTGTCCAGATTGCCGCAGATGGAACAGGCTTTGACATTGTCCGCCGCCGTGGTCAGCGCCAGGGCCAACGGGCGCATGACCGCGTCGGGGTTGTTGATCAGGGACAGCGCCGCGCGCCTGGCCGAGCGGGGGCCAAGGCCGGGCAGCTTCGCGAGCATTTGGATCAAACGGTCAATGTCGGTGATGGGCATGGTCGGGATCGGCCGGAAAGGATTTGGGCGCCGCTCAGAAAGGCAGCTTGAAGCCCGGCGGCAATTGCAGCCCGCCGGTCAGATCGCTCATTTTCTCCGACGCTGCGGTTTCCGCCTTGGCGCGGGCATCGTTGATGGCGGCGACGATCAAATCTTGTAAAACCTCGGCCTCGCCGGGATTGATCAGAGTGGGATCAATCTTTAATCCACGCGCCTCGTTCTTGCCGGTCATGGTTATCTGGACCATGCCGCCGCCGGCCGAGCCGGTTACTTCGGTGGACGATAACTGCTCCTGCATTTCGGCCATCTTGGCCTGCATATCCTGCGCCTGCTTCATCATCTGGCCGAGATTCTTCATGGCTCCAACTCTCCTTGGTCCTGGTCTTCGGTGCCGCTCTCGTCGGCGCTCGTATCGGGCGTTCCGGCGCCATCGATGGTGCGCACGCTTTCGATCTCGGCGCCGGGAAATGTTTCCATGATCGAGCGCACCATCGGGTGGCGTTCAACCTCGCCCAGCCGGTCGCGGGCGGCGGCGTCCGATTGCTGGGCCACGGTGTCGGCGCCGCCTTCGCGTGCCAGAGTAACCATCCAACGCGCGCCGGTCTGTTCGCGCAAAAACTTGGATAAGCGGCTGGACAGATCGCCGTCGGCGCCTTCGCCCAAGCGAATTTCGATGGCGCCCGGCTGGAAGCTCACCAGATGCACCTGGCCTTCCAGATCGGACTTCAAGATGCGCTCGTTGGCGGCATCGGCGAGCTGGATAATGTCGTTGAAGCTTTGCGGGGCGGGCAGGGGCGCGGCTTCCGGCTCGGCGGCGGGCTGGGTTTGTACCGCCACAGCCGATTGGGCGCTGCCGCCTCCGCCGCCTGCGGATGACGGCGCCGGTGCATGAGTTGGTGCAGGGGCTTGGGCTGCCGGTGCGCCGGTCGCCGCGCCCGCAGAGGATTGCAATGCTTTGACCGCGTCCGCCGGCGACGGCAGATCGGCCATATAGGCAAGCCGGATGAGCAGCATTTCGGCGGCCTGGATCGGCGCCGGCGCGGACTGTACCTCTTGCACACCCTTGAGCAGCATCTGCCAGGCGCGGGTCAGCGTTGCCATCGACAGCTTGTCGTTCAATTGGGCACCGCGCGTCTTGTCAATTTCAGAGTTGCCCGGCTCATCGAGAACCGCCGGCGAGACCTTGATGCGGGTCTGCCAATGGACCACGCCCAAAAGGTCTTGCAAGATTATGAGCGGATCAGCGCCGCCCTGATAATCGCCGTCCAGTTTTTCGAGCGCGCCGGAGATATCGCCAGCCATGATGCGCTCCAATAATTCGAACGAGCCTTCCCGGTCGGCGAGGCCGAGCATCGCGCGCACATCGTCCTCGCCAAGGTCTGTTTCCGCGCCGGCGCCAACCGCCATCGCCTGATCCAGAAGGCTGAGCCCATCCCGGTGCGAGCCGTCGGCGGCGCGGGCAATCAGGGCCAGCGCGCCATCGGATATTTTGGCGCCTTCGAGCTTGGCGATGCGGCCGAAATCGGCGGTCAGATCTTGGATATCGATGCGGCGCAGATCGAAGCGCTGGCAGCGCGACAGCACGGTCACCGGCACTTTCCTGATTTCGGTGGTAGCGAAAATGAATTTGACGTGCTCGGGCGGCTCTTCCAGGGTTTTCAAAAGCGCGTTGAAGGCATTGCGCGACAGCATGTGCACTTCATCGATGATATAGACCTTGTTGCGCGCCGACACCGGGCGGTAGCGGACGCTTTCGATCAATTCGCGGATATCGTCGACGCCGGTGCGGCTGGCAGCATCCATTTCCATCACATCGACCTGCCGGTCCTCGGCGATGGAAACGCAAAATTCGCATTTGCCGCAAGGCGAGATGGTCGCTCCGCCATCGCCGTCCGGCCCGACGCAATTGAGGGCGCGGGCGATGATGCGGGCGGTGGTGGTCTTGCCGACGCCGCGCACCCCGGTGAGGATGAAAGCATGGGCGAGGCGCCCTGAATCAAAGGCGTTGGTAAGGGTGCGCACCATCGCCCCCTGGCCGACCAGATCGGCAAAGGTTTGCGGTCGGTACTTGCGCGCCAGGACCTGATATTCCGTCTCGGCCGCCGCATCATCGCTCGGAGCTGATGGCGGTTCTGTCGTCTCGTTCATGGCGGGGCGCCTTATTGACGGGCCGGGCGGTTAAAGGTGGGAGACCGGACATGTGACCCGGGCGAAACTCGTTGCGGCTGCTTCCTTCCGGACCTGACCGGGTTCGCGAGCCGACCGTCCTCAGCCGGCCTCCCGCATCGATTATAGCAGTTCCAGGGGGAGACCGCGCAAGTCCGAATGATAAGGCAGGGTCGGTGCCCCATAACTCTAGCGCACGGGGGTTGGCATGGTCGGCCCGTGCGCGGCCACGATTGTGGGCAACCAATGTATTCGGCAATATTTGATTTTCAAACGCCATATTCAGATTATATTGCCCTATCAAACCCAATCGGTAATCGATAATGCTATATTTTGGGAAACAGCCATGAGCTATCACATCCTTGCTGTCGAAGACGACGAGATGGTTCAGTCATTTCTAAAGCTTCATTTGGAAATTGAGGGCTTCGAGGTGACATGCGTTGGTACTGGCAAGGGTATGATCGATGCGCTGAGTATCAAGCATATAGATCTGGTTATTCTCGACTTGGGTCTGCCTGATGAAGACGGGTTGAGCTTGACCGCACGCGTTCGCGAGAGATCATCGGTCCCAATCGTCATTGCGACCGCGCGCCAAGATCAAGATGCGCGTCTGACTGCGTTGGAACTGGGTGCCGACGATTATCTGACCAAACCTTACGATCCTAAGGAACTTTTGCTTCGAGTGCGCAATATATTGGGCCGTGCCACCGGTGCAGCGCCGGATAACGTAGACTCCATTAGGGATAGACCCTTGGCGACGTTTCACGGACCTCGGCCAGCCACGAAGTTTATCGTCGGAGGCGTTGTCTTCGTTGCCGCGATTGTCGCTGCTGTCATGATCGACCGACAGCAATTAAATTACAGTGGCCAGTTTCTAGAATCGGTATTTGGTACTGGCGGGGTGCCAAAATCTGAACCGAGCGTTTCGGGCCAACTGTCTCAAGGGCAAACCAAGAAAGATGTTTCGGAGGGGGCGCTTCGCCAAAAGGCTTCATCCCAATTGAAATCCGGCAACGAGCCAAAAGCTAATCTACAATCAATACCTCCGGTTACAGTTAGTCAGCCTCCCAATTCCGAACTCGATGGTGGCAGAATAACAACGGCCACCGAGAGACCAGCTAAAACACCTGATGGGCCCGCCAAACCCAGGCATTTCTCCGAAGTTTTGGGATATGGGTGGATATTGAAATCAAGATGCAAGCCCAGCCCCGAGGTTGATTGGTGGGTAAATAAGACCAATTTGAATATAGCCGGTTACGTGCAACGGAAATATCAAGGCTCTTGGGCGAAATATTTGGTGTTCTGGGAGAAGAGATTGGCAAACTTGCAGAGTATCCAGCATAGCGGCAAAAAAGCCATTTTACCGAACGGCAGTTCAATCTCCGGCAAGGCGTTGGAGGGCTATGTTCAAAATATGGAGAAACGCCTCGCCGTTATTCATTGTTTATCCAACGAGGCTGGAGCCGTAAAATAGCGTGTTGCTAAAATTCCAACACGCCTTTTAATGACTGGCGTCGGCTATAAGCCGTCCCGGAGGCCTCTTTCTTTTGGAGCCGCCAAGCGGGCCATCGGACGAGCCGCCGCCGTGTGATCCGTAGGCGCTTTCCTGGATTAATTCGTGACAGTATACGTATTAAAGTCAAAATAATTATGCAAAATTAGTATACTGTCACGAATTAATCTGTCACGAATTATTGAGATCGGCGGCAAAATGACAATGCTCGCCCCTGGTTAGAAGCTGCCATTCAGAGCCAGAATTTCGATGTCTGCTTTGCCCCAATAACGAACATTCCCACCAAATAATCTGAGTGACTGCATTTGACCCTAACCCTGGAAGGATTTCCGAATGGAGGAGACCAAAATTGACCGCGCCGCCATGGGACGCTTGGCTAAGGCCTTGGTTTTTATTTGCGGACCGGATCATCTGACAACAATTGCCCTTAGGGAAGCTGCCGAGAGTGGTTCTGAAAAGGATATCAAGAAAGCTCGAGCGCTGTTTCTTAGATTGAAGCCTGGAGACCGCATGGCTGCATTGACCATGCTATCAGATTGATCGAGAGGCATTGTCACTTTAAACCACTGTGGGAGGCAGCCGTTCCATCCCATCACCGGGCGTCATTAACTTAATTGCCTAACGGATTGTCTCCGACGCAACTTGTTCTAGAATAGCGCCCAATCAAACCGCTCACGGGGAGAATTATGGCCGATCGGGAGTTTCAACGCAGGCTAACTGCCGTGCTCGCTGCTGACGTGGCGGGATATACGCGCCTTATGGAAGAAGACACGGACGGCACTGTAGCAGCCTGGCAGGATGCGCGAGAGGACGTAATAAAACCCTGCGTCGCAGACCATTCTGGCAAAATGGTCAAACTGACAGGCGACGGATTTCTCGTCGAATTTTCCACAGTTCAAGACGCAGTTAACTGTGCCATCGCCATGCAGCAGAGCCTGGCATCGAGCACCTTGGATTTTCGCATGGGCATCAACCTTGGTGACATCGTCGATGACGGTGAGGACATCCATGGTGAAGGCGTTAACGTCGCCGCGCGGCTGGAAGGGTTGGCGGAACCTGGGAGCATCGTTATATCCGGCAGTGTCCACGAACAGGTTAAAAACCGGATTAAAGCCACATACAAAGACATGGGCTTGCAAGAGGTGAAAAATGTCTCCGATCCGGTTCAGGCCTTTGCACTACATATAGAAACGACCGCGGACGTTGGGGGAGGCGTCGCCACTGCGACCGATAAGCCTTCTATTGCCGTCTTGCCATTCGACAATCTCTCTGGTGATCCCGAACAAGAATATTTTTCCGACGGCATCACCGAGGATATCATCACGGCCATAAGCCGTATCCGACAGTTTTTCGTCATCGCCCGAAACACGACTTTTACATACAAAGGCCAAGCAGTAGACATTCAAATGATTGCAGGCGATTTGGGCGTGCGCTACGTGCTTGAAGGCAGCGTTCGCAAATCCGGTAACAGGGTACGCATCACAGCGCAGTTGATCGATGGGAGCAATGGAAAGCACATTTGGGCAGAACGGTACGACCGTGAGCTTAAAGATATTTTTGATGTCCAAGACGAGATTACACAAACAGTCGTTGGTACAATCGGGCCGCATTTGGACCGGGCGGAACAAGAGCGTGCCCTAAAGAAAACTCCGGAAAATTTGGACGCTTGGGATTTTGTTCAGCGCGGTTGGTGGTATTTGGATAAGTGGGAAGCGCAGGCGGGTGAAGAGGCAATACGCAATTTCAATAATGCCGTAAATATAGACCGAAATAATGCCCGTGCTCATACCGCAATCGCCTACGCACATTGCCAAAATCGATTTACCCTCAGCTATGCGGAATCTCTTCGGGAACTCGAAATTGCGCGCGAGTCGGCGGAAGCCGCGCTTGCCATCGATGATCAGGACGCCCTTACCCATGCCGTTCTCGGTCTCACCTATTTGTGGATGCATAAGCATGCACTCGCCACGGAAAAACTTCAGAGGGCGCTAAGTCTGAACCCGAATTTTGCCACCGCCCAGCATTGGCTCGGGATTTCCTATGTCTTTGACGGGCAGCCCGAAAAAGGATTTGCGCAGCAGGAAATCGCGGCGCGCCTCAGTCCAAACGACCCACTAACTTGGGGTTTTATGAACGTGCGAGCAATTGCGAAATTCAATTTGAAGGAATATGGGGAAGCCGCCGATTGGGCTACGAGGGCGACCCTCCAGCCAAATTGTGCAAACATTGTCCGGGTCATATTAATCGCCTGCCTATCCCAATTGGAGCGATGGGATGAATGCGAAGAATCCGTTGATTTTATCCGTGAGCGTTTGCCAGAATTCTCCGTTGAACAATTTACCAAACTCTACCCATTCAAGAATAATGAAGCAGCGCAACCATGGCTGAACAGCCTCCTCAGGGCTGGGTTGCCAGCGACCTAACGTCTCTTATTGATGCAGTGGACCTTAGTCCCCTTGCACAATCCGCGCGCTCGGTCATCTAGGCGAATCAGAGAGGGCACTCGAAATTATGCGGGAACACGGACTTTCACTCGATCAGGCCTACGAATCGCTCGAGGAATCCATGCCCGCAGTAGGATCAGATCCTGCCAGCACCGTCATGGAGGGTATTCGCAAAGTGGGGCTGAAGATCAAAGGGGATTGAAGGCCAATTTATCGAGCATTCAACGTCTCCGTTTGGGCTAGAAACGGACGCTTTGATACTATCTGAATAGAGCCTGCTTTACCCATGCCGCCTCAACCGGTCGACGCAACACATGCGTTAAATCTCTCTGCTGGCGTTTCAAATTCCAGCGTTTTGCGTGGCCTCTCGCTTACCCGGCGGACGAGCGGCTTCACATCAGCGGTACCTTTCGCTATCGTCCGATGACCGAAGAGCGGCGGTAGAGGTTTGGCGCTGACAGTTAGCCGCCCGGCGTCTGGTGCGGCGAGAAATCCACACAACGGAGGGGAACATAATGACTGGCCCATCGTCACTGATCATCCTCGGTACTGCGGCAGGCCCGACGTCTACGCCTGGCCGAGCCCAGACGTCCCATCTACTTACCGTAAACGGCACCTACTACGTTGTGGACGCCGGTGACGGAGTGGCGCGGCGCATGGCGAGGGCCGGCGCGGACGTGCGCAAGGTGGGAATAATTTTCCTCACCCACCACCACGATGACCATACTGCAGGCCTCGGGACCCTGATGTCCCTGGCGTGGGACGCGCAGCGCACTGAGCCCATCAACGTCTACGGCCCACCCCGAACCAAGGAGCTTGTTGATGCCACGGTGCGGTATTGCAGCATCAGTGCTGACATCCGCATCGCCGATGGTGGCCGCACTGTCCCGATGGATAAGGTGTTCTTCGGCCATGATGTGGGCATCGGTGAGGTTTATAAGGACGACAATATCCGCGTTTCGGCGATAGAGAACACCCACTTCAGCTTCCATCAGGGAGACGCAGCCGGTCGCTATAAATCGTACTCCTATCGCTTCGAGACCCCCGACCGCGTGATCACGTTTACCGGCGATACCGGTTTCAGCGCCGCTGTCACAGAGCTGGCCCAGGACGCCGACATTTTGGTGACCGAGACCTCGTCCTGCGACGAGCGCAGGAATATGATGATCAAGGACGGCCGCTGGGAGGTGATGAGCACCGCCGAGCAGGAAGGCATTATGCGTCAGGCCACCATGGGGCACATGGATCTAAAAAACATCGGTACGCTGGCGACGCAGGCCGGTGTCAAAAAAGTGGTACTGTCCCATCTTACAGAGCGCGTCGAATCCGCAGACTACGAACCTTGGGCCGAGGAGGTTAGGAAGCACTTCTCGGGCGAGGTAGTCGTTGCCGAGGACTTGATGGAATTTTAGGGGGCCAATTCCGGGTTGGCTCACAATATTTAATTTCCCCGCGCAAAATTAATTGTCATTATATTGCTCTGCCCCCTTGCGCTGGCGCTCTAACAAACTATTTAAAAACTGGCGCGGTTATACGCGCGCGCTCTTGGAAATTGTGAATATGAAGTACCGATCCCACGCCGGTCCGCGCCCGGGTTACGTGGCCTATTAAGGTGCCATTTACATATTGCGGTGCCAAGGTGGACGCCCACATGGCCGGTCGGGCCACGCCTTAGTGGGCTGCGCCGATTTGTCCATAAATGGTGATGATGTACATGCGAATTCGCATGTCGCATGTCGCGCGTTCTGTGCCTATTCCACCCAACAACCGGAGCCTGTCATCGGAGCGCGCAGGGGCCGGACCAGGCCAACCGCCCGAGCGCGCGGAGGTGCCTTACCCGGCGTCAGCAATAAACCGTAAGGTTCCGTATGGAACCGTTAGGAATAGTAATGAATCGGTATGGTCGTTTTTCCACGAATATGTCGCATCGGTGTGTCGCATCCGGGAGCGGCATACCAGTTGTGGTAGGGCGGTCTGGCGGCAAAAAACTATGACCCCTCTCTTGTGTTTCTATCACTTTTCTTGGAAGGGTGCCTGGCAACACGGGCGGGCCGACTATGCCATCCCCCGCCCTCGGCCACAGCTCATCGTCTCGCCAGTTGCGCGCTTTTATTCTTCCACCACAAACGCGCCGACGGTGCCGATGCGGCGGCCCTTGGAGAACGGCGAAACGGCCAGGCCGGTCAGGAACACGCCGGGGCCCTTGCCGTCCTCGAAATCATACCAGCCGTCGCGCACGGGAACGAAATGCACCTCTTTCACCTCGCCCGGCTGTAGCAAAAGGCCCATCAGATTGACGCCGGTGATTTCCTCTTCGGCGGTGACCAGCTTGCGGATGGCGACGGTGCGGAAAAATTCCGGCGCGAAAAAGAAATGGCTGGTCTCGTCCCGGTTTTCCACCACCATGATATAGGGCTCGCCCTGGAACAAATGGATGATGGAGGGACGAAACTCGTTCTGGCGGATATCGATCAAGAATACCTCGGCGTCTTCCCACTCCACGGCGGCGACAATCTCGGCCTGATCGGGGGTGTAATTCCTATCGCTCAGGCGCGCATAAAGATCGCCCCGGGCGCAGCCCGATAGCAGCGTTGCGGCGACAAGCAAGGTCAATAGCAGCCGCCTTTGCCGATGCGCGGGCTTGGGCTTTATCGGTAGCGGTGGGCGGATGTTTGTTGCGTGAGCCATGAAAATTTTAGAGCCGTCCCCAAAATATTTTGGCGATCATCCCTTATAACGCCCGAGCGGATTTGCCGACAACAGTTAATTGACCCAAGTTCGCCGGCTGTAAGGTTGCCTATCAGGCCCGATCCAGGCATCCTTGCCGCCATCATGGTCAACCGCTTTTACTACGATGCCATCAGCCTCGATCGGGCGCCCCATTTGCGCCGCCATCCGGAATGGTCGGTGGGCGCGCCGCAAGAAGGCGATGCCAGGGTGCTGCCCATCTGGCGCGACCAGAACATGGTCATACCGGGCGAGCCGCCATCGCCGGTTTTCATGAACCGCGCCGACGGCGCCGCCGTGATCGAGGCCGCATCGACGGTGATATTTTTGGGCCTCGAAGACGGCTTGTCCTATTACGCCGCCGATCTGACCAAGCACGACGATACCAGCGGCCTGGCCTTACCCGACGGCGCCGTGTTCGAGGATTTGCGCCGCCTGGCCACCAATATCGATCCGGTGGCGGCCGGCTATATGGCCTATGCGAGGGCCCTCGGCCATTGGCATCACAACCATGAATTCTGCGGCGCTTGCGGTGCCGAGACCCGGTCCTCCAAGGGCGGGCACGAGCGCACCTGCAGCAACTCCGATTGCGGGCGTTCGCACTTTCCGCGCACCGATCCCGCCGTCATCATGCTGGTTACCCATCCGAGCGAAGACAAATGCCTGATGGGACATAACAAGCGTTTCAAGGGTTTGCGCTTTTCCACCCTGGCCGGATTTGTCGAGCCGGGCGAGACCTTGGAACAGGCGGTGGCGCGCGAGGTCAAGGAAGAAGCCGGCATCCGCGTCGATAACGTCCAGTACATGGCGTCCCAGCCCTGGCCGTTCCCAGCCTCGATCATGCTTGGATTTCGCGCCAAAGCCTATACCACCGAGATCAACTGCGAAGACGACGAGCTGGTCGAAGCGCGCTGGTTCACCCGCGCCGAGGTGCGCGAGATGGGCGAGACCGGCATGGTCCTGCCGCCGTCGCAGTTTTCCATATCACGCTGGCTGATCGATACCTGGCTGGACGAAGACGCCTGATCATATTTCTTGGCGGGCAAACCGCATGGATTTTAGGCCACCGCTTTCGAGGCCGTAGAGAATTTCGTTTTTGCCGTCGCTGTCCAGACCGCCGGCTTTGATGGTATCGCCAATGGCGCCGTGCCGGCAGCGGCGACAAAACCGATCATGGGCGCCAAACAACGGCTGTTCTCTGATCCGCTGGTTCTAGTTGACGGAGACGGCGGATGCGTTCAAATAGGGCGTCTTCGTTTTCGCACCTGACATAAATTCAAGCCACTCAGTGAGGGTTCCATGAGCCAACGCAACACACCACCTTACCGGGCCGATCATGTGGGCAGCCTGTTGCGCCCTCAACGCCTTGCTGAAGCGCGCCTTGCTTTCCAAGCCGGGGATTTGGACGGCGCGGACTTGCGCGCCGTGGAAGACGATTGCATTCAGGGCGCAGTTCGCATGCAGGAAGCGGCTGGGCTCAAATCCATTACCGACGGCGAGTTCCGGCGCACCGCCTGGCAGTGGGATTTTCTGTCCGGGTTCGAAGGCATGGAGTTTCGAGAGCAATCCTTTGGGCCTGGCTTTTCCTCGGGCCGGGCACCCGGCACCACGTTCGTAACGGGGCAGATTTCGAACCCGTCCGGCGTCATGCTCGATGATTTTCGGTTTTTGCAAGAGACCACCACGCAAACGGCGAAATTTTGTATCCCGGCGCCCAGTCTGGCCTATCACCGGGGCGGGCGGGGCGCCATCGAAGCGCCGGCCTATGATGACCTCGATCTGTTTTGGGACGACGTTCTGGCCGCCTACGAAGCGCAAATCGAATTTCTATCGGAAATGGGATGTACCTATTTACAGCTCGACGACACCACCTTCGCCATGTTGTGCGATGCGAAGGTGCGCGGCGCCATGACCGAGCGCGGCGACGACGTCGATGATCTGATCCGCCGCTACGCCGCCAATATCCAAAGGCTGGCCGCCGCGAAGCCCGATACCATGGCACTCACTGTGCATATGTGCCGGGGCAATTCCCAGTCGAGCTGGATCGCCGAAGGCGGTTATGAGGCGGTGGCCGAAGCCTTGTTCTCAGATGTGCGCGTCGATGGCTTGTTCATGGAATGGGATTCAGATCGGGCCGGTGATTTCGAGCCCTTGCGCTTTGTGCCCAAGGGCCAGGTGGTGGTGCTCGGCCTGATCACCTCCAAGTTTCCAGAGTTAGAGGACTCCGATGACATCAAACGCCGTCTCGACGAAGCCGCCCGCTATGTGGACATGGACGATCTTTGCCTGTCGCCCCAATGCGGGTTCGCCAGCACCCACCACGGCAACAAGCTGACCGAGGATGAGCAGCGCCGCAAACTGGATCTGGTGGTCGAGCTGGCCGATGACATTTGGGGCAGGGGGATTAATTCATGAGCGATTATACGCACCAGCTACGCTTCTTCGCGGACCGGATCGATGGCGGCGCAGCCAGCCTGGCGCCCGCCATCCGCGTCATTTATGTGGTGGCGGGAAGCGCCAGAATTAATGGTGCGGATTGCGATCAAGGGGCCGGCATGCTGATCGAGGGCGCAGCTGAAATCGAAGCGGGCGCCGACGCGCAATTGGCGCGCTGGGAGCTGGTGCCGATTGCCACGCCGTTTTCCAATCCGATGGCGGGCATTGGCGAAAGCCTCAACAAGCGCACCGATTTTATCCATGTGCCTGGCCCGGAAACCGGGATTCGCCTGGATACCGTCACCTTTCCAACCGGCACCCGCGCCTATCGCCATAGCCACGTTTCCTGCGGCATCCGCTACATTTTGCGCGGCACCTTGGAGATCAATTCCGATCACGGTATCGATCTGATGGAACAAGGGCACGCCTGGTTCGAGGCGGTGGACGAGACGGTGCTGGCCATTGCGTCCGAGACCACCGAGACCCAGTTCGTACGCATGATGGTGTTGCCAGCGGACTATCACGGCAAGCTGACCATCACCTATGTGGACCCGGCCGACGATGACAAGCCGCGCGAACAGATCAACAATCGATTGCTGGATGAGATTGTCCAGATTGGCTGAAAATTTTTATGCGGGAGAAATTGACCATGCCTGATGCGCAGAATTTTAAACCAATCGCAGATGCCAGCCGGGTGACCAGCTTAGAGCGGCTTAAAGAATTATACGGCGAGCCGAACCCGAACTCCCTGCTAGTCGAAATGCCGGTCCTGGACGAGATTACCCGCGAATTCATCGGGCTGTCGCCCATGGTTATGATCGGCACGGTCGGCGATGTGTCATCCAAGGGAGATGATCCCGGCTTCGTGGCTATCCTAGATGGCAAAACATTGCTGATCCCCGACCGGACCGGCAACAACCGCGCCGACACGCTGAACAATATTTTGCGAAACCCCGCCGTCGGATTGCTGTTCCTGATACCGGGCGTCGCCGAATGTCTGCGTATCGGCGGCCGGGCCGAGATTACCGACGATGCGGAATTGCTGGCGCCCATGGATATTAACGGCAAGCCGCCCAAATGCGGCATCATTATCCATATCGAGCAGGTTTATTACGTTTGTGCCCGCTCCATCGTGCGTTCGAATTTGTGGGATGCGGAAGCGCAAGTGGACCGCCGGGCGGTACCGTCACCTGCCCAGGTGATTGCGCTGCGCCATGACAAGGATGCCGCTGCGATGAACGAAAATTATGAGCAGCGCATGAAGGAATTGTACTAGCCAAGCCACCTTGCTTAATGGATAAATTTTTTTCAGGGAGTTAACATCATGCCAGCGCCATATACGGGAGGCTGCCAGTGCGGCGCCTTTCGCTTCGAGATTTCAGCCGAGCCGGTGACCGCCTATGTCTGCCACTGCGTTGCCTGCCAGAAACAATCGGGCAGCGCCTTTGGCATGGCGATCATGGTGCCCTCCGATGCGATCACGGTTTTGAAAGGTGAGGCCAAAACCTACACCAAAACCGCCGCCTCCGGGCGCGAGTCCGATTGCAATTTTTGCCCCGAATGCGGCAACCGGATTTTCCACCGGGGCAAGGACGCGCCGATGGCTTCGGTCAAGACCGGCCTCCTGGATGACGCCAGCGGTATCGAGCCGGCGGCCCATCTGTGGACCAGTCAGGCGCACGACTGGGTCACGATCCCGGACGATGTGCTGCAATATGAGACCCAGCCCGAAGGCGGCATGGGCCCGGTGATCGAAGCCTATAAAGGGTAATCCGCAACCCATACAATTCGGGCGCCCTTGCCAGTGCACGGGCGCCCGATTGCTAAGCGTTGATCCGCTTTAGTTCCATTCGAAATTGCCGATCCAGACATCGCCGGTGCTCATGGAATCAGTAACCAGCTTCACGTCCTTGGAATGGGCATAGACGCTGGGGATTGAGGTGATCGGGAAGACGTAATGCATCTCATTCACCCGGTCGAAGACCTTCTGGTAGTGGTCGGCACGCTTTGCCACTGTAAACTCCGCCGCGGCGTCGCGGATACCCTGGCGCAACAAAGGATCACCGTAATACTGGTTGCCCCCTCCGTTGAAATAAACACCAAGAATGGAAGCGGCATCGGGATGGCTGCCGGTGGGAAAGAGGATCGACCAGGCCTGTAACTTGCCCTGGCCCTGTTTTCGCCGGTAAAGGCCGATGGTCGCCGGCGTGATCTTGGCGCGGACGCCGATCTTGCGCAATTCGCCGGCCACTGCCTCGCCCAATTGCACCATCGGCGTATAGACCAGATAGTCCAGATCGAAGCCGTTCGGATAGCCGGCCTCGATCATAAGCTTCTTGGCGCCTTCCAGATCATATTCCGGCGCCTTCACCGTATATTTGCAGGCAATGGTCGTTTCCTTGAAGCACAAGGCTTCCAGCTTGGTCGCCACTTCGCCGCCGGGGACCAGGTGCTTGATCAGTTTATCCCGGTCGATGGCCTTGTGGATGGCCAGGCGGACGCGGGGATCGCTGATCGCCTTGTTGCCCGATTTGTTCACCGAATCCAGCGCGATATAGAAGATCGACGGCGCTGGCACGGCGGTGACCCGAAGGGCTGGGTTGGTTTTCAGATTCTTGGCCGTATCGGGCTGCACGTTGCGGATCAGATCGATACCGCCGACCATCAATTGCGCCACCTGGGTCTGGCGGTCGGGCATGGAGATGGCGTGGATGCGCTTGATGCCGGCACGGTTATATTCCTTGTTGGAATTGTAGCCTGCATAGCGCTCGACGATGGTGCCCTTGTTTTTGTCCACCTGCAGGACCTTGTATGATCCGGTGCCGACTGGTGACAGCCGCCCGTAATCGGAAACCTTGTCCAATTTGGCCATCGTCTCGGCGTCCCACATGACGATGCGGTAGGCCATGTTGCCGAGATCGACGGAGTTCACCTTTTTGGAGACGATGCGCACCTTGAACTTGCCCAGCTTCTCCACTCGCTTGACCCAGCTGTAGCGCCGCTTGAAGGTCAGCTTGACCTTGGGATCCTTGACGTAATTGACGGTGGCGACCACGTCGTCGGCATCGAAGGCATTGCCGTTATGGAACTTGATGTCGTCGCGAAGATCGAATTCCAACGTATCGGGGGCGACCCGGCGCCAGGCCTTGGCCAGCATCGGGATATATTTCTTTTTGTGCTCATCATAGGCGATCAACCCTTCATAGACGTCCCGGTAGATGGCGCCGGCATCATCGACGGGCAAATGATAGCCCGACAGGACGGCGAACGGATTGTTGACGGCAATGCGCAAGGTGTCTTTCGATTTTTGTGCGAGCGCCGGCGACGACAGAAGCGCGGCGGCGGAGGCCAGTAATGCTAATTTGGTGATCTTCATAAGTGCTCTCCCATGGGTGCATTTGTGACTCTAAAGTTTATTCAGCCAAATACATTTTCGTTCAGTGCGTTAAAACGTTAACCCCGACCGTTGATTTCATCAATGAATATTTTTTTCATTAGCCAACCCGCAGCGCCCGCTCCCACACCGGGATGTCTTGGCCCGCCGGGACAACCGGTATCTGGCCGAACATGTCGCCGATGAAGCCCCGATGGAAGGCGCCATGCACGGCCAGATGGGTGATGATCATATAACGGGGCAAGCTCCCGGAATTACCGCCGATCAGCACATAATCGATAATTTCTTCCAGCTGCTCAGGCTCCAGCTCTGTCACATAGTCATTGATCTCATTGTCCATCTGCCGTTTGGCGGCGAAGAGATCATCCAGGTCTTCATGGAGGATGGATTGCAGCGCGCCGAATTCATGTTTTTCGCCCTTCATATGCGCCATCCAAACCTTGTCTATGACCAACAAATGATTCACCGAAATCAGAAGATTATTCATCAGGGATGGCCGTTGTTTGTTGACCTCGCTGTCCGGCAGTTCCTTAATCTGCCGAAAAAATTCTTCATTGGCCCAAACGTTGTAATTCAACAGCGACAACAGATATTCTTTGTCGTGCATGATCTCAATTCCTTCCACCTATGCAGCTTGGATATCTGATAGTATTATTTGCGAGCGGAGGAGCAAGCGATGACAACAATCAACAAGTCCGATGCGGTCCAGGCCCTACAGGACGCGGGAAATCTCGATGCGCTTTATCGGGCTATTGCGCCACTTAATATGACGCCCGGTTGGATTGAGCGCGAAAAACCACTTCTCCGGCCCGAACCTGACACCGGATTTCTCCCCACCCATTGGCGCTATTCAGATTGTAAAGCGGCGCTGGATGCGGCCAGCCGGCTGATCAATACGGACTTGGCCGAACGGCGCAACATGGTGCTTCGCAATCCGGCCGAGGGCAACGACTACGCCACCACCAAAACTCAGGTCAACGCCTACCAGACCATCCTGCCGGGCGAAGAAGCCCGCTCGCACCGCCATACGCCGCACGCGCTCCGCGTCATTATCGAGGCCGAAGGCTCGTTCTCGGTGGTCAACGGCGACAAGCACCCGATGGAGACTGGTGACATCGTGTTGACGCCGGGCTGGAGCTGGCACGGCCACGGCCACGATGGCGATGCGCCCGCTTATTGGCTGGACGGGCTCGATGTGCCGCTGACGGCGCTGCTGGAGCCGATGTTTTTTGAGCCCCACCCGGACGGCTACGCCAAGGTTGACCGGGTAACGCCGGATTCGCCCTATCGCTTTACCTGGGAGACCATTCAGGCGCGGCTAGACGGTGCGAGCCCCGATGACGAAGGCTATTTCGGTCGCCGGATTGGGCTTGAGGCCGATGAAATGCCGACCATTGCCATCACCGTGGAAAGACTGGAAGCGGGGCAGGCAACGCGCCGTTACCGCCATTCCGCCAACACCGTGTTCTCGCCGATGATGGGCGCCGGCACTTCCCTAATCGGCGATCATGAGTTTTCCTGGGGCCGGGGTGATTGCGTGGCCGCCCCGATCTGGCATTGGATCGAACACCGGGCCGAGGAAGACACCGTGCTGTTTTCCATGAGCGATGAAAATCTCATGCGCTATGCCAATTATTACCGCTTCGAAGGCGCCGAGTAGGCCGCAACTGGGCTAGTCGTCGGCCAGTTCGATCACCGAGCCGGCCTTGGTCCGTCCTTGCGCGTTATAATGGCCAATGCATTCGATCACCGGCGAATCCGAATAGCTGTAGAGGATCGCATCTTCGGAGCCGGTGTTCTTGTGCTTGCGCCACAGGTGGCTGGGGGTGACGAAGAAATCGCTCTGCGACCACTCCATTTCCTTGCCGTCGCAGATGGTGACGCCTTCGCCTTCGAGCACGCTGTAGACCGTGTTGGCGGTGTGCCGGAATTCCAAGGTTTCCTCGCCGGAACGCAAAAGCTGCGCCTGATAGCGGAGCGACGGGAATATGGGGCGTCCGTTCTTGGGATTGACGAACTCCATGATAATGCCTTCGTGGGGATCGCCATCCATACCGCGAAGGTCTTTGAGCGTGGTGCGGATATCGGAGCCGGCGTAGTAGAACATTTCGGTCTGCTTCTTTCCGGAACCCCGGCCAGGCCCCTGGAAGCGCGGCAGCATGCCGCCTGTACCGTAAAACCTGGTCGAAAAACCCTGATCGGGGGCATCGTTGAGTTTGGCATTCTCGTGGTCGTTGCGCACCCAGATGAGGCCCAGAAAATCCATCAGCGGCCAATCCAGCGTATCGGCCCAGATTACCGGCTCGTCATCATCGTTGCCGTGGGCGTGCCAGGTGCCGTTGGGGGTAAGGATCAGATCGCCCCGGTAGGCGGGAAGACGCTCGCCTTCCACATAGGTATAGCCGGCGCCTTCCGACAAGATGGTACGGCTGGCGTTGGGGGCGTGCATGTGGGGCACGGCGTTGTCGCCTTTTTTGTAGATGGAAATGGCGATGCGCATGGTGTTGGTGACTTTGTAACCGGTCGAAAAAGAGGGATTGGTGAGCAGCACAGATTGGCGCTCGGTCAGTTCCAGCGGGCAGAGATCGGCCAGTTTTTGCAGATAATTCGAAAAGAAATTCCATTTCCAGATATGCGGCACCGGCTTGGCATTCTCCAGCGGCAGGCCGTGTTCGGGGATGGCCGGCGGTTCGGCATCGTATGTGTGCCAGGGTTTCTGATTGGCCGAATTCCATTTGGTCCTGATCCAGAGATTGTTGGCCATGGCCTCGTGGTTCATGGATTCCAACTCTTCCATGATATTTTTTAATTCCTCCGCCCGTTCCGGACTGATGCTATCTGGTGACATGGTTCTAAAACCCCCTTCAAAATTCGCTGCGATTAAAGCATAAATCTGACCGTACCGGCCAGCTTTACGGTAGCTCGTTGATGACCGTGCCGTCTAGCCAGGAGCGCACATTGGCCACTGCGGCCTCGAAGAAATTGACGTAGTTTTCACGGGTTACGTATCCCTGATGCGGCGTCAATACGACATTGTCCATGCTTAAGAGCGGATTGTCGGCGGCCAGCGGCTCCACCTCGAACACATCCAGCCCGGCGCCGGCGATGACGCCGTCCCGCAACGCGGCAATCAGCGCCGCTTCATCGATGACCGGGCCGCGCGCGGTGTTTATGAGGTACGCGGATCGCTTCATCATGGCAATCTCGGCGGCGCCCACCAGTCCTTTGTTGCGGGTGCCGAGATGCACATGGATGGAGATGAAATCGGCGTTGCCGTAAAACGCCTCCTTGGTGGCGTAATTGACGCCGGCCTCCTTGCAGGCTTCTTCGGTCAGATTGGTGCTCCAGGCGGTGACGTTCATGCCGAACGCCTTACCCACATCAGCGACCTGGGCGCCCAACTTGCCAAGCCCGATGATGCCGAGGGTCTTATCCCGGAGGCCAAGGCTGACACCGGTGCCAAATCGCCCGGACCGCGTCGCTGCGTCTTCTACCGTCACCCGTTTGGCCAGCGCCAGGATCAGCGCCCAGGCATGCTCGGATGCCGGATAGCTAAGTGTCGGCGTGCCGGTGACGGCAATGCCGTTGTCCCGCGCGGCTTCAGTGTCCAGGGACCAGTTGCGCATGCCGCTTGTAAAAAGATGCTCCAGCTTGGGCAGCTTTTCGATCAGCGAGCGCGGAAAGGGCGTGCGTTCGCGCATCATGCAGATGATCTCGAAATCGGCCAGGCGCGCGGCAATTTCATCCTCGTCATACAGGTGATCATGAAAAACGCTGATCTCCACGTCGCCGTCCAGGGCCGACCAGTCGGCCAGCCCCAGCGCAACCTGTTCATAATCATCGATGATGGCGAGTTTTTTCATGTGACATCCAGAAACAAATCATCCACGTCCAGGCTTTCGGCGATCAGTCTCTGCTCCACCAAGTGGGCGACCAGCGCCTCCAGGGTCTTGCGGTTGGCCTCGACACCGTAGGGCCAGGGATCGCCGCCGAACAATTGGTCCACCTCGACAAGATCCCCGTAGAGGAACGGCAGCATGATCTTCTGGGCGCCGGAAAAGCCCATCTTTTTGAGCGCGATATCCTTGGATTTGCAAAAGGCATCGTATAGTGGTTTTGCGATCCAGGGATTTGCCTCGTAATCCTCGCGCCGGATGGCCACCAGATGCATGATCGGATGGATGCCGGTGCGGGCGTAATAGTCTTTTTCCTCTTGCCGGAAATCGGGGAAAAGCCAATCCACATCGCCCGAAGTGACCACCGAGTCTGGCATGCGCGAGCCCAAGACCGCGTCCAATTCGCCGTCGGCCAGAAGATCGGACAAAGACTTGCCGGTCTCGTTAATCTCGATATCGACGGGTTTGAGGAGCGGCGGCACCTTGGCATGGCCGTGGCTGCCGGGCTTTTCGATGGCCCCTTGCAGCCAATGAACACCGCTTAAGTCCACGCCGTAATCGGTTTCCAGCATGCCCCGGATCCAGACCGCGGCGGTTTGGGTGTAAAGCGGCGTGCCGATGCGCTTGCCGGCCAGATCTTTGGGGCTCTTGATGCCGGCATTTTTGTTGATGCAGATAAAACCGTGGCGGAACGCCTTCGACGGGAACACCGGCAGAGCGACAAACGGGCAATCCCCTTGCCCGGTCATGGAGATGAACTCGGACGACGACAATTCGGCCATCATGAATTCGCGTTTTTGCACCATGCGGTCGAAAATTTCGCGGGGCGCCTGGATAGCTTCGAATTGCAACTCGATACCCTCGGGCACAATCTCGCCCCGCATTAGTGCTTCCATGCGGTCATAATCGCCGCAGGCAAAAGTCATTTTTAGATCAGTCATGGGTTTGGGTCCGCCGTCAAATATGGAATTGGAAAGCTTGACTAAGGGTTGGCTTCGTCCGGGTCAACGAAATCAGGGCTCGTTCAAAAATTGAACTACCATCGTTTTCATTAATACGTGTAATTAAAAAAATTTATCTCGCAACACCGTTTTGCCCCCCCCTTACGGTTATGACGCTTTCTTACGGTTCCTTACGGTTTTTGGCGCCGCTATAAGCTCTAGTTCTTAAATAGCCTGCGGAGCCATCTTCGCAAGGGGTAAATTAGCGAAATGTGAAGCGATCGCCGGCCGCCAGAGTTTTCGAGTATTCGTTTCTGAGCCACACAAGGGCTTGGTTGTCGTCCATCAGGTGGGCCTTGAAAAAAGCGGTGGCGATGCGCGCTACCGAGGCAATATGGGCTTTATCCAACGGTTTTTCGCGGCGCGTCCCCAGCCGCCTTCCAGAAAAGACGAAATGGTCGGCGTTTTCGAGCACCAGGAGATATTGTATGGGCGCGTTGATGGCCCGGTAAGGCTCGATGCGCGACGCTGGCGTGATATGGCTGCGCCAGGAATAGGCACCGCGGTCCCTGCTTCCGGTGATATGCAGAAGCGGGATCGATATATCGCCGAACACCCGGCCCATTTCCAAATTGCCGCTTGGGCTGGAAGTGCTGATTGCGATGCCGGCACGAATTCGGGGCTCCCGGAAGCTGATATATTTCTTCCCGATACGCTGTCCCGCTGCCACCAGCACCGAGCGGGCGCCATAGGAATGGCCCGCCATGCCGACACGACCAAGGTCCAATTTGTTAGCCCACGGACCGTCCATGTTGCGCATCGTCAACGCGTCCAAAACGAAGGGCAAATCCAAAAAACGGTTGTGTCCATTGGCCGGCACGCGGACCGAGGCTCGCAAAGCATCCGAAACTTCCCGCCGGTTCTGTGATCCGCGATAGACAACCGCGTCAGAACCTGCGTGCTGAATATGGATTGCGATAAAACCGGCGCTGCTAAGAGCGCTGCCGAGATACGCCGCCGCGCTCCGCGTGCCGCCGAGCCCGTGGGAAAAAATCACCACGGGGCGCGGTCCCTTTTGGCCATTGGGCCAATAGGCCTTATAGGGTACATCTCGGCCCCGGCCCGCGTCGTGGAAGGCGCCGGTTTCTATAACTGCCGCCGCCACCGGGACCGGCGTCAAGAGCGCGGCGAGCACCGCAGTGGCGATCCCCAGCTTCATCAAAGCTGGGCGAATGTGAAGGGGGATGCGCCCCGGTAGTTGTCGGCAACCATGACCCGGCGGTTGAGGGGCGGGTTGGCGCGCTGGTTGCAATCGGCGCGCATGCAGAGCCGGCAATTGACCCCGATCGGCGTGGCGTTGATATCACCGGCCAAGTCGAGGCCGTCCGCATAAACCAGCTTTCTGGCGTAATCCAGCTTACAGCCGATGCCGATGGCCAATTGCTGGCGCGGCAGGTTGTGGCCGCCGCCCATGCCGCGGACAGTGCGGAAAATGGTAAAATACTTTGTACCGTCTTCCATCACCACCGGCTGGGTGCCGGTGCGGTCCGGTGTCTGGAAGGCTTCGAAGATATTCCAGCGCGGGCAGGTGCCGCCGAAGCGGGCGAAATGGAAACCCGACGCCGAGAACCGTTTGGATATATTGCCGGCATGATCGATGCGCAGGAAAAAGAAGGGCACGCCCTTGGCGCCGGCGCGGCTGAGCGTGGTCAGCCGGTGACTGGTCTGTTCGAAACTGGAATTGAAGCGATAGCCGATCAATTCGATATCGTAGCGGAATTTTTCCGCCGCCGCGTGAAAGGCCTGATAAGGCATCATCACCGCGCCGGCAAAATAGTTGGCGAGGCCCAAACGGCAAAGTTGGCGGGCTTCGTCGCCGGCCAGGCTGGTGCGCGCCACCATCTCGTCGAGCAATTCACCGAAGCCTAGAAATCCCGCATGTAGCGCCAGTTGGAAATTGCGCGACGGTTGCACCAGCACTTCGGACAGAAACAAACGCCGGGAATGGCGATCCAGCCGCCAGGTGACATCGGGCAGGGTATCGACTGGCAGCAGGCGGACGGCGATATCGTGGGCCCGCTTCAAATGCCCGCGAAGACCCAGATACAAATCTTCGCTGGTCAACTCCGCCTCAGCCCACAATGTTTCGGCGGCGGTCTCCAACTCCGGGAAATAGTTGTTGGAATCGTGGAAATAGTCGCGCACCTCATCGATAGGAAAGCGCATCATGTCCTGGGACTGGGCGCCCTCGTTGTTGGCCAGCCGTTCCGCCATGGCGGCATTGCCGGCCAGGGATTCCCGGTAGGCCCGGTAGAGCGACACCACGCCCTGCGCCGCCGACGGGCTGGCACCAACGAGATCGGTCAGCTCCGCATTGGAAATCTGCATATCGGCGAACACTGGATCGGAAAACACCTCTTTCAAGGACGCCGCCGCGTGGCTTTGGTCGTCGCCGGAGAATTCCTTTAAATCGATATCGAAGGTATCGGCCAGGCGCAGCAAGATCTGCGCGCTCAAGGGCCGCTGGTTGCGCTCGATCAGGTTCAGATAGCTCGGCGAAATGCCGAGATCGCCGGCCATCTGCAACTGGGTGATGTTCAATTCCCGGCGCAGGCGGCGAATGCGGGTTCCAGCGAACAATTTTTGCGCGCGTTCGGCCATGATAATCCTTGAAAATTTACAATATTTACAAAATGACAATATTTTATATCAATTTGTGTATCATATTAACTTCTTTTATTCAAATAGTTATGGATGTTTTTCAACATTTAGTCAATTTATACATACCGATTAAATACTACTTAGGAGAAAGACAATGGCCGGCCCCGAAACCCCCTTCGACCAAATCGTTACCGATACGCCTGATGGCCGTTTTAACGGCATCGAGAGGCCCTATAGCGCCGCAGACGTTGAGAAATTACGGGGCTCGGTGGTTGTCGCCCAAACCCTGGCGGCGCGCGGCGCCAACCGGCTTTGGTCCATGCTGCAAGCGCAAGAATTCGTCGGCGCCCTAGGCGCGGTGACCGGCAACCAGGCCATGCAGATGGTGCGCGCCGGCTTAGACGCCATTTATCTGTCCGGCTGGCAGGTGGCCGCCGACGCCAACACCGCCGGCGCCATGTATCCGGACCAATCCCTTTATCCCGCCAACGGTGCGCCCGAGTTGGTGGCCAAGATCAACCGCACTTTGCAGCGCGCCGATCAGATCGAGCATTCCGAAGGCGGCGCCGAGCGTGATTGGTTCGCGCCCATCGTTGCCGATGCCGAAGCCGGTTTCGGCGGCCCCTTGAACGCGTTTGAGATTACCAAGGCATTCATCGAAGCGGGCGCTGCCGCCGTGCATTTCGAAGACCAGTTGGCGTCGGAAAAGAAATGCGGCCATTTGGGCGGCAAGGTTTTGATCCCCACCGGCCAGCATATCCGCAATCTTACGGCGGCGCGCCTGGCCGCCGACGTGATGGGGACGCCAACTTTGGTCATCGCCCGCACTGACGCAGAAAGCGCCAAGCTGCTGACCTCCGATGTGGACGAGCGCGACCGCCCCTTCATCATCGAGGGCGGGCGCACACCGGAGGGCTTCTATAATATCCGTCCCGGTGTGGATGCCTGCATTGCGCGCTGCTTATCTTACGCCCCCTATTCGGACTTGATGTGGTGGGAAACCTCGAAGCCGAACCTGGAAGAGGCGCGCATCTTCGCCGAGGCCATCCACAAGCAGTATCCGGGCAAGCTTTTGGCCTATAACTGCTCGCCCAGCTTCAACTGGGAAGCCAATCTGGACAAGGCGACCATCAGAAACTTCCGCACCGAACTGGCGGCCATGGGCTACAAGTTCCAGTTCGTCACCCTGGCCGGATTTCATCAGCTTAACCACGGCATGTTCGATCTGGCGCGTGGCTACGGGAAGCGCGGTATGGAAGCTTATTCCGAGCTACAACAGGCCGAATTTGCCAGTGAGGCCGATGGCTATACCGCCACCCGCCATCAGCGCGAAGTGGGCACCGGTTACTTCGATGCGGTTGCGCAAACCATCGCTTCCGGTCAATCGACGACAACGGCGATGTCGGGCTCGACCGAGACCGGCCAGTTCACCGCACCCAAGGAAGACGGCGGGCGCGCCGCCGCCTGAGCCAAAGCTCCCTTATCTGAAAACACAGAAGAACATTTTAGGAGAGAAGAAAATGGAACCGATCACACCCAGCGACGAGCCTAAGGATTATACGCCCGAGCAGATGGCCGCTTTGAAACGGGTTGCCGATGATCTGCACAAATTGAACGGCGCGGTCGTCAACGCGGTCGAGGCCGGTCTGACGGTCGAATTGATGCGGGTGTCGCGTTATCACAGCCAGGACGGCCAGTGGGGCGATCAAAATGTCCCGATCGTGTCGTAATAAACTCTAGTCGAACAGGGCATCCAGTTCGGATTGAGAAAGCCCGGCTTCTTCATCAGCGTCGGCGGCGGCGGTCACATTCGGCGCCGCCGCCGAGGCCACTTCTGCTGCGGCCGTCGCGGCGGTGGCGGGGCTGGGCGGGTTTTTGCGTCGTTCACTGGTGTCCCATTTTTTGTTTATGCGGCGACGGTCGGGTCCGAAGTATATGCGCGTTTTCACAAACTCTCTTGGATGGGTGATGATTTTTTGGATGCGCGCATAGAGCGCCGTGGCCGACAAGGGCTTGGCTAGAAATTCGTTCACTCCGGCGTCGCGGGCGTTCATAACCTTCGACATTTCGGTATGTCCGGTCAGCATGATGATCGGCACGTAGGGGTTCGGGCTATCTGAGCCGGTACGCACCAGACGCACGAAATCCAGCCCGTCCAGGGGCTGCATTTGATAGTCGACAATGATGATATCGGCTGGAAAATGGGTCAACTCGGTAAACGCCTCGGCGGCGTCGTTGGCCTCAGAGACATTGCGCGAGCCGAGCGCATGGATCAGATTTTTGACCAGCATGGTCATGTGCTTATTGTCATCGACAATAAGGAAATTTAAGCGCTCGATATTGTACTGGTCATCCAAGGCTCGGGTCTCTGCAATTGATCCGTTATTATTTATCTGGGTCCGCCAAGCCCGAAAACCAACAATTGGCGCGAATAAATTACCGCAATTAATCCTTTATAGGGCGCGCTAATTCTAACTTTCTCGTATTACCTTTACGTCGGCGACAAATTTTTCCACCTGATCCAATATTTCGGGCACGTCTTCGGGCTGCGCATTCAAGAAATAGGAGCTGCCTGGATCGAGCATGATGGCCGGCCCGCGCTTGCAGAGGCCCAGGCATTCGATTTCCCGGAAATCAATTTCAATACCCCGCTCGGAGATGCCCTTCTCTATCAGGTCGCGCATTTCCAACCCGCCTCGGGGGCCGCAACAATCGCTGCCGTCGTCTTGGTGTTCATTGATGCAGACGCGGATGGTCGACGGTGTGTTCACCTTTTTTGGGGTGCGGACATGAATGCCCATGGGGCGTTTTACGGTTGGATGGCTCACGTGTCGGGCTCCTGCTTTAGCAGTTTTGAAAAAGGATAGAGGGGGGATAGGCTGCGGTCGCGATCAGGATATAAGCTGGCACCTTTTGACGTCGCGCTCCGCGATCAGATCGCCGGTCAGCTCGGCAAATTTTTTGAAGTGGGGCGTATCGCGATGGCTTTCGAGGGCGGCGGCGTTGGTATAGACCTCGTAAAAAACAAAGGTTTCGGGATCGTCTTCATAATTTAGCACATCAAATTTGTGGCATTCGGGTTCGTCGCGAAGCGATGCCGCCGCATTTTCCAAGATGATGCCGCGAAACTTGTCTGCCTCGCCGGGTTTGACCTTGATCGTTACGACGATGGAAAAATGCGCCATTACGCTCTTCCTTGTTGTTGGTTGTTGATCGCAATCGGCGGCACATTACCATTCGCGTCCGCCGATGACGAGCACCGGGTAAGCGGCTGAACCACATTACTGGTTGGGCTGGTGTGTGCCCTAAAGCATGGTCTCCAATTCGGCGCGTCCGGCGCGGAGTACAGGTAGGATATTGGCGATCATATCGGCAACCGACATGCGCCCTGCCTGCAGGCTTACGGCCAGACCTAGTTTCACCCGGCCGTGGGAATCGGAAACCGGGACGGCGATGGAACGCAGGCCGATCTCCAATTCTTGGTCGCTTACCGAAAAGCCGTCCCGCCCTGCCTGGATGATTGCAGCGTGAATGTCCGTTACCGAGGTCCGAGTATGGGGCGTCAATTTCTCTGGCTGCAGGTCAGCCAAAAAGCGCGCCACATCGGCTTCCGATTGCGCGGCCAGGATGACCCTGCCCAGCGCCGTGCAGTGGGCCGAAAAACGCAGGCCGACGCTCGTCGAGGCAGAAACCAAGCGCCGGGTCGTCGAATGGCCCAAGAAGACGACTTCGTCATTCTCCAGCGCCGCTAGCGATGCCACTTCTCCGGTCCGCTCGCCGATCTGGTCGACAATGGGTTGCGCGATTTTGGGCAATGGAGTGGATGACAGGTAGGCGTATCCAAGGCGCAATACGCGTGGTGTGAGTTGGAATTGACGCCCATTGCTTTCCGCGTACCCGAGCCGCGCCAAGGTCAGCAAATACCGCCGCGCTGAAGCTCGGGTAAGGCCGGTTTTGCGTGCTGCTTGCGCGACATTCAGACGCGGGGTTGCCCCATCGAAAGCGGCGATAACCGCCAGCCCTTTTTCCAAGCTGCCCACATGGTCCTTTATATCATCAGTCATCGGTCATTCCTTATGTGCGCATAACGTACATTATATAGATTAATATTGACCATCTATTATGATTACTGGATAATGTCTAATATAAAATGTTCGTTATACGCACATTTATAAAAATAGTTTTGTGTAGGCGCTGTGGCGCTAAGGAGGAGACGCAAGAAATGGCCCATAAGGATCTCAGAGAATTCACCAAGGCGCTGGAATCGGGAAGCGATTTGATTACCGTCGACGACGAGGTGGATTGGGATCAGGAACTGGCCGGTATCGGCCGCCTCAGTTGCGAGCGCGATGGTCCCGCCTTTATGTTCAATAACGTCAAGGATTATGCGGGCTGGCGGGTTCTTGCCAATCCGGTGAGCGGCTGGCGGCGCTACGCGGTGGCCCTCGGCCTGCCCGCCAGCACGCCGGTGCGCGAAATGTACAAGATCTATGCGGAGCGCGAGCAGAACCCGATCCCGCCCACGCTGGTCAATTCCTCGCCCTGCAAGGACGTCATTATTCCGGAAAGCGATATCGATTTGTTCGATCTGCCGGTGCCGATGGTGCATGACGGTGACGGCGGGCGTTATCTCGGCACCTGGGATCTGGTGATCTCCAAGGACCGCGATTCAGGCTGGGTCAACTGGGGTATGTATCGCTTCATGATCCATGACGAGCGCCACCTTACTGGCTATCCCCGGCCCAACAGCCATCTCGGCAAGATGCTGCTGGACGGTTATGCGCCCGCCGGTGAGCCGATGCCCATCGCCATTGTCATCGGCGCCGACCAGCCCAGCCATCTGTCTTCCACAGCCACATTCCGCATCGGCGGCGACGAGGTGGAGCTGGCCGGCGGCTTGGGCGAGCGGGCCGTGGAATTGGTCAAGTGCGAAACCTCGGACCTGTATGTGCCCGCGTCCGCCGAGATTGTCGTAGAGGCGGAGATTTATCCCGACAAGATCGCCCAGGAAGGCCCCTACGGCGAATACCCCGGATATCGGTCCGGCGAGATGGGCAATTCGGTCTGCGCCCGGGTAACCGCCATCACCCACCGCAAAGATCCCATCTTCACCATCGACACCACCGGTTTCATGGATTCGAGCGCCGTCACCACCTCGATCTCCGGCGCCATCGCCATCCGCCGGCGCCTGGAACGCTATGATATTCCGGTGTCAGAGGTCTATATTCCGCCCGAAAGCGGCGTCCATATGGCGATTGTCTCGGTGCGCCGTGGCGGGCCGGATATCGCCCAGAAAGTGGTCGAGATTTTGACCGCGCGCCGGGCCTTGATGTCCAAGATTATCGTCGTCGACGAAGACGTGGATGTCTTCAACATGTCGGCGGTTATTCACGCTTTTTCGACCAAATGCCATCCCGAACGGGGCACCCATGTTCATACCTATGAAGGCCGGGCCAACGCGCTAACCCCGGCCTACAGCCAAGAGGAACGGGTGAACCAACTCGGCGCCAGCGTCGCCTTCGATGCCACCTGGCCGCCCGATTGGCCCGTCGGCTCAACGCCGATCCGCGCCACCTTGGATTCCATGTATTCCCAGGATGTGCAGGACCGGGTCAACGCACGCTGGAACAAACTGGGACTTTAGCCATGACACAAGAATACGAAGCCTTCGTCCGCGACCGCGCCCACACTGTTTCCGGTGCCGAAGTAGTGCTGACTTTGCGCGATCTCGCGCCCGGGCGGCATAAATATAAAGGCATCAATGTCCGCGCCGTCATATCTGAGACGCCGGTGGCGGGCGAGCCGCTATTGTGGTTGCGCTCCGTGGTCGGTGTCCGGGAGACCAGCCCTTGCAGCGTGCGCATCACGGAGAAGCTGCCGCCGGTGTTCGATGCGCCGCCCTACACCGATTACTTCAAGGTGACGGAGGCGCTGGAGAAGCGCTGATGGAGACCATCCCCGAGGCGGTTGCGCGGCATAAAATTGACCGCCCTGACGCCCCGGCCCTCGCCGATGACCGCTTCCGGCTTTCCTGGCGGGAGGCCTCCGCCTGGATGGAAGCCACCGCCGGATGGCTGGCCGCCAAGGGATTTGGGCGCGGTCGCCCGGTGGTCGCCTGGTTGCCCAACTGCGCCGAATGGAATCTGTTGCGCTTCGCAGCTGAGCGCGCCGGGCATCCCTTCATTCCGGTGCCGGCCAGCCAAGGTAAGCGGGAGCTGAAATCCATATTGGAAGGCACCAATCCAGCGCTACTGATTTCCAAAGGCAAGTTCCGGCGCCGGGATTACGAGGCCGAATGCGACGAGGTTTGCAGCCAGCTTGATGCGCCGCCGGAGCGTCTGACCCTGCCCGAGGGCACCCTGCCCAAACTGGACGGACCGGAGCTATCGGCTCCGGCGCTGGGCTTGGATGAGGTGGTTCACGCCCTGGCCACATCGGGCTCCGAAGGCATCCCCAAAATCGCATATTACACCGGCGAGGCTGCCGGCCAGCGCGCCCTCGGCCAGATCGAAATTTTGGATTTGCACGCTGACGATATCTTCTTGGTGCTCTCCCACGGCACCGGCCCGGCTCGGCCCGCCTGGCTGGCGGCGCCGATGATTGGCGCCAGTATCGTCACCATGCCGATCTTTTCCGCAGAGCCGGCTCTGGCCTTGATCGAGACTGAGCGGCCGAGCCTGGTCTGCGCGACGCCGGCGCAACTGGCAATGATGGCGCCCGGCCTTGGCGGTATCGACGCCGCCTGCGTTCGCATCTGGTACACCTCCGGCGCCGTTATGCCGGCTTCTCTTGCCGAGGAGTTGGAGAGCCTGACCAATGCGGCTGTTGTCTCCACCTATGGCGGCGCCGATTTCGGCGGCTGGGCCTGCCCGGCGCCAGACGATGCGCCCGATGTGCGCCGCCACACAGTCGGCAAGCCACGCGGCGGCACCGAATTCCGGCTGGTCGATGCCGATGGCGCGGACGTGGCGGCAGGTGAGATCGGTCATTTGATCGGCCGCGGCCCTTGCTGCGTCGGCGGCTATCTTGGGCCAGCGGGCCGCGACAGTTGGATCGATGGCTGGTTTCAGACCGGCGATCTGGCGCAGATAGACGGGCAAGGCAATTACGCGATCATCGGGCGCATGAAGAACGTCATCGTGCGCGGCGGCGACAAGGTGATCCCGGTTGAAATCGAGACGATATTGCGTACCCACGCTCAAATCGATCAGGTGGCGGTGGTGCCGGTGCCGGATGCAATATTGGGCGAGCGGGTCTGCGCCTGCGTGGTACCGGCGGCGGGGACCGAACTGGCGCTGGAAACTTTGCGCCAATATCTGGAGGCGCGCGGCTTCGCCTATTACAAAATTCCGGAGCGGCTGGTCATACTGGACGCCCTGCCCATCGTCGGCGACAAAGTGGATCAACGCAAATTGGCCGAGATTGCCGCCGCAAAAGCCGGCGGGCCGTAACGGCCTTCCATGCGCATCCTGAATTGGAATTTCGAACGCCGCCCTCCCCATTCCTGGCAGGCACGAGAGTTGGTCGAGCGCACTCGGGCGGCGGAGCCGGACATCATCTGCCTGACCGAGGCGTACGCGGGCAGCCTGGATGATCTGGCCGGCCACGTCATTTCGGCGGTCGGCCGGGTCTGGTCGAAGACCAATGAGGCGGAGCGCAAGGTGCTCCTGTGGAGCCCCAATGATTTCTCGGATGTGATTTACGGCGGCACCGGCACCGAGGCTTTAGTGTCCGCCATCACCGAAACGCCGCTCGGCCCCCTACGCATCACCGGTGTCTGCATCCCCTACCACATGGCGGCTCCGCCGGGCATCAAGCCCAGGCCCAAGCCCTGGTCCATCCATCTGACTTACTTGCAGGGCCTGAAGGATTTCCTGGCCGGGCTGGACGGCGGCGTCCCATCCGTGATCGCCGGTGATTTCAACCAGCGCATCCCCATATCCCATACCCCCCACGCCGTCCATGATGCCATGCTGGACTCCATCAACGGCTACCGGGTTGCGACGGAAGGGGTGATCCCCAGTATCGGCGAAGCCACGATTGACCACATCGCCCTTGGACCAGGGCTGACGTCAGAGCAAGTGATTGGCATTAGCAATATTTCGGCGGACGGCAAACGCCTCAGCGATCACTTCGGCGTCGCGGCGAATTTGGTTCTGTAGCTGAAACCTTGGTATCCCCAGGGGGAGTCGAACCCCCGTTTTCGGCGTGAGAGGCCGATGTCCTAGGCCACTAGACGATGGGGACGCTAGGGTCCGGGGACTGTCGCAATTTTTTTAGCCCTTATCAATCATTCCCCGTCCAGGATTTCCAGGGCGATCGCCTCGAACGCGCCATTCGACAAACGGAATGCGGCAATCCCGGTGGCTTCGCCCGCCCGGGCGCTGGCGATGATCCAGATCAGCGACGGCTCGAACGCCTTGGCAAGATCGGTGGCCGAGGGTTCCGCCGGATGGTCCGGATGCGAATGATAGTGGCCGATAACGGCATCCGGTTGCCCGCGCAATTCCCGTTCCAGATCGAAGCGTGTTTGCGGGTCTACCTCGAAACGGTCGCGAATTGAATGGCCGGGCTCCGGGGGCGCGACGTTGGCGGCAGGCACCACGCGGGTGACGGTCCAACCCTCGACGTTGCTTCCGGTGCCGACCAGAAGGCCACAGCATTCGGCCGGGTAAGCTGCCGCCGCTTCGTCCATAATTAGGCGGCGGTGGCTGGCGGTCAGTTTCATTTCTGGGGGCTAGGCGCTACCAGATGCAATTTGCCGAGCACCCGGCCCGAGGCTGCATCGATGCGCCAGACGCTGGCGCTGCCGTCTGCTTCCATATAGACGTGGAGGACGCCGTCGTCGGCGCTAACGTCGATCACCTTAGCTCCAGCGGGCAATGTCACCTGGATTTCAGCGCCAGTGGGAGCGGATCCGAACAGGCTGGCGCCGGAGCCGGAGGATTTGATCACGATGCCGGCAACCACCGCCACCAATCCCAAGACGATCAGTGCGCCGAGACCGGCAACCAGAAAAATTAAGCCCTTGTTCGATTGCATGATTTCAGGTCAATCTCGATCCCATGAATAAACTTTCCATGACTGGGCATATCAATGGTGAGCGCCACGTTGTCGCCGTCTCTGAAGAGTGCGCCGGCGACCGCCTTGATAAATTTCTCGGCGATCATATTGAAAGCCTGTCGCGCACCCGCATCAAAACCTTGATGGAAGAAGGTTGCGTGACATGTGCCGAAAAAACAGTAAACGACCCATCGAGACGGGTCAAACCGGGCCAGGTTTACGAAGTTCTGGTGCCGGCCGCCCGCCCGGCGCGCCCCGTAGCCCAAGCCATCCCCCTTGAGATTTGTTACGAAGATGCGGACCTGATCGTCATCGACAAGCCCGCCGGCCTGGTGGTGCATCCAGCGGCGGGTAATCCGGACCGCACGTTGGTGAACGCGCTTATCGCCCATTGCGGCGACAGCCTGTCCGGGATCGGCGGCGAGATCCGGCCGGGCATTGTGCACCGGCTGGACAAGGATACGTCTGGGCTGATCATCGCCGCCAAAAACGATGTGGCGCACCGGAATCTGGCGGAGCAGTTCGCCGTTCACAGCATCGATAGGGTCTATCAGGCGGTGGCCTGGGGAGTGCCGCAAAAATCCTCTGGCGTGATCGAGGGCAATATCGGGCGCAGCCCCAAGAACCGAAAAAAGATGGCGGTGCTGGCGCGCGGCGGCAAGCCGGCGGAAACCCACTACCGAGTTATCCGTCCGCTCGGGCGAGGCCCAGAGACGTTGGCCTTCGCGGCGCTCATCGAATGTCGCTTGAAGACCGGGCGCACTCATCAGATCCGCGTCCACATGGCCCATATCGGCCACCCTATTGTCGGCGATCCGGTCTATGGCGGGCGTCGGGGGCGCACCGGGCACGGGGGAGATGAAAATTTCGGCGCATTGGTGGCCGCGCTTGGCCGCCAGGCCCTGCACGCATACCGGCTTGGATTTGTGCATCCCGCCAGCGGCGAGCAATTGACATTCGAAAGCAAACTGCCCGCCGACTTGCAGGCGCTTTTGTAATACAAATATTACAAATGAAACCTGCGCTTACCCTTTAATACACGCTGTTCGTTGATTGGAGAGGCAATTCCCGGCAATGATGTCCCTACGTTCCCAACGGGCGAACGACGTAGAAAACGGAAAGTAAGGGCACAGGATCATGGCTGTAAGAACATTAACTCTCTCGGTTACTCCCGAAGCAAATCTCTCCCGCTATCTCCAGGAAATCCGGCGTTTCCCGATGCTGACGGTGGAAGACGAGCAAAGCCTGGCGAGGCGCTGGCAGAAGAAAAACGATGACGAAGCGGCGCATCAGATGGTCAATAGCCATCTTCGCCTGGTGGCCAAGATCGCCATGGGCTACCGCGGCTACGGCCTACCCGTTGCCGATCTGATTTCGGAGGGCAATGTGGGCATCATGCAGGCGGTCAAGCGCTTTGATCCCGAACGCGGCTTCCGCCTGGCGACCTATGCCATGTGGTGGATCCGCGCCGCCATCCAGGAATACATTCTGCATTCCTGGTCTCTGGTCAAGATGGGCACCACCGCCGCCCAGAAAAAATTGTTTTTCAATCTGCGCAAGCTCAAGAACAAGCTGAGCGCCATCGAAGAAGGCGATCTGACCCCTGAGCATGTGAGCGCCATTTCCGAGCATCTCAACGTTTCCGAAACCGAGGTGGTTTCCATGAACCGTCGTATCGCTGGCCCGGACAATTCCCTCAACGCGCCCTTGCGCGAAGAAGGCGACGGCGAATGGCAGGATTGGCTGGTCGACAACACCATCGATCAGGAACAAAGCCTTGCCGAAAACCAGGAACTGGGCAACCGCCGCCATCTTTTGGGCAGCGCCCTAGGCGGTCTGAAAGAGCGCGAGCGGGAGATATTCTTCGAACGCCGCCTGAAAGACGATCCTTCGACCCTAGATAATTTGAGCCAGCGCTATGGCATTTCCCGCGAACGGGTGCGCCAAATCGAAGTGCGCGCTTTCGAGAAGGTTCAAAAAGCGGTTCGCAACGCGGCCCTTGATCAGGCCATCGCCGCCTAGTACCTAACGGCCATAATTTCCGCCCTTGAATTGGCGGGGAACCTTCTTGGATGTTAACCGTCCGTTGGTTTCCCGCCAGTTTCAATTGTGGCGCCGCCGTAGCCCTGAGCGATATCCTGGCCCCATTCGTTGATCATTTCGCGCTGGCTGGCCCGCAGCTGCATGATGCGCTGCTGGGCGGCGACCGCCATCAGCGCCGCGACAACCGGCGGTATGGCCATATAGATCAACCAGCCAAAGGCGGCGGCGGCATACATCACGGTTAATTCGAAGACGTTGGTGATGATGTTCACCGCCGCCTTGATATCATTGGCACCCTGCCACAGATCTATCATCGCCGGAAAAACGCCAGACAAATTCATGCCGGCAACGCAAAATGCCAAATATTTCTTTGGCGCCTTGTCGACCATGAAGGCGACGAACGTGGGCACTAAGCCGACGACAACCAAGAGAACCAGACCCGGGAACGAAACCATGGCGACCGTGAACATGAAGCCCCACAGTATCGGCTTGAACGATGCCCCTTTTTTAGCCGCTACCGGTTCTTCCGCCATGATCTGCCCGCTATAGTCCGTTTGCCATTGTCAGTTTTTCATTGTCAGTTGGTCAGGATCATCATGGTAACCAGGATGCACATGATGATAATCGATATGACCGCCGCCGTTTGCTTGGAGCCGCGCTGAACTGCGTCCGAATTGGGATCGGAATTCGCTTCAATACGCTCTATTTCGTCGTCGGCTTCGCGAAAGGCATTCTGAGCGTCGGCATAGTCGCTGGCATCGCGCAGCCGCGCATCGGTGTTGTTCATCAATCCAAGCAGGTCCGCGAGCCAGCCGATGCGCACCAGTTTCGGCACTTCCGCCTCCAACAATCGCCGTGTCGCCCGGCTTTTATATTGGCGGATCACTGGCCCCATTAGCCCGCCAAGCCATTTGGCAAGGCCAACCATTTCGGGAAGCTGCAACACCGCTTGAATCCGGGCGTACATTTTCAAGATGGTCAGGACCGCAGCCGCGTCATCGGGACTATCCGCTTCATCCAGAAAGCCGTCCAGGTCTTCACTGAAATGGCTGCCCAGGAAGGCCGCCAAATGGCGGTCGTAGGGGCGCTGCTTGGCGTCGGCGTCCGCCTCGGCCTCGTTCAAGGCGGGCAGAATATCCTCGATATGGTCGATATAGCGCCCTCCAAGAAGCGGGCTCCGGCAGGGCAGGTTTGGATTGGCGACATACAGACACCGTTCCACGCCGTAGCCGGGCTCGGTTCTCTGAAGATGCAGGCGCAATTCCTGAAACAATTGGTCGTCCGATATCGACGCGGCCAGCCCGCCCACCTGCAATTCGAGAGATTTGGTCGGTAGCTGGTGCGCCACTGCCTCGGCCAGATCCTTCACATTCCCGCCGCGGATGGTTTCCGTGGCGAGGGCGCTGCCAAATCCGTCTGTCATAAAATGGGCGCCCTTATACTGGACCGGGCTCAAAGGATCCATAAGCAACAGGATCTGCGTCATCAGGATCGAATCGGCATCTCGGGTTTCATCCTCTTTCGCCTTGGAGGCGGCAATCGCGCCGGTAACCAAGTCGGCCAATTCCTGGTCTTCGATACCGCGCGCCAGCCAGGTTTCCAACGTCCCGTCGCGGACCAGCTTGATCGAAGTATCGGGACGCAAAGACATCGCATAGGCGAGGCTTCGGGGCCCGGTATGCTCATACGGGCCAAACTTCAGGGCCCGGGGAGAGCGTTGCCGCGCCGAGCTCTGTGCGGCTGGAACGCGCTGCCCGTTGGTCCACATTTCGTAATTGTCAAAGTCCCAGCGTTGATGGGCGTCATCTTCCAACAAGCCGCGCAACGGCTCGACCAAAGTTGCCGTCAGCAGGTTGGCACCGACGATGGTCTGATAGGAAGACCGGGTTATTTTCGAATGAATGATCTGTTCGGCGTTCATTCCGGCGACCGGACTGCTGGTCTGAAGAAGAAAGCCGACGGTGGCGCCGAGGGCATAGTTATCGTCGGAGCTATCGCCGTATCCGCGTCCGCCCGGCGATGCCATGGCTCGCTCCGGCGTCTCGAACGCAATTGGCTGATCAAAGCCGGGCGGGGCGCTCATGAATTCGCCAAAGATGATGTCTTCTTTTTCGGCGTCTCGGAAGAACAGATTGTCGGGGCGCAGGGCGCGATGCACATGGCCGCGGATTTGCAGATATTGCAGGGCTTCCATGCCCTGTTGAAGAACCTCGCGGACGATATCCGCCTTCTGAAACTCTTCGATGTTTGATTGCAACGCGTCCGTCACCCGCCCGCCGAGCGGCCGCTCGAGGATCAAAACCTGGCACCAGCGGTTCAGCGACGCCCATTCGACGGTACCAGCATCGTGCAATTTGATGATGCCTTGTAAATCGTCGCCGGCGATTGAATTGATGACGTTCTGGCGGGCCGGAATTTCGGGCATGCAGACCAGTGCGAATACCGGGTTTGCAGGCTGCAGGCGGTCTTCGGCCTCGAAAGCGCGGGCCGAAGGCGAATTCATTTCCGGCAAAGGCCTAGCGGGGAATACTTCAAAGCGTTCGTTGATGACCACCGGCTCGCCGGGAAAGGAGACTTCCGTGGTGAATTCGTTCGTGGATATTAGGGGCGTGACCAGCCCGTCGCCGGTAAGTGCTGCTTCCGGCTCGGCGTTTTCACCCGCATCGTCCGCGCCACCGTTTACGTCCCCGTTCGCGCCCTGTGGTTCCGGCCCGGCTTCGGCCGGCGGCTCCGGCGCGGCGTCCGTATCAGCAGCCACGGTATCCAGTTCCGGCGTTGCTTCGGCCATGGGACCTCTTCATCGAATGACGGCGGTATGCCCTCTTCGGGTATAGTGCCCTATTTTTAAAGGCAACAACCTTAATAACAGGATAAAGCCGTTTTTCATAAAAAATCAGTCTTGGAACGGGTCCTGAACCAAGATCGTGTCCTCGCGCTCGGGGCTGGTCGACAACAGCGCCACGGGGGCTTCGATCAGTTCCTCGATACGGCGGATATATTTGACCGCCGTTGCCGGCAAATCGGCCCAGGAGCGGGCGCCCTGAGTGCTTTCGGACCAGCCTTCGAAGGTCTCGTAAACAGGCACGACCTTGGACTGGCCGGTTATAGATGCCGGAAAATGGTCGGCGGGCTGGCCATCAATCCTGTATTCGGAACATACTTTCAGTTCCGAAAATCCGTCCAGGACGTCCAACTTGGTCAGGGCAATACCGGTGATGCCACCGACTTTGATAGCCTGGCGGACCATGACCGCGTCGAACCAGCCACAACGCCGCTTGCGCCCGGTTACGGTGCCGAACTCGCGCCCCCGCTCGCCGAGGCGCTCGCCGACATCGTTTTCCTGTTCGGTGGGAAATGGCCCGGAGCCGACGCGGGTGGTGTAGGCCTTGGTGATGCCCAATGTGTAATCGGCGGTGCGCAGCCCTTGTCCGGAGCCGACCGCCGCCTGGGCGGCAACCGTGTTAGACGAGGTGACAAACGGATAGGTGCCGTGATCAACGTCCAACATGATGCCTTGGGCGCCTTCGAACAGGATGCGCTTGCCGGACTTTCTGGCATCATCCAGGCAGCGCCACGCGGTGCCCGCGTAGCTAAGAATTTTGGGCGCGATTTCCATCAGCTCTTCGATGATCGTCGCCGCATCGAATTCTTCCGATCCCAAACCGCGAAGCAGTGCATTATGATGAAGCAGCATTTGATCGACCCTGGTCTTCAAGACATCCGGATCGTTCAGATCACCGACCCTTATGGCGCGCCGTCCGACCTTGTCCTCGTAGGCGGGGCCGATGCCGCGCCCGGTGGTGCCGATTTTATTGCCGCCCAGCGCTTCTTCACGGGCCCGGTCCAGGTTGCCGTGCAGGGGCAGGATCAGGGCCGCGTTTTCGGCCACCAGCAGGTTGTCCGGCGATACCGCAACACCTTGCGCCTTCAAGGTTTCAATTTCCCGCAACAAAGCCCAAGGGTCCAGAACCACGCCATTGCCGATGACGCTCAACTTGCCGCCGCGAACGATGCCCGACGGCAACAGGCTCAGCTTGTAGGTCTTACCATCGATGACAAGGGTGTGGCCGGCGTTATGGCCGCCCTGGAAACGAACCACCACGTCGGCCCGTTCGGACAGCCAATCGACGATTTTACCCTTGCCCTCGTCTCCCCATTGGGCGCCTACAACAACCACATTCGCCATCAAATAACCCCCGGATCAGTCCTGTTTGAGGGCATGAATGGAGCCGCCCTCGAAAATATGTGTGCAGCCGAGGCGCAAGGCCTCGGCGCGGCCGTCTTCATCATCCATGGCCTGGATAGTGGCCCATCCATCGGTGCGCAATTTTATCGCATCCGCCAAAGTGGCGGCAGCCGGCAAATAGACCTTGTCGCGGCGGACCGGTGTCGGTAGCGCTCGCAACAGGGTATCGACGAACAAGGTAAATCCGGTTGACGGCTCGCCGTCGCCCTCGCCGTTCCCCGACCGGTAGCGCCCGCCGCGGCCCAGCTCGCCGCGCAGATTGACGGCGAAAATGGAAAAGGTGACCCCCTCGTGATATTCGTAGCCGCGCATTTCTACCGGATCGATGGTTAGTTTCAAACCTGGCGCATCGGCCTTGATCGCTGTCATCACCTCGGCCAATCCTTCGATCTGGCTTTCGATCTGAACTTTGGCCTCAGCCGGCAGGCTAAGGGCGCGCAGCCGCTCCAGTGCCTCCTCGGCGTGGCCGGCGGCATCCAAAATCGCGGCGAACAATTCAGGCTCGACTCCGTCGATGGCGGCGATAGCAGCGGCATCTTTTTGGGCAAGTGCAGCATTGAGGGTAGCAATCCCGCCTTCGTCCTTGGGTCCAGAAGCCTTGATGGCTTCGGACACCAACAGGGGCAGCCCCAAATCGATGGACAGGCCAGATACACCCAGTGATTTCAAGGTATTAGCTGCCATCAAAATCACCTCAGCATCGGCGCGGCAGGACGCGGAGCCGATCAATTCGGCGCCCACCTGACCGAATTGCCGCTCCGGGCGCAGCGCCGATCCAACCACGCGCAGCACCTGTCCCGCATAAGAGAGGCGCAACGGGCGCGGCAGATCGGCCAGACGGGTGGTGGCGATGCGCGCGATCTGCAAGGTCATATCGGCGCGCAGCCCAAGCATACGCTGTGAAACCGGGTCCATCAGGCGGAAGGTCTGCGCCGCAGTCGCAGCCCCACTGCCGCTGATGAGGTTTTCTTCAAATTCGATCAGCGGCGGTTTGACCCGCTCGTAGCCGTGCGCCGCGAATGCCGCGATCAGCCCTTCGGTGACCTCCGATTCGAATTCAGCGTCCGGAGGCAGCGTGTCCTGCAATCCAGCCGGAAGCAATGCGGGGTGAATTTTGCCGTTCATCAGAGGCGCCTATTTCCGTTGGATCATTCCGCAGCCGCGCCGCGCAATATCTGCGCAACCGAACGCCGTTTTAGCGCGTATTGGCCTGGGCTCCAAGTCTGAACTTGATCGATTTCGGTGTGCGGTCAGAATTTTACCGTTTTGCGGCGTACCGTCTGGCCCATGTGATTGAGCAGCGCCGGCAGCATCGCCCGCAACAAGGAAAACCCATCGGTGCGCAGAAGTGCGGCGGTCGCCTCGCCCTGCCACAATCGCTCTCCCTTGCGCTGATCGAGGGTCACTTCGAGCTTATATTTAGACGGCACGACGTTGCCTGGCTCCTTGCCCTTGTTGAGCACGCCGCCTTGGCTGGAATAAAGGTTCAGCATAACACGGGCTTTCTCGCCACCGGTGCGCCCGCCGTGGCCTTCAAGTTCCAACAAATGGCGGCGCTGGCCGGCGGACCAATATCCCAAAACATCGCGAGTGCTGAAGGAAATTACCAATGGCGCATCTTCGGCAACGCGAAACCCCCGCTTGAGGAGAATGGCGGTAAACTCTTTCGCCAATTCCAAGTTCTCGTCGGAATTATCCCAGGGCCGCACGGCCATCGGCGTCCCGCTTGGAATCTGTTTGTAGGACACCGCATTGACGGTGCCTTCCGCCGCTAATGCCGGTACCGATGACCAAGGCAGGCCAACGCTTAAGACGGCCAGCAAAAAGGTCAGGTAAGCTATCGGGCAAGACCGCATATTTTGGTTGCTCCGCATGGAAGGTTGAGCTTGACCTAATGATGGTGAGCCTTGGCCGTGAAGTCAATATGCAGGACCCATTGGCTGTGATGCCCGGGCCCGAATCAGAGATCCGGATAGAGCGGGCTTTGCGGCTGGTTTTGGATGTCGTAGTTCAGAAATCCGAGCAACAGGATGGCGCCGAAGGAAAAGGTCATGGCCGCCAGCACAATAACGCCGGTGACCGCGACGATGCCGGTGCTGACGCTTGCATACCAATTGATGCCGCCAAATATGGTGCCGAAGGCGGTGAGCACCATGCCGACCAGCAACTGCACCGAGGCGAAACTGAAATCCCGAAAAAGATAGTTTATTATCAATCGCTTGACCAAATTTTTCACATGCTTCCAGGCAAAGGGGAGCAAAATTCGGGAGATTTTCAGGTGGCTGGTTTCGCTCCCATAAATGGCATCGATGGGGACATCGGCGACCACGGCGCGGTTGACGTTGAGGTGGTACAACATGTCGGATTCGAAGAAAAAGCTCTTGTCGATTTGATCCAGCGGCAGGATTTCGGCGACCTTTATATGGATTGCGGTAAATCCATTGGTGGGATCGAATATCTTCCAGTAGCCGCTGGAAACCTTGGATGCAAAGGACAAGATCACATTGCCCACAAGGCGCATCTTGGGCATGCCGGAAATGCCTTGCAGCCGGAAGAACCGGTTGCCCTTGGCGTAATCGGCGCGCCCCTCCAGGATCGGGCGCACCAGCCGGGATATCATTTCCGGGTTCATCTGGCCGTCACCGTCCAGCTTGACGATAATATCGGCGCCAAGTTCGATGGATTTGGCGTAGCCCGACAAGGTGGCGCCGCCGACGCCCTGATTGGCTTCGTGGGTTAGTACCGTGACGCGGGGATCAGCGCATTCGGATCGGACCCACTCGCCGGTACCGTCCGGGCAGGCGTCATCGACAACGACGATATGGCTGACCTCGGGGCCGAATTTGCCCAAGACATCGAGGATCGACGCGCGCTCCCGGTAGCACGGAACCACGGCGGCAATCACGCTAGCCTGATAATCGGGTTGGTGTTCGCTCATATTCGTTGCACCATTGCGCTTCGGCTGGCGCGACCATAGTTTGCCGGGCAGGTGCGGGCAAGTACGGCTATGGAAAAAGCATGTGAAAACAACCATTTGGTTACTTGGTGGCTTGGATCAAAGGCTCGATTTTCTACCCATGGGGCGATAACATGGGCGATAACATGGAGCAGTGTTTTTATTAGAAGGGGTTGGATTTGGCGATTCCGCAGCAGCATGATTTGTCGAACATCCACGCGCTCGCCGACTTGACCGACGCCGAGCGCCGGGATTTCGAGATGTCGTGCCGCTGGCGCCGGTTTGCGGCGGGCGAACAGATTCTCGATCAATTGGACGAAACCCGGGACGTTTACTTCATCACCCAGGGGCGCGTGCGCATCGTCAATTTTACCGTGCAGGGCAAGGAGGTCGCCCTCGACGATTTGCGCGAAGGCGACTATTTCGGCGAATTGGCCGCCTTTGATGGCCGCCCCCGGTCGTCGAGCGTGATTGCCATCGAAGCTTCCGACATCGCCAAAATGTCGCCGGAACGGTTCTTGAAACTGATCCTGAATTATCCCCAATTATCGCTCCGGGTCTTAACCAATATGGCCGGCATTATCCGTGCCTCGACGGAACGCATTGTCGATCTGTCGACGCTGGGCGCCAACAACCGAGTTCACGGAGAATTGCTGCGCCAGGCCAGAAACGCCGAGCGCCAAGACAATATCGCCACCATTCAGCCGATACCGGTGCATGGTGAAATGGCCAGCCGGGCCAGCACCACCCGAGAAACGGTGGCCCGCGTGGTTAGCGAATTGACCAAAATGGGCATCTTGAAACGGGAAAAAGACGCACTTTTGGTGTGCGATTTTGACCGCTTGGAGCAGATGGTCGAGGAGGTCCGCGGTTTTTAAGCCATTAACCAAACAAAGGCCTTGAATTTGGGCGCCTAAGCCCAATCTTTTAAGATAGAGTGGGGAGAGAACTGTAACCATTTAAAACGGGTTCAGGCGCGCGAACCGAACTTCTGGAGTTTGTAATGTCGAAAACGATTTTAATTGTCGAAGATAACGAGCTGAATATGAAGCTGTTCAACGATCTGCTTCAGGCTCATGGTTACGAGACATTGCAGACCAAGGATGGTGCCGAGGCCATGAATATGACCGAAGAGCATCGCCCGGACCTGATTTTGATGGATATTCAGCTGCCGAAAATCTCCGGGCTGGAGATTACCCGCATGATCAAGCAGAAAGACGATCTAAAATCGATACCGGTTATCGCGGTCACCGCCTTTGCCATGAAGGGCGACGAGGAAAAAATCATGGAAGGCGGGTGCGATGGTTACATCTCCAAACCCATCTCCGTGCCCACATTCCTCGAAACGGTCGCTGGTTTTTTGAACTAGCCTGCAGGCACCGCCGGTTCAGGCCGGCAACAACTATTAATTTTTATCGACGTCTTTAGTGGGTCTTTGACGCTGACTGAAGCCGGTAAGCGATTCCAGCTGGGTGCCCGGTTCGATAGCGCGTAAACCGGCATAGGCATAGCCCGGCGGGTTTTTTATGGGAATTTTGGGAATTGGTGCGGCTTATGCAGCCGCCGTTCAGGCGTGGCTTACTTAATTTTGCCTTCTCTGAACAGCACGTGTTTGCGCGCCACCGGGTCATATTTGCGGAATTCCAGCTTTTCGGTCTGGGTGCGCGGGTTTTTCTTGGTCACGTAATAAAACCCGGTATCGGCGGTGCTGACCAGTTTGATCAGCAAGGTGCTGGATTTTGCCATTTTCTAAATTCCGTCTCCATGCAATCGCCGCAGCCTTGAGAGCGCGGTGATCCAGTTTTCAAGCCGGCGCACCATAGCGCGCCCGGCTTTACTGTCAAGTGGTTTCCTGAGTTTTACGGTGTCAATCTATGGGATTGGCCGGCTAGTTTATGGCCGACGCAATGGCCGGAGACAGAGACATAACCCGCTGGTAGGCGTCCCGGTTGCCGATTAGATATTCGGCCAGCTTGCCGTCCATATCTGGGCGCAGATCTGTCGTCGGGCAGATCGATTTCAGCCGTTTTTTCTCGTCGTCGGCGCTGGGTGAGGCATTTCGCCACTGCTCGATCATACGCGCTAGGTTGGGCGCATTGCTGATCGTGGCATCGACCATTTCCGATACCGTGCCGCTCAGTAGGCTGGTGCAGATAAAGGGCGGCACCCCAAGCCCGTTCAAAAAATACCCCGACGGCGTGATGAAGCGCGACCAGGTCAAGATCAATTCGCCCTTGTTGGGCAGCGGGATTACGGTTTGCACTGTCCCCTTGCCGAACGATGCCGAGCCGATCACCAAGGCTCGGTCCTGGTCCTGCAACGCGGCGGCGACGATCTCCGATGCAGAGGCGGAGCGGCCATTCACCAGGATCACCATTGGCAAATCATGCCCTAATTCGGCGCGGTGGGCGTTGTAATTGTGCAGGCTGGCGGGGTGGCGGCCGAGGGTCGAGACAATACGCCCCTCAGAAAGAAACAAATCGGCGACCCGGACTGCCTGTGATAACAACCCGCCCGGATTGCTGCGCAGATCCAGCACCAGACCGCTGATTGGGCGTTTCCGGTGCTTCCTTGCCGATGCGATCAATTGGGAAAGCTGGCGCGCGGTGCGCTTGTTGAAGCCCTTGACGCGCAGGAACAGGATATTCTTACGTTCCTGCAAATAGACTGTCGGCGAAATGATGCGGGCGCGGCGGATCGATAATTCAATGGCTGCCGGCCTTGTCCCGCGCCTTAGGCGCAGCTCGACGGTCGAGCCGACCGCACCCTTGATCATTTTGGAAATATTGCGCCGCTTCACACCGGTTAGCGGGTGGCCGTTCACGTGCGTTATCAAATCATCAGGCTTCAGCCCGGCGCGGGCCGATGGTGCGCCGTCGAACACTTCGGTGATGCGCGCGCCTTCTTGCGTGGTGGTAAACCGTACGCCGATGCCGCCGAAGCCGGAGCGTCGCTCCCGGTTGCGGCTGGCTTTCTCGGCGCTGGAATAGCGGGAAAAGGGATCAAGCAGCGAGATCGAAGCGTTAAACACAGCCTCATAAAGCCGCTCCACATTGGCCTCGCCGAGGGGGCTTGAGGCCTCTCTGGCGGCGACGATGGCGTCGACCGTGAGGCGCGACCAGGCGTTCGCATCATTGGCATCGGGCGCCACCAATCGGCGGATAAGGTTGCCTTCGCTTTGCACTTGGATGGTCCCATCGGTATCGCTGATTTGGATGGCGTCGTCGATTGTACCTAGGCCCTTCAAGCCTTCGACGGCCAGTTTGCGCACCGAAATATTTTCGATAAAGCGGTCGGATATCTGGCGAAACCCGACGGAAAAGGTTTGCCGCGCCTCGGCTGCGGGAAAAGAAGGGCTGGGCTCAGTCACGGTTGCCGGGCCTGCGCAAGCAGACAACAACAAGACCGCTGCCGCAAAAAATTGCGACCGCGCCATCAAGCGCTTGATCCGGTTCCCCGCCTGTTTCATATCGCTCCGATTAACTCGGCCTATCCCAAGGCGTCCAACTCTTCCGTGTCTCTCATATACAATATGTCGGATCGACCCGCCAATTTGCAAGACCGGGCAGGGGATTAACGGACAATCTCCAATACCAGCGATCCTCTGAGTGGCTCGCAATCGCGAATCTCCAAAGCCACGTTATCGCCTATGCGGAATACCAATTTGCGCCGCCGCCCGACCAGACGGCGCGCCGGCTCATCCAGCCGGTAATAATCTTCGGGCAGATAGCGCATGGGAACAAAACCATCGGCCAGGGTGCCATCGATGGTCACGAACAGGCCATGGCGGGTTACGCCTGAAATGCGCCCGCGGAGGCGGCCATCGGGATGCTTGGCGTGCCAGCGGGATGCGAAGCGGTCTTTCACGTCGCGCTCGGCGGCGGCGGCACGGCGCTCGGAATCGCTTAAATTTCCACCGATCTCGTGCCAATCGATGCCGCGATTGCCGTCGCCGCTTTCATCACCCGCCAAGCCAAGCCCGGCGATCAGGGCCCGGTGTACGAGAAGATCCGAGTAGCGCCGGATCGGCGACGTGAAATGGCAATAGCGCCGGAGGCCGAGGCCGAAATGGCCGATATTGGTGGGCGTGTAGACGGCTTGGGCCTGGGAGCGCAGGACCGCGACCTCCACCATGTGGCCATCCTCCACGGTCTTGGCCTCGGCAATCAGGCGGTTAAACTCTCCGGTGCGCAGCACCTGCCCCTTGGCCAATTTAAGCCCCAGGCTGGCGATAAAATCGCGAAACGCGTCCAGCTTATCGGCGGGCGGCTCGTCGTGAACCCGGTACAAAAAGGGCTGGCGGGCTTTTTCCAAGGCCTCGGCGGCGGCCACGTTGGCGGCGATCATGAAGGTCTCGATCAATTGGTGGCTGTCATATTTGGGCGCCGTGCCGATGGATGTCACTTCGCCGTCCGCATCCAGTTCGATCTTTTGTTCGGGCATATCCAAGTTCAAGGTCTGGCGCTTATCGGCGGCTAGTCTCAAGGCTTCGAAGGCGCCGTATAGATTGTGGACGGCGGCGGCGATGGCGTCCGGCAATTGCGCGTCGCCGTCCCGCCATTCCTGTACTTGGGCATAAGTTAGCCGCGCGGCAGAGCACATGACGCCGCGCTCGAACCGGTGGCTCAGCATGGCCCCGGCGGCATCGATACGGATATGGACCGCCAGACAGGCGCGGTCTTCATCGGGTTTCAGCGAGCACCAGCCGTTGGACAGGGCTTCGGGTAGCATCGGCACTACCCGGTCGGTGAAATAAACCGAATTACCGCGCAAAGCCGCATCGCCATCGAGGGCCGAGCCGGGTGTCACATAGGCGGCCACATCGGCGATGGCGATGATCAGGTTCCAGCCTTGCCCGGTTTCGTGGCGGACCGGTTCCGCCCAGACCGCATCGTCGAAATCTCGGGCATCGGCGCCATCGATGGTGACCAGGGGGATTTGGCGAAGATCGGCGCGCTGGTTTACCGGCACCGCAATTGCCGCATCCGCCTCGGCCAGGGCGGCGTTTGAGAAGACCGATGGTAGCCCGTGGCTGTGGATGGCGATCTGGCTGTAGGCGCGGCTGCCCGGCTCAAGCCCCAGCGTCTCGACAATGTGCGCTTCCAGCGGCCCGGCCCGGCGGCGGTTGGCAATCTCGGCCACCACCAATTCCCCGGCCGCCGCGCCGCCATCGTCCGCTGGGTCCACCAGCAATTCATGGCGGTCACTTTTGCCGGTGGGCCGGATGCGCCCCTTGCCGTCATAAACGCCAAGCATTGTTGTGGGCCCGTCGTCCAGCCGGCGCATAATTTCCGCCCGGTAGCCGCCCCTTTGTTGCGTCAATCGGACCAAGGCCCGATCGCCTGGACCCAGCGCCGGGCCGCCCGTCGGTGCCCCGGCGCCGCGTCCCTTGCGCCCGGAGCGTCCCGGCTGTCCCGGGCGTTTTTTGTCAGAAATTACGATGCGCGGCGGCTTGCCATCATCGTTGCCGCCGACCTGGCGGGCTAGAATATCGCCATCCTCGCTGACGCCGGTCACTTCGACGACGCAAACCGGCGGCAAGCGCCGGGAGGCGGCATTACGGCCGCCGGATTTTTTGGAGTTTGCTCGCTTCGAGGCGCGCGCCACTTGGATATTCCTTAAACGTCAGCCGCTTTCTCAGGCTCCGCGGTCTCTGGCTCCGCCGCCTCTGCATCCGGCCTTGCCTTGGTCTTCGATTTTTTCGGCGATTTGGCTTTCGCCTTTTTCTTCTTGGCGGGTGCCTTGGCTTTCTTTTTGGCCGGCGCCTTGGCTTTGGCGCCGCCCTTTGCGGCGATCAGCTCGGCCGCCGCTTCGATGGTCAGCGTATCGGCATCGGTGCCCTTGGGGATCGCGGCACGGGTGCGGCCATGTTGCACGAACGGCCCCCAACGGCCGGCCCGGATGGTGATCGGCTTGCCGTCCTTGGGGTGGGCGCCAATCTCCTTGGGCGCCGGTTTGCGCGGCGCATCGGCAAGCAGGGAGACGGCCCGGTTGAGGCCGATCTCCAGCACCGAGTCTTCTTTTAGCGACACATAGGTGCCTTCAAGTTTGATATAGGGGCCAAAGCGGCCGATGCCGGCCTGGATCATTTCCTTGGTTTCCGGATGCAGGCCAATATCACGCGGCAGGGACAGCAATCCGAGGGCGATCTTGAGATCGACGGTGCTCGGGTCCATGTCCTTGGTGATCGAGGCACGCTTGGGCTTGGTCTTGCCCTCCGGCTCGCCCAACTGCACGTAATATCCGTACGGCCCCCGCCGTAGCGTGATCGACAGGCCCGATCCGGGCTCGAGCCCCAGTTCGACCGGCCCTGAATCGGCGGCGATGGTTTTGCCGTCGCCGTCCGGCACCACCAGCGGGCGCGTAAAGCGGCAATCGGGATAGCGCGAGCAGCCGATAAAGGCGCCGTGGCGGCCCAGCTTCAAACTCAGCTGGCCTTCCGTGCAAGTCGGGCAGACGCGCGGATCGCCCTTGCCGGTATCGGGAAAGAAGTGCGGGCCCAATATCTCGTTCAAATTGTCGAGAACCTCGCGCACGCGAAGACCGCTGGTTTGCTCGACCGCCGTATTAAACGCGGTCCAGAAGTCGCGCAGCACGGTCTTCCATTCGGTGCGCCCGCCGGAGATATCGTCCAGCTTTTCTTCCAGATCGGCGGTGAAATCATATTCCACATAACGCTCAAAGAAGCTCGACAAAAACGCGGTGACCAGACGGCCCCGGTCTTCGGGCTGGAAGCGGCGTTTGTCGAGGACGACGTAATCGCGGTCCTGTAGCACCGATATGATCGAGGCGTAGGTGGATGGCCGGCCAATACCCAGCTCTTCCAGCCGCTTGACCAGACTGGCTTCGGAAAAGCGCGGCGGCGGCTGGGTGAAATGCTGCTCGGTCTCAAGTCCGGTACGTTCCAGGCCTAAGCCTTCGGTCACGTCCGGCAGACGGCGGTTGCCTTCGTCGACCTCTTCGTCGTCGGTGCCTTCCAGATACAGCTTCAAAAAACCATCGAAAGCGATCACTGATCCGGTCGCTCGCATGGTCAGGCTATCGTCGCTGGGGGCGGCGCCGGCGGCGCGGAGATCGGCCGCCACTTGATCGACGACCGCCGATTCCATCTGGCTGGCGATGGCGCGCTTCCAGATCAGCTCATAAAGCTTGCGTTGATCACCATCTAGCTGATGCATATCTTCAGGCCGGCGACGCATATCGGTGGGGCGGATTGCCTCGTGCGCTTCTTGGGCGTTCTTGGCCTTGGATTTATAGACGCGGGCGTCCTTGGGCACATAATTGGCGCCGTATGCCTCGCCGATGAAACCCCGTGCCTGGCCAATGGCCTCGCCCGAAATGGTGACGCCGTCGGTCCGCATATAGGTGATCAGCCCGACCGTCTCGCCATTGATGGTGATGCCTTCGTACAGCCTCTGGGCGACCTGCATGGTGCGCTTGGTGGCGAAATACAATTTGCGCGCGGCTTCTTGCTGCATGGTCGAGGTGGTGAAGGGCGGCGACGGGTGGCGCCGGGTCTGCTTACGTTCGACCTTGGATACGGCAAACGAGGTAGCCTCAATACGCGCCTCGGCGGCCTTGGCGGTGGCTTCGTCGCCGATCGAGGTGCGGGTGAGTTTTTTGCCGTCCAGATGCGTTAGATTGCCCCAGAACTCGCCGGCGCCGGTGGCGAACTTGGCGCGCAAGGACCAATATTCCACCGGATTGAATTTCTCGATTTCGGTCTCGCGCTCGCATATGAGGCGCAAGGCCACCGATTGCACGCGCCCCGCCGAGCGGCTGCCCGGCAATTTGCGCCACAATACCGGCGACAGGGTAAAGCCGACCAGATAGTCCAGCGCCCGGCGCGCTAGGTACGCATCGACCAGCTCTTTGTCCAGATCTCTCGGATTGGCGAAGGCCTCCAGGATGGCGCTTTTGGTGATCTCGTTGAAGACGACGCGCTTGACCTGGACGCCCTCCAGAAGCTTCTGTTTTTCGAGGACTTCCTGTACGTGCCAGGAAATGGCTTCGCCTTCGCGGTCCGGATCAGTCGCCAGATACAGATATTCGGCGCCTTTGACGGCGCTGGCGATCTCGTTGACATGTTTTTTCGCCTTGGAATCGATTTCCCATTCCATGGCGAAGTCGTCGTCCGGGCGCACGGAACCGTTCTTCGACGGCAGATCACGAATGTGGCCATAGCTGGCCAGCACCTTGTATCCGTCGCCAAGATAGCGGTTGATTGTTTTGGCCTTGGCCGGTGATTCGACCACGACGATATCGGTCATATTTTTTTACTTATTAAAAATTTAAATCTCGCCAATCGTCGAAACCTGATTGCCGGGATGCCGTTCCAACCGTCCCGCCAATTCAAGTTCCAACAACACCATCGACACGACGGCTAGGGACATTTGGCACCGGCGTATCAGTTCGTCAACCGCTATGGGCGTTGGGCCAAGCAATTTTTTTATCACATCGCGCCCCGCATCGACATCGCCGGGTGAAGAGGTGATGTCATTTTCATCAATATTTTCAATAGCTTGAGGCTCTTCCAAATTGGACTGAAACAGCCCCGATAAAATTTCCATGATATCGGCGGCCGATTGCACAAGATGGGCGCCTTCTTTGATCAACTGGTTGGCGCCCTGGGTGCGCGGGTCCAGCGGCGATCCCGGTACCGCAAAAACCTCGCGGTTCTGTTCGGCGGCGAAACGGGCCGTGATCAGCGAGCCCGATTTTTGCGTCGCCTCGACCACCAGAACACCGCGCGCCATGCCCGATATAATGCGGTTGCGGCGCGGGAAATGGCGCGCCTGGGGCTTGGTCCCCAAGGGCATCTCCGACAAGGCCACGCCGCGCTCGATGATGCGCTGATAGATGTCGGAATTTTCCTTCGGGTAGATCACATCGGTGCCGCCGGCCAGAACCGCCGCCGTGCCGGTATCGATTGCGCCTTCGTGGGCCGCCGCATCGATGCCGCGCGCCATGCCCGATACAATCAGATAACCCTCGGCGCCGACATCCCGGGCCAGCCGTTCGGCGAGACCAAGGCCGTTGGCCGACGCGTTGCGCCCGCCGACCACGGCCAGCGCCTTTTTGACCAACAGATGCGGATGGCCGATGACGGCGATCAGCGGCGGCGCATCCTCGGTCTGGCGTAACAATGGCGGGTAATGTTCTTCCGCCAATGCGATCAATTGGACGCCGGACGCGGCCACTTGTTCCATTTCCGCCGCCGTATCTGTTTTCGAGGCGATGCGGATGCGCCTTGCGCCGCCTTTGGCCGCCAATTCCGGCAACGCGTCCAGCGCACGGGCGGCGCTGCCATAGCGTTCCAGCAATCTGTGGAACGTGATCGGGCCGACATTCTCGCTGCGGATCAGGCGTAGCCAATCGAGCCGTTCGTTATTGCTCAAAGATTTGCGCGTGCCGTTCAAAACAGGGAGCCCCAAAATACTGTTACACGGGTGCCGCGTGGCCGCTCATCATAAAAGAGAAAAAGCAAATGCAAACACATATTGTGCGCGAAATGCCGCCCGTGCCAATCAGCCGCCGCCGACCTTGCTTTCGGTGCCGCCAATGAGGCGCCGGAGATTGGCGTGGTGGCGAACGATGCCGAGCACGGCCAAGAGGACAACCAGCGCCGTAACCTTTTTGTCGGCCAGTGCGTAGGCGAACACAGGCGTGACGGCAAAGGCAATGATGGCGGCCAAGGATGAGAAGCGGAACAAGGCCAGCATCACCAACCAGATAATGCAGAACGCGAGCCCCACCGGCCAGGCGATGGCGAGAAGCGCACCGATGGAGGTGGCGACCCCCTTGCCGCCCTGGAATTTGAGCCAGACCGGAAAGTTGTGGCCGAGGATGGCGGCCAGCCCGGCCATCAATCCTAGATCGGCGTGGCCGACTGGCCAGACAGCTAGCGCCAGCACCGGGGCCGCGCCCTTGGCTGCATCCAGGATTAAGGTCGCCGCCGCGATGCCTTTGTGCCCGGTGCGCAAGACGTTGGTGGCGCCCACATTGCCGGACCCAACATTGCGGATATCGCCAAGCCCGGCCATGCGGGTCAGCAGCAATCCAAACGGGATCGAGCCCAACAGGTAGGAAAGGATGGCGATGATGGCGATGGTTGTGCCGGGTGTCTCCACGTTCGTCTCCTCCTTCAGGCGCCGCGGACGAATACGGTGCGGCCGTCGATCACGGTGCGCCGGACTACGCCCTGTACCGGGCGGCCGTCGAAGGGGGAATTTTTGGCCTTGCTGGCCAGCTCGTCGGCGTCCACCTGCCAGCCTTGATCGGGATCGAATAAGCTCAGATCGGCCGGCGCGCCTTTTGCCAGCTGCCCGGCACCGAGGCGCATCACGTCCGCGGGGCCTGAGGTCAGCTTGGCAATCAGGTCCAGCAGCTTCATGTGGCCGTTATGGTAAAGCTCCAGCGATACGGGCAGCAGGGTTTCCAGACCAACGCCGCCAAAGGCCGCCTCGCCAAAGGGCAGGCGTTTGGAATCCTCGTCGTGGGGAGCGTGGTCGGACGCAATGCAATCGATGGTGCCGTCGGCCAGTCCTTGCACAACGGCGAGGCGGTCGGCTTCGCTTCTGAGCGGCGGCGACAGCTTGGCGAAGGTGCGGTATTCGCCGACCGACGCTTCGTTGAGGGCAAAATAGGGCGGCGCCGTATCGCAGGTGATATCGAAGCCGCGCGCCTTGGCGGCGCCGATGGCGCGCACCGCCTCACCCGTGGAGATGTTGGAGAAATGCAAGCGCCCGCCGGTCATTTCCACCAGCCTCAAATCGCGCTCGACCATAATGATCTCGGCCACCGCCGGGATGCCGGTCAGTCCCAGGCGTGTCGCCATCTCGCCCGAATTCATCACTCCGCCGCGGGCGAGGGAGGGCTCTTCCGGGCGCTGGATGACGATCAGCCCGAAGGTTTTGGCGTAGGTGAGCGCCCGGCGCATGACCTGGGCATCCTTGATCACCTTGTCGCCATCGGTGAACGCCACCGCGCCGGCCTCGGCAAGGAGGCCCATTTCGGTCAGTTCAGCACCTTCCAGATCCTTGGTGGCGGCGGCGTAGGGATAGATTTTGGAGAGCCCGATCTTACGCGCCCGGCGGGCGACAAATTCGACCCCGGACATATCCTGGATCACCGGCATAGTGTTCGGCAGGCAGACCATGGTGGTGACGCCGCCGGCGGTTGCCGACATACCGGCGCTTTCGATGGTGCCCTTATGCTCCTCGCCCGGTTCGCGTATCTGCACCCTGATATCGACCAGGCCGGGGGCCAGGCAAAGCCCGCCGCAATCGATGATCTCGGTTTTCTTGGGCAGACCGGTCCCATCAATGCCGGGCCCTGCATCGACAATACTTTCGCCGTTGGTGATGATGCCGCCGCTTGCATCCAACCCGCTCGCCGGGTCCAGCAGGCGGGCGTTTACATAGGCGGTGCGCGTCAACGGATCGTCGGGCATGGCGGCTGTCCAGGTGCCGGCGACCATCACAGGTTCCTCTTGGTTTCGGCAGCCAAATTTGCCGACAAAATATCGAGGCACGCCATGCGGACGGCGACGCCCATTTCCACCTGTTCGCGGATGACGGAGCGGCTGAAATCATCGGCGACCACCGAATCGATTTCGACGCCCCGGTTGGCGGGGCCGGGATGCATAATCAGCGCGTCCGGCTTGGCGGCAGATAATTTGTCGTAATCGAGGCCGAAGAAATGGAAATATTCGCGGATCGAGGGGATGTAATTGCCGTCCATACGCTCGTTCTGCAGGCGCAGCATCATGACGATGTCACAATTGCTAAGCCCGGCCTTCATTTCGTGGAATACTTCAACGCCGAGATTTTCGATGCCGGGCGGGAGCAGCGTCAGCGGTGCCACGACGCGCACTTCGGCGCCCATGGTGACGAGCAGCAATATGTTGGAGCGGGCCACCCTGGAATGGGCGATATCCCCGCAGATGGCGATGCGAAGGCCCGCCAGATCGCCGCGCCGGCGGCGCATGGTCAGCGCGTCCAGCAAGGCCTGGGTGGGATGTTCGTGGCTGCCGTCGCCGGCATTGATCACAGCGCAGTTCATTTTTTCCGACAATAATTGCGCCGCCCCCGATTGGCCGTGACGCACCACCAAAACATCAGGGTGCATGGCGTTGAGGGTCATTGCGGTATCGATCAGCGTTTCGCCCTTGCCCACAGACGAGGTGGAGACCGACATATTAATAACGTCGGCGCTGAGCCGCTTGCCGGCCAGTTCGAACGAGGTCCGCGTCCGGGTCGAGCCTTCGAAAAACAGATTGATAACAGTGCGCCCCAACATGCTGTCGAGCTTCTTGTCGGCGGCGCGGTTCTGTTCGACGAAGATGTTGGATTTATCGAGAAGGGCAGTAATTTCGCCGGGAGAAAGACCTTCAATGCCAAGCAAGTGGCGATGGGAATATGCGGAAGGTTCGGTCGCGTCGGCCATAAAGCGGCACTATAGGAGCGTTGGTGCGGAAGTCCAGCTTTTACCGCCTCTACCCCCCTAAAACATCGAGCGCGCCCTGCAATATATATGTGGCGGCCATTTTATCGACCACTTCGGAGCGCCGCTTGCGCGACATGTCGGCCTCGTCGATCAAAAAGCGCTCGACCGCCGAGGTGGACAGGCGTTCGTCCCAAAAGGCGATATGCAGATCAAGCTTTTCGTCCAAATTGGTGCCGAACTGGCGGACGCTCTGGCAGGCGGGGCCTTCGGTGCCGTCCATGGATACCGGCAGGCCGATGACGATGCCGCCCACATTACGCTCGCCGATTATCTCGCCGAGGGCCACCGCGTCTTTGGTGAATTTGGTGCGTCGGATGGTGTCGATGCCAGCGGCGACAATGAGGGCGCCGTCGGATATGGCCATGCCGATAGTTTTTGTGCCCACATCTAGCCCCAACAGGCGGAGGCCCGGCTGCAAATGGGATTTTAGCTCCTGGACGCTGGCATGGATCATGGCCTGCCATAACCGAGGCCGTGGCTGTTGTCGAGGGCATTGCGCCCAAATTGGGCGGTGTGACTTTGGTCACATAATGTAAACCAAGTTTCGGTTAGAAAGGCAGATACCCACTGCGGTGAAATTATCTGGGGAGTTTGCGGTCGATGACCGAGTTTGAAGTGGCAGTCTACAATGCCGACGTGCGCGCCTGCGTCGCTGATCAGCGGCGGCACCGGGATTTGAGCGACGACTGGGCCGATATCCACTATATCGAGATCGAAGCTGACAGCGAAGCGCAAGCCTTGGACAAGGCCCAGCGCCGCTACCCGGACCGCCGCGGCTATGTGATTGAAGCGGTCACCGAGGTCAGGGCCGACTGACCGGCCCGCTCAGCTGTCTAAGCTCGATGGGTGGAACAGGTTCTCCACCGGCATGGGTGCCTCGATCAACCCCTGATCCGCCATATAGGTAATAAAGCGTTCCAGATTGGCGCGGTTTGCGCTAAGCCCGGACGGCCAAGCGTTATTGCGCATACGCGTCTGCTGATCCTCGAACTCGTTGCGCGCGAAAGCCAGGTTGGCGTAGCCGGGGTCTTCGTAGAAGTGATCGGCCTCGGCTTTGGCGGCGTCCCACATTTCGGCGATGCCCTGGGCCAAACCGGGATTAGCTTCAATCACCGGTGCCTGAAAAGCGATCAGATGCATGATCGGGTAATAGCCCAATTTGCCGAAATAGCGCAGCGCTTCGGCTTTGCGGTCAGCGAACAGGGGGCGCACCTTGTCCGTACCCAGCACCGAAGCCGGCGGATGCGGAAAGATGATGGCGTCGGCGTCCCCCGACAACAACAATTGACCGGGATCGGTGCCGTCCGGCACCTTGCTATCGGAAAATCCGTCGCGGGCGCCGATTTGAAGCACCTCGTCATAGGTGCTGATCCAATGCACCTTGGTCAAATCAACGCCATATTCGAATTTCAGATCGCCTAAGGCCAGCACCGTCATGGTCACCTGAAAGGCGTTGATGACCACGCGCTTGCCCTCCAGATCCTTTGGGTTTTCGATGCCCGACGCGGCCGTTACCAGAATATGGTTTTGGCTGAACAGGCGGCGCGGGAACACCGGGATGCCGACAAACGGCTCGCCCCGGCTGACCGAAATTATGTGCGATGAGAGCGAGGTTTCGGCGATATCAAATTCGCGGTCTTGCAAAAAGCGGCGGTGACGGTCACTGCCATCCCGGTGATGGCTTTGCATGCCAACCTCCAGGGGGCGCAATTGCACTCCGGCGGGCGGCGCAACGGAGCCCATGAATATTGGTATATGCCGATCGTATCGTTCGAGTGCGATGCTCAATTGCGTGTCAGCCATGAGCCCCTCCAATTGCGAAATTCGCTTAATCTAACACCCGGCCCGCTGCCCTGAAAGGCGCGGGCGTTCTTGACGGCGATCATATCGGTGAATTTGGTCCCCGGGCTAGAGTGATCCTATCGCGCAAGGGTTTGGAATTTGGACGAACAGAGAAGGGACTTGTTATGGATTACCAATTTGACGCGGCGGCAAAAGACGAGTTGAACAAAACCCTTGTCTGGAGCTCCGAATACAGCGTCGGCGTCACCGAATTGGACCACGACCACATGATGGTTTTCAACGCCATCAATCAATTTAAGAACGGCATCCGCCTCAAATACGAAATCGATTTTGTCGAGCAGCTGTTTACCATGCTGTTGGAGCATGCCGACGCCCATTTCCGCGCCGAAGAGCAGCATATGGCAAAAATCGGTTACGCCGGGCTGGAGCCCCACAAGGCCGAGCATCAGGCCATGAAGCGGGAACTGGATAACTTGTACGCCAAGTTTCAGGCCGGCGGCGCGGCGGCGGTAGGCGATCTGTTGGCGTTCCTCAACAGCTGGTGGCTGCGCCACATCACCGAAGATGACGCAAAATATAAGACCTGAGAAGCTGTCGCCGCCCGGGCGTTATTCAGCTCGGACTTTGGCCTCGGCGGCATCCATCAGCTGGCTCAGCGCTTCGTAGGGCTGGGCGCCGACCACGCCCTGGCCGCCGGCTACATAGGTGGGCACGCCGGTCACCCCATATTCGCGCGACCGGCTCCAGTTTTCGTCCACCTGGTCCTTGTGGGTGCGGTTTTCGAGAACGTCCCGGGCGGCCTTAGGCTCCAGGCCATTGGCCGCCGCAAGCTCCACCAGAACTTCCACGTCGCCAATATTCTTGCCATCCACGAAATAGGCTTTGAACAGGGCGTCGTGAATATCGTCGCCGCCGTCCTGGGCGTCGGCCCAGATGCCCAGCTCCTGCGCCAGGCGACTGTTATAGGTGTGGCTGCGGCGGTTGTAGGGCAAGCCCTCTTCGTCCATCAGGCCCTTCATGCGGTTGTGCATGCCGTCCATGTCCACGTCGCGCCCGGCGAACAGCTCTTCCAGGGTTACGCCGTCCTGGGGTGTTTCCGGGTGCAGGGGAAAATGCACCAGCTTGATCTCGACATCGTAGTTCTGTTTCAGCTTTTCAATACGCCCGGTACTGAGATAACACCACGGTCAAACGTAGTCGCTGAAAACCTCCAAAGTGACCGGATCGGCCATCATTGATTCTCCTAGTTGCATTGCGTGGCCGCGATGGCGGCGATAGAAGATCATGCCGCGAATATGCGGGCTTAAGCAAGGGGCGAAAATTGGACACCGTAATAGAATTTTTTATCCAAGGAACGGATCTTTCCATGGTCGGATTTCTGACCCTATTTGGGGTTTCGTTCCTGGGCAGCTTTGTGACCGCCGCCCTCGGCCTCGGCGGCGGCGTCCTGGTGCTGGCGACGATGGCGGTGTTCCTGCCGCCGGTGGCGCTGATCCCATTGCACGGCGTTGTCCAACTCGGCTCCAATGTGGGCCGCACTGCATTGATGACGCGCCATGTCATTGTTCGCGTGCTGCCGCATTTCGCCGTCGGCACGGTGGCCGGCTCGGCCATCGGCGCTAATATGTTCGTGGCGCTGCCGGTGGGCGTGCTGCAATTGGCGCTGGCCATTTTTGTGCTCTACGCCACCTGGGCGCAGCGCTTCAAGGTCTCCGATCCGGGGCCGGTGAAATTCGGCATTCTCGGCCTGGTCAGCGGCTTCGTTACCATGTTCGTCGGCGGCTCCGGTCCGCTGATCGCGCCCTTCGCCAATGCGGTTGGCGCCGACAAACAAAAAGTGGTGGCCACCCATGCGGCGTTGATGTCGATGCAGCATATCGTCAAGCTGACCGCGTTCGGCATCATCGGCTTTGCCTTCGGGCCCTACATTCCGTTCCTGGTTGGCGCCCTGGCGCTTGGCTTCGCAGGCACCTGGGCCGGGCGGCACGTGCTCAACCGGCTGCCCGAGCGCGCCTTCCGCATCGGGCTGCAGATCATCCTGACGCTATTGGCAGTGCGTCTGGTCTATGCGGCGGCAGAATCGCTGCTGGCCTGACAGAGGCTATTGCACCAGCCCGGGCAGACGCTCCGATAATATCTGTTCGGCATCGGAGGCGATCTGGCGGACAATATCGCCGGCCGGTGAGACCGCGTCGATCAGGCCGGCGTCCTGGCCGTAAGACAGGGGCGCCTCTTCGATATCGCCGGCGCGCCTGGCCGCCACGATGCCGGCTAGAACCTCGGCCTGATTTTGGCGCAACTCCCATTCCCGCCCGGACCAGCGTTCAATTAACCGATTGCGCCCGCTTCTGGACATGGCGCCTGGCCAGACGGTGCCGGTGGCAAGGTCGGGAATTTCGCTGAGGGCCGTGTCGTGGCCGTCGCTGGCGACGATGGCTTGTTTGAAATTGTCGTGCAGCGGCGATTCGTCCGATGCCAGAAAGCGGGTGCCCAAAAGTACGCCGTCGGCCCCCAGCGCCAGCGCCGCCGCCAGCCCGCGTCCATCGGCGATGCCGCCCGCCGCCAGTACCGGAATGGGCGCTACCGCATCGACGATCAAGGGGGTGAGCACCAGGCTCGCCATCCAGCTCACATGGCCGCCGCCTTCCGAGCCTTGGGCGACGATGATATCGGCACCGGCGTCGGCGCCGCGCCGGGCTTCGGCGACGCTGCCGGCCATGTAGGTGACACGCGCGCCAGCGTCGTGGGCGCGGCGGACATAAGGCTGAATGTCCTGATCACCCTTCGGCCAGGCATAAGACAGCACCGCCGGGCGGGTCTCAATGGCGGCGCCGAAGGCTTCTTCGTCCGTCGCGAACAAAAGGAAGTTGAGCGCGAAGGGCTGGTTGGTGGCGCTGCGGATGTCGGCGGCGTCCTTGGCAATCTGATCGCCGTCCCGGCCATGACAGCCGAGGGTGCCGAGCCCGCCGGCGTTGGAGACCGCGGCAACCATGCTGCTTTGCGTATAGCCGCCGCCCATGCCGCCGAGAACAATGGGATGCTCGATGCCGAGCAAATCGCAGATGGCAGTGTGTATCATTGTTGCGTCCTTTCGAATGTCAGGTCGGTGAGTTTATCGCCCGCCAGGTTTCTGTCCATCCCGGTTTTCGCGCCTTCCGCCGGCGGCGCAAATTATCTGTGATCGGTTGGCGGGATTTGCTAACCTTGCCCCATGGCGCATGATCACGGGCACCAGCATCAAACCAGTAATGAGCGGCGCGTCTTCTGGGCGCTGATCATTACCGCCGCGTTCATGCTGGTGGAAGTGGCGGGTGGGCTGATATCGGGCTCATTGGCCTTGCTTGCCGATGCCGGTCATATGTTGACCGATGCCATTGCGCTTTTGTTTTCCTGGATTGCCTTCCGTGCGGCAAGAAACCCGGCGGACGACAAGCGCTCCTACGGCTATCACCGGCTGCAGATCGTCGCCGCCTTCGTCAACGGTCTGACGCTGGTGGTGGTGGTCGGTTGGATCGTCATCGAAGCGGTGCGCCGCATCGCCGAGCCGGTGGCCATCTTGGGCGATACCATGTTGGCGGTCGCCGTAGCCGGTCTAATCGTCAATGTGGCGGCATTCTGGATCATCCATGGGGGCGATAGAAACAACCTCAACCTAGCCTCGGCGGCGGCCCATGTGATGGGCGATATCCTTGGCTCGGCCGCCACCATCGTCGCCGCGTTGGTCATCTTGCTGTTCGGCTGGACCCTCGCCGATCCGGTCCTGTCGTTGCTGGTGGCGCTGCTGATCCTCAAAAGTTCCTGGTCGATCATCCGCAAATCCATGCATATCCTGCTGGAAGGGACGCCCGATTGGCTGGATGTGGAGGAATTGAAACACCGGCTGGTGGCCGCTCTGCCCGAGGTTACCGACGTCCACCATGTGCATGCCTGGTCGCTGACCACCGAGCGGCCGATGATCACCCTTCATGCCAGCGTCGACGGTGATGGCGGCTCGGGCGAAACCCTGCTTGGCATCAAGCGCCTGCTGGCCGATGATTACGGCATTACCCATTCGACCATCCAGATCGAATGTGGCGACTGCACCGACGAAACTTAAGGGCAAGCTCTGCATGCAATTGATCACCGGCGGCATGGGCTTTATCGGCCTGCACACGGCGCGCGCCTTTTTGGACGCCGGCGAAAGCGTCGTGGTGAGCCGCTATCGCACCACCCGCCAGCCGTCATTCCTGGAGGGCGAATGGGACCAGCGCCTGTTCGCCGAACCGCTCGATCTTGGCGATGAGCGGGCGGCCATCGGCTTGGTGGAAAAGCACGAAGTTACCGGCATCATTCATCTGGTGGTGCCGGCGCTGGCCACCCTCACGGCGGCGGAAGAGTTCGATGTCAACATGATGGGCTTGAGGAATATTTTGGAAGCCGCGCGCATCGGCGGCGTTAAGCGCGTCGCCATCGCCTCGTCGGTGGCGGTTTATGCGGGCCTCGCCGAAGGGCCGTTTACCGAAGACATGAACTTGCCGACGGCGTCCGGCAATCCGACCGAAGCCTATAAGAAAAGCTTTGAGATTCTGGCCAGCCATTACGCCGACAGGGTGGGCATGGAAATTATCTTTCTGCGCATTGGCGGCATTTACGGGCCGCTCTATCACAGCCTGTCCAATCTTCCTTCGCGGCTGGTGCACGCTGCCATGAACGGCGTGCCCGGCCCGCTACCTTCAAAACGCCGCCCAGACCCTCATGAAGATGATCCCACCGATGCCTGCTATGTGAAGGATTGCGCCGCCGCCATTCAATTGCTGCAATCGGCGCCTTCACTAAACCACCGAATTTACAATGTCTCCGCCGGTCTGGCGGCTGTCAGCGGTGATTTCGTAGGCGCGCTGAAGGCTCGGCTGCCGGACGCCGAGGCGGCACTGAAACCGGGCCGGGGGCCGAGGGGCCGCGAACGCGCAGCGATGGATATAACTCGGCTGGTGGCCGAAACCGGCTTCAAGGCCGCTTACGATGCCGAAGCTGGCGTCGCCGACTATGTGGACTGGCTTGAGGCCGGCAACGAATTTTAGCGGTGATGATTGGCCCCTGCACGGGAGCTGTGCTACTGTCCCCGGCTTAACGAGCAATATCAAAGGTTTGAAGCGGCCCGTGGCCCCTACGATAAGCCAAAACAACTCCACCGCCGCCCTTATGGGCCGTCTGGCGCGGGAAAGTATCCGCCCCTATGTGGGCTGGATCGTGGCCGCCGTTCTGTGCATGGCGCTGGTCGCCGCCGCCACTGCCGCCAGCGCCTGGCTGATGGAACCGGTCATCAACAAGGTGTTCGTGGAAAAGAACAAGGCGCTTTTGTGGCCCATCGCCGGCGGCGTTGTGCTGACCTTCCTGATCAAGGGCCTCGCCAATTACGGCCAGTCAGTGCTGATGAGTTTCGTCGGCCAGCGCATTATTACCGATACCCAGCATCGCTTGTATGCGCATCTGACCCGCATGGAGCTCGGCTTTTTTCACGACAGCCCGACGGGCAATCTGATCTCGCGCTTTACCATCGATATCAACATGATGCGCGCCGCGGTTTCCAGCGTCCTTACCGGTCTCGGCAAGGATTTCCTGACTCTGATCGCCCTGGTTGGAGTGATGTTTTACCAAGATTGGCTGCTCGGGCTGATTTCGTTTTTCATTTTTCCAATCGCCATATTGCCGATCGTCCGCCTGGGCAAGCGTATCCGTAAAGTGACCGTCAGCACGCAAGAGGAAATGGGCCAGTTCACGACCCTACTGGAACAGACATTCCAAGGCGCCCGCGTGGTCAAGGCCTATGGTATGGAGAATTATGAGGTCGGCCGCGTCCGCGCCATCGCCGAGCGGATCTTTGCCTTGGTATTCAAGGTGGCGCGAATCCGCTCGCTGGCGAGCCCGATTATGGAGACTCTCGGCGGATTCGCGGTTGCTTTGGTCATACTCTATGGCGGCGTTCGCGTCATTGATCAATCAATGGACCCGGGCTCGTTCTTTTCCTTCATCACCGCGCTTTTGCTCGCCTACGAGCCGATGAAGCGATTGGCCAATTTAAATGCGGCGCTGCAGGAAGGCCTGGCCGGCGCCCAGCGTTTGTTCCAATTGCTCGACCGGCAACCGGCGATCACCGATGCGCCGGCTGCGACCGAGCTGGCTATCGAAAAGGGCGCGGTCAGCTTTGCTGACGTGCGCTTCGCCTATGGTGCCGGCCAATCGGCTCTGGACGGCATAAGTTTTGCCGCGCCGGCGGGCAAGATGACGGCGCTGGTCGGCCCGTCGGGTGCCGGCAAATCGACCATCCTCAACCTGATCCCGCGCTTTTATGATGTAAATGAAGGCCGCGTCACCATCGACGGTACGGATATTCGGACCTGCAGCATGGTAAGCTTGCGCAGCGCTATGGCCCTGGTCAGCCAAGAGATAGTGTTGTTCGATGACACCATCCGCGCCAACATCGAATATGGCCGCATGGGTGCCGGCGAAGATGCCATCATCGACGCCGCCAATGCTGCCGCCGCCCATGATTTTATTATGGAATTACCGGGCGGCTACGACACCTTGGTGGGCGAGCGCGGCGTCAAATTGTCGGGCGGCCAGCGGCAAAGGCTGGCCATCGCCAGGGCCATGCTGAAAGACGCGCCGATCCTTCTTCTCGACGAAGCCACATCTGCATTGGATACGGAATCTGAACGCCAGATACAGGCGGCGCTCACGCGCCTGACAAGGGATCGGACGACGCTGGTGATCGCGCACCGCTTGTCGACGGTGATCGATGCGGATTTGATCCATGTCATCAATAATGGCCGGCTGGAACAATCGGGCACCCATGACGAGCTGTTGGCCCAAGGCGGCACCTATGCCCGGCTCTATGCCCTGCAATTCGCCGACGAAGCCGGTCCGGCCGCCGCCGCTGCCAATGCGGCCGCCGTGGCCGGAGAATGATCGAGCCGGATGGCGACCCCCGCAATCATCAAGAATTTTTCCAGAAACAGTCTGGCGCGCGGCGCCGCCTGTCTGGCCGCCGCAGCTCTGATCCGCATAGTCTGGGCGACCAGCCGCTGGCGAGTGATCCGGGCGCCCGGATTGGAGAAAACTTGGAATTCCGACAGGCCCTTTATCGTCTGCTTCTGGCACGGTCGGCTGATGATGATGCCGTTCGCCTGGACCCGGCCGCAAAGTTTCAACATGCTGATTTCGGGCCATCCCGATGGCCGCTTGATCGCCGATACGGTGGCGCGCCTCGGCATCCATACGGTGCCCGGCTCCTCCAGCCGGGGCGGCGCCGGCGCCTTGCGCGGTCTGGTGCGTATCCTAAAGGGCGGCGACAGCGTCGGCATCACCCCGGACGGCCCCCGGGGCCCGCGCATGCGCGCCACCACCGGCGCCGTTGCCCTGGCGCGGCTATCGGGAGCGCCGCTGGTGCCGTTGGCCTTTTCCTGCCGGCGGCGGCGCGTCGTTGGTAGCTGGGACCGGTTTGTTCTGGCGTGGCCCTTTTCCAGCGGTGTATTTATGTGGGGCGAGCCAATCGAAGTTCCCGGCGATGCGGACGCCGCCCAACTGGATGCTTTGCGGGGTGATTTGGAAGAGCGCATGAACAGCCTGGCAGGGGAGGCCGACCGCTATTGCGGGCACGAAGCCATCGATCCGGCGCCATCAGATATGGAGCCGGGCCGGTGATGCTGTCCCTCTACCGGCTGGTGTCGGGGCCCTTGGGCGCACCGCTGATCGCGGCCTTCATGCGGCGCCGGTTGGCGGCGGGCAAGGAAGATGCGATGCGCTTTGCCGAACGCCAGGGAGAGGCCAGCTTGCCGCGGCCGGGTGCCGGGCGGCTGATCTGGGTGCACGCGGCCAGCGTCGGCGAATCCCTCTCCATGCTGCCTTTGATCGAATATCTCCTGGCGGCGGATGCGGGGCTTGCTTTGTTGCTGACCACCGGCACGGTTTCTTCGGCCCAACTTATGGCCGAGCGTTTGCCGCCCCGCGCCATCCACCAATACGCGCCCCTCGACCGGCCCGTCTATGTGCGCCGTTTCCTGGATCACTGGCGGCCCGATCTGGTGCTCTGGGCGGAAAGCGAATTTTGGCCCAATCTGATATTGGAGACCACCGGTCGGGGCACGCTGATGATCCTGGTCAATGGACGCATCTCGCCAAAAAGTTTTTCCGGCTGGCAACGGGCGCGGGGCATTATCGCCACCCTGCTCGGCCGCTTTGATCTCTGCCTCGGGCAATCGTTGGAGGACGCCAAACGCCTCCGCCAATTGGGCGCGGCCAATGTGGATTGCCTGGGCAATCTGAAATTCGCAGTGCCGCCGCTGCCCGCCGACAACGAAGATCTGGGCCGCCTCGAAGCCGAATTTGCTGGCCGCCCCACCTGGCTCGCCGCGTCGACCCATGCGGGCGAGGAACGCATCGCCGGCGAGACCCATCTGGCGCTGGAACACACCCATCCGGGATTGCTGAGCGTCATTGTCCCCCGTCATGCCCAGCGTGGGGTTGAGGTTGCCGCCATGCTGCGCGCCATGGGCCTCGACGTGGCGATGCGCTCCGCCGGCCAGCCGGTTGCGGCGGATACGCAAATCTATCTGGCCGATACCATGGGCGAGCTGGGATTGTTTTTCCGTCTCGCCCCGGTGACATTCATGGGCAAATCCCTGGTGCCGCTCGGCGGGCAAAATCCGCTGGAAGCTTTGCACCTCGATTGCGCCGTCCTGCACGGCCCGCACATGATGAACTTCTCCGAGATCAGCAAAGATATGACCGCCGCTGGCTGCGCCATGGAAGTTGCCGACGGTGCCGCGCTGGCCGCAGCCGTGGCGGCGCTGCTGGATGATCCGGCGCGCGCCGCCGTGATGGCCGAAAAAGGGCGCCGTTATGCAACATCCAGCGCCGACGTGACCGAACGGGTGGCGGAGCGGGTGCTCTCCTATTTACAGGCACCGGCGGGCGAGGCCGATGCGGCCGCCTGAGTTCTGGTATGGCGGGCCGGGCAGTCCCTGGCCGGGGCTGTTGAGCCCGCTCGCCGCACTTTATGGCGCCGCCAGCCGCCTCAATTATCGCCTTGCCACAGCGCGGCGGGCGCCTGTGCCGGTGATTTGTGTCGGCAATCTGGTGGCCGGCGGCGCCGGTAAGACGCCGGTGGCGCTGGCCCTCGCCCAGCACTGCCAAGCGGCGGGGCACAGCCCTCATTTTATCTCTCGCGGCTATGGCGGCAGCCAAGACGGGTTGCGTGTCGATCCTGCCATCCATGGCGCGGTTGATGTGGGCGACGAGGCGTTACTGCTGGCCCGTATCGCGCCGACCTGGGCGGGCAGCGACCGTCATGCACTGGCGCTTGAAGCCACCGCTGGGGGCGCCGATCTGGTCATTCTCGACGACGGCTATCAGAACCCCGCGCTGATCAAGGACATCTCCATCGTCGTCGTCGATGGCGGCGCCGGGTTCGGCAATGGCCACCTGCTACCGGCGGGACCTTTGCGGGAATTGCCGGCCCTCGGTCTGGCGCGCGCCCACGCCGCCGTCATTCTGGGCGAAGATTTAAGCGATGCCGATGTCGCCATTGCCGCCGAGGGCCCGGTGGGTCTGCCGGTGTTCGCCGCCCGACTGCAGACCGCCGACGCCGATACCCAGCGCCTGAGCGGCAAGCGCGTCCTGGCTTTCGCTGGCATCGCAAGGCCGCAAAAATTTTTCGATACATTAAGCGCCATCGGCGCCGATATCGCCGATAGTCTGGTATTCAATGATCATCACCCTTATACCGGCCCGGAGATTTCCGATATCCTGGAAAGGGCCAAAGAATTGAACGCCGTTGCCGTCACCACCGAAAAAGACCATGTACGCCTAGGCCCCGATCAGGCCCGCACCATCGAGACCATTCATGTGGACATCGCCTGGGACGATGGGCCCTCGTTCACCGGATGGCTGGACGGGCGCATAAAAGCCGCGGCGGGCGGCGCGTAATTTGGCCCTCGGCGGTTCCTTAGCGCAGCGCGGCGAGGCGGCGGCGGCCTGGCTGCTCTATGGTTTGTTTGCCATTCTACCGGTGGACGCCGCGTCCTGGCTGGGCGGCACGCTGGGCCGTCTGGTGGGACCGAAGCTGAGGGTTAGCCGTAACGCGCGGCGCAACCTGAAACGGGTATTTCCCCATATGGAAGACGCCGAGATGGCGCGCATCCTTACCAATATGTGGGATAATCTGGGCCGCACCGCTGGCGAGCATCCCCATCTAGGCAAGTTCGATCCCTACCGGAAAAATAGCCGGGTTGAGGTTGTTGGCATCGAGCATGTGGACGCCCTTCGCGATGACGGCGCCGCCGGCATCCTGTTCGGCGGCCATCTGGCCAATTGGGAATTGGCGCCACTGGCCGGCACCAAGCGCGGCTTGGTGGTGCATTTGGTTTACCGGCGCGCCAACAATCCGTTTTTCGATAAAATCGTGCAAAAGGGCCGCGCCGTGCTCGGCGGTGATTATTTTCCAAAAGGCTCGGAAGGTGCCAGGAACATCTTGCGGGTGCTGCGCCAGGGCGATCACATGGCCATGCTGGTCGACCAAAAAATGAACGACGGCATCGCCGTTCCGTTCCTGGGCATCGATGCCATGACCGCGCCGGCGGTGGCCGAGCTGGCGTTGCGCTATGAGTGCCCGCTGGTTCCGGCGCGGGTCGAGCGCTTGGGCGGCGCCCATTTCCGGGTCAGCTTTTTTCCACCCCTAGAAAAGCCTGACAGCGGCGACCGCCAGGCGGATGTTTTGACCTTGATGGGCATGGTCAACGCCAGCCTCGGCGATTGGGTCCGCGAACGGCCCGAGCAATGGCTCTGGGTCCATAACCGCTGGCCGGCGGAATAATATTATAGCATTGGCGGAACCAGCAACTGCGGGTCCACGGGCGTGGCACGAAGGCGCATACCCCAATGCAGGTGCGCCCCGGTGGCGCGCCCGGTCTTGCCGATGCGACCGATGATCGCGCCCTTATCCACAGTTGCGCCGGATTCCACGGTGATGGCGCTCATATGAAGATAGGCCGAGGTTAGCCCGAGCCCGTGATCGATGATCACCGTCTTGCCGTTGAAGAACATACCAGCATGGGCAAAGGCAATGCGCCCGGCGGCGGCGGCGCGCACCGGGGTGCCTTCCGGCGCCGCCACATCGACGCCGAAATGGGGCCTGCGCGGCTTGCCGTTCAAGATGCGGCGCGAGCCATAGATGCCCGAAATTCGCCCCAAGGCCGGCCAGGCGAAGCCGGAGCGGAAAAACGAGGCATTGCTTAAACGCGCGCGGGCTGCCCCGAGCGCCGCCGCTTCCGCCTTGATGCGTTTTAAATCCGCCGGCGATGGCGTCACTTTGCGGCGCGGCAAGCCATCGATGCGTTGGACGTCGTAAGCGCGCTTTTTAATCTCAAGATCGCGCTTAAATATGCTGGCGCCGTTCAGCCGCACTTCCAGCACCCTCCGTCTTGCGGAATCCCGGCTAAAGCCGAGCAGAAAGGTGCCGTCCGAGGTGGCCGGCTGAGACTTACCGTCCAGGGTTACAGCTGCTCCAGGCGGTGCGCTGCCGATCACCAGCCCACCTTGGGAATATTCGCCTTTGAGGGAAATTTCGCCCGCCCATGCCGCCGGGGCCCCGATTAGCAATATCGCGAGCGCCCCTAATCGGACCAACATCAAAGCAGGGTCCCCTGGGGATCGTTGGACGTGTCTTTGGCGCGTTTTTCCTTTTTCTTCGGCTTGGGCGGGCCGTCGCCGCTTACCGTGGCGGCGACAGCGCCGTCGCGGAAATGCACCTGCCATTCATCGCCGGGCGCCGCGCCGGACGCCGACAGAACCGGCGCATCATCTTTGCCGGTCACCAGCGCAAACCCCCGGTCCAGCACCCGCTGGTAGGAGACGCTGTCCAACACACGTGCCAGGCGCTGCAAGTCCGCGTCCTTGATTTCGAGAATACGGGTAAAGGCGCGGCCGAAGGCCTGAACTTGAGCGCCGAATTGATCTTGCTTGGCAGCGATCTGGCGGGCCGGGCTGATCAGGCCGGCGAG
>ENA-OREN01000116-OREN01000116.1-marine-metagenome-genome-assembly--contig:-NODE-116-length-113563-cov-20.155103_pt1 | contig 113563 bp, 110 predicted proteins | sample MGYA00248624_ERZ508555 | MGnify/ENA primary metagenome ERZ508555 (study PRJEB26222, sample SAMN06267773) | marine metagenome | isolation source: Saanich Inlet, British Columbia, Canada | place... | reverse complement strand
ACGTTTAATCGCTTGGCCTAATTCAATTTCTAAATTTGATTTCACTTCACTCTTAAATGAATCAACATCATGCGCCGTACTGCCGAAAGACTTAATGAAGTCTTCATTAACAACAGGCAAACTGACTTCTTCCACAAGAACGATCTCAACATCAAATGTAGCGGTTTTACCTGCTAAGTCGGCATTACCGTACTCTTCAGGAAATACAATATCAAAAACTTTCTGTTGCCCAGTTTCCAGACCTAACAATTCATCTTCAAACCCTGGAATCATTTGATTGGTCCCTAATTCCAACTGATAATCCTCAACCTTTCCATCTGTAAAGTTCTTATCGTCACAAACACCAGAAAAATGAAACGTTAAACGATCAGTCATTTGACTACAACGCTCCACCCCATTCCATTCTTTTTTATTGTGTCGTAAAGTTTCAATTGTTTTTTCAACATTTTCTGCCTGCACGCTACAAACAGGACGTTGGACCTCAATGTTATCTATCCCCTCCAAATTAACTTTCGGCAAAATTTCAAAGTCTGCAATATATTCGAAGCCATTATCCTGTTCTTGATTTTCACTCGGCACAATATGTGGCGGTCCTGCTGGCTCCAGACTTTCACTTTGCAACGCTTCATAATAAGAAGATTCAATTAACGCACTGATCACCTCACCCCTAACGCGTTCACCAAACATTTTCTTGACGACATGAAAAGGCACTTTACCTGGCCTGAAACCATCTAACTTCGCGTCTTTAGCCAACGTCTTAAGCCGGGTCTCCATCTTTTCTTGAATAATTTCTTCGGGAACACGAACAGTCATTTTTCTGCTCAAATCAGAAACTTTCTCAACAGAAATTTGCATTTATTTACCTCAATAAATTTACGGGGATATAAAATATAGATCGGGTCTGATGATGTTCTGCTAACAGCATTCTAGTAACTAATCCAGTTATAGACGGGTCAAACTAACATCCATTAGAATATAAAGTATGGTGCGAATGGAGAGACTCGAACTCTCACATCAAAGATACTGGTACCTAAAACCAGCGCGTCTACCAATTCCGCCACATTCGCATTTGAATTATCAGGGTATTATAACTTAATATCTCCCTACCTAACAATAAAAAAAACATTTGTTCACTTTATGAAAAAACTCCTTTCTGCACTAACCCCTCTTGCTGTATTAACCCTTGCAATCGCTATCGCGGGCATTCTTGGTTATTTTTTATTTATCGCTATTGATGGAGCTATTCCTTTGCGTAAACTCATTAGCAAAACGGCATTGATACTTTTAATACTCGCCATATTTCCAACGATGTATTTACTGAAATTTTCTAAGGCAGACTTAGGAATTATGCCTAAGAAAAACTTTGTGCTACAAATCATGGCAGGGTTGCTTATCGGCATCGCCATCCTAACCCCTCTATTTCTTACTTTTTACTACCTTAACATCTGGGTTATTGATGAAAACTTTCAATTCACACCCGCAATAATGACCGAAAAGATGCTTAAAATACTGCTTATCTCATTTCTTATTTCCGTTCCGGAAGAAGCATTGTTCCGAGGCATTTTACTGGCAAGTCTTAAGCGTGTAAACGGGACTCTATTGGCAATTTCTCTCAGCGCTTTTTATTATGCCGGACTACATTTTCTTAAAAGTAAAACAGAAATTCCTGCCGACCAAGCCAGCCTCTCCAGTAGTTACTATCTAATAACCGACGCTCTCACCCAACTCACCAACCCTGACAACCTATCTGCATTCATTGCCCTCATGAGCGTGGGTATATTTCTTGCCACAATACGAACCAAATTCCCCATGAGTCTTGGTTTATGCATTGGAATCCATGCTGGCTGGGTCTTTCTGATTAAAACCAATTCCGCATTCTTAAATCGAAACCCTGATTCTGACTGGTATTTTATGGTCAGCAATTATGACGGTGTTATAGGCCCCATGGTAACTATCTGGTTAACACTCATTACCGCGTTATTTTTAAGCTACACGTACCTGAGAAATAAACCCGTCAATAACTCACTTGAACCTTAAAACCAAGCCTTCTTATACTATCTGCTACCCGATCTAACTGATAGCCTTGCATTGGAGAAATCGCCAACGCCTCCGGCTGCAAGGAAGGACGTGCGGTTGTGTATAAATATATACCCTGTATATCGACCTTCGCGCGCGCGCTCTGCAAAAACATATGGTAAGCCCTCAACTCATCGTCAAAGTTTATTTTTTCCTTATAATTAAATAAACACGTTTGCAGCCAAAGATCACAATTTTGCGCGGCAAACGTTAAATTATCCATCATCTGCTCAACAGCCATCATCGTATTATTAATTATCTGCCGTCCTGTTAAACTTGCACTGTCCACTTTAAACCAAACTTGCCCGCCTAATGCACCCCATAACGCCAATCCTCGCCTAACGCCCTTTCGGTGCAACAAACTACCATTGGTAATTAACACTAAGGGTATCTGCCCTATCTTGGATGTACTCTCCAAAACCTCTTTGATCGCTTCAATAGCCTCATAAAAGCTCGTTAAACTCGTCGGCTCACCATTTCCGGAAATAGAAATATCCTTAATACCTCGGCACTTAGGATCTACTGAAAAGTCGCTATAAAAACGTCCCGAATCGACATAGTCTAGAAAAAAATACAGCTCTTTTCTTAATTTTAACAAATCAATATCAGCTGCACTGCCTACAGATAAATCAGGTACTTGGCAATAAACACAGCGCCAGTTACAGGCATTATTCACATTAAAATTAATGCCTACAGAAACCCCACCTGCTCGCCTCGACAAAACCGGATAAACATAAGTCAATCCCGCCACATCACGACTATGATCTTGAGTTGTTAATTTTGTCGCCATAAAGCAAATAAATATAACCAGCAAATATGCTATTCTATTCGTTTAGATTACTAATCAAAATATTTTTTAACTACCTTTTTTTGGAGAAACACCATGAGTGAAAGAATTGTATTGCGGACCGGTGAATCCTTAGTCGCTGGCGGTCCTCCGGGAACAGCAGCAGAACCTGAAATAATCATTGGTGAATTGGACGGTCCCGTTGGTACTGCTCTAGCAACATTAACGGGCGATCAAGTCAAAGGCCACTCGCGCGTTTTTGCCATTTTAAATACCGACATACAAGTTCGCCCAGTTACCTTAATGGTGAGCAAAGTCACTGTTAAAGATAATCGCTATACTAATATCCTAATGGGCACTGTTCAAGCGGCTATTGCAAACGGTGTTTTAGATGCTGTTCGGGCCGGTGACATTCCTAAAGAAAAGGCAAACGACTTAGGTATTATCGTTTCCGTATGGCTTAACCCCAGCGTTGCCACAGATGATAATCTAGATCACCAAATTCTTTTTGATATTCATCGCAAAGCAACGGCTCAAGCCATTCATAAAGCGATGAACCACCAGCCTAGCATCGACTGGTTACTAGAAAACCAAGAAAACATTACCCATAAATATTTCCAAATGGGACTTGATGGTAAAATCTAATTTTAGGCGCAACTAACCTGAAATAAAACCTAAGGTTTACTGGCCCAATCACTGACGTGGACCTTAGGTACTTCGCCCAACTATCAAAAACAACTGAACCGCACAGGCATTCAAAGCGCTGACTGAGAGCTCAGTTTCCATTTGATTTACCCAAAAAAACACGACGCATTGTGACTAAAAAACCCACGCTCAGCTTTCTCGCTTCTCACGGCGGCTCTGCTGCAAAAGAAATTATCCGGGCTATACAAAATAAAACGTTATTCGCTAATATTGGTCTGGTTATTACTAATAACAAAAATTCTGCCATTTCTCAATGGTGCCAAGAGAACGGTATAAAAACCACCTGCATTAGCACTTCGACTCACCCAGATGGCGAGCAAGAAGATAAAGCCATTAAGCATGCACTGACTGCAGTTGCAACAGACTTTGTCATTTTATCCGGCTATATGAAACGGATAAGACAGCAAACACTTAAACGCTTCTCAAACAAAATACTGAATGTTCACCCTGCCTTACTTCCTAAACACGGCGGCCAGGGGATGTATGGTGACCGTGTCCACCAGGCGGTACTTAACGCAAAAGAAACAACCAGTGGCGCCAGCATTCACTTCATCAATGAAATTTATGATGATGGTCCGATCATTGCTCAACAAGAAGTTCCCGTTCACCCCGATGATACTGTCGAAACACTACGAAAACGTGTACAAGCCATTGAAGCTATGCTTTATATTGAATCAATCACCCAGATCATAAAAAACTATTAGAACGATCTAAGCGTTCTCCACCTGAACTAAAATCTCACCCCGACCCATTTCCGCAATATCTCCACCATACCGATGAACACGATTAAAGTGTTTAGAAGAATCTGAAAATTTAGAATCAAATTTTGACATGGCGTCAAACAACATCGGTAAAAACGAAAAGGTATGCGTTCCACAGTCTCCAAATGTTGCCGGAACCTTAGGCTGTTGCCACAACAACAACGTACCCCGACGCATACCATAACCGATATTTCGACCCGTCTCACCCATCACTGCAATAGTTCCAGCCGTCATCCTAGCACCGCAATAATCCCCAGCATTACCCTCAATCATAATCATTCCGCGCCGCATATGATCACCGACACGATCACCTGCATTGCCGCTAATAATAACCGTACCCCCTTGAAGACCTTTTTTATTTCCTGACAACGCACCGGCCAGAAAATCACCCACATTACCTATAACGTGTAAAAGCCCATTTTTCATTTGGCAAGCCGCATATATTCCAGCATCACCCGACACCGTTACCTCCCCCGACCGCATTTCCATCGCCAAATAAGCGCCCACGTCACCGGTGACTCGGATTTTACCTCCCTCTAACCCATGACCGATATAATCTAATTTAGCAAAACTGTTATCAATGTGTATATTCCAAGCATCCGAGCCTGAAATCGAAAACAACTCATCAACACGCAGTTTTCTTTTACCATTTTGCAGTTCAATAGCCGCTATATCAGCCAACTCTAAACCGGCCAATTTATCACACGTAATGGGCGACATATCAACACGCTGATTAGGTCTATATTTCATTGTCAACGTCAAATCAGTCATTCATGATCTCCTGTAAATGAAAATGATAGGGGCCTAATTTTCCACCATAATTACCGGCACTAATACGCTTCACACCGTTATAAGCACCAATCGAACAAAAGGTCTCAATACCCACCCGCATCGCCTTTTTTATATCAGCCTCGGTCAAACCATCAATAACAATCTCCATGACCGATTCAATTTCTGGAGACAATTCAGATTTTGTAATACCTTTTAAAGTTGGACAAAAAGCATCATTAGTCGATGCGGTCAAAGCCGGGTACTTTGACCCAACCTTAGAACCCGAACGCACCACACCCCCTGGGAAAGGCAAGATAACATTAGGTACTTTACGCATTTCAAGAACGGCCTTTTCACAAGCCTCTAATGCATCTATTTCAGACTCTGCCAGAATAAGTAAATTACCGCCACCAATAGCATTCACCTGCCCTGTTGTTTCTTCAACGAGGAACTCCCCATCCATCACAGGAATTCGCCAATAACGATTATCATTAATCAGTTTAGAGGTTTGAAAACCGTCACCAAAATAACGCAAATTCTTGCCTAGGGGAATTCGGATACCGCCATCGATACCTGAAAACAAAGCAGAAGTAGGGGAGGTCAACACACTCTGCCCCGCTCTCGTTTCAAGCTGTTTTACTAATGATTTAGCCCCCATGGTAAACAACATGGCAGAAACGCCTGGGCGCCCATCCGGAGTTTCCGAAGGCTTTAGGTAACGTTCAATATCTGCTTCACAACCACAGCCAATAACTGACGTAGCAAACCCCGTCATCGACTTGGCCGCATTATAAGCCCAGCGCTCTGTTTGCGCCGTAATAATGACACGTGTAGCCTTCATCGGGAATGCTTCTGCAAAGGTATGATCAATCAAGACGCCATTTATGATCATAAAACGCCCCTTTTGGTGGGTTGGACAGTCAAGGTATTTCGCCCGTCTTCGGTTATTTCATCATTACTAATTTTGAAGTTCCCCAACTTCATGGTCATATGGCGATTAAAATATTTCGCCAAATCCTTTTCAATACCACTATCAAATTCAGGCGTAACAATATGTGTTGTGCCCCATTTAATATGGACAATTTCACCGTCTCTAACCACTAATTCGCCATCTTTAAACACATAATCAGGCGTTTGAAACATTTTTTCTCGATTATCATCAGCTGTGTATACCGTAATATCAGCCCAAGCACCCACACCCAAATGTCCTCGATTTTCCAAACCCACTAACTTTGCCGCTCCTGCACGCGTCATAATTGCAATCTCTTGCAATGAATACTCCCTATCAATGGTACCCAGCGTTGTCATTTTCTGCGCCTCAGGATGAATTGTTTTCAGCATATCGTTGCGAAAACTCCTATCCATCAGTAACCGAATCAAATGTGGATAAGAGGTAAAAGGAGCGCCATTAGGGTGATCTGTCGTCAAAAATATTCGCCAAGGATCCTCAACCAAAAGAAAGGTTTCTAAGCCAATCGCCCACTGCAATGCATTAACAAAATTCTGATCCCGATACTTGAAAGGAACCAAACCACAACCCGCATCACATTCAATATCCATGCAAACCCATTTATTGGGGCTGGCATGCTTATGATTAGCATGTTGTTTCATGCTATCCCCAGACGCCGTAACCGTTTGCCCAAACATAACCTGACCCACATCTACGGTAATATTCTTATTCTTATTAATTGCTTCGGCAATTTCTGCAGCTCCTGAAGAAAATTTAAAATCACCCTCAACCCCATAACTGTGAAACTGTATATGGGTTAAATGCATAGGCAACCCACCAACACCCTCTATGGTTGACAAGGTCGTATCTTTATTGCCCGGTACGCCAAGGTTACAGCCATGCACATGTAATGGATGTGAAATACCCAATTCTTTAACCGCTGTTGCCAAAACACTGAGAATATCTCTCGGCGTCACATTGTAAAACTGATTATTTTCATCTAAGTCAAGTTGCCGTTGATTAAACTTGAAGGCATTAATCCCGCCTGGATTAACGACTTTTACACCAATACCTTTTGCAGCATGCAGTGTCCAAGCGACATAATCGTTGATTGCTTGTTGATCTTTCTTAGCCGCCATCATTTGCAAGAAATAATCATCACTCCCCATCAAGACATAGCCGCCTTTATCTAAAATAGGGATATCACCCATTTCCATATGCGCTTGACGAGCATTAACCGGCAATACTGCCGGTTCAAAAACCGAGGTATATCCCATTTCAGCATAACGATAACCGGTCACATAAGAAGAAGGCAAAGCACGCCCTGTTCCTGATCGTGTTAATTCAGTAGCGGCAACAGGATCAGAACGGTGATCTTCTGGTAATAAAATTCTAGCAATATTATTTTTTCCGCCGCCAACATGGGTATGCATATCTATGGCACCAGCCATCACTACTTTGCCACGCAGATCAATTTCCTGATCGACCTGTGTCACATCCTTTCCAGAAACAATTTTATTATTGTTTATATAAATATCTAGAACTTTGCCATTAACATTATTAGCTGGGTCGTAAACTACCCCACCGGTAAGTTTTATTATCATTTTTTACAGCGCCTGATCAATTAACGTCAATACCTCTGCCGTTGAGGGCAGTCCTGACTCTCTTAATTTTTGTAATCGAATAGCAACCACGCCATCCATTCGAAAGGCATGGCCACGATGATCTATTCCAGGTGTTCCAACCGGAATAAACACATCAGGTTCTTTTTCAAAATGCATTCCAGATCGACCCACTACAATCAAAGGGATTACATCAGAGGGCGGCAATGCTTGGGTATTAAAATCATGCACCCATAACAGCACATCAACTTCTGCATTCTCCAATAATAACTGTGCCTCATAAAGAAAAGGATCATACTCTGGAAAGCCTTTTGCAAAAGACACTCGAGCAGGGTACCCAGTCAACCAGGCACTGACTTGATTAGCTGTTTGATCGCCTTCACAGCCCCCAAGCGGTAAGCCAGAACAACGTGTTTGTTCATTAAGGTCCTTTACCAACTCACAAATCACTTGGACCGTCAATTCTGCATGCGAAAAATCTAACTCACTGGCTGACCACGCCACCACCCCGTAAGCAGCCTGTTTTAACTGCTCAGCCAACGCCTTCAAGTCAGTTATAGCAATACCGTCTATTTCATAATGGAGGATATCACGACCTTTTATCAAAGCTCTTAAGACGGCCACTAATTCCGGTAAATCCTCATCAGCGCACGGTAACACTTTAACCTGAGCACCCACCGGTGATACCCCGGCTTGACCTGAAGGCTCTTTACCCAAATAAACCACTTTACGTTGCGTACTATCCTCTAGAAACATGGGCGACTCATTCCAGATAAACTGTTCAAAGAAGCGAGGTGAGACTTTTTCTAAATCAGTACCGATAACCACCAATAAATCACAACGATTTTTAACCTCAGCAAGCGTTGTATTCATCCAGCCAGAATCCTGTAAGGCAAGGATATTACGGCGCGACGCATTAAACGCAATATTATCGACCACTGCGCCATTATGGTCTGCGAGCGAAACTAAAGCACGCATTCCGTTAACATCCGTTGCACAGCCACCAATCAAAGTCTGATTAGAAGACGCAAGAAGTTCTGCTGCTTTTTTTACGGCCGCCTCAAGCGTGACCTCTTTCCCTTTCACTCTCGGCGCAATGTCTCCAATGGCTTGCTCAAATGCCGGCGTATTAATAGCACAACCATTAGCAAGCACATTAATAGATAAACCATCTACATTGATAACCAAATCATCTGTCCCTATACCGCAAAAAGGGCTAGGAACCTCAGTTTTTGTTGCCATAAATTGTCCTAAGCGGTAATTTCGCAATAAATTTATCTAAAAAAAAGGCCGCAGTTATTAACACACTGCAGCCTTCTTCTAATTCTGTTTAACTGATTTCTTCTTAATCTCACCAATTAATAACCAACCTTAAGAGATGAAAAAAACAAAAAAACAGCAAAAATTAACGTTTAGAGTATTGAGGACGTTTTCTCGCTTTATGAAGACCCACTTTCTTACGCTCAACTCTTCGTGAATCACGGGTCACAAATCCTGCTGCACGTAAAGAGGGTCGTAACGTCTCGTCAAATTCCATCAATGCACGCGAAAGACCATGACGGATTGCACCGGCTTGCCCCGAAGGACCGCTGCCTTTAACAAACACATCAAGATCAAAATCTGATGTCATTTCAAGATGCTCTAAGGGTTGACGAACAACCATCTGATCTGTTTTACGTCCAAAATAATCATCAATACTTTTATTATTAATGGTAATTTGACCGGAACCTTTTTTTGCATAGACGCGCGCTACTGCACTTTTACGCCGTCCTGTTCCATAATACTGAACTTCTGCCATAGTTTTTTCCTACTAATTCTCTAGATTTCCAAAACCTTAGGCTGCTGCGCCTGATGATCATGGTTAGGGCCTGCATATACTTTCAACTTGCGAAACATTGCTCTGCCCAATGGGTTCTTAGGTAACATTCCCTTGACTGCCGTACTTATAATCCGATCAGGAAATGTTCTTCTTAATTTGTTGAGATTAACCGATTTAAGGTTACCGACATAGCCTGTATGGTGATAATAGACTTTATCTTTTTCCTTATTACCCGTAACATGAATTTTTTCCGCATTAATTACGATTATGTAATCTCCGGTATCAACATGAGGCGTATATACTGGTTTGTGTTTTCCGCGTAAACGTTTTGCAATTTCACTTGAGAGACGACCTAAAGTCTTCCCCTCAGCATCAACAACATACCAATCACGTTTCACCTCTGCTGGTTTTGCGCTAAATGTTTTCATCAGTGCTTCGTATTTGATTGAGACAATATAAAACCGGTAATTATAGTGAATAAAACAGTTCTCATCAAGTTTTTTTATCTTTGCAGCAGAATATCTGACCTACAATTTAATCTTTAATGCATGTAACTTCCGATACAAATGGGTTCTTTCCATGCCGATTGCTACCGAAAGCTTGGCGACACTGCCCCCTGTACACTCAAAATGATACTGAATATAAGACTTTTCAAACTGTTCCCGCGCCTCTTTTAATGATAAATGAAAAAACTCAGGCATCGCAGAAACTTCAGAAACTGCCGCCCCCAAGGCTTTCTTCACCTCATCAACCTCAATCTCTTCGCCAACACCTAATATAAGTAACCGTTGAACCAAATTTTTCAATTCCCGCACATTGCCCGGCCAAGTATAATTCCGCAAAAAATTCTGCGCTGCTATAGAAAATTTACGAAATGACAACTTTTCCTCTTTTACAAAGTAATCAATATAAAAACTCAATAACAAGGGAATATTTTCACTGTGTTCCCGCAGTGGTGGAATATCAAAACTCACAACATTCAACAAATAAAACAGATCTTGACGAAATCGACCCGCATTCACTTCCACTTCTAATGACACACGTGTGGATGCAATAACCCTAACATCGACAGAAACTGGGGCGCTACCGCCCACCCGAAGAAAAGAACTTGAATCCATCGCACTCACTAAACGTAACTGCGTTTCCAAATCCATATCAGCCACTTCGCCCAAAAATAGCACTCCACCATGAGAGCGCTCCAGCAACCCCGGATACACTTTACCTGAAGCTTCTGTACCAAAAAACTCAGTAGCTGCATTCTCAGGCGCAATGCTGCCTACAGATACATCGATGAAAGGACCTGACCGTCGGGGACTATGGTTATGCAGATACCGAGCGAATAGCTCCTTGCCCGCACCGCCTTCACCTGAGAAAAGCACCCGTGCATCATGCTGAGCCAACCGTTTTAATTGATCTTTCAATTGTTCAATCTGTGCCCCACTCCCTATGGGATCAACCAACCTATTGAGTTGCAATTTTAACCCGGCATTCTCACTTTGCAATAAACTAGCCTCCAACCCCCTCTCAACGACTAATAATAATTTCGCCAAAGACAGTGGCTTTTCTAAGAAATCATAAGCGCCTAAACGTGTGGCTTCTACTGCCGTTTCAATGGTCCCATGCCCTGACATCATTACAATAGGTATATTCAAAACTCCTTCAGAAACCCATTCTTTTAGGAGCGTAATACCATCCGTATCAGGCATCCAAATATCCAACAAGATTAAATCAGGCTGCTCACTTTGCTTGAGTTCTCTTGCCGCCTGTGCGTTTTCTGCCATAGCAACCTGATACCCTTCATCCTTAAGAATCTCATAAATCAATTGACGAATATCTGGCTCGTCATCTACAACCAATACTTTCGTATTATGCTTTGACATAGTTAATCTTGTTCCCAATTATTTATAATTACACGAGAGGTAACTGAAACACAAAACCTGCCCCGTCGTGATACTCCGTATCCAACCAAATACTACCCCGATGCTCTTCAACTATTTTTTTCACTATAGCCAAGCCCAAACCGGTTCCCTTTTCTTTATGGGTAATATAAGGCTCAAAAATATTATCCGTTTGTTCTGACTTAATACCCGGGCCGTTATCATAAACACCAACCTCAACCACCTGCGCATTTTTTTTATCCAAGAACTGCACCGTAACCGTTATGCAGCCTTCATAAGCTAACGCTTCCAAGGCATTCTTTATCAAATTATGCAATACCTGTCGAACTTGAATCGGATCAGCTTCAACATCCGGTACAGTCGCGCCCAACCGCACTCTAAATTCAACTTTCGGCTGCAAGGAGTATAACGCGACCACCTGCTGAATCAAATCAGGTAAAGAAATACTTTCTGTATTTTTTTTAGAGGGCTTCGCATACTCCGCAAATTCATCCACCATTTTCTTCATAACTTCAACTTGCTGAACAATGGTTTTAGTCGACCGCTCCAACATGGTTGCCGATGATTCATCCAGCACCCCAGAAAGTTTTAACTGTAATCTCTCAGCTGATAATTGTATCGGTGTTAATGGGTTTTTTATTTCATGTGCTAACCGCCGCGCAACCTCACCCCAAGCCGCATTTTTTTGCGCCTGAACCAAATCGGAAACATCATCAAAAACAATAACCGCGCCAATCCGTCCATGACGTTGAGAAAACAACGGCGCACCCCGACAAAGAATTTCCTGCCTTCCTTTAGGCCCTAATAAACTAACATGTTGCTGCCAGGTAAAATTCGCATACTCCATTTTAACGTGAATCATCGCCACCAAATGCTGTAAATCCGACCGCCCCTGTGTGAAGGCCAGTAATGGTTGACCCGAAAATTGGTTAATCGCGCAATGAAATATAGCATCTGCTGCCTGATTAGCGGTCCGAATATTAAACTCACCATCAAGACTAATAACTCCAGAAGTTAAACTGGATAAAATCGTTTGCAGATAAGCCCGCTGATCTTCAATTTCAATACTTGATAATCGCGCTTCATCTCTGGCTAAACCTACTCGTTGACTCATTTTATTAAAGGATTCAACCAAAAACCCCATATCATCATGCACAAGAACAGGCAACTGCTGAGAATAATCTCCAGATGCAACAGCCTGTGTTCCTTTCACTAATTGCTTAACGGGCGCAATAATATTTCGAATACTAATAAAAGCTATCCAAATAGCCGCCAACAAGCTCAACAATAGCACTAAGCCCAATGTCAAAGAAAAACTTATCTTCAATGAATTTCTCAAATAAGTCATCTCTTGATAACGTACAAACGCAAACTCAACCGAATCTGCCAAATCCGCTATACGCTGAGAAACCGGGAATAAAGCATGTAACAATTGCGGCCTCTCTGCATGAACCCTTACAATGACTCGCACACTTAAGCCCCCATCATTCACAGTATCCAGACCAATATAACTATCCCCACCACCTAAGGTCAACAAGGTGTTTTCTACATCCGGCAACTCCATTGTTGACGATACACTGCTGAAAACCTCAATATGCCCCTGACTGGAAAGTAATGTTAACTCATCCGCCGAAATACCATCTCGTAGCACTTCAATATCAACCCGTTCACCCGCCACTATATGTTCAGCCAACTTTTCCATTTTCTTTAAATGATCACGCATTTTCTGCTCTAAAGAAACCTGACTAATCTCCAGGGCATCATCCATGGCTCGATCAATTTCAACATTAAACCAACTATCAATACTCTGATCTAGAAACTGTACTGAATAATAAAAAACAATCCCTGCCGGCGCTAATGAAAGCAAAACAAACAACAACACCATTTTTATCGTTAACTGCGAACCGGCCTCACGCTTTCTAATTTGCCTAAACAATGAATAGACATTAACACCGACCAAAAACAAAAGGATGACAGAACCAATAGCATTAATGAGTACTAACGAGGAATATAACTGACTTAACTCTGATGACGCCTGAGTGGCTGAACTCATTAAATGAAGCGACAGCAACACCAAACTCAGCAATAAAAAAGCTAAAACACTAACGGGAATTTTTATTTTTGAAAAGACCATAAATTCCACTGACTAGTAAGCATCCACTCCGAATCATAATAAGCAACCGGGCGCAATGGCAACGGCAGCCTTTCTTTATCTAACGCAAATAACACCCCGATAATATATTGTTTTTTATTGACTACAAGTCTATCCGCCATAATAAAGATATTATTTAAAACACCCATTTCATTCAGCGCCACCTGTAAACTAGTAAATTTTTTCTCTGTACCGTTCTGCTCATTCGTAACCCGATAAACATCCATCAATGCATGATAGCTAATTTGATACCGGCAAATAACCTCCGCTATTTTTTTGTTCCATAAAATCTCACGCTGCCTCCAGACTCGTACCGTCATCACCCATACCAAAGGAACTCCGCTTTTCAACGCTTTTTCGGCCTCCGAACTTAACCGCAAAGCAACGACTGCATCCAAAAAAAGACCCTGCTCATTACCCCTAACACTTTTCTCCAAAAATCGAATGTTTTTTTGCTCGCCCCTAGCAGAGCATGACAGACACAACAAAACACCTAATAAAACAACCCACTTAACGCTTTTCAATGACAGCATAATAAAATCCATCCATATCATCACTCCCTGTTAAGATCTGACGCCCACACGGCCGTTCTTGACCCCAAGCAGCGTCAATAGTAACGGAGACAGCATCTTGCTGATACTCTAAAAACTGCATCACCTGTCTTTCATTTTCCTGCTGTAAAATAGAACAAGTTGCATAGACAAGTCGACCTCCCGGTCGCAACAATGCCCAACTGGCCCGCAAAATTTCCTGCTGTACCAATACGATAGCGTCTAAATCTTCAGGCTGCCTGAGCCATTTTATATCCGGGTGTCTCCGCACCACACCGGTTGCAGAACAAGGCGCATCCAATAAAATACGATCAAATAGCACACCATCCCACCAGTCTTCTGGCCGAGATGCATCGCCAACCAACAACACTGCATCTAATGCCAAACGCACCAAATTTTCTTTAACCCGCGACAACCGATGAGCGTCGATATCTAACGCGACCACTGACCCAAGCGCAGGCTCCATCTCTAAGATATGGGTTGTCTTCCCCCCCGGTGCAGCGCAAATATCCAACACCCGCTGCCCGGGTTGCAAAGCCAATAATGTGGCTGCCAATTGTGCTGCACTGTCTTGCACAGAAGCACACCCTTCTGAGAAGCCCGGTAAATACTCTACAACGACGGGTTGATCCAAAATTAATGCTGAAGGACAATGCGGTGATAAGACAGCACTAATAGACTGACCGGCTAAAACATCTAGGTATTCTACGCGAGTATAATGTTTTGGATTAACACGAATAACCATCGGAGGTTGCCGATTATTTGCTTGCAATACAGAAAGCGCTTGTTCAGGCCACTGCTCGACTACCAAATGAACCAACCATGCAGGATGCGCTTCTCGGGTCGACAAATCACTCTCATTAACCTGCCCATCAAAGTCCTCTTGTCCTCTAAGATAAGTTCTAAGGATCCCATTAAGCAAAGGGCGCGCCCAACTCTTCTTCCGAACCGCTGAAACCGTTTCAGAAACAGCTGCATGAGGCTTAACCCGCATAGATCTAATCTGATATAGACCTATCAAAGCCAGAATCTTAATTTCCAAATCTTTAATGGGCTTACGTGTTAACAACCCCAGCAATGCGTCCAAATAAAAATACCAGCGCATTACGCCAAAACACAAGGCCTGAATAAATGCACGGTCTTTTTTTGATTCAACGGCTGGCAATAATTCATCCAGAACTGACGTTAAAGACACGCTCTCTTTTAGAACCTTATACAGCGCCTTAGCAGCAATATATCTAGAATTCACAATTATTCACAAAAAACCTTCTGCTTTAAAATTAAGTAAAGAATAAAAATTATACCTGTTCCTTCAGTAAGGCTACCCAAACGTTACTCCAGTAACATCATGCGCATTTAAAAAAGCCTCACTCGGCATGCGTTTTCCACCTGGAAGTTGCACTTCCAATAATCGCAAAACACCCTGACCCGTCACCACCTCCAAAACGCGGCCTTTACCTACCTGAACAGAGCCGGGAATCCCCGTCGCTGGTGACTCACAGACTCTTGCACGCCAGACTCGTAGCACCTCCCCTTGATATAAAGTCTGAGCAACAGGCCAAGAATTTAAACCCAACACTTGTCGGGCCAGCATCACAGCTGATTTATTCCAGTCTAAAAGTGCCTCACCTTTCTGTAACTTTTCCGCATAAGTCACCTCATTTTCATTCTGCTCAATACCGATAGCCACACCCCGTTCAAGCAAAGGTAAAACTTTTTTAAGACCCTCAGCACCCAAAACCGCCAGCCGATCGTGAAGCTCACTGGCACTCTCATCCGGGTCAATGGTATAAGGTTCCTTATGCAACATAGCGCCGGCATCAAGCTTAAGAACCATCTCCATAATCGTTACGCCCGTTTCAACATCACCGGAAATAATTGCCCGTTGTATCGGTGCCGCGCCGCGCCAACGCGGTAATAACGAAGCATGAACATTAATACACCCTAACCTAGGAGCATCTAAAATAGATTGAGGCAACAATAAGCCATAAGCCACAACCACCATCAGATCAGCCTCCAAATCGACTATTCCTGCCAGCGCCTCAGGTAACTTTAAAGATTCCGGTTGAAAAACAGGAACTTGAGCGGACAGGGCTAATGCCTTGACCGGACTCATCTTCATTTTACGCCCTCGACCGGAGGGTCGATCAGGCTGTGTATACACGGCACAAACCTCATGCCCTGAATTTAAAATCATTTGCAATGTCGGCACTGCAAATTCAGGTGTTCCTGCAAAAATTATTTTCATAGCCCTCCAACTCTCAATTAAACACGTCCCTTATTGATTACGAGAACGGTAGGTTTTATGTATTTTCTCCAGTTTTTTCTTAATCCGTTGGCGTTTAAGCGGCGATAAATAATCAACAAACAATTTGCCATTCAAATGATCCATTTCATGCTGAATACAAATCGCTAACATTCCTCCAGTTGAAAACTCAAACACTTCGCCGTCACGATTAAGCGCAGAAACAACCACTTTTTCTGCACGCCCAACCTTTTCAAAAAAACCCGGTACAGATAAGCACCCTTCTTCAGAAACGTCCGCGCCTTCCTGCTCTATTATTTCCGGGTTTACGAAACAAAGTGGCGCATCTTTATCTTCACTGACATCCATCACGATAATCTGCTCATGAAAATCAATTTGCGTAGCCGCAAGACCTATTCCATTGGCTTCATACATGGTTTCAAACATATCGTCAATCAAGGTACTACGCATCAAATCAATTGCGTCTACTCGTTTAGCGACCTTTCGCAAACGCTCATCGGGAAATTCAAGAATCGTCAAAATACTCACAACTGTTTTCTTACCTTAATTTTTAAAAAATACCATTTTATCTGATTTGACCTAAACTTTGAATGCACAGTCCTAAAAACGCTACTCATTAGTGCTAATCATCATTCACTTCTACCTCATAGACAAACCAGACCATGCTTAATTTCGATGAATCCCACTAAAAACATTAAATTCTGGTGCGCTCTTTTGCGCACCCCTAAAGTAGGCTGCACAACATTCAACAAATTACTTTTAAAAACAACGCCTGAAGAATTATTTCACATCTCAAACAAAGACCTACGGCACTGGGGACTCCACCCCTTAAGTATTCAAGCGCTCCAGAACCCGGACTGGGCCAATGTTAAAAAAGACTTAAACTGGTTAAGTCACGACAACCATCACCTCATAAAAATAACTGACTCACAATACCCCCCGCTGCTCAAAGAAATAACTAATCCACCGCCGCTACTCTTTATTAATGGTAACCCTGAATCATTACTTAAGCCCCAATTGGCTATTGTCGGCAGCCGAAACCCATCCCTCACCGGTTTAGAGACTGCCCATGAATTTTCAAACTCGCTTTCAAAACTGGGATTCACCATAACCAGCGGTCTGGCTCTCGGTATTGATGGTGCCAGTCATGAAGGGGCACTGAGTGCCCAAAAAGAAACCATCGCTATTATGGGTACAGGGCTTGATCGCATCTATCCCGCACGACACCATTCTCTGGCTTTAAAAATAGCAAATACAGGTGCTTTGGTGTCCGAATTCCCCATCGGAACGCCTGCAAAAGCCCATCACTTTCCCCAAAGAAACCGTATCATTAGTGGTTTATGCTCCGGACTTTTAGTTATTGAAGCCACACACCGTAGTGGTTCACTCATAACAGCTAAAATGGCTCTTGACCAAAACCGGGAAGTTTTTGCCATTCCAGGCTCAATTAAAAACCCATTAGCACAAGGCTGTAACGCACTCATCCAAGAAGGCGCGAAACTAACAACCCACTGCCAAGACATACTGGAAGAATTCAATATTCAACCGAATTTCGCAGCAAATATACCCTCTCAAAGTACACCACCGCCACTCACCATGACCCAAAAAACTATTTTAGAAACTGTACAATTTAGCCCGACTCTGATCGATGCTATTGTTAAACACACCCGCCATCCTACCGATTTAATACTGTCCACTTTGTTGCAGCTTGAGATATTAGGACTCATTTCATCACAGAATGGGTTCTACACACGCATAAAATAACTAGACCATACGAACAAAAACCATGTCATAATGAACTCATGAAAGAAAATATCTTTGAAGTTTTAATATATTTATTTGAGAACTATCTTGAAACAGTTGATGATGCTATAACCAATTCAAACAAAATAAGAGATGAATTGCTTAGCGCTGGCTTTGAACAAAAAGAAGTTGATAAGGCCTTTGATTGGTTAGAGACTCTCTGCGAAGAAAATACAGTTCACTGCCCAACCACCTCTTCTTTTCGTATCTTTAGCGCGCAAGAAATGACCCGCTTAGATACTGAATGCCGTAATTTTATTATTTTTCTAGAACAAGCCGGTATTCTTTCCTCAACCAACCGCGAGTTGGTTATAGATCGGCTAATCGCACTGGATAATGAAGATATTTCATTAAAAAAATTACAATGGGTTGTCCTGATGGTGCTACTTAGCCAACCAGATGAAGAAGTTGCCTTCACCCAAATGGAAAATATAGTTTACGAAGACAGCTCCCCTTATTTACATTAAAAGTCGTTATATTTGAGCCTTGTTCACGAATTCTGGGGGTTCGTTCTTATAATTTCATAAAAAGTCTCTGGACTTTACCCCTTTGAGTTCTTTATCATTCGCAAAATAAATAACGATCCATATAGATTATACCCATGAGCAATAATCTCGTTATAGTAGAATCACCGGCTAAAGCCAAAACAATAGAAAAATATTTAGGTAAGGGTTTCCATGTTTTGGCCTCCTATGGGCATGTTCGAGATCTAATCCCCAAAGAAGGGGCTGTTGACACCCAAAATGACTTCACAATGAAATATGAAGTCATAGAAAGAAATCAACGACATGCTCAGGAAATTTCAAAAGCCGCCCGCAAAGCAGATGCACTCTATCTTGCCACTGACCCAGATCGCGAAGGTGAGGCGATTGCTTGGCATCTGTACGAACTGCTACAAGAAAAAAAAATAATAAAAGACAAACCTGTCCACCGCATTATTTTTCATGAGATCACCAAAAAAGCAGTCACTGAGGCCGTTGCAACCCCTCAAAAGTTATCAACGAACATGGTTAACGCCCAACAAGCCCGACGCGCGCTAGATTATTTAGTGGGCTTTAACCTTTCGCCTTTACTGTGGAAAAAAATCCGTCGCGGCCTGTCTGCTGGACGCGTACAAAGCCCTGCACTACGAATGATTGTTGAGCGAGAACTTGATATTGAGAAATTTATAAGCCGAGAATACTGGACTGCTGATGCCGCTCTAACCAGTAACACACAACCTTTCAAGGCAAAACTTACCCGCTTTAACGATAAGAAAATAACCCAATTCAGCATTGAAAATGAAACTCAGGCACAAAGCATTCAAGGGACTCTCCTAAAAGAAGCCAACGGCCAATTATTAATTGACACCGTTGAAAAGAAAAAACGCAAACGCAATCCTGCCCCACCCTTCATCACGTCCACCCTGCAACAAGAAGCCGCACGAAAGCTAGGTTTCACCACAAAAAAAACCATGATGATTGCTCAGCAACTGTATGAAGGTGTTGCTCTGCAAGGTGAATCTATTGGTTTAATCAGCTATATGCGGACAGACTCTGTTAATTTAGCAGCCGAGGCTGTGACTGAGATTCGTGAATTAATTAGCAACAAGTATGGCCCGGATTACGTTCCTGAACAGCCGCGTCAATTTAAAACTAAATCTAAGAATGCGCAGGAGGCTCACGAAGCTATTAGACCGACTGAGTCGTCAAGAACACCCGATGCAATCAAGAGTCATTTAACACCCGACCAAGCTAAACTTTATTCGCTGATCTGGAAACGTACCGTTGCATCACAAATGATCCATGCCACTATTGACAGTGTTTATGCTGATCTATCCTGTGGTCCACAACACACCTTTCGGGCAAATGGCTCAACCATTGCTAACCCTGGGTTCATGTCCGTCTATTTGGAAGGGAAAGATGACACTAAAAAAAGCGAAGATCAGGAATCATTCCTGCCACCCTTAACTAAAGGTGAATTTGTTCAATTAGACGAAATCGTTCTCGGGCAACATTTTACTGAACCGCCACCCCGATACGGTGAAGCCAGCTTAGTTAAAGCTTTAGAAGAATACGGTATTGGCAGACCCTCAACCTACGCCTCTATTATTTCAACGCTACAAAACCGTGAATACGTCACTCTGGAAAAAAAGCGCTTTTATCCCACGGATGTCGGGCGTATCGTCAATAAATTTTTAACAGAGCACTTTACCCAATATGTTGATTACCAATTTACCGCCAACCTAGAAGACAACCTTGATGCCGTTGCCCGAGGGGAAAAAGAATGGATTCCACTCATGCGAGAATTCTGGCAACCATTCACCACTCTCATTCAAGATAAAGAAAAAAGTGTACAGCGTAAAGACGTAACCCAAGAAAGTTTAGATGAAAAGTGTCCTGAATGTAACAGCCAGCTTTCCATTCGATTAGGTCGCAATGGTCGTTTTATTGGCTGCACCAACTATCCGGAATGTTCTTATACCCGTAATTTGAATGATGATGCTCAATCGGCTGAACCCCAAATCATTGAAGGTCGCTCCTGTCCAAAATGTCAGAAAAACCTAATTATTAAAACCGGCCGCTATGGTAAATTTATCGGTTGCAGTGGTTACCCTGATTGCAAACACATTGAACCCTTAGAAAAACCATTAGATACTAACGTACCATGTCCTAAATGTGAAAAAGGTAACATTCTTAAACGTAAATCTAGAAATGGCAAGATCTTTTATTCCTGTGAAAAATACCCTAAATGTGACTATGCTATTTGGAACGCACCGGTCAAAGAAGACTGTCCCGAATGTAACTGGCCCATTCTCGCCTTAAAAACAACTAAACGGCGTGGCACTGAAAAAGTATGCCCACAAAAAGAATGTAAATTCGCAACGCCTTATGAAGGTGATCCAGACGATGCAGAAGGCCCACAAAGTTAACAACTAATCTTCTTTTTCAATCACTTAATACCTTAATTCTCTGTATAATTAGCTCTTTTTTGCTACCTGGAGGTTTTGAATGACCGCGTTAATTGGAATTATCATGGGTTCAACATCGGACTGGGAAACCATGCAACATGCGGTGCATATACTTGAAAAATTTAATATTCCACATGAGGTAGAGGTCGTCTCAGCCCACAGAACCCCCGACAAACTGTTTCTTTATGCTGAAACAGCTGAAACGAAAGGCATTGAAGTCATCATTGCAGGTGCCGGCGGTGCCGCGCACTTACCGGGGATGACCGCCGCAAAAACGCAGCTTCCTGTTCTCGGCGTCCCCGTTCAATCAAAAGCATTAAACGGTATGGATTCTCTGTTATCCATTGCACAAATGCCCGCGGGCATTCCTGTTGGCACCTTAGCTATTGGTAAAGCCGGCGCTATTAATGCGGCTCTTCTGGCAACAGCAATCCTCGCTAATAAATACCCCAACTACAGTACCGCGCTGAAAGCCTACAGAGAAGAGCAAAGCAACAATGTGTTACAATCACCTGATCCACGTCGGACGCAGTCATGAAAATTGGCATTTTAGGCGGCGGACAATTAGCACGGATGCTCGCACTGGCAGGCTACCCGCTAGGATTGGACTTTGCCATCATCGACCCCAGTAACGATGCAGGTGCTATCGGCCTAGCTAACCATCTTCATGGCGCCTACGACGATGAATCCCTGTTACATGAATTAGCGCAACAAACCGATATTGTCACCTACGAATTTGAGAATGTACCCGCCAGTGTCGCTCAGTTATTAGCGCAGCATACCCAAATTGCACCTTGTGCTCGCGCTCTTGCAATCGCACAAGACCGATTGATCGAAAAAAAATTCTTTCACGACCTTAATATACCTACCACAAATTTTGCCGCAGTCAATTCACTTGACGATCTGGAACAAGCCATTAAAACCATTGGTTTTTCTGCCATCCTGAAAAGCTGTCGCATGGGTTATGATGGTAAAGGTCAGGTCCTATTACATGGTCCAGAGGATCTAGTCAGTGCCTGGAATTCAATGCGTAACAGTCCTTCCATTGTTGAAGGGTTTGTCCCCCATACCCGAGAAATTTCGATTATTGCCGCTCGTCGCCCCAATGGCGAAACCGTATTTTATCCGCTCTCAGAAAACAGCCATAGCCAAGGGATTTTAAGAGTGTCACGCTGTTGTATTGATGACCCAAAGCAACACGAAGCTGAGCAATATCTTGCCCGCATTATGGAAGAACTCGATTATGTTGGCACCATCGCTCTAGAGCTTTTCGAGGTTCAAGGGCAACTGCTAGCGAATGAATTTGCACCCCGCGTCCACAACTCCGGACACTGGACCATAGAAGGTGCTGAAACCAGCCAATTTGAGAACCATTTACGTGCTATTTTAGATTGGCCCCTAGGTTCAACTCAAGCTAAAGGCTATTCTGGCATGGTCAATTTTATTGGCGGTCTTCCTCCAACGGAACAAGTTTTAGCCATTAAAAACACACACCAGCACCTCTATGCTAAACAGCCTCGCCCTGGACGGAAAGTGGGTCATGCAACCATTAGAACGGACGACCCTGAATTATTCGAATCATCGTTAAAAAAACTAACACAATTAGCCGAACAAAACATAGCCTGAATTACTGCACGGAAAACCCAACATAAACCCGGCCCCTCTGGTTTTCTTCAATTTTAACAATAAATCGCTATGACACATATTTCAGAGTTTAAAACGCGACTGTTTACACAATATCTCGTGCAAGGTCAAATTATCGCCTATCCAACAGAAGCCGTTTATGGTCTCGGTTGTGATCCTCTCAATGGCGATGCAGTCAGACAATTACTGACTCTTAAACAACGTCCCGTAGAAAAAGGACTCATCCTGATCGCTTCTTCATTTGACCAACTCAGCCCTTACCTTAACGTTAATGACGGCGATCATATTCAACACATGTTATCCACCTGGCCCGGCCCGACAACCTGGATCGTGCCCGCGCAGCACTGGGTTCCAACCTGGTTACGCGGCCAACATTCCAGTTTAGCTGTCAGGGTTACAAACCACCCTATAGCTGCCGCGTTATGCAAAGCATTTAATGGCCCTATCGTTTCAACCAGCGCCAATATCAGCGACAAACCTGCGGCTAAAACTGCATTAGCCATTAAAAAACAATTAGGTATTGAAATCCCTATTTGCCCTGGGGATCTCAGCGGATTACAAAATGCCACCCCCATATATGACCTAATAACCGGACAACAACTTCGTTAGACAACCGTGAAACCTCAATCCGCAACACTATCCTAATTCACTTCCAGTAACGATAAGCCAGTTTATATGCAGGACCATCTACAGTTAAAGCAGCACTTAATCCTGAAGGAACGTTCAGATCGGTAACGCGCCAATCGCTGGTCTGGCCACAATCATTTGGCACGCCCAAAACCTTAATAGGCTCCTGAAGCGACATCTCACAATTTTTAAGACCTAACGAAATACCTCGTCCTACCGCCTTTACAAAAGACTCTTTACGGGTCCAAATACGATAAAACATGGCTTTCTGATCCTCAGCTTCCAGTTGCTGCCAACTATACAATTCTGTCTCTGCAAAACATTTTTCCGCCAAGGCATTTAAATTAATACGCTCCCGACAAACTTCTATATCTACACCAATTTGTCGCTGACAACCTAAGGCAATCACTAAGTGATCCCCGGTATGCGATAAATTAAACACAACGTCCTGACCGCCACTCCCATGCACCACATAAGGCTTACCGAAAGGACCCTGAAGCAATTCAATAGCCGCAGCACTGTTAACGGCCATATAATCAGCCAGTAACTGTCTTAAAATAGCCCTCGCAATAACAAACCGTTGCCGAACCTTAATCACCTTAAGACTTTCTGCCCGGCACCTCTCATCCGGTGATAATAATGCCCAACACATTGGATAATCGCCCTTAGATAAGTCTGCAAACCATAATTGAATGATTGATCGTTCCACGCTATTTATCTTACCACCGCTAACCCTTCACCACGAAAATCGCTCGCAGCTTCCATGGCCTGATTATTATCTTTTTGCCTTAACACCGCTTGCATATCACCATAACGATTATTTTTTTCTTCTAAACGGTGGCCCCGTCGCGTCAATGCCTTAACCTCATCTCCGGTCAATGCCTCCGACTCAAACTGCACCTTATCAGGTATAAACTGATGATGAAAACGCGGCGCATCAACTATCGCTTGAATTTCAGCCCCCTTAGCAAATTCTAAAATAGCCAATAAGACCATTGAAATGATACGACTTCCTCCCGGAGTTCCTAAAGCAACGACACGGTGTTCATCCTCTAAGAAGGTCGGCGTCATACTGGATAACATTCGTTTCCCCCCCACTATTGAATTTGCTGCTCCACCTATTAAACCATAACCATTTACAGACCCTATGCGGCTCACAAAATCATCCATTTCGTTGTTTAAAACAACCCCAGTTTCTGATGCTATAAACCCAGAACCAAATGGAAAATTTATACTTAACGTGGCTGCGACTCGATTACCTTCATGATCCATAATTGAAAAATGTGTGGTATCTTCCCCACCCGCTTGATCTGCTAGCGGTCCATTTAATAAAACACTGGGGAACGCCTTATCAGATTGCATCGATACTCTCAGACCAGCGGCATAATCAGCACTCAATAATTGTTTAACCGGAATCTGAACAAAATCCGGATCACCCAAATAAACCGCTCGGTCTCTGTAGGCTCGTCGCATCGCTTCAATAATTAAATGTTTTCGCATAACCGAAGTCATTGTCTCCAACGAATACCCGGCTAAAATATTGAGTACCTCTACCAAGACAATACCCCCTGAAGAAGGCGGGGCTGCGCTGGTTATTTTGATCCCTCGGTATTCTCCGAATATGGGTTTACGCTCTACAACGTGGTATGCTGCTAAATCAGCTAATGTCCAAATACCCCCACCCTTTTGAACACTGTCTACAAGCAATGTAGCTATTTCGCCTTGATAAAATCCAGCCCAACCCAAAGTCGAAAGCAGTCGTAAAGTTCGCGCTAAATCCTTTTGCCGTAACAAAAAACCAGTCGCCGGTATTTGCCCCTGATCATAAAAAACAGCTTGTAATTCGCTATTGACGGTCATCTGATGCGTTCGATACTGCAACAAATGACGAAACCGCTGCCCTACATGAAAACCTTTTTCAGCCAGGTTAATAGCGGGCTTCAGCGCTACCGATAATGGCAACCGCCCGTAGTTTTCAGCCAAATGGACCAACCCTGCGGGTAAACCCGGCACACCAGCGGCTAATGGCCCCTGTGTAGATGCATTCTTGACCACCTGACCGCACTCATTTTGAAACATACCTTGATGGGCTGCTAGCGGCGCCTTTTCTCGCGCATCGATCATGACATCGAACTTATCACGCGCCCTATGCAACAAAAAAAAACCACCCCCGCCTAACCCTGAGCCTTGCGGCTCAACCACAGACAAAACCGCAGCGACAGCCACTGCCGCATCAAAAGCATTGCCACCCGATGCTAAAATAGCCAGCCCTGCATTTGTAGCTAATGGATGGGCCGACGCGATCGCCCCCTGCTTTGTCTCGGCAAAACAAACTGAATTCATTAATCCATAAACGACAAAAACAGCTTTAAGCGTTAGCAATCCAGATGATATCAGTTGCTTAAAGGTCGAAGTCCCCATCACGAATTAAATGCTATGATAAAGCCCACTATTCTATCACCTTGGGTATCAATACATATATGTCTAAAGCAAAACCTACTCTCGGCTTAATTGGTATTGGATTAATGGGCCAGCCCATGGCACTAAACTTTCTAGCGGCGGGTTACTCCTTAAACATTTGGAACCGAACAACTTCAAAATGTCAGCCACTGGTCGCCGCCGGCGCCCATCTCCAGACAACTATCGGTCAACTCACTCAGGCCTCCGATATTATTTTATTATGTTTATCCGATACCGATGCAGTTAAAGCCATCATACACCGCAACGATGGCATCATCCAGTACGGCAATAGCACGCAACAACTGATTGATTTATCCAGTATAGACCCCGAAATAACGGTGCAATTGGCCGATGAACTTAAAGAAAAAACAGGCATGAGTTGGGTTGATGCCCCGGTTTCAGGCGGCATTAGCGGCGCACAAAAAGGAACTCTCGCTATTATGGCAGGTGGCACAGTCCCAGCCGTTAAAACAGCGCAGTCCGTTTTAAAACCTTTGTACTCGCAATTCACCCACATGGGTGCCACAGGTTCCGGACAAATAACCAAGATCTGCAACCAAATGATTGTCAGTTGTAATGTTCTTGTAATCGCTGAAATGATAGCACTCGCACAAAATGCCGGCGTGAATGCAAATAAAATTCCAACCGCGCTTACCGGCGGCTTTGCTGACTCAAAACCATTACAAATCGTGGGTCCTGAAATGGCTCAAAAAACCTTTGAACCTGTTAAGTGGCGGGTTAAAACATTATTAAAAGACTTACGCCTGGCTAACAAACTCGCGAACCACTATAACAATGCCATACCCATGTCTAAACTGGCTGAAACATTACTGACACAGCATGGAAGTCAAGGCTATCTTGAACACGACCCCAGCACACTTATAAAGTTATACTGTGAGGATTAACGATGCCTCGTTTTACCGCTAATCTTAGTTTATTGTTCCCTGAGCTGAAATTCACCGAACGCTTTAGTGCTGCTAAACGACATGGCTTTGACGCTATTGAAATACAATTCCCTTATCAGGAAACAGCAGATACCTTATTAAACCTGTTGTGTGAAAACGATCTTAAACTCGTCCTTTTTAACGTTGATGCCGACGACCTTCTACAGGGCGGCGAAGGGCTGGCCTGCGTGCCGCATAAGCAACAGCAATTTCAAGAGGCGGTAGTGCAAGCAAGCAATTATGCCAAAATATTAAACCCGAAATTTATCAATGTTTTACCCGGTCGGGCAATCAACCCCAAGCACCACAACCGTTACCTCGAACAATTTAACGAAAACCTTCACTTCGCTTTAACTCAATTCTCGGACATTGGCGTGAAAACGGTCTTTGAAGCGATCAACACCCATGACTTCCCGGGGTTTATTATCTCCCAAACGCAACAAATGTTAGCCGTACTGGTACAGGTCAATCACCCTGACCTCATGCTACAGTTTGATATTTATCATATGCATCGAATGGGTGAGAATATCTGCCACTTTATTACCACTCAAACCCCTCTTATTGGTCATATCCAATTTGCTGATTACCCAGGGCGTCATCAACCGGGCACAGGAAAAATCAATTTTTCAGAACTCTTTGATACCATTGATCGTTCAACCTATTCAGGCTGGGTAGGCGCTGAATACCAACCTCAAGGACCCAGGACCACTAGCCTAAACTGGTTAACACAATTCGCTCACCGCTCTTAAGTAATCTTCAAATACTTTTGATAAAGCGTTTCTTGACTTTCTTCATTTTCAGAATCTTTATCAATGCAATCAACCGGACAAACTTCAATACATTGCGGCAAATCATGATGCCCTACACATTCAGTACATAATGCCGGATCTATGATATAGATTTCCTCACCCTGAGAAATAGCACCGTTAGGGCATTCCGGTTCACAAACATCACAATTAATACATTCATCATCAATAATTAAAGCCATTATTTTCCTTTCCTAAATTTTTTAACTAACGCATTTTGTACATGCTGCGGAACGAGTTTTGATATATCACCGCCTAATGCTGAACTTTCCTTAATCAAACTGGAAGACAAGAAACCATATTTTTCAGCCGGCGTTAAAAATATAGTCTCTAACTCTGAGGCCAGGTGCCGATTCATACCGGCTAATTGAAATTCATATTCAAAATCAGAGACCGCCCGAAGCCCTCGTAAAATAACACTCACTTGCTGTTCAAGTGCACAAGTGACTAACAATGAATCAAAACGAATAACATCAACACGCGGTAGGTGACATACGGTTTCTTCCATAAGCGCGACGCGTTCATCAATAGTAAACAATGGCTTTTTAGCCTGATTAAACGCGACCGCCACAACAACCCGTTCAAAAAGAGAGGAAGCTCGCACAATTAAGTCCAAATGCCCGTTTGTTACCGGATCAAAAGTACCAGGATATATCGCAGAAACCATTAGACACACTCAAGAACAAAATAAAGCGATAATTTTATCTTATTAGTAATCAAAAACGTAGTAAAACCATTACTGCTGATACTGTAACAATTGATAACGCACATCACCGGCTTGCTTATCTTTCAATAATTGCCAGTTATCAGGCATATCTGTCAAAACCCAAGACCGTTCCGCTTCGATATAAATTTTAGCGTGATCCGCTAACCATGCCCCCGCCGCCAGTGCCTGACAAGTGACTTCAGCGAGACCCTGCGCAAAGGGCGGGTCTAAAAAAACTAAATCAAATGTCTCATTCTCTCTTTTCAAAAACTGTTGAACATCCATCTCAATAACTCGCAATTTCTGTGCCGATAATTGCGCTTTATTCGCTCTCAAACTCTGACAAGCACCGGCATCTTTCTCTACCTGAGTAACACTTTTTGCACCCCGTGATAAAGCTTCAATACCCAACGCCCCACTCCCTGCAAACAAGTCCAAACAGCGACTGCCAACCACATCATACTGCAACCAATTAAATAAAGTTTCCCGAATACGGACCGGTGTGGGTCTTAATCCCGGAGTATCAGTAAACGTTAAGATACGACTACGCCACTGACCGCCAATCACTCTGAGCTTATTTGCCATTTTCTGACACCTTATTTCCGACTGTGACGGTTGTTAGCCCTTCAGGCACAATACGACGCTCAAAGGCTTCTTTAATTTTCGCCCTCGTGACCGCTAAAACTTTTTCAGAATATAAGGTCAAATAATTCAACGGCAAATGATGAAAAGCAATCATTGAAACATATTTCAACAATTTCTTATTGGTATCAAATCGCATGGCAAAACCACCCGTTATATTTTTCTTTGCCGCTGTCAATTCAGCATCGGAAGGCCCCCGTAGCACAAAATCCTCCAACGTTTTATGCATGACTGTCAGGGCTTCACTGAGTTGATCATTTCGAGTCTGCGCACCCATAATAAAAGGCCCTTTTCTAGTCATCGGCGAAAAATAACTATAGGCACTGTAAGCTAGCCCTCTTTTTTCACGTACTTCTTCAAATAAAATTGAAACCAGACTCGCTCCTCCCAAAATATGATTGCCAACCACAAGCGGAAAATAATCCGCATCATTTCGATCAATCCCAAGCAACCCAGACAATACATGAGTCTGCTTGGAAGGGTAGTTAATATGAATATTCTGCCCGGGTTGTGCAATCGCCTGTGGCAACTCGGGTGCTTTATCACCACGATTGATCTTGGCTATTAATTGTTCCGCAATTTTGCGCGCATGATCTTGAGTCACATCACCCACAATCACAATGGTCGCATTCTCAGACACATACCATTTCTGATGGAATGCTTTAACATGATCAAGCTGTATTTTAGAAACCGTTGTTATTTCACCCAAGCTCGGATGTCCATAGGGATGCTGGCCGTATAACGCCTTATAGAAGGATAATTTTGCTAAAGCACCGGGTGATTCTTCACGCTGTTTTAAAGCGGTTAACACTCTGTTCTTTTCACGATCAAAATCACCGCTGTTAAACGTGGGTTGGGTTAACAACAACCCCATTGTATCCAATGCAGGGTTGAGTAATTCCAGAGTACTTAATGAACGTAAATCCAACCACACCATGTCAACAGAAACACCGGTACTAAATACGGCACCCACACGTTCAAACTGCGCCGCTATCTCATCTGCATTAAAAGCACCCGCTCCAGTCTCCAACATCTGTGCTGTTAATGAGGCGAGTCCTAATCTTTCTTCTCCTGGATCACGCGCGCTACCAGCATCAAACATCACCCTGACATCGACTAAAGGCAAGCCTTCCGTCTTAACAAAAAAAACAGCTGTGTCTGTAGTCGTCCGCCATTGTTCAATAGTCACTCCGGCCCGCAATGATGAGCATAAAATAACACCCAAGAAGAACACTATAAATCGTTTAGTGACCATAATTAGCTCCTTTTAGTTCATGAGTTCCTACTAGTGAAACTAAGGCTTGCGGCTCTAAAACCGCAATATTCAAATGCCCATCAATCAAATATTTTTTGGCAACAGCCTGAATTTGTTCCGCTGTTATTTTATTAATCTGCTCAACATACTCACCCATTTTAGGCCATCCTAATCCCACCATTTCAAAAATCCCTAGTAACATCCCTTGGTAAAACATTGAATCATGCTCATAAACTGACTGGGCTAAAACCTGTGCTTTTACACGAGACAACTCATCAGGCATCACTAATTCATTTTTTAGTCGCATCACTTCTTCTTTAATTGCCGTTTCTATCGTGGCGGCTGAAACCCCCTCAACCGGCGTTGCTGACAAGGTCAATAAGCTAGATAACCGGGCTGACAAGTCATAGCCCGCACTTGCTGAAACGGCTATTTGCCGCCCCCGAACCAATTGTTTCGAAAATCGAGCACTATTCCCACCGTCCAAAATACCGGCTAATACTTCCAATGCATAAGCCTCTTGCTCATTATCGATGGTATTCAATACCGGAACTTTATAAGCCATAAAAATAAACGGTAATTTAGCCGGCAACTTAACTGTCATTCTACGAACACCCTTTTGAGGCATTTCAGTACGTGGCTTGGCGTCAACTAAGACACTCGGTTCCAATACACCAAAATATTTCTTAGCTAACCGGAAAACATTATCAGGATCAATATCACCAACCACAACCAATGTGGCATTATTGGGTGCATACCAACGCTCATACCATGCTTGTAAATCAGTAACCTTATAATTCTCAATATCTGCAGGCCAGCCAATCACAGGGTTTTTATACGGGCTATTGGTATAGGCCATTGCCATCAGGTATTCATACATTTTTGCCTGTGGATTATCTTCAGTACGCTTACGCCGTTCCTCAAGAACCACCTGCAATTCTTTAGTTAATTCTTCGTCTAAAAGATGTAAATTCCGCATTCGATCAGCTTCCATTTCAAAACTAATCGCTAAACGTGATTTATCTAAAGTTTGAAAATACGCGGTGTAATCTCGATTGGTAAAAGCATTCTCATTACCGCCATTTTCAGCAATGATTCTAGAAAATTCACCGGGTGCATATTTATCTGTCCCCTTAAACATCATATGCTCTAACATATGAGAAATACCCGTTATACCGCCGTATTCATAACTGGAACCCACCTTATACCAAACTTGCGAAACCACGACAGGTGATCGATGATCCTCCTTGACTAAAATTTTTAAACCATTCGCTAACTTAAACTCATGGACTGATAAAGATTGTCCGTAACTCGGTGTTGAAAAAGCCACTGCGACCAACAACAACCAAATAGCTGCCCCCCGAAGCCGTTGTTGGTGGTACAATCGAACTATATTGCTTAACATTTTATTAAATTTTGGCACCTAAATAACTCCTAAAAATATAACATTCAATTAAACCTTCCAACGTAAAAAAAGACTACTCACACCCTCTATTTTATACGATACCTTTAAAATTGATACTCAACTTTAATTTATGTCAGCCATACCTATACGACCGTCTTGGAAAAACTATTTAGCCCTTTGTAAGCCCAAGGTCGTAGCACTGATTATTTTTACAGCGGTTGTCGGTATGTTCTTAGCTAGCCCCGGCTTTCCACCGTTACAGCCACTCCTGTTCGGCACCTTAGGCATCGGTTTAGCAGCAGCATCAGCGGCAGCGATCAACCACTTTCTTGATCAAAAAGCCGATGCCAAAATGGCCCGAACACAAGACCGCCCATTGCCACAAGGCGACATGAGCGCCCAAAATGTTATTAGCTTTGCCATTTCATTGGGTGTTATAGCCATGTTAATTCTGGTTCTATGGGTCAATTACTTAACCGCCACACTCACCTTTCTTTCCCTGATTGGTTATGCCATTATCTATACGGTCTACCTCAAACACGCAACCCCGCAAAATATTGTCATTGGTGGCGCTGCAGGAGCTGCGCCGCCTGTCCTTGGCTGGTGTGCTGTGACCAATACCATTCATCCCTACGCTCTACTCTTATTTCTGATTATCTTTATTTGGACACCGCCCCATTTTTGGGCTTTAGCCATTGCAAAAAGGGAAGAATACGCTAAAGCATCAATCCCTATGCTACCGGTCACGCACGGTGCTGAATACACCCGGCTACAAGTATTGCTGTACACTATTTTGCTGCTTATCGTTACCCTGCTACCCTACCTAACCGGCATGAGTGGCTTAATCTATTTAGCCACAGTCATCCCTTTAAACCTTGGCTTTCTTTATTTCGCGATTCAAATGATCATTACGAAAGAAGACCGTATCGCTATGAAAACCTTTGGCTTCTCAATTATTTATCTCACCAGTATTTTTTCAACCTTATTAATTGATCATTACTTTCCATTTTAAAAAATCTACGAGAACCTTTTTAAAATACGGTAAAATTAATCGATTCCCTAGTTAAAATAACCACAATTAAAACTTATGAAAATAACAGAAAATAGCGTAGTGTCAATACTTTACAAGCTCAGCAATGATGCCGGTACGATTCTTGATCAATCTACTGAGGATAACCCATTAATTTACTTACATGGTCAAGGTAATATTGTCATCGGACTCGAAAATGCATTAACTGGAAAAACTATAGGCGATACTTTAGATATTACCGTTACACCCGATGAAGGTTATGGCAACCGGGAAGATTATATGGTTGAAACCGTCAACCGCAGCATGTTTGAAGGCCTCGACGAGATCAGTATTGGCAAACAATTTCATGCCGAAGGAAATACCGGACCGGTTGTAGTAACCGTTACCAAAATTGAAGGTGATGAGATCACCATTGATGGCAATCATCCTTTAGCCGGTGAAAACTTAAATTTCGCTATAGAAGTTCTCGCTATCAGAGAAGCCACAGAAGATGAATTAACACACGGCCATATTCATGGACCGGGCTGTCAACACTAAACAATTTCACTATCATTACGTTACATAACATCCACGTCTTTATATACGTCAACGCTCAGGAAAAAACTCAACGTTGCTATGACTTACACCCTCAATATTTAAGGATTACTTACCATGTCATCGTTTAATAACGTCACTATCATTAAAAAAGCCAACGTTTATTTTAACGGTCAGGTTTCTAGCCGAACCATCCAATTCAGTGACGGCTCAGAAAAAACACTCGGTTTCATGCTGCCGGGAGAGTACCAATTCAATACGGCCAGCAAAGAACTGATGGAAATACTGGCTGGCGAATTATCTCTCCTTCTCCCTGATACTGATAATTGGAAAACCATTAAAGCCGGCGAATCATTTGAAGTTCCTGGTGATTCTCACTTCACTGTCAAAGTCATTGAAAACTGTGATTATTGCTGTTCTTTTTTAACCTAATTGCCAGAAAAGCATGGTCAGCCCCCTACTTTTTTCCCTACGCTAGGGAGGCAATGACACACACCCACACGGTGAAACCGCACCCTTAGCACAACCGTTTATCTGCCTTGTTCATTGAATAACCAAGTTTTACCCCTATCCTTAACACATTCTCAATAATCTCAAAGGATAGGCCATGGTGTCAAAATTGGCGAAACGTTTAATTATTTCAATATGTGTCATTATCATATTTATTCTTTTCTTAACCAATTTGAGACATTATCTTTCTGCTAAGAAAGACCTAGACCTATTATCCCTCGATACCAACCAACCGCTAAACAGCCACCTCATTTATTCTACGATTCAGGATATATCCAACCTTTTGACCTATAACATTATTTGCGCAGCCACAGCGATTTTCCTAATGATCATTCTGATCAATATGACCCGACTTAGAAAAACTTTTGCGTTACGTAACGATGAATTAACTCAGGAAATCTGCCAAAAAGAAATAACATTAAGACAATTAAAACAAAAAACACATCTTGATTCGATCACGCAGTCACTTAACCGCGCCGGCTTACAAAAGTTCTTAACCCATATTATTCATAACAAAGATCAAGGCGTACTTGTCGCCCTCGGCATTCTAAATTACAAACAAATTCTTAATGTTTTTGGCTTTACAACCAGTGAAAAAGTACTCATTGAATTTACCAACAGAATTTCCAAAATCATACCCAACGCAACGGGTATCAGCCGTTTAGATTGCGGTACCTTTTCTGTATTTTTAAAAAATATTTCAATCGAGCACGCCACCATACTTTTTACCAACAATATCGCTAACTTTGAAATGATCATTGATACTGAATCCGGGCCCATTCAAATCCAATGTGCCATCGGACTAATGCATACCAATGATCTTCCTAAAACCGCTTACCTCATTGAAAAAACACAAACATATAGTTCAGATTCCCCAAGTTCCGGACACATACTCAACCAACAACAAGTCAATAAGTTCTTACACCATCTTATTCATATTCTTAATCTAGCCCAAGAAAAACCTTCAACTAAAATAGCAACCTACAAAAATTATTTTAAGAGCGAACATTTAAAAGTCAGCACCCTTCGCACCGAAATGATTGAAGCACTTACTCGTGATGAATTCTCATTACGTTACCAACCCCAATTCAACCTTGACGGCTCATCCATACTGGGAGTAGAAATATTATTACGCTGGTGTAAAGGTAGTCAACATTGCATCACGACCCAGCAAGTTGTCGATGAACTTGAGCAAAGCGGCAACATCATCTCAGTAGGCGCCTGGGTTCTTTTACAAGCTTGCCAGCAAGCTAGCAAATGGCTAGAAAGTAACCCCCCATTACTTAAAACCATTTCCGTCAATGCCTCAGCGACTCAGATTATTGATGGTGTTCTGGTTAGGCAAGTCACCGAAGCTCTTAACATTACTGGACTTCCCGCTCATTTCCTTGAAATTGAACTGACTGAATCGGTATTAATTAAAGATGAAATTAATGCGCTTGAAACACTCACTACACTACAAGAAATGGGCGTTAAGATTGCTTTAGACGATTTTGGTAAAGGTTATGCCTCTATCGATTACCTGAGAAAATTTCACTTTGATACCATAAAAATAGACCAATCGTTTACCGACCAAATTGACTCCAACACGGATCACATTGCCATTCTCTGTGCCATACTTGATTTCCTAAAATCATTACAGTATAAAAATATTGTACTTGAAGGCGTAGACTCTGATTTCAAACTAAAAAAATTAAGAGAATTAGATTACCCAATCCGAATACAAGGTTACGTTTTTAGTAAACCCCTGAAACCCTCTGAGTTCGAGCATCTTGCTTACCGTAACCTATCCCTCAGCTAAAAAAACTTAAACGTCATTTAAATTTACTATCCTCGCAGGGCACTGTTGACAAAGAATCGCAATGAACTAATCTTTCATTTGGCTTATGAATTACATGCCTAAAACAATAGCAGGGGTCCATGATGACTGAATGGCTGAAGTCCTTTTCTTCCTCATCTTTTATGCCACATGCACAATGTTTCTTGTGGCAAGAAGATTTAATAGCGCTGTACGTAATTAGCGACAGTCTAATTGTTCTTGCCTATGTCATTATTCCCTGTGCTATAGTCCGTTTTTTACGAGCCAGACATGATATCCCTGTTAATAAAGTAGTTATGCTCTTTGCGGCATTTATTCTATTGTGCGGCACTACTCATTTTCTCAGTATTATTACCCTTTGGTACCCTATCTATTGGCTTTCAGGGTTAGTCAAAGCACTCACGGGTGTTATCTCACTCATGACGGCTTATATCACCTGGCAGCTAGTACCTAAATTAATTATCAAACCCAACCTGTTAAAAAACCACTTTGCAATCCATCACGCTTATGCTGACTCAGTAAAACATTCGCCTAACGCGGTAATTTACACCGATTGCAACGGTAACATCATTTACAACAACCCAGCAGCTTTGCAACAAGGTCAAGCAACAATGCTGGGTCAAGAAGCCTTTTTCTTTAACGAAGAAAAAACAGGCATAACCTTATTTAAAGACATTTGGCGCCAGCTAAACGACCACAAGGCTTGGCAAGGTGACATATCTCATTCAAATGAGAGACTGAAGCAATATTTTCATTACACGATAACACCGTTAACAGCAACTACCCCCGAGGGATTAGAAGAAATACAATATTCCTCGGTCGCCATTGATATCACACGACGCGTGGAGGCTGAAGACCTTAATCAGTTGTTAGTAAGAACAGACTCATTAACTCAATTACCTAACCGGGTAACTTTTCGAGAACAAATTAACTGCGCGATTAAAGTCGCCAAAGAAAAAAACACTCAATTTGCTATTTTATACATTGATATCGATCGATTTAAAGCGATTAACGATAATTTTGGCCACCATATTGGCGACCTTCTACTCAAAATGGTCTCTAAACGCATACAATCATCTATTCGTACAAGTGATATCTTCGCACGCCTGAGTGGCGATGAATTCTGTGTATTGCTCACGCCTTGGCTCACTCAAAATAATATTGAAGATGTTATTGACAAAATAAAATTCCAGCTAAAAAATCCAATCCTACTCCCGGAAGAAAAGTTAAGCATTCAAGTCTCTATCAGTATTGGCATTGCGTTCTACCCCGAACATGGCGAAACTTACGACGCATTAGTACAACACAGCGATACGGCGATGTACCATGTTAAAAACACCGGTCGTAATAGTTACGCCTTCTGTTCGCTAGAGCTAGTCGAGAAAAACCGCAGAAAACAAGAAATAAGCATAGCACTCCAAGAAGCCATTAAACACGATCAATTAACCCTGGTTTTTCAACCTAAAGCGAATATATCAACTCAGGAAATATCAGGCTTTGAGGCACTGCTACGTTGGAAGCACCCCGGATTGGGTGCTATAGCACCCGCGGAGTTCATTCCGGTTGCCGAACACTCCGGCTTTATTCAGGATCTTGGCGTCTGGACTTTGCGAAAAGCCTGTGAGCAACTAAATATCTGGCAAAACCAAACAGATCACCCATATACCCTTGCTATTAACATTTCAGCACACCAATTGCATCAAGAATCATTTGTGCAATCCACCTCTGACATCATTGAGGCGGCAGGCGTCAACCCAGCATTACTGGAGTTTGAAATCACCGAAAGTATCTTTATAGATCAGCCCTTATTAATACGAGAAAAAATAATAGCACTCAAAAAGAAAGGCATTAAATTTAGCCTCGATGACTACGGTACCGGCTATGCGTCGTTGAGTCTGTTGACTCAACTTCCCATCAATATTTTAAAAATTGATATGTCATTCATTCACAGCATGATCAATAACCAAACGCATCGCATTATCATTGAAAACACTATAACCATGGCACAGGCACTGAAAATAAAAGTCATTGCTGAAGGGGTTGAAACAGTTCAGCAATTAGAACTCTTAAAAACTTATCACTGTAATGAATTACAAGGGAATCTACTCTCACCACCACTTTCTTCCCAAGAAATAGCTAATAATTACTACACTACATCCTCTTAGCTATAGGTTGGATCAGTCATAAGTAAATAAGACCTTATCCTTTCTAACCCAGCGCGTTTACCAACTTTTTACCCACACGCCCCAAAAAACTAGGTTCTAATAATTGCTTGGCTTGCTGCGTTTCAAGTGCATCAGGAGAATAACTTTTTAACCCCTGATAAAAAGCATTTGCTAACGTACTCTCACCTGAAAAATTAAAGTAACAACACATCACTAATGAAAAAGAATTATATTCTGACGGGTGGAAACGATTACGCCGTGGGTAGAGCGCTTTTAAGTCAAACTTATTATCAAAGATCTTCGGTATCTGGTTAAAATGTTTACGCTGAATACATAGTTGCGCAAAATGACAACGCGCAATAAGATTATTCGGATTGACCCGATAATTGTCTTCAATACTACGCTCTTGTTGCGCAACATCACTGCGACCATAGGCCGCAGATAAATAATTATATAGTGTCGGCACTTTCGGGTAGGTATTTTTCAAGGCTTCCAATTCTGGAATAACCAGCTTGGCCTCCTTGTCCATTCGGTCATATAATGCATTAGCTTGTTGTTGAACAGCTTCTGGAAGTTTAAAAAACTTAGCGTCCATAATCGCATCGTTGCCAATCTCAAAAACAGATTGCTCTATTTTCTTATTTTGATCAGGCGCCCTATGGGCGTTTTTTCTATTTTTAGCCATTATTACTCATCATTTTCGCAGTTAGTTACCAAATCAAATCATCAGGAATTTTATAATCTGCATATGGATCATCATCAACCGTATTCACTGAAGGATCAGGTTCATTCACCATAACAATTAAAGTTGCATCACGTTGTTGTATTTTCTCTGCAACGCCTGCTGGAATGACTTGATACGATTGACCGGAGCGAACAATAGCAAGTCGGCCTTTAACCAAATATTCGCGGGCACTATCCGAAAGATAAAGCGTTTTCACTTTGCTACCATCGGAAAAATTAAACGCTGTCCCTTCAGGCTCTTGGGGTAATTTATTCAGGTCAATTAATTGTTTAATTTGCGCTAACACAGCCGTTTTTTCTGCCTGCTCTTTTATCTGGCGATTAAGTTCACGGTCTTTCTCAACTTTTAATTGTTGCTGCTTTTGAAATTGCTCTTTGGTTTCATTAACCGTTTCAATCTTATGCTTACGCTGTTGTTTTAGGCTTTTATGTTTGTCTGACCGAACCTTTTTTGCTTTAGCATTATTCACCAGGCCGGCTTTTAATAACTGATCACTTAACGAATTTCCCATAACACACCTAACTCATTTCTTATCTAAGCGTTAAACCAAGTGCCAACTATACATTATTAAAAACAACTCGAATAATCAAAAAACATACCTTGGCAATCAAAAAATACCCGTGGAAAATTAATTCGAATAAATATACGAAAACCAAAATCCAAAAAAGCTGCCAAGGTCACCAGCCGAGCGGCGGCGGCCCAAATCCGGTGACGCGTATAAATTGACATCCGCCAAGTCGCTATGGTCCACCAGATGGCTGTGGTCATACACGTCAACAATAATGTATCCCAACTCGGCACACTAAAAGCGGTATTTCGTACCAACCAATCCCCCCCCACTAATAATACATTCAATAAAACACAGAAAGGCCAAAAAACCTGCCACAACGGTAATTGACCATACCAAGCATCGTACAAGTAAGGCGCCTGACTACGAATAAGTTCCGAACGTTCATGAAGTTCTGTAGGTACCTCAATATGATATTCTTTAATCGGTGAACTAATATACAGAAGAATCAAAAGCATCAAAGCGATTGCCAGAAAAACCAAAGGATTCAATAAAACGACTTGCTCCGATATCACTGGAAAAGTAAAATAAAACATAGTTAAAAAAAGCGCTCATTAAAAAAAAGGGTAATTATCTATTATCTTCTTCTTCTTTAATAAACTCCACCTGTTGTGCTAATTCAGCCCGCTGTTTTTCCAAAACTAACAACTCAATTTCACGGTGTAAAAATTCATCTGATTTTTGAGTCACCTCAAAACGCTTCCGTTGTTCAATCTGCTTGGACTCCAATTCAAGATCAAGTAATCGTGCGTCATGTTTTAATTGTTCAATTTGCAATTTTTCTTCCATCTTCTGACTGGCAACCATTCTGAATTCTTGCTCAATGATTTCTTTTTCTAATTGCTTTTCTTTAAAGCGATTTTCCTGCTGAATTTTCTGTTCTTGGATTTCCGCATCGGTTTCTAACCAACGTAATTGCTTTTTCTCATGCTCTTTAAGATCAAAAGTTAACTGTTTTGCATTAATTTTCTCGGTATGAGAGAAACCCACCGTTTGCATCTTCTCTTCAGAGGCTTGTTCAAGCAGTTGTGCTTCATTTAAATGATCAGCCTTCGCCTTAACTTCAAGTTGTTTAATCGTATTATCATGTTCCAACTCACGCTCCCTGAGCTGTCTTTCAACAACAAATTGCGCTTCTTTTTGTTGTCCCCACTCGACTAACTGACGCTTCATGCTATCTGAATTTTGTTCCTGATGCTGACTTCTATAATCTGCTTCTTCAGAAAACTGGTCTAACTGCATTTGCTTTTGTTCCATTTTTATTTCATGCAATAACTCGTCTTCACGCAGCAACTCTTCCTTCTTTTTCACTGTAAATTCAAAATTCTTACGCATGACTTCCAAATACTGCGTCTGATGTACAAAGCGGTGATCAAAAACACCGTCCTCTTCTAATTCTTCAAACAACGGCTCTAATTTGCAGACTGTACGGCACTGAATATCTTGCACCATCAATGTTTCTTGAATAATATTTTCCACTTCTCTTTCAGTACTTTCTAACCCATCGGCTATCCAATGACCGCTCTCTAATTCTCGCAATTCACCCGCTAAAATATCCAAAACCAAACCCTGATAATTCTGCTTAATCAATGTCGTCAGTTCCGGAATAAATTCCATATTCGAACGTGCAAATTCATAGGTCGCCTGAAAACGCAATTGTAACGTGACACTCACCGTGCAAAAACCACCAAATAAAATGTACTTTTCAGTCAGTTCCCAATCTTCAATGGGTAAAGAAAAAGCCCTTCTAAAGAAGCGTTGAACATACTTTTTCGGTTTTGGATAACAGCGCACAAAGGGTCCAAATTGAGCCACCACGACTTGTCTTTCACCGGAAAAACCAGGCTCCCAGACAGTTCTGTCGACAACGTTCTTATTTTTTGTAAGTCCGGCTAAAATATCATCCAGTGGAAATAATTGATCCGCCATCAGTACTACTCATCCACCGGGGCTGGAGACACATTATCATCCACAAGCCCTTTTAATTTAACGCCTAAACGATCAGCGATTAACGGGTACAAATTAGGTGCAAACTCCACCGTTCGTCGATCAATTTTCCGTAAAAAACCACGACTTAATAAAAAACCCACTGCGAACATTCGAGACCAATCTGAATAACGCCGAGCCTTTTCGATCGGACTTTTTTCGATGATCATTTCTAACTCATCATTTTCATTAATCCTAAATTCGTTAAACTCACGTATACATTGAAAAACCAAGTCTTCTTCTTGTTCGGATAAGGGCGCGGGCGCTTTAAACTCAAGACGATAGGACAATAAAACCGTAAAAAAATCAACCATTGCAGCACACACTAAAGCAAAAACAGATAAGCCCCCCCACATGGCAAAAGAAGGCTTTACCCCCTGCGTATATTCCCCATAGGTCATTAACACGGGCGCTTGTGGAATTTCGTGACCCACTTGAAAAGCAATCTGATGAAAATTCAACTGCACAGCTTGCAAACTTGTCTGAACGGACTGATACCTTTTTTCCATTGCTGTCGACTGAACCAATCCTAAATAATTTAAATTAGACTGTACTTTCCTAATCCCCTCATTTAATAAAATAAAGGTTTCCTCTAATCGTTTATTTTCCTCACGCTTATTCTGGTAAAGTTCGTTAAAACGTTTCCAAAAAGGACCTTGACCCACTTGATTTTTATAATTTACCGATATTTCCGGGTGGGTACCAAAATACGCCGCTGAAACCTCTTTTGATGCCAGCTCTAATTCTGCACGTTTTTGTTCAAAAATCTCAGTCTTCAAACTTACGATACTATTAATATAGTCTTCAATTTGCTGACGCACTTCTATTAATCGATTATTCTGTATCGTTTCGCGCTCTGAGACTTCATAAAATTTAAAATACGAAAAGGAAATTGATGCCGCCAAAGAAATAATCAGTGACAATAATACTGAGAAATATCGGAAACGATTTGCGCGCCAATGAATCCCGGCTAACTCCAGCGAACAAATTACAATAATAGATTGAATGGCGATGGTTATCACCAAGGCGATCCAGGGAATAATAAAATGAGACATCCCGTAATACGTGGTGAACCCAGATGCGATACTTAACATCAAAACAATAGGAATTGTCCAGATTCTTAATGACGACACAAACAATGTCTGAATCTGATTAATAACCACGCCAAAAGTACTTTTATTTCTACTCAAAAGATCCCCCCGGAATATTAACTGACCCAATTATAACCGCTCCCAACAGGCAAGCAATACTGTTAACTAACAATAACAAGCTAAAACCTTTCCAAATCTTGATGCGATAACTCCCCGTGGTGTACATGCATTGCTCCAAATTCTGCACATCGGCGTAACGAAGGCAGTCCTTTTCCTGGATTTAACAGACCTTTTTCATCAAAAGCAGCTTTAATCGCATGAAACTGATTGAGTGTTTCTGGTAAAAACTGAACACACATATGGTTTATTTTCTCAATACCGACGCCGTGCTCACCGGTTATCGTGCCGCCCACGCGTATACTTAACAATAAAATATCGCCGCCCAGTCTTTCTGCCTTTTCAAAGTCCCCCGGCACATTGCCATCATAAAGAATTAAAGGGTGCAAATTACCATCTCCAGCGTGAAATACATTCGCAACGGGCAAACCATAATTTTCAGATAATTCGGCAATAGACCTTAATACGGCACCTAACTGATAACGCGGTATCGTGCCATCCATACAGTAATAATCCGGTGAAATCCGTCCTACTGCCGGGAAAGCCGCTTTTCGTCCCGCCCACATTTTATGCTGTTCTAGTTTATCGTGTGCTATTTCTACTGTTTGAGCCCCTAAACTCAATAATAACGGATAAACCTGTTCTAATTGTTCTGTGACTTGTTCAGCCGTCCCATCGATTTCACATAACAAAATAGCCTGTGCTGTGATGGGGTAACCGGCATGACAAAAATCTTCCGCCGCGCAAATAGCCGTATTGTCCATCATTTCCAATCCTGCTGGTATTAAGCCTGCTGCAATCACTCCGGCGACCGCTTTACCGGCAGTCTCAACACAGTCAAAGACCGCCATCATGACCAATGTTGACGGGACTAGCGGCAATAACTTAACAGAAACCTCAATTATAATCCCCAGCATGCCCTCAGAACCCGTCAAAATAGCTAAAAGATCATAACCCTCACTGTCAAAACCATGACCTCCTATCACAACCAATTCACCGGCCATCGTGAGTATTTTTAACCGTAAAATATTATGTGTCGTCAATCCGTATTTAAGGCAATGTACACCGCCTGAATTTTCTGCAACATTACCACCAATGGTGCAGGCAATTTGAGATGACGGATCCGGCGCATAATACAAACCCTCTGTCGCAACTTTTTTGGAGATGGCTAAATTTGTGACGCCCGGCTCAACGACTGCTAATAAATTATCACGATCAATAGCAAGAATTTTATTAAACTTCACCATCGAGATTAATACCCCATTATCTAAGGGCAGCGCCCCACCCGACAATCCGGTCCCTGCACCTCTGGCAACCACAGGTATGCCATAATCGTTACAGAGTCTTAAAATCCTTTGAATGGCTTCGATTGTTTCAGGGAGAACAACCACCCAAGGCAATGTCTGATAAGCCGCCAATCCATCACATTCATAGGGCTTAAGCGTTTCTGGCTCAAAAAGAATCGCATCCACGGGTAAAAAAAACCTCAGTTCTGCCAAAAATTCAGGTTTTTTTACACAATGGGAGATTCTCTCAGCAGGGTGAATTGGTGGTATCATAATTTCTTTTACAGAGGCAAACCATGTATTGTGTCAAAACTCAATCTACCATAGAAGACACGATTAAAAAATCACATTTCATTGGAATTATTGCACCCTGTCATTCAATTGCTGAAATCAACCAACAGTACCAAACGATTCAGCAACAACACCCCAATGCAAGCCATATTGCCTTTGCCTACCATCTGAAAAATAACAATCAAATATTAATTCGCTGTAATGATGCAGGCGAACCCAATGGCACAGCAGGAAAACCCATATTAAATCACCTTGAAGGCAATCAACTGATCAATGTAATCATTTTAGTGGTCCGTTATTTTGGCGGTATTAAATTAGGTGCCGGCGGGCTAAGCCGTGCCTATGGAAACCTAGCAAAAGGTGCCATTGCTAACGCACATTTAATTGAATTTATTGACTATGAAGTATTAACGTTCACACTGTCCTACGGGCAGCTCACTAACTTTGAATACCACCTAAAGCAATTTAACGGAACCATTTTAGAACAATTATTTACCGAAATAATCACCCTCAAAATCAGGCTACCATCAATACACCGCCAAGAATTTCAAACTTTATTTTCTTAAACGGCCTTGTTTAAAAATTAACCCACGTTTTATCAATACAGTTTTTTATTTTTATAGGATAATGCCCTCCATTTCACAAAAACCTAAATCACAATGGAAGATTGTCACCCTGAGCAACGCTGGATCAGCCATGCCGAACCCGAACTCGGGCTTGGTATTATTCTTGAAGTGACACCTCATCGTATTACCGTGTCATTCCTTGCTGCCCAAGAGCAACGCGTGTATGCCCGCCTCAATGCCCCGTTAACACGTGTCAAATACGCATCGGGGGATACCTTTAGTACAACAGAAAAGCAATCACTTACCGTTCAAAAAGTTGAAACTATTGAAAACATACTGCATTACCAATGTCTAAACAACCAACAAAAAAGTGTCACCGTAAAAGAAAGCAGGCTCAGCCACTACTTACAATTTAACAAACCGCAAGACCGTCTATTTACCAATCAACTTGATACTGGAAAATGGTTTGAATTACGCTATGAAACGTTACGGCACAGCAATCGACTGCAACAGCTGAAGGCCCGCGGACTGATAGCCGGTCGCACCTCATTACTACCCCATCAACTCTACATAGCGCATGAAGTTGCAAATCGTGGTTGTTTTCGTATTATTCTTGCCGATGAAGTCGGTCTTGGGAAAACGATTGAAGCCGGGCTCATTCTTAATCACCGCGTCCTGACTGGCCGTTCGGGTCGAACCTTAGTGATAGTACCTGAACCCTTATTACATCAATGGCTGGTAGAAATGTTACGTCGTTTCAATCTTAAATTTAGCCTTTTTGATGAACAACGTTGCCTTGAATTTCCACATGAAAACCCATTCTTAACTGCACAATTAATTTTATGTAGCCCCCAGTTATTTACTGAAAACCCACAGCGTCAACAACAAGCACTGGCCGCTGACTGGCATACCCTGGTTGTTGATGAGGCACATCACTTGCACTGGAGTGAAACCGCGATCAGCCCTGAATACCAATTAGTCGACAAACTCAGCCAAAAAACGCCGAATATTTTGTTACTCACGGCCACACCTGAACAACTGGGCATTCAAAGTCACTTCGCTCAATTACGCCTTCTGGATCCGGACCGTTTTTTCTCACTGAATGAATTTATTCAAGAAAAACAATTCTTCCAACCTGTCGCCGATGCCGCAACACACTTACTTGAAGGAAAACAGCTACCGGAACACCTCATTCAAAAACTAACACCCTTATTAAAACAAGACCAAACAGAACAACTATTAGTAAAAGCAAATAACCATGATTCAATAGCCCAAGATGAGTTGCTCAACATCCTTTTAGACCACCACGGCACCAGTCGCATTTTATTTAGAAACTCACGCCATACTATCGGCGGCTTTCCTTTACGCCAGTGCCACCCCTATCCTCTGCATGCTAAGCCTGAACAACAGGCCTTCTTAAACGATCTGAGCCAAGAAAAGAACCCTTATTTTATCTGGCTCATTGATACACTCAGAACCCTTAGCACCGAAAAAGTACTACTCATCTGTCATCGTGCTGAAACGGCTATTGCGTTAGGGAATCAATTAAAAAACCGCAAAGGCATTAAGGTTGCTGTTTTTCATGAGTACCTCAGCATTATTGAGCGCGACCGGGCCGCGGCTTACTTCTCAGACCCTGAGAGCCCCGCTAATATTTTACTGTGTTCTGAAATTGGCAGTGAAGGCCGTAACTTCCAGTTTGCCAACCATTTAATCTTATTAGATTTACCTGATAACCCAGATTTACTGCAACAACGCATTGGTCGTTTAGACCGGATTGGACAGAAACATATTATTCAAATTCATATTCCCTACCTAATCCATAGCCGACAACATATTCTCTATCGCTGGTACAACGACGGTCTCAATGCCTTTGAACAGAACTGTTCGACCGGTGCACAACTCTTTCAACAGCTACAAAACAAACTCGAGGCCATTAACGACGCGTTTTCACCTGAAAAACTAGAACCATTAATTGATGAAACAAAGCAGTTACGAACAGCCATTGAGATTGAATCACAACAAGGGCGTGATCAGTTACTCGAAATTAATTCATGTCGAGATGACCAAGCACAAGCCATTGTTTCTGAGATTATCGCGTTAGAAAAACAAGACAATTTATGGCCTTTTATGGAGACTTTATTTGATTGTTATGGCGTTAATACCGAATTTCATTCACCGGATTGTTATATTATTACGCCCGGTAACCATTTGCGAATTGCCCATTTCCCTGAACTCCCCGAAGACGGCTTAACCGTTACCACCCAACGTGAACAGGCGTTAGTCCGTGAAGATAGGCAGTTTCTGAGTTGGGAACATCCCATGACCACTGCGGCGATGGATTTAGTCTTGTCAAGCAACACAGGTAATGCCACCATCAGTATTGTCAAACATCCCGCTTTATCTCCGAATCAGTTTTTAATTGAAACGCTCTTCATTATCGAATGCAGTGCTCCTAAAGAACTACAGATTGGTCGGTTTTTACCGCCGACACCGATCAGAATATTAATTGATCAAAAACAAAAAAATCTTTCCGAAAAAATACCGCACGCCAGTTTGTTCGAAACCGATCCGCCCGTTGAACCTACAAAGTTCAATGTATTTTTAAACAGTCAACGTAAATTAATTGAACACCTCATTCAACACGCTCATTCTGAAGCTGAACAACAACTACACGTGCACACCGAAAAAGCACATCAAGTCATGGCAAAAGAACTTAACAATGAAATAGACCGACTTATAAGACTACAACGTTCAAACCCCAGCATTAAACCTGAGGAAATCAATTATCTTACCGAAGCTAAAGCTTTTTCCGGTCAATGTATTCAATCGTCACAACTTAAATTAGATGCCATACGCTTATTAATCACTCAATAAGAATTGAACGACCTCATTCATTTAGCGCTTTTTAATAACCGCTAAAAACTCGATGATATTGTTATTTAATGTTGGAAGCCATTGACTATGGGGCTGTTGTCCCTCGCAATAATAGGTGCGTACATTTTGTGCACAATTAGGATAACTAATACAACCATCTGTTAGTTTTTCAGGAATAGGATCACAACGATTACAGCCTGCCCACCATCCTGACGACTCTACTCCAAACCCGGGAAAAAGACGATCATTAGCACTGTGAATAACCATTACGGATAACGGAGACGGACATACATGCTCGTACAGTTCACCAAAATTCAGGCCCGCAGCACTTGAAACAATCGCTGCCGGAATTGCATTATCATCAGACATAAAACCTAAAGCCATGGCTACGCTACCACCATCTGAATGACCCGAATAAAAAATACGTCCTTCATCTATACACCACTTCTTACTAATCATTCGGGGTATTTCCGCTAACTCAAGAGATGTCGTCGCCGATAGTGGCGGGTGATCAGCATAAGCCACAACAAATCCAGCCTGTGTTGCAGGAAAAGTCAACTCCGTTAAAACCTCGGTCTTTGAACGATTGGCTTTTGCTGGCGCAAAAACCATGAGCAATGGATGAGCAATCGTCGCATCATAATTTTCTGGTGTCCGAACATTAAATTTTATTCCACTAGGAGACTCTTCGCCATAAATGACTCCTTTATCACCTAAGCGTGAATTCGCACTACAATGCTTTACTTCTTTCCAATCCAGATAAGGGGCACTACCCAATTGAACCACATTATCAAATCTTGAATTAAATGAATAAGTCACGGCGATTAAAACAACGCACACCAGAAAAAACAAAAGAAAAATCTTAGTTTTCAAACTCAAAGATGAAAAAAGTATTTTAATCTCAGCCCCAGTCATTATCTAACCCTCCTGTATTAATTTAGAGGTCTTGCTCGGTAAATCTTATAGCCATATGCTAATGCTATCATCAGAACCATCAACATCAAGAAACGCAAACCAAACCCAGATTTGGGCTTAACATTAAAAGGCAAATGTGTATCTAAAGTTTTGCCTTTATGAAAGATTTTAATATGCGCCAGATACGCGCCTACCCCAAAGGTCGTTAAGTCAACATTTTTAGCAAAGGTACCTGAAAGATATTTCCCAGGCTGTTGATAGAAAACACGGGTTCCTTCAGGTTCTTTTGTTACTTCAAAAGCAATCGTAATCTGTCGTAATTTTTTGCCTTCGTAATCAAACACTAAATTTGTCAGTCCTAAATGAGGGATTTCTTGACAATATTGCTTGGATTTCGAAAATGTTGGTGTATAGGCGGTAAAGTGCATAGGCTCATAGCCCACTTGAATACGACAAGGATCGCGCTGTTCATCTTGACTGCGGTGCGCAAAACTATTGCTTACCAAAGAAAAAAACAAAACAACAAAAAGGCTCACAGGTACTTTTAAAAAAAGACGATCACTGACGACTGACATAGTGCACTAACCTTAAAACCTAAATATAAAGCATTCTAGCTTACTCTCTGATTAAAAATAAACGCTTTTTTTATTTTTTAAAACGCTATTTTTAACCCATTCAAACGATGGGTACTTTATCAAGCCCATGCCTTGTTACACTGTCAATATATCGAAATAGGGTAACGAATCAGGGATAAGGTTTCGATGAAAAAAACCTCGCATAGCTATTTAAAAAAACCTTTAACGAGAATCTTCCTGATGTTTAGTCTTTATAAAATCCATGTGTGATATATGTAGTAAATCAGCAATTTTACGCACCAGATGCTCCTCATAAATGTCTAATTCACCATCGGAAAAAGCAACTTCCCATAACAATTGAATCAAAGTTATTTTTTGCGTATAAGAAAAGCCTCTATTAATTAACGACGTAAACTGATAATAATCGGTCGCCTGCGTTCTTTGCGCTGCTGCCAGTACCATTAAGGTATTTGCCGCATCATCTGAAAGCTCAAAATGTTCCTTAATACGACAGAGAATTACCGCGTTTTCTTCGGGACGTACTGCATCATCCATATGCATCATTTCTATTAATAATGCAGCACACGCAAGGTGCAGGTCAGCATCCGTAACTTGTACTGATTCACGCGGTGCTATATGTTGGTCAAAAAAGGACTTAATTTGATTTAACATGTTAATAACCCACCTTTCAAATCCGATAAACAAAACTTGGCTACCGTACGATGACACTGCAGAGCAATTTTTAATCTATTATTACTGCTAAGCCAGAGCCTTTTCCAGAAATATCGCTTCACCCAAAACAGGGTCAAGTTGATATCCGCTAAACCCTGCTTTACGATAAACTGCATACGCTGTCTCATTGCCAGATAAAACTTCTAACGTTAATTTACAATATCCACGCTCTATTGCTAATCGCTCAACACTTTCAAGTAACTGAGTCGCCAAACCTTGACCTCTAAAATCGGGGTGCACGACAAGGTCATGAATATTCAGTAACGGTTTACAGTGAAACGTTGAAAAACCTTCAAAACCAGTAATCAATCCGACAGGCGTTTGATTCAGAAAGGCCAAAATACTTAAAACATCTACACGTTGGGCCAGTTTCTTAACCAAATGTTGCTTGCTATATTCAGATAAACCTTGGCCACCGCCCATGGGATCAAGCGCATAGCCATCTAATAAGTCTATGAACGTTGATCCATGCTGGACATTTTCAAAATCAACAATGACCAATTGCAACATAATCTATCAATAATACCGGTTTATATCAGCATAAGAGACATACAATAATACACCGATAAAAATATAAATAAGCGGTGTTAAAAAAGGGCTGACTCCGGTGGCTACAATGGCCAGAAAAAATGAAAAAGCCAGTTGTTTTTGACAAACACCATAAAAAGCCTGTGTCATCGCTTTACCACGATGCTTTGCCTGAGACCAGTTTAGACCCTGACAAACCATCAGAGGATAACTAAACCAACTGACAAATGACGTTAACATCAAAATAAGAAAAATCAACGTCACAATAGCCGCGCGAAAAAGCCATCCTGAATATTCACGTATCCCTTGATTAATAATACTTTGATCAAATAATTGCCAATCAAAGAAAAAGGATATAATTTTCTCAGGCTCACCGCTATAAACATTAAAAACAACCCTAAAAACAAACCAACATAACATCAACATAACCGCCATAGAAAACGCGACCGGCGCATGTGTACGTGTCACATCCATTAATGTCTTTTTCGTTTCATCAGACTGCGGCTGATTTACATAGGCGGCTATCGAAACCGTCATCAAAAAACTAAATGCTGAAAATATAATACCCAGTGCTAATGAAATGCGTCCAACGGACAAGAGCACACTGACCAAGAGGAAATAATTTAACCAAACTCCCGGACGACACAGCAATAATTTCAAACCATCCTGAACCCAGTTCGAGAAAGTGACCTCAGATTCTGTCATCTTTATAAAGATCTAATTTTCTGTATACCCACAGAGGCGCGAATATCCTGCATAAAAGGGACACTCACCTCCCGTGCTCTTATTGCACCTTCTGTTAATGCCTGCTCTATCACATCCGGTGATTGAATAAGTTCATCATAGCGCTCTCTGGCCGGTGCAATCTGATCATTAATATATTCGAATAAATGTTTTTTCATTTCGCCCCAAGCAATTCCTTCTGCATAACGTACCCGCATGGCATCAAGTTCAGTGCTCGTCGCAAAGGCTTGATAAATACTAAATAAAGTACAGCTATCTGGGTCTTTAGGTTCGCCGGGCTCCAAAGAATTGGTTTTAATCTTATTAATCAATTTACGAAATTTCTTTTCCGGTGCAAACAGTGGAATCGTATTATTATAGCTTTTGCTCATCTTACGACCGTCTAACCCGGACAGTGTGGCGGCGTTATCATCGACCACAGCTTCAGGTAAAACAAAGTGCTCACCAAAGATATGATTAAACCGTCCGGCAATATCACGCGCCATTTCAATATGCTGTATTTGATCTTTTCCAACCGGAACTTTATGGGCATTAAACATTAAAATATCTGCCGCCATTAAAACGGGATAACTAAAAAGCCCCATCGTTATCCCTTTATCAGGGTCAGCCCCCCCTTCTTGCTCATTTTCATCCACCGATGCTTTATAAGCATGCGCCCTGTTCATTAATCCTTTCGATGTCACACACGTCAACATCCAGGTTAATTCAAGAATCTCGGGAACGTCTGACTGGCGATAGAAAATGGCATTTGAAGTATCAAGACCTAAAGCCATCCAAGTAGCAGCAATTTCCAAACTCGATTGTCGAACGCGTTCCGGTTCATGGCATTTAATCAATGCATGATAATCTGCTAAAAAATAATAAGGAGCCACCTGTGCATCATTACTGGCAATAATCGCAGGCCTGATTGCCCCCACATAATTACCAAGATGCGGTGTTCCTGTCGTCGTAATCCCGGTTAGAACGGTTTGTTTACTCATGGGTCTAAAATCCAATTTAATACTAGCCAACGGCTAACTGATGAAAAAATGGCTCTGTCAGTGACAGTATCCGACACAAAGGGCTGGTTCTGTAATACCCAGAACCAGCCTCATTCAACACGATAATATGCCACAGTATGACTCGAATAGCCAGATTACCCCGTCACTCTACTTGGATTAAAGATCGTCAAACGCAAAATATTTTTTTATAGTAAAATTCACACTCGCTAAAACGATTATGAGCCTGTAACTTTATTAACAACTAAGCCCACTAACCCATGTCTTTATTCTTTAAAAAACCATCTACTTCCATCCCGCTCTCCTATCGTTTTCTTGACTCTAATCAACACCATCAATCCCTCTGCACAACCCTGACTGATCATAAGTTAATATTCAAAACAAATTCGGCCATTGAAGCCGGTTGGGTCATAGAAGTCACCTTAACGCCCCAACAGTTATCTGATGTTTCTTTTACTGCCTTAATCGAAGTAGAATCAAGCACACGCATAAGCCGCAAACATTTTGAAATTAATGCTATTATCGACACCATTAAGGCGCAATAAAAAAACCTCAACTTCTTCGCTCAGAATCACCGGTTAACTGATTTATGTATTCAATTACCAAAGAAATCTATTTCTGCTACGGTCACCGATTAATGCACCACGCAGGTAAATGCCGACACCTTCATGGCCATAGTGTAAAAGCAGCCATTACCGTTGCCGCTCAAGAACTCAATAGACAAGGGATGGTCTGTGACTTTTCAGATATAAAAGCAAGTGCCAACGCCTTTATAGAAGAGCAGTTGGATCATAATTTTCTAGTTTATCAAGATGACCCTATCATTTCGTGGCTAACGCAAAATAACGAACGTTTCATGCCTTTAAATGAACACCCGACGGCCGAAGTTCTTGCTAAGATGATCTACCTATATATGAAAGATCAGGGCTTTGCAATAGAACAAGTAACACTTTGGGAAACAGATAGCTCCTACGCTTGCTACCGTGAACCCTAACAATGTCAAAATTAAACCTCATTAATAAATCATTTTGTTTGGAAAAAATTTGCGAGTCTAATTACCAGAAACTACTCACTCTAGTACCTCATATTACCCAAATAACAGAATCCGCAATTGGTGCGTCTAACGCGCCCTTAGAATTACATTTATCAGTCATTGACCGCGCGCCTTACACCTTAACCCTAGAACTCAGTCACTGTTTTGATCAACACCAGAAACACACCTTTGAACCTGCTATTAATATCAAAGTTTACTTGGATGCACAAATGGTTGAGGTGATCCGTCACCACGAACAATCCCATGTGTTTCAAGTCATTAAGAGTGCCCGACAATCCGTCGCTATCATGGACTACAAATGGTCTTTAAATTATTTTCTGGGCCAATGGCTCGATCATTGTTTAAAAAACAACTATCATTTTAATAATCCAACACAACTTACCAGCATTTAAATTAGGCTACCATTTCTCTCTGTAAGGCAGCCTTAACACAACGAATAATACCGTAACTATAGACACCATCCAATGCATCGTAAATACCTCGCAATGTCTGACTCTGCTGATCGGTAACATCTAAAATAGCTTGCTCGATAACACTAATCTCTTGTTTGGAAATAGACACTACTTCGCTCAATTCAACCTCCCCGGTAAGCAACCCTTCGGCCAGGTGTCCATAGACGGTATCCTGAGTTATCTGCCTTTTTTCTGAGATAGCCTCAATAACCAATCCCGCCTTGAACAAGTCTAACGTTGTTATAACCGTTTCCGTCATCTGTTGATCATCTGATAATTTAACAAAACGTTCAATAACTGCTAAAAATTGGTCACCGTATAATCCCAACTTACGATCCCCAACACCGGATAACTGCCTGAATTGCTCCTTATTACTCGGCAACTGATCTTTCATTTGAACCAGTGTTGCATCATGAAAAATCTGATACGGCGGCACTTTCTGAAACGCTGCTATTTCCCAGCGCTTAGCACGTAAGGCATCCCAAAGCCGTTTTTCTCTACGCCCTGCCCCCCCCTTATTTAAAGTGTTCCCAACATAACGCTGCTTAACCGTATGTTCTTTTCGTAACACCAAAACGGTTTCACCCCGCAAAACAGGCCGGCATCGTTCAGTTAATTGATAACTCCCATGCCCTTCTAAATCGACTGTTATCAATCCTCTCGCCAAGAGTTGCCGGTATATTGATCGCCATTGACTCCGTGTTCTATCTACACCCAATCCAAAGACAGACTGTTTATCATGCCCAAAACTTTTAATTCTATCGTTTACTTTACCCCGAAGCACATCGACCAAGTACTCTACGCCAAAACGTTGCCCGGTACGATAAATACAAGAGAGCGCTTGTTGCCCGGCGACTGTACCATCCCACGTTTCAACTGGTTCTAAACAGGTATCACAATTATTACAGCCTACTTTGCCAACAGGTTCACCAAAATACGCTAATAAAACCATACGCCGGCACTCTATTTGCTCACACAATGCCAACATTGCATCGAGTTTTTGTCGTTCAACTTGCTTTTGCCTATCTCCCAGTGTCAATGACTGGTTTACCATCTGTCGTAAAGTCACCACATCTTGCAAGCCATAGACCATCCAAGCATTAGCAGGTAAACCGTCTCTCCCTGCCCGACCAGTTTCCTGATAATAAGACTCAATACTCTTAGGCAAATCAAGGTGCGCAACAAACCTAACATTTGGCTTATCAATGCCCATACCAAAGGCAATGGTTGCCACCATGATCAGCCCCTCTTCCCGCAAAAACCGTAATTGATTCGCTTGTCTGTCCTGAGGCAACATGCCCGCGTGATACGGTAATGCCGTGATACCCTGACTACTTAACCGACTTGCCGTTTTCTCAACCTTCTTTCTGGATAAACAATAAATAATACCGGAATCACCACGGTGCTCCTGCTGAATAAAAGTCAATAATTGTTCATGAGGCTGTTGCTTGTGCAAAATTCGATAGCGAATATTGGGACGATCAAAACCCGCCTTAAAAACCTGACCTTTATCTATCGCTAACCGGGTAATGATTTCCTGTTGAGTTCGGGGGTCCGCTGTAGCCGTCAAAGCCATAATCGGTACCTGCGGAAAATGCTGCGACAATACCGACAACTTTAAATAACTTTCCCGAAAATCATGCCCCCATTGTGATACACAATGCGCTTCATCGACAGCAAACAACGTTACCTTAACCGTCTTAAGAAAAGCCAGAAGCCGCCCTAACACAAGACGCTCCGGAGTAATATAAAGCAATTGCAATTCATTTCCTTGCAACAACGCTTCTACCGCCTTCGTTTCTGCCACTGTTTGCATAGAATTTAACGTTCCGGCCCTTACTCCGGCCTGATGTAATGCGCTAACCTGATCTTGCATCAAGGCAATTAACGGTGAAATAACGACACCCACACCACCGCTGACTAATGGAGGAATTTGATAACACAACGACTTCCCACCACCGGTAGGCATCAATACGAGGGAATTTTTACCCTGTAATGTATGAGCAATAATTGCTTCTTGCAATCCCCGAAAGCTGTCATAACCAAAGACAGTTTCAAGTACTAATCTCGCCTTTTCAAGATGATTATTATTTTCAGTCACATCAAGGTTTTTCTAATTGGCATTTCAATCTATAATGGCTCGCTATTATAACTGTATTGCACTGCATACAAGCGACCCCGACCATTTTTCACAAGGATCATGTTATTTTGGATAATCTCACGCTGAAACGTTTCAGCCAATTAATCGACAATGGCCAGGAAAAACTTATTATAGGCGGACTCACAGGCATTGAAAAAGAAAACCTGAGATTATCACAAGCGGGTTTTATTGCTCAAACCCCGCACCCAGAGAACTTTGGTGCGGCTCTGACTCACGCCAGCATCACCACAGATTATTCTGAGGCATTAATGGAGTTCATAACACCGCCTTTCTCCCAAACAACAGATTCGTTAAATTATCTTAATAAGATTCATCAATTTGTCTACGACCACCTTCCCGATGAATTTCTGCTTGCCGCCAGTATGCCCTGTGGCATCGATGGCGATCGCAGTATTCCTATCGCCCAATACGGCTCTTCTAATATCGGTCAGATGAAACATATCTATCGCCAAGGTCTTGGGCACCGCTACGGGAGAACCATGCAGGCTATAGCCGGTATCCATTTCAATTACTCCATCCCCGAACCACTGTGGCCGGCATTACAGACCCTAAATAAGAACCCACTCTCCGAACAAGACTTCATAGCCGAGCAATACTTTAATCTCATTAGAAACTTTTTGAATCAAGGCTGGCTGCTACTTTATTTATTTGGCGCATCACCGGCCATTTGCAAAAATTTCTTTAAAGACCGCCCTTTAATCGATAATATTTTTGAATCTTTTGATGACCATACCCTTTATCTGCCGTATGCAACGTCCCTTAGAATGAGTGACATTGGTTATAAGAGTAACAACCAAGCCAGTCTGGAAATTGATTACAACAGTTTATCAGGTTACGTCAATAGCCTAACCGCCGCCATTGAAACCCCGTATGCCGATTATAAAAAAATTGGCCTCAAAAATAACGGCGAATATCGTCAACTCAATACCAATATATTACAAATAGAAAATGAATTCTATAACACGATACGTCCTAAGCAGATTAGTGCTTCTGGCGAAAAACCTACCTTAGCCCTACAACGTCGGGGTATTAAATACGTGGAAATTCGTTCACTGGACCTTGATATTTACCAACCAACCGGTATTGAAACGAATACCGCCCACTTTTTAGAAGCCTTTTTGCTGACCTGCTTATTTCAGGAAAGTCCCAAATGTAATAAAAACCAACAACACATTAATAACAATAACCTTTCAGCGGTTGCCCACGAAGGCCGTCGCCCTGACTTATTATTGGATCAGAACGACAAAAAGATAACCCTCAACGCTTGGGCACTTAACATACTTGAGAGCATGACACCTATCTGCCAAACCTTGGACCACGGACAAATAAACACCCCTTACCAAAAAGCCTTAAACCAACAAATAAACTGCATTCAAAACCCAGACCTGACTCCTTCGGCTAAAATATTAGCGGATATGCGTAGGACGCAACAACCCTTTGCACGGTTTGCTATTGAGCAATCACGCCGCCATGAACACTTTTACCGTAACCAACAGCTCAATAAAGAAGAATCCGACAGGTTCACTGAAATGTCAATCCAATCAAAAAAACGCTTAGCCGAAATTGAGACAAACGATCATATGAGTTTTGATGATTTTCTGGCACAATATTTCCAACAACAATAATTTATTAAACGTAATCATAATGACTGAAAATTCACTATCCACTTCGAAGTTACAATTAGAACTGGCTGATAAATCACCACGCGCTATTCTAAAAAGAGCATTCGAGGAATTTGATAATATCGCCTTATCATTTAGCGGTGCTGAAGATGTCGTGTTAATTGATATGGCATTGAATATTAAAAAAGATATTCAAGTATTTTCACTGGACACTGGCCGTCTACACCCAGAAACCTATCAGTTTATCGAGCAGGTCCGTAACCATTATAAAATTAATATTGAATTATTAACTCCGGACTACAAAACACTCGATCATTTTGTTCAGCAAAAAGGCCTTTTCAGTTTTTTTAAAGATGGCCACCAAGAATGTTGTGGCATTAGAAAAGTCCAGCCTTTACAAAGAAAGTTAGTCGAACTTGATGCCTGGATAACGGGCCAACGCATGGACCAAAGTTTAGATACGCGGCAAAACTTACCGGCTATACAAGAAGACTCAACCTTCTCAACCGAAAACCACCCGCTTGTTAAATTTAACCCCTTGGCTCAATGGAGTTCACAACAAGTCTGGGATTATATTGAAGCCTATCAGGTTCCATTTAATACGCTCCATAGCAAAGGCTTTATCAGCATTGGTTGTGAACCCTGCACACGAAGCATTACCCCTAATCAACACGAACGCAGTGGCCGTTGGTGGTGGGAAACAGACAAAAAAGAATGCGGCCTTCATGCCGGGAATCTTAAATAAAAAAAATTAACTTCACTCCCAAAACTTAGCCTTCAAAGAAATATCATGTCTAATAATAACCTAACCCTTCACCACGTTAGCCTATTGGTTCAAGATACCGAAACTTCCGTTAACTTCTACCAACGAATGCTAAACCTAGAGCGCATTACTCGCCCTGACTTGGAGTACCCAGGCGCCTGGTTTCAGATCGGCAACCAACAAATGCACCTTATTGAACTCAGCAACCCAGACCCCATTACTGGTCGTCCGAAACACGGCGGCCATGATCGCCACGTTGCATTCACGGTGAGTAATATTGATCTCATCGTAAAAAAACTTGATGAACATAACGTTGGCTATAGCCTAAGCCGTTCAGGACGGCGTGCGCTGTTCTTCCGCGACCTTGATGCTAATGCTATTGAAATTTTTGAACAACCCTAAAGTTAACTAATGCCGAAAGCTGTGGTCATTATAACCACAGCTTTCTCTTAAAAAAGGTCCATTTTAAGGTCGATAATGCAATTGCTTTACGCGCTCTAGAATCGATTCGGCATGACTCTCATGATTCACCCCGTAGTAAGCTTCAACCAGTTCACCGGCTTTATTAATAATAAAGGTTGACCGAAGAATTGCCATCTTAGTTACACCCGCTCTTACTTTCTCACGCCAGACGTCATAATCTACACATAATTTACCGCTGGTATCAGACAATAAGGCAATATTTAACTTAAACTTTTTAATAAAATCCTGATGGCTTTCACAACTGTCTTTACTGGCTCCTAATACAACGGTATCAAAACCGGAAAATTCATTTGCCAAACGAGTGAAATCATTCGCTTCAATCGTACATCCCGGCGTATCATCTTTAGGATAAAAATATAACACGACATTACGCTTACCCTGATAATCATCAAGACTAATAGTTTTACCGGCTTCATTCTCAACAGAAAACGCTGGTGCTTTTTGACCCTTTACTAACATAACCCCCCCATTATTTTTTCTTATAATTCACCTTTTGCAACGGTTATACGGTTAACACCGTCCTACTTATTTTCCTTACCAAAACAACATCCTGTCAATAACCTCCAATAAACCTTTATTGACGCTATAATTCCTCAACGTCACCCGCGACACCTATATAAACAGACGATGCTAAATTACGAAAGATACCATGCTCAATAACCCCCGGCATTGCATTCAAAGCATTATCTATTTCTTCAGCCGTTAACGATACGCCAAAATCAACATCCAAGACCAAATTACCATAACTCGTCGTAGCTAGCCCACTGTTATTGGCATTAGGTCGTAATAGACTCTGACCGCCTATTCGTCGTAATGCCTTAGCCACCAAGTGCCACGAAAAAGGAATAACCTCAACAGGGACGGGAAAACGTTCTCCTATCCGCTTAACACGCTTACTCTGGTCGATCAAAACGATAAATTTATCAGCTGCCGTCGCTAAAATCTTTTCCCGCACCAAATCAGCACCCTGGCCTTTTGATAAAACCAAATCATCGGTGACCTCATCAGCACCATCGACATAATAATCAAGCTGATCTAAATGCTCAATTGCAATGATTGGCAACCCTAAATTTTGAGCCTTTTGCATACTCACAATAGAACTTGCAACGGTCTGCACACCCAACCCTTCTTCATGATGTCGTTGGGCCAAGGCCTCAATAAAACAATCTGCACTTGACCCTGTCCCTAAACCAACGACCATACCGTGACTGATGTCCATCGCAGCCTTTTTTGCCACCCGCTCTTTATCATTCATAAGTACTCCACAAAGCCATTTTTACAACATTTAATAAATCAAGGCTCAACACGATAAGTTTGTGAAAAAGTGTTTCCGTCAGTATCACTCACTTCAGCACGCAAATCACCGGATGACTGGGGGACAAAATAAAATCTGAAATTAGGGTCTGCACTAATTGCAATATCGGTCTTAGCGGTCAGTACCGGCTGACCATCAAAAGTTACCTTCACTTCTTCCACATAATAAGCGGGACGTATAAAGCGAGTGACCTGATCCATTTGCATCCCTGTAATATTAGGGTGACTGATTAGTAATTGCGCCAAATTTGGTTCATTGGACTGCGCCGTACCCGAGAGCTTAAACTTCATTCGTCCGAGTCGTTTCATTGCAGCATCCAGATCGGCACCAATCGGAGCTGAACACCCGCCACTCGCCTTAACAAACTTTTTCGCCATTATAAGCTGACCATCATTCATTTCTGCTATAGCACGCACATAACTGTAGCTATTAATCCGAAGACGCATCGCAACATCTGCTTTACCACTGAGGGGAGTAAAATTAAATTCAGCTGCAAACGGTGTTGGATTCTTATCCACAATCAAGGTGATTTTTTTAATATATTTATCATTGGTCTGATTAATTTTACTCGTTATCCTAATTGGAACCAGAGCCGCATCTTCCGCACGATAAGGTGCCTCAATAGCAATAATATTCTCAGTTTCACTGATCGAACGGTCCGCAAAGAACTGCGTCTTCAATTCATTTTTCCAAACCGTATCGTCAACACCTGCAGAAACGGCATTAACAAAAAACATTGCCAAGAAAATTACAATTACTCTTACCATTTTCATAATCAATCCCCTTTACTTATTAATCTTCCCATTCTAATTCTGCAAAAACGAGCGTTATATTTTTTTTATGGAAAGCATCAAATAATGCCCATCGTCCCGTTGCCATTTGACCCACCTCAGCGATAGCCTGTTCAATAAACTTTCCCTGTCTTATCATTGATCGCACTTCCTTCAATAACATAGTCAAATAATCCTCTTGTGGTTTCAGTGCGGCCGGCCAATCCCCCATAACCGGACCATGACCCGGCACAACACGTCTAACCTTTAGAGCTGATAACGCTTTCAATTCTCTTAACCACCCTTTCAGGCTTCCATCAATCACAGGCAAATGCTCAACAAACAATAAATCTGACAACCATAACGTCTGACTGTTCTTATCAAGTACAGACAAATCATTGTCCGTATGCGCACTCCCATGTGCGGTCACTGTTAATAATCGATGACCCAAATCTAAAGTTAAAGAATCTGTCACTTCAATATCTGGCAAGACAATATCTTTTGGTGCTAACTTAACCCCCAATTGTTCTTCAGAACGTTGTAGATAAAAACCACCACGCGCCTGCATCGCACGCGCCAGATTCTTATGCCCGATAAATTGCACGCCTCTCCCTTTAAAACTACGATTGCCAAAAATATGATCAGGATGCACATGACTATTAATGACATAACAAATCGGCACATCGGTAATTTTCTCAATCGTATTCTTAAGTAAAAGACCTTGTTGAGGGTTGCCTCCTGAGTCCAACACTGCAACACATTCTTTACCTACCACAAATCCAATATTGGCTATGGCACCATGATTGTCCCTATTAGGTAATTCATGATGCCCAAAATGAAAATACAGCCCCGGTGCTATCTTTTGCACCTCAAGAGTTTCTTTTGTCTTAGCCTGGCATTGCACAGCGAACAAGCCCAGACATAGGCCCAAACTGACAATCCATATACATTTCATTTCGAACTCATCTCCTTCTGATGACACAATTCTAAAAAAGCTTTTACTGCTCGCGATTGAATAGCGTCTTTCGGCGCGATAATATTCAAATGCCAAAGCAATCCACTGGGTGAATTCAATCGACGAGCAACCAATCCTTCTCGCTCATAACGCAAAGCCTGAGAAGAAGAAAAGCCAATACCTAAGCCCGCCCTTACTGCTTCCTTGATACCTGAAACCCCCATCACCTCAATATTCACAGGGATCACCAATTTTGCTTTAGACAAGGCTCTTTCTAAAACCTGACGCGCCCCTGATTCTGGCTCGCGCCAAATAACCGGATATTTAATTAATGCCTGTAGCGGTACCGAATCTGGATACAACGTTGCAAGCTCATGGCCTTCGGGTAAAACCAAAACAATTTCATCCTCTTGCCACGGCAATAATTGATAATTCTTAGGCAACAATTCCCGTTCAATCGGCCCCTCAATAAATCCTAAATCAAGACTACTTAAGTTATTAAGAATTTCATGCGTATTCCCCGTTTTCATAAAAACTTGCACACCGTGATGAAGCGTTTGTAATTGCACGACATATTTGGGCAAATAAAAACTAGCTATCGTCATCGTTGAACCAATTCGTATCATCCCTGCATTAATTTTCTGCAAACAACGAATAAACTCATTTGCCTCATTAAAACTTTTCTCAAAATTAGAAGCATGCTCTAACAAACTCTCCCCCACCGGAGTTAAAACAATACGATGCCCTTCACGCTCATACAGCGGCTCACCCACGGCTTCTTGCAATAATTTTAATTGCCCTGACACCGCAGGTTGCCCAATATTTAATGACTGTGCCGCACGAGTAATGCTACAAAATTTAGCGACGACACTAAAAGTCAGTAAATGCTGTGGATTTAACATAAAAACACTTTAAATAAGGGTAACTAACAATAAACTAAACCATCTTCACTATATCATTTTTAATGATAGAAACGTCATAAATAATGACTTGAAAGCAATGTGTGATCTACTGTAAAGTTTACCGATTTTTTAGCATAAGTCGTTATATTTGCTAACCATTTCATAGCTATTAGGGGACCTGAGTGGCAACCATACACATTGATGCAGATCAAATCGTCAAAAAGAAACGTAAAGGCCGAAAAGGCCATTCCGTTGATTTCTCAGCCCTTGGTGAGATTCAAGGCCTTTTAGGGAATGAACCGCGCCGTTCCGACTTACTGATTGAACATCTACATAAAATTCAAGACCGCTACCATCATCTTTCTGACAAACACTTAACCGCCTTAGCGCATGAAATGAACCTATCGACCGCAGAAGTCTTTGAGGTTGCCAGTTTCTATCACCATTTTGATGTTGTTAAAACGGGAGAAAAACCACCGCCACCCTTAACCGTTCGTGTTTGTGAATCTATTTCTTGCGAGTTAGCCGGTGCTAAAAAATTGCTCACTACCCTCCAAAAAACACTGGGTGACAATGTCCGTATACAACCGGTTCCCTGTGTGGGACGTTGTCAAGAAGCACCCGTTACGGTTGTCGGTCAAAACCCAATTGCCACAGCAACGGTCGAAAAAACTATGGCTGCCATTGATACTAATCAAACTAACGCCCCGATAGCCAACTATATTAACCGTGAACAATATGAACAAGAGGGCGGTTACCAAACATTACAAAGTTGCCTCGATGGTCAACGTGACCCCGAACATATCATTACCGTCATGGAAAATTCTGGCTTACGCGGTTTAGGCGGCGCAGGTTTTCCTGCAGGCAAAAAATGGCGCATCGTTAAAAGCTACCGGGGCCCGAGAATGATGGCCATTAATATCGACGAAGGCGAACCCGGCACTTTTAAAGATCGTCACTATCTTGAAAAGGACCCACACCGATTTATTGAAGGCATGTTAATTGCCGCCACTATTGTTGATTGTGCTGAAATTTATATTTATTTACGGGACGAATACGCCGGTTGCCGACACATTCTGACCCAAGAAATTCAGAATTTAAAAAACAACCCGCCGTCTTCATCCCATCAACTGCCTGATATACAACTACGTCGAGGGGCCGGTGCTTATATCTGTGGCGAAGAATCTGCCATGATCGAATCCATAGAAGGTAAACGCGGTATGCCGCGTCTGCGCCCCCCTTATTTAGCCGAAATTGGTTTATTTAACCGACCCACGCTTGAACACAATATGGAGACCGTTTACTGGGTTCGAGATATTATTGAAAAAGGCCCTGAATGGTTTAGTTCGCACGGCCGTCATGATCGCAAAGGTTTGCGCTCCTTTTCCGTTTCCGGACGCATACAAAAACCCGGTGTTCACCTCGCCCCAGCCGGCATCACCATCAAAGAATTGATCGAAGAATACTGTGGCGGCATGCTACCCGGACAACAATTTTACGGTTACTTCCCCGGTGGGGCTTCCGGTGGAATTTTACCTGCTTCTATGGGCGATATCCCCCTCGACTTTGATACGCTCAATCAATACGGATGTTTTATCGGATCTGCTGCAATCATTATTTTTTCCGACCAAGATAGTGCTAAAGACTGCGCTATCAACGCCATGAAATTCTTCGAAGAAGAATCCTGTGGTCAGTGTACGCCTTGTCGCGTAGGCACCACTAAAGCCGTAGGACTAATGGAACAACCCCAATGGGATACAGACCTACTGGAAGAACTCTCATCAGTCATGTGCGATGCTTCAATCTGTGGCTTAGGGCAAGCCGCACCTAATCCATTACGCAGTATTATCAAATACTTCCCTGACGAATTAACACCTTCATAAAATCAATACCACGACTATGGCCGCTAACCCAGAAATCACAAAAACAACCACCATCACCTTCTCACTGGACGGGGATCACATAGAAGCCGTTGCCGATGAAACTATTCTCGAGGCGGCAATAAGACACGGTAAAGAAATTCCTCATCTGTGCTACAAAGAAGGCTTAAGAGCCGATGGAAACTGCCGCGCTTGCGTGGTTGAAATCGAAGGAGAACGTGTTTTAGCTCCCTCTTGCTGCAGAACGCCTACTGAAAACATGCACGTCAAAAGCCAGAGCGAACGAGCAGTTAAATCACAGAAAATGATTCTTGAGCTCTTACTATCAGATATGCCAGAGCAAGGCCCCTCCCCTTACAAAAAAAATTCTGAGTTAGACCTCTGGGCTAATAAATTAGACGTCGCAACCCCTCGGTTTCCTAGCCGTGCACAGCCTAAAGCTGACACCTCACACCCCGCGATGACGGTGAACCTAGATGCTTGTATCCAATGTACACGGTGCGTTAGGGCTTGTCGCGAAGAACAAATGAATGATGTTATTGGCTACGCCAACCGTGGCAAACATTCCGAAATTGTCTTTGATATCGCAGACCCTATGGGAGCCAGTAGTTGTGTAGGTTGCGGTGAATGTGTTCAGGCCTGTCCGACCGGCGCCCTGATGCCAGCTCATAATGTTGGTCTAGAAGCAATCAACAAGACTGTTGATTCAACCTGCCCTTACTGCGGCATCGGTTGCTTAATCAAATACCATGTCAAAGACAATAAAATCATGTACACCGAAGGTCGTGACGGTTACACCAATCACCACCGGTTATGCGTTAAAGGTCGCTTCGGGTTTAATTATATTGATAACCCTCTGCGACTAACAACCCCGCTAATCCGACGTGAAGGTATTGCTAAAAGCACCGAACTTCTGGATCCCGATAATATTCATGACTTCTTTCGCGAAGCCAGTTGGGAAGAGGCCCTTGATTTTGCCGCCCATGGTTTTTTATCTATCCGCGACAATATCGGCAACAATGCTTTAGCAGGACTGGGTTCAGCTAAAGGCAGTAACGAAGAAGCCTATCTTTTTCAGAAACTAATTAGAACTGGATTTGGCTCAAACAATGTCGATCATTGCACGCGACTTTGCCATGCATCATCGGTTGTCGCCTTATTGGAATGTCTCGGCAGTGGTGCGGTTTCAAATCCTATATCCGATGTCAGTGATGCCGAAGTTATTATCATTATTGGCTCAAACCCAACAGTCAATCATCCCGTTGGCGCCACCTTTATGAAAAATGCCAGTAAAAATGGCACAAAAATAATCTTAATCGACCCGGCCAAAACCGATATCGCCAAATACGCGTCCCATTCTCTACAATTCAGGCCTGATACCGATGTCGCCTTACTCAATGCCATGATGTATACCATTTTGGAAGAGCAACTCCAAGATAATGATTATATTCATACCCACACTGAGAATTTTGAGGTCATGAGCGATCATGTCGCCGATTACAGCCCTGAAAAAGTGGCACCTATCTGCGGTATTGCTGCCGAAACCATTCGAGAAGTTTCCAGGCTCTATGCAAAGTCAAAGGCTTCTATGATTTTATGGGGCATGGGTGTTTCTCAACATATCCATGGAACCGATAATGCGCGCTGTCTAATCTCACTGGCTTTAATGACTGGCCAAATAGGAAGACCCGGCACAGGTCTACACCCTCTAAGAGGTCAGAACAACGTTCAAGGCGCCTCCGACGTAGGGCTTATCCCCATGGTTTTCCCTGATTATCTCCCAGTCAGTGATCCTGAAAACCGTGAGAAATTTGAACAACTGTGGCAAACACCACTCAGCGCAGACACTGGACTCACGACCGTAGAAATGATTCATGAAATCCTACACGGTAATGTTCACGGTATGTATATTGAGGGTGAAAACCCAGCGATGTCCGACCCGAACCAGAACCATGCCAGAAAAGCCTTTGCCGCCCTCAATCATTTAGTTGTTCAGGATATTTTTCTAACCGAGACCGCTGGTTTTGCAGATGTTATCCTGCCTGCTTCAGCTTTCTACGAAAAAGATGGAACTTTTTCCAATACTGACCGACGCGTTCAAATGGGCCGCCAAGCTGTGACTCCGCCGGGTCAAGCAAAACAAGACCTATGGATTATTCAGGAAATAGCCAACCGAATGGGCCTGAACTGGAACTATCAAGGCCCTGAAGATGTATTCAATGAAATGCGATTAGCCATGGACAGTATTGCGGGCATGACTTGGGAGCGTCTAGAGCATGAAGATTCACTGACTTACCCACTTGAACAGGAAGGCGATCCTGGGCAGCCAATTATTTTTACCGATGGATTCCCAACCGTGACCGGACGAGGAAAGTTTGTCCCTGCATCCTACACGCAGGCAGATGAACTCCCTGATGAACACTTCCCTTTTATTTTTATTACCGGCCGACAACTTGAGCACTGGCATACTGGCAGCATGACCCGGCATTCAGAAACATTAAATGCCTTAGAACCCGATCCTGTGGCCTCACTCCACCCAGAAGACCTAGCAAGGTTAGGCATCAAAGCCGGAGAGATCATTACTTTAGAATCAAAACGGGGTAAATTGTCCGCCTATGCCAGAGCAGAAACGGGCATTCAAAAAGGGACTATTTTTATGGCTTTTTGCTACAATGAGGCCAGTGCTAATTTACTCACTAATGAAGCTCTCGACCCAGCGGCTAAAATACCAGAATTCAAATTTTGCGCGATTAAAGCCTATGCAGGCACCCGAATAGGCACTCGAATTCATTAGGAAATTAAAATTTGTAAACCATATAGATACTCATTAAAAGGTACTGTTACTCACAGTACCTTTTAATTGTGCTAAACGGAAAAACTCTCTCCACAACCACAGGCATCTTTCACATTAGGATTATTAAAAACAAAAGCTTCGTTAATGCCTTCTTGCCGATAATCCAACTCTAACCCTTTAATAAAAGAAAGATGTTCTTCACTGACAATAACTTTAACCCCATAACCTTCATGAATTGAATCACTGTCAGTTAACACATCTGCGTAGGCTAAAGTATAGGCGTACCCCGTACAGCCAGACTCTTTAACACCTAACTTCAATCCTAAGCCGTGACCCCGTTGTTCTAATTGACACTTAATCTGTGTGGCTGCTCGCTCAGTTAATGTAATGGAATTATTCACAATACCTCACTTGTAAATCTCACTTTATAAAAAACATTATTAAATTATACGTTAAATTTTACTTTTAATAATCAATGTTTTATTAGTAATGCCTCAAAATACTTAAGCATGATTGACGATCGATTTAAGTAAAATAATAAATTGATCGATTTCATCTTTCGTATTCATTTCTCCTAAACTAACCCTGACGGCACTTTTTGCTAAGGCCTCATTGACGCCCATTGCCATCAAAACATGACTGGCTTGACCGCCATTGGCACAGGCCGAACCACTCGACACGGCACAACCCTTTTTATCTAATTGCATTAACATCATCTCGCCATCTGTTTTAGGTATAGCAAATTGCACCGTATTCGGTAATCGTTTGACCTGTTCGGAAAATAGCATGACGCCCGGAATCTGACTGCGTAATTGTCCTTCCAAATAGTCTCTCAATTGTTTTAAAGACTCACTCCTTGTCATTAATGATTGCTGAGCAATTTCTGCCGCTTTGCCAAAACCAATAATGGCGGGCACATTCTCTGTTCCTGCTCTTACACCATGCTCCTGAGACCCGCCAAACAATAACGGCGTTAATGGCTCAGGATTACGCGCCACTAAAGCACCAACACCCTTAGGCCCATAAATTTTATGACTGGAAAGGGAAATCATATCAACATTTAATGTTGCTATATCAACGGGTATTTTACCTAAGGCCTGGACGGCATCCGTATGTAAAATTATGGCTGAATGAATGGCTTTAAAGTACTCTGATAACTTAGCAATCGGTTGAATAACACCGGTTTCATTATTAGCCATCATCACTGAAACAAAATTTAACCCCGCCCCCAACCTTGATGGCGCTATCTCAAAATCAACCAGTCCCTGACTGTCTACATCTAAATATTCAATCGCCAAAGGGTCTTTCAACGATAACGCAGCTGCTAATACTGATGGATGCTCCGTTTTGGGAATAAAAATTTTTTTTACCTGAGAATTGACGAATAATCCCTTAATAGCTAAGTTATTAGCCTCTGTTCCGCCACTGGTAAAAATAACTTCAGACGGCTCCGCACCTACCAATGCTGCGATCTGACACCGTGCAGTTTCCAGCGCACTACGAGCCACTCGGCCTAGCCGATAAAGACTGGATGGATTACCATAAATAGAGGTCATATAAGGTTGCATTGCCTCTAAAACCCTTTGATCTACAGGCGATGTTGCATTATGGTCAAGGTATATCATTGGTTAGCAAACTTTTGGATAAAAACTCCTTAGCACCATTCAATTAATAAAAATGACTCATTTTAGGCGTCCCCTGAACCATCATCAATCTCATGAACTTCTAACTCAGGAATAGGTTCTTCTTTATATTCAATACCGGCTTGATTAAGAACCTTCTTCATGCCTTCGATTTGACCATCCAATAGATGAATATGATCCAACATTTGATTAATTGCATTAGAAACCGGGTCAGGAATGCCGTTCGTGGCACCATAAGCATCAAAACCCATTTTATTGGCGATAGCATCACGTTTCGCACTGGGCTTCTTAGACCGCCTCTCAACAACATAGGCCGGAATACCAACAACCGTTGCGCCTTTGGGAACATCTTTCAATACCACTGAATTTGAGCCAATTCGAGCATTCTTTCCAACAACAATAGGACCTAAAACCTTAGCGCCGGCACCAATAACAACCCCAGCTTTTAAACAAGGGTGTCGATTACCTTTTTTCCAAGCAGTCCCCCCTAACGTTACCCCATGATATAAGGTGCAATCATCCCCAATAATAGCGGTCTCACCGATCACCACCCCCATACCATGATCAATAAAGAAACGCCGACCAATTTGAGCACCGGGATGAATTTCTATACCGGTGACCCAACGCGATAAATGCGCTACAAATCGCCCTAGCCACTTAAACCCCATTCCCCATAGCCGATGACTCAAGCGATGTAATAATACGGCATGAAAGCCCGGATAAGCAGTGACAACCTCCCAAACTGAGTGCGCTGCAGGATCGCGACCAAAAACACAATCAATATCTTCTTTTATTCGATTAAACATGAAATACCCTACTGTTTACGACCTTGTGACATTCGCAAAATACCGCGCAGAATATCTACTTCTCGAGTAGACAAACGACTTCGACTATATAACCGTCGAAGCCGGCGCATCACTGAATTAGACTGACCTGATTGAATAAAATCAATAGCCGTCAATGTTTCCTGCAGATGTTGATAAAAACCTTCTATTTGTGCAGAGGTAGCTAAAGGTTCAGGCGCTGACACGGCCTCCTCTTCGATTTGCTGACTGGCCTTGGAAAACAATTCATAGGTAAATACCTGAACCGCTGCGGCAAGGTTCAGTGAACTAAAATCCTTATTACACGGAATGCGAATCAAATACTGGCAACAATCCAGTTCCGCATTAGTCAACCCGGAATTTTCTCGTCCAAAAACTAATGCAACCTGATTATTATGAGCATCTTTTAACGCTTGTTCTGCACATTGTTTGGCCACTAAGGTTGGCCAGCCAATCGTTCTATCACGCGCACTTGCACCCATGACTATTTCACAATCAGCAACTGCTTCGGTTAATGTGTCACAAATAACAGCGGAGGCTAAAATATCATCGGCACCCGATGCCCGTGCGGTTGCATCCGCACTCGGAAATATCTTGGGTTTGACTAAATATAATTGAGACAATGCCATGTTCTTCATCGCACGCGCAATTGCTCCAATATTTCCAGGGTGCGAGGTTTCAACTAAAACAATTCTGATATTGGCTAACAAGGTTATTTCCTTACGCGAAATGTACAAATTCTACCAAAATATTTGTTATCCTATACGGTTTTTATAACCATGTAATTTCTATTATGCATCCAATGTTAAACATTGCTATTCGAGCTGCTCGAAGTGCTGGTGAGTTAATTCTACGCTCTACAGATAATATTGGTGCCTTAAAAGTACACCAAAAAAACAAAAATGATTTTGCCTCTGAAATAGATAAATCCGCTGAACGCGAAATTATCCGAATCATCAACAGCGCCTATCCAGATCACAGTATTATTGCCGAAGAAAGTGGGCACCACCCTGGAAATGACTTTGTCTGGATTATTGACCCGCTTGATGGTACAACCAATTTTCTACATGGCTTTCCGCAATACTCAATTTCCATTGCCTTAACCCATAAAGGAAAACTCACGCAGGGCGTCATTTTCGACCCGTTAAGAGATGAGTTGTTTTGTGCCAGCCGCGGCGCCGGCGCTTTGCTCAATAACCGAAAAATTCGTGTCTCCCAACAAACACACCTACAAGGGTCACTGCTAGGGACCGGATTCCCTTTCAAACATCAACAGTATCTTGATGTTTATTTAGAAATGTTTAAAGCATTACATACCGATTCTGCAGGGATCCGTCGTACCGGTTCTGCAGCCTTAGACTTAGCCTACTTGGCTGCAGGCCGATTGGATGGTTTCTGGGAAATTGGCTTGCGTCCGTGGGACATGGCAGCAGGGATCTTATTAATACAAGAGGCTGGCGGAGTCGTGACCGACTTCTCTTTCGACCACCACTTTATGAAAAGCGGTAATATTATTGCGGGCAATCCCAAAATGCATCAAATTATTTACAATGCGATCAATCCACATATTACTGATGCCTTAAAATAATCAGCTGATTGCGTCTCAAATAAAGGTATCCGGATATTCGGTTGATTACGACACCGGCAAAGCATACATGACCGCATCCTCACGACCATGCTCACTCGGATAATAGGCTTTCCTTTCACCTATTTTCTTGAAACCATACTTTTTATAAAGTGCAATCGCAGGTTTATTTGTTTTCCTCACTTCTAAAAGTAACGTATCAACAATCTTCTTTTCTCTAGCAATTGCAATAATTTGATCTAATAAGCGCGCGCCCCATCCGCCGCCTTGCGCATCGGGACTCACACAAAGATTCATAATATGCGCCTCATCAATACCAATAGCTAAAATCGCATAGCCGAAAACATCATGCTCATTCTCACAGACCCAACAAAAGTAGCCTGGAACAACCATGCAATCGACCAAGATCCCACGAGTCCAAGGGTATTTGTAAACAGTCTGCTCAAGCGCAAAAACAGCATCAATGTCTGCTGTTTCCATTTTACGGATACGCTTCAAGCTTTCCGGATCCACTGAGCCTGGAAAAATTTTGGCATAAAAATCTCTATCCGCATCAGATATGAAGAATTTCTTGACTTGTTCAATCAAAATTTGGCCAATTAATTTACGCCGTTCTTCAAACAATTCAACACCACCTGTAAATCTAACCATGTTTTTCGTTTCTCTAAAGGTTCCCGTAACAAATAGGCTGGGTGTAAAATTGCAACCAGCGGAATTTCATTACGGTAATGTATTTTTCCACTCAACTGACTCAATGGACTGTCGGTCGCAAGCAATGCTTTTGCAGCAACTTCACCCACCGCCAAAATCACCTTGGGTTGAACCAATTTTATTTGCTGTTCTAAATAAACCAGACACTCATTCACTTCAGACTGTGTCGGGTCTCGCTCTTCAGGTATCTTACATTTTATAATATTTGTCAGATAAACCGCTTCACGCGCCCAACCCATTGCCCTAATCATTTCTGTTAACAACTGACCGGATTGACCGACAAAAGGACCGCCTAACTGATCCTCTGTTTCATCCGGGGCACCGCCAATAAACATCAAATCGGCATGACTATTACCCTCACCCACTAACGCCTGGACTCGGTTTTGACAAACTGTACATCGTCGACAATCTGTCACATTATCGGTAAGTACTTGCCAGTTTCGGCTGTCACTAGCACCGACATAACGCTCTTTTTCTAACGACTCTAAAAGAACGTGATCATTTAGCAACTCTGATTCAATGACTGAACAATAGTCGCGTGGAACCCAAACTTCAATTCCCATAATTGCTAAAAATTTAAGCCGCGTCCTTTCTTTCACACCGTCTCCTACCGGTTAAACAGTCCCTTTTTGCGGGTGCGATCTAATATCGGAAGATTGAATCTTATTAATTGCATTAATATAGGCTTTTGCAGAAGCAATCACAATATCAGTATCTGAACCTAAACCATTGACAATTTTACCATCTTGCTCCAAACGAACGGTAACTTCGCCTTGTGCGTCAGTGCCATCGGTTATATTGTTTACTGAATATAGCCTGAGCGCTGCATGATTATCGACTAACTTGTCAACCGCTCTAAGGCTTGCATCTACCGCCCCACTGCCTTCTGCATCGGCAGAAACTTCACGCTCATTTATACTTAATGTCACATAGGCTGTAGGAATTTCTCCGGTTTCGGAACAGACCTTTAGGGCAATAAACTTAATTGCATCATCCAAATCAACGCTCGCCTCAGAGATTAACGCTTGTAAATCCTCGTCAAAAATATCATGTTTCTTATCGGCTAACTGCTTAAACTGAAAAAAGACATCATTCAACTCTTCCTCACTGGAAAAATCGATCCCAAGTTCACTCATGCGTGTTTTAAAAGCATTACGTCCAGAATGCTTTCCCAAAACCATACGGTTTGCTGACCACCCTACATCTTCAGCACGCATTATTTCGTAGGTTTCTCTATTCTTTAAAACCCCGTCTTGATGAATGCCGGCTTCATGAGCAAAAGCATTAGCTCCGACAATAGCTTTATTAGGCTGCACAGGGAATCCCGTAATACTGGAGACTAACTTTGAACAGGTTAAAATTTCTCGTGTATCCAAAGTGGTTTCACATGAGAAGACATCTTGTCGTGTCCGTACCGCCATCACCACCTCTTCAAGTGAGGTATTACCGGCTCTCTCACCCAGGCCATTAATCGTACATTCAATTTGTCTGGCACCATTAATCACCGCAGACAAGGAGTTAGCAACGGCTAATCCCAGATCATTGTGGCAATGTACTGAAAATATCGCCTTATCCGAATTTGGAATTCGTTCAATCAAGTTCTTTATCGTAGTTCCAAATTGATCCGGTACACTGTAGCCCACCGTGTCTGGAATATTTAACGTCGTTGCACCCGCATCAATCACAGCTTCAAGAATACGGCACAGAAAATCTTCTTCCGAACGGCCTGCATCTTCAGGTGAGAACTCAACATTATCAGTATACCGCCGCGCGCGCTTAACCGCTCTGACCGCGTACTCAATGACTTCATTCGGTTGCATATTCAACTTCACTTGCATATGAATGGGTGAAGTTGCTATAAAAGTATGAATTCTTGAACTATTTGCATGCCGGAGTGCTTCACCGGCACGGTCAATATCTCTATCCAGAGCTCGTGACAAACCACAAACGGTACTGTCCTTAATAACGTCGGCTACGGCTTTTACTGCTTCAAAATCACCAATACTCGCAGCCGGAAAACCAGCCTCCATCACATCAACTTTCAAGCGCTCCAAGGCCTTAGCTATCCTAACCTTTTCATCTTTATTCATTGATGCGCCCGGGCTTTGTTCGCCATCACGCATGGTGGTATCAAAAATTATTAACTTATCTTTCATGAGAACTCCATTCATGAAGAAACTTTAGTTTTAGACTGAAAAAAAGGACCTGCGTTGCGAGCTGAGTTTCTTATATTAGGACACAACACCCAAGCACGGTTAATAGACTCAATTACTAACTCATCCTAGTTCTTCTTAGCCATCCGTCTTTGCCGTGCTAGAAGCGCCACAATAGGGCCTGAAACGGCATAACTCATCGCCATTAAAAACAACATGATTGCAGGTTCTGCAAAGATAATACCTATCACCAGCATAACACCAATAGTCACTACAAAACTGACACGGCTTTTAACGTCTATATCTTTAAAGCTGTAATAAGGAAAATTGCTGACCATCAACAACCCTGTCATGATTGCTAGGAGTAAAGCAAAATATCTAAATGCACCTTCATCAAAGCCAAAACTATAAGCTTCACTAATCCAAATATAACCGGCTATTATTGCCGCTGCCGGCGGGCTTGGAAGCCCTTGAAAATAACGTTTATCAGCCACTTCTAGCTGCGTATTAAAACGCGCCAACCGCAGAGCACCGCCAGCAGCATGAACAAAGGCTGCAAACAACCCCAACTGCCCAAGTTCAGAAAAAGCCCACAAATACATAATTACTGCTGGAGCAATGGCAAAAGAAGTTACATCAGCCATACTGTCGTACTGCGCACCGAACTCACTTTGCGTATTAGTAATACGCGCCACACGACCATCCATACCATCTAAAATCTGTGCTACAAAAATGGCTGCAGCTGCTGCTGAAAATTCACCATGAATTGCTGAAACAATGCCATAAAATCCAGAAAATATTGCTGCAGTAGTTAATAGATTCGGTAATAAAAAAATACCACGCTGCCGAATTGTTAGTTTTTTTGATTTCATATTTTTTTAAAGTTTAGAAAAACACTTTCAGCTAAAACTTCAACCATAACGGACAACTTATTAGCTTGCCCGTTCGGTTAAGTATTCGCAGATTAATGCTGAACGTCTATGCGTGCACCCTTAGTCTGTCCAAGTTCTTCTAGCATTTCGTTGAACCAGTCTAAATCTAAATCAAATGGCTTACCGCCCTTAATACGAGGGAACTCAATGGCCCGCAAGATATTACCCTGATCTTCATCATGCCCCATTACACCGGACTCACTGCGTAAAGCACATTCAACCGCCAAATCCGCACAGGATTTAATTAAGCGAATGTCCTCAGCATTAGAGGCAGAAGCGCGGCCAAAATAACCCGACTTCTGAATCAGTGTTTTTTCTGCACCAATCATTTTAGAAAATTGCTCACCAAACCACTTACCCGGATTAACAGCATCTAATTTAATATGACCGAATGCATCACGCGGCACCTCTTCGCCATTAGCCTGCATCTCTGCAATAATTGCTTCAACCCCCGCACCTTCGGATATAAAAATATTAATACAATCAACATCGTCCATAATATTACGTAAACGCCTAGCTTCTTCTGCAAAATCTATTTCCATTTCTGGAATATAAACACCGTGCACCTCATAACTATCACGGTTAAGCCCTAAACTCGGTAACCATTGGCGCTGACCTAATAATTTCCGATATTCCAGTGCTGTCGCCGCCGTCAACCAACCACAATTCCGGCCCATGACCTCATGAACAATCAGCATTCTTGGGTTCGAGTTATTTTCTGCTACCACATTCTGAAAATAACGCGCCCCTTGCTCTGCAGCGGTCCAAGCACCGAGTGATTGCTTAATTGGAAAAACATCGTTATCTACCGTTTTCGGCAGCCCTATAACAGTCAAACCGTAATCATTATCCGCTAAGAATGCGGCTAAATCTGCTGCTGCCGTATTCGTATCATCACCGCCAATCGTATGTAAAACATCAACACCGTCTTTAATGAGTTGATCGGCTGCAACTTTCTGAGGATCCTGTCCTTCTTCAACTAATCCTCGAGCCACACAGTCTTTAATATTGGTTAATTTGACTCGACTATTACCAATCGGTGAGCCACCAAAATCATGTAACAACCCTGCATTCTCTCTAATCTCAGGTGTTACCGTATAATAATCGCCTAATAATAAGCCTTTATAGCCGCTGCGGTAACAAATAATTTCAATGGAAGGATCAATTTCACTGTAACGCTCAATCAAACTCCCAATAGCAGAACTAAGACAAGGGGCAAGGCCGCCTGCGGTAAGAATCGCAATTTTTTTTGGTTTACTCATATCTCTTCAATCTTTTAATTAAATTTAAAACGCTTTATAAAACAGTAAAAACAAGACCCGCTTAAAAAAACTTAAGCCCGGAAGTCCTCAACAGTTATTAATTTTTTGACTTATCTACAATTTTATTGGCGCTAATCCAAGGCATCATGTCACGCAGGCTCTTCCCAACTAATTCAATCGGGTGCTCTGCATTTAAACGTCGCTGGGCTGTCATTTCCGGATAGCCTGTCTGCCCTTCCATAATAAAACGTTTCGCATAATTACCCTGCTGAATATTCTGTAAAGCTTCCCGCATAGCGCGGCGACTTTCTTCATTAATGACTTTAGGTCCAGTGACATACTCACCGTATTCAGCATTATTTGAAATAGAGTAATTCATATTAGCAACACCACCTTCATACATCAGGTCGACAATAAGTTTCAACTCATGAAGGCATTCAAAATAGGCCATTTCTGGTGCATAACCAGCCTCTGTCAGTGTCTCAAAACCGGCCTTAACCAACTCGACTGCACCGCCACACAAAACCGCTTGCTCACCAAACAAATCCGTTTCCGTTTCATCCCGAAAAGTTGTCTCGATAATACCCGAACGTCCACCACCAATCGCTGAAGCATACGACAAACATATCGCTTTTGCATTCCCAGATGAATCTTGATCAATCGCAATAAGATCGGGTATCCCGCCACCGCGAGTGAACTCTGACCTGACCGTATGTCCGGGCGCCTTAGGGGCGATCATAATCACATCCAAATCTGCACGGGGAACAACCTGGTTATAAAGAATTGCAAAACCGTGTGCAAATGCCAAAGCTGCACCCTGCTTCAAATTCGGCTCTATTTCTGCTTTGTATAACTGCGATTGAAATTCATCTGGGGTTAACAGCATCACCACATCTGCTCCGGTAACTGCCGTTGGAACATCCTTTACTGTTAAACCTGAAGCCTCAGCTTTCGCTACTGACGCTGAGCCTGTACGCAAACCAACAACAACATCGACACCCGAATCTTTTAAATTATTAGCATGCGCATGCCCTTGAGAACCATAACCAATAATAGCTACTTTTTTTCCCTGAATAACTGATAGGTCAGCGTCTTTATCGTAATAAACTTGCATGTGTTTTCCTGTTTTCTTTTAAGTTAACGTTAATCATAATTCACTATCAATGCTGTAAAATCCATCAATAGCCTGTGTTTTAGTCTCTACTTACTGTCACAATGTCAGGCTACCCACTCCTCTAGGCAACCCAGTAGCACCCGTACGAACAATCTCCATAATATTATGTTCGCTGATGGCCGCGACAAAAGCATCCAATTTCTCAGAAGACCCAGTCATTTCAATCATATAACTCTTTGACGTGACATCAATGACCTTGCCACGAAAAATATCGGCCATTCGCTTAATTTCTGCCCGGTTACTCGGCTCAGTCTGCACCTTAATCAGCATCAACTCCCGTTCAACATGAACGACATCAGCCAAATCGGTCAATTTAACAACATCAATTAATTTATTCAATTGCTTGGTAATTTGCTCAATGACCTCGTCACTGCCACGCGTCACCAGCGTCATCCGGGATAACGTCAAATCGTCAGTCGGTGCAACAGTCAGCGATTCTATATTATATCCTCGCGCAGAAAATAAACCCGCCACACGCGATAACGCACCGGCTTCATTCTCAATCAAAATTGATATTATATGCCGCATTATGCCAACTCCCTATCAATAGGTGTTCCCGGCGCGACTCTTAGCCGCATATCATGATGCCCTTTACCGGCCTCAATCATAGGATAGACATTTTCTGTTTGGTCCGTGATGATATCCAAAAATACCGTTCTATCTTTCATCGCAAACGCTTCTTCTAATGCCGGTGTAACGTCCTCTGGCTTGTCGATCTGTATACCAACATGACCATAAGACTCCGCTAATTTCACAAAATCAGGCAGTGCTTCCAAATAAGAATGCGAATAACGACCTTGATAAGAGAACTCTTGCCACTGACGTACCATCCCCATATAACGATTATTCAAATTAATAATCTTAACAGGCGTTTGATATTGTTGCGCAGTCGAAAGCTCTTGAATGCACATTTGAATACTGGCTTCACCGGTGATACAGGCTACGTCTGCATCAGGATGTGCTAACTTTACGCCAATAGCTGCTGGCAAACCAAATCCCATCGTGCCTAAACCACCGGAATTAATCCAACGTCTGGGTTCATCAAAGTGATAAAACTGAGCCGCATACATTTGATGTTGACCCACATCCGAGGTGATAAAAGCATTCCCCGCCGTTACCTTATAGAGTTGTTCAACCGCATACTGTGGTTTAATCAAAGTGCTTTCACGATCAAATTCCAAACAATTAACTGACCGCCATTCTTTAACCTGATCCCACCACGCGGCCAAAACCTCAACCCCGACTCTTCTTGGATTCAAATTAATTTCGGCTATCAACTGCTTTAAAACGATACCGACTTCACCGACAATCGGCACATTAACTTTAACTGTTTTGGCAATAGATGCCGGATCAACATCAATATGAATGATTTTAGCGTAGGGGCAAAACTCCGTTAATTTACCCGTTACCCGATCATCAAAGCGCGCACCAATAGCAATAATGACATCACTTTCATGCATCCCCATATTGGCTTCGTATGTACCGTGCATACCCAACATACCGATAAATTGAGAATCGGTTGCAGGAAACGCCCCTAAGCCCATCAGTGTACTGGTTACCGGATAACCCAACAGACGTGAAAAAGCCCGCAACTCGTCACTCGCCTCTCCTAAAACAACGCCCCCGCCGCTATATATCATGGGGCGCTTCGCTGACAATAATAAATCAACCGCTTTCTGAATTTGCGCCTGATCTCCTTCTCGTGGTGGATTATAAGACCGCATACTCACCGACTCAGGGTACGCATAAGGCACTTTAATGTTTGGATCGGTTATATCTTTAGGAATATCGACGACAACCGGCCCAGGCCGTCCTGTTGTTGCTACATAAAATGCTTTTTTCATGGTCTCAGCAATATCGGCCACATTGCTAACCAAAAAATTATGCTTGACACATGGGCGTGTAATTCCAACCATATCAACTTCTTGAAAAGCATCACTACCAATCACAGCCGATGGCACCTGCCCAGAAATCACCACCATGGGAATTGAGTCCATATAAGCCGTCGCTATACCGGTCACAGCATTTGTCGCACCGGGTCCTGATGTCACCAACACAACCCCCGGTTTACCGGTAGAACGCGCATACGCGTCAGCTGCATGTGTCGCCGCCTGTTCATGGCGCACAAGAATGTGTTGTACATCATCCTGCTGAAAGATCGCATCGTACAAATGCAATACTGCTCCACCAGGATACCCAAAAATTAATTCTACGCCCTCGTCTTTTAGACACTGGACAACAATCTGCCCGCCACTCAGTTCCACACTCATATCCTCAAAAACTGTATTTAATCACCACCCTCATCATTGTTTTAAACGCAAAAATTCCAAGCGCACTGAACATAAAGGGTATAAAAAAACCATACCAAATTTAATTCCTTAACCCTTTATCATACTTGTTCCTTGTAAAATTGTCATTTATAGACACAAAAAAACTTTGTTTCCTTGTCCAACAGCGTCATTTTTCTTTTCAAAAAAGATCAAAATGTTACTATCCTCTCCAGTTCCTTCATCTGCTCATACCACCCGTTAGGTAAAATAACTTCCCATGGCCACCCTCAATCAAAAATCCAACGAATCTGCAGCCACACAACTGCGCCGGCTACTCGAACTACCGGAATTACTGGCGATACCCGGGTGCCACGACGGCCTTTCCGCAAAACTTTGCGAACAAGCGGGCTTTAGCAGTGCTTTTATGAGCGGGTTTGCCGTCTCAGCCAGCCGATTGGGACTGCCTGACACCGGCCTAATCTCTTATGGAGAAATGCTCAACCAAGGGCAAAACATCTGTAACGCTGTCTCAATACCAATCTGGGGTGATGGCGACACCGGCTTTGGCAATGCCATCAATATTAAACGAACCGTTCAGGGCTATGCCCAAGCAGGCTTTGCCTGCATTATGCTGGAAGATCAGATCGCTCCCAAACGCTGCGGCCATACCCAAGGAAAATCCGTAGTCAGCCGAAATGAGGCGGCTATGCGAATTCAAGCCGCCGTCGATGCACGAAACGAGGGCGCAGACATTCTCATTATGGCAAGAACCGACGCCAGGGCAACTCACGGATTAAATGAAGCTATCGCCCGAACTCAACTTTTCCACGAAATTGGCGCTGACATTAATTTCCTAGAAGCCCCTGAAAGCCTTCAGGAAATGCAGCAATATTGTCAATCCACACCGGGTTATAAACTAGCCAACCTGATTGAACACGGTAAAACCCCCCTCCTGAGCCAGGATAAATTACACCAATTAGGCTATAAAATTGCCGTCTATCCCCTCACTTTGCTAAATAGCTCTATTCAATCCATGCAGCACGCCTTAACGGCCTTAAAGAACGGCCACCCACCGGCTGGACTCAACTTCAATGAACTGACCAAAGCGGTCGGATTTAACGATTATTATCGCGAAGAAAAAACCTATAAAGTCGATTAAAACATTACAGTTCCAATTCAACCTCATACCCTGAAAATTTCCGAATATTGATAACACCCGTATCTAAAATCAAATATTGCCCTTTAATTCCTTGCAGTAACCCAGAAACTTCAGCCTGTTTATCCAAGTTAAATGACTTCACTTTTTCAGGGTACACGGTCACCGGAAAATGAATATCCACTGCCGCCTCAGCATCAAGATATTCAATAGCATCTTGACTAAACGATCCCGCTACCACGGCCAACTCCTCCTGACATTCTGCAACCAGCCGATCACGCACTACGATCAAATCTTCATCACCCACTTGATTTTTCAACATCCGCTGCCAATTGGTTTTATCTTTAACATGTTTTGCCAGAACAACTTCAATAAGACCCGACAAATACCGTGACTTTACTTTAAAAATAGGCAATGCCTGAACCGCCCCTTGATCAATCCAACGAATAGGGATTTGTGAATATCGCGTAATCCCGACCTTAACACCGGATGTTTTTGCCAAATACACAAAATGGGGCTGCATACAAAAAGCTTCGCCCCACTCAGGTTCTCGACAGGTTCCCTGCTCAAAATGGCATTGCTCAGGCTTCATAATGCACATATCACACTGGGCTAACGAAATAAAACAAGGGTAACAATGTCCTTGATTAAAACTTTTCTTCGTCTGACGTCCACAATGCACACAAAAAATATTGCCGGTATGACGCAAAACAATAGTCCGTCCAATCAAAGCATTTAAATTGACCCGTTCATCCGTCAATGGCAATTGATAACCAACAGTTTCATCTAATTTAACAACCATCTTTCTTAACTGTCCTAACATATCCCCTCTTAAATACTTAATTATTCAAAACAAACCCCAGTTTACCACCGGATAAAGACTAACAATGACAGGAAAAACAAGCTATTCTTTAACCCACCAATCACACAGTGTTTTTTTAAGTTTAATTAAATCTTAAGGAGTCAGTATGCCCTTATACAACGTCTCACCCGGCAAGAACCCTCCCCACGATATCAATGTTATTATCGAAATCCCCGCCCAGGGAAACCCAGTTAAATACGAAGTTGATAAGAAATCAGCCGCTTTATTTGTGGATCGATTTATGGGTACCGCTATGCAATACCCCAGCAACTACGGTTATATTCCACAAACATTATCCAGTGATGATGACCCCGTTGACGTCCTTGTGATCACCCCGGTGCCTCTCTTATCGCGCTGCATCATTCGCTGTCGCCCCGTTGGTCTGCTTGATGTTACTGACGATGCCGGACCTGATCCCAAAATTCTCGCTGTACCGATCAAAAAGCTAACGTCTTTTTATAACCATATCAACGATTATCAAGACTTTCCCGACGCCTCCTTGGTCACCATTGCGCATTTCTTTGAACACTATAAAGACCTAGAGGATAACAAATGGGTACAAGTTAAGGGCTGGCTCAACAAAGAGGCTGCCTATGACGAAATTACCAAATCGATTACCCGCTATCAAATTAACCAACAAGATCGCCGCGAATTAGACCGAAGATTACCTTAACAATATGCCCTACCTTTTCAATGAGGCCCGTATCCTTATCTTCAGTAAAGCCCCCATACCAGGGCATGTTAAAACCCGACTCTGCCCCCCGCTAACCGACCAAGCCGCCAGCCAAGTACACAGACAACTGACAACCCGCACCTTAAAAATGGCTTGCAAAGAAGCCATTTGCCCAGTCCAACTGTGGTGTAGCCCATCCTCTACACACAGTTTCTTTACAACGCTAAAAGAAAACTTTCCGGTTACCTTAGAAAAACAAGCGGGAAATAATTTAGGGGAAAAGATGCACCATGCCTTCTGCACATCCCTTCAATCAGCGCAACACGTCATCCTCATTGGGTCAGATTCACCCTCGCTATCACCTGAAGTTTTGAAAAATGCAATTGTGGCACTCAAGAACCACCATGACATTACACTGGCCCCTGCGCTAGACGGCGGTTATGCTTTGATCGGACTCAACCGACCACAGCAACGGTTATTCAAAGAAATAAATTGGGGAAAACAAGACGTCCTAACAACGACCCTAAAGCGCATCAAGACCTTAAAACTTAACTACTATGAACTACCACTGCAATGGGATGTCGACACCCCTGAAGATCTGACCCGTTACCAAGCACTCAAACAAAACATACTCTGAATTTAAGCGGCTTGGACCGGGATAGCATGACCACAACGAACCACTTCATTGTCAGCGTTAAAATAAATCAACTTAGGCTTAAAAGATTCCAATTCTTGCGCATCAAGCGCAGCATAAGCGCATATGATCACTAAATCACCCTTACTGGCCAACCGCGCTGCGGCTCCATTTACGGAAATAATACCAGAACCGTCCTCTGCTCGAATAGCATAGGTCGTAAAACGCGCGCCATTATCAATATTATAGATCTGAATCTGCTCATACTCACGGATTCCGGCCAATTCGAGAAATTTACCATCTATTGCACAAGACCCTTCATAATCAAGCTCAGAATGAGTAACACTCGCCCGATGTAATTTCGCTTTGAGCATTGTTGTCTGCATAAGTAAGTTCTTAATATTTTTGGAACAGAATATTATGCCTTAATCTAATAAAACACACAACCCAAACACCCCTACGCTCATTTAAAACTCGCTACGCATAACCCGAATATTATCAATTAAACGCGTTTGACCCAACATAACCGCCGCTAAAATCACCCATGATGCATGTTCATTAGCTGCTGGAAGTAAATCTTCGACACTACAAATTGAAAAAAAGTCAACGGTAAAACCTGCCTTCTCAAGTGTTTCTATCTGCTCTTTTTCTATGCCCGCCCAATCCCGTCGGCCATTTTTTAGTTGATCCTTTGCCTGACATAAAGACCGATATAACAACGGTGCGCTCTGACGCTCCAAGGCATTTAAATAAGAATTCCTTGAACTTAAAGCCAATCCGTCGCTCTCCCGAACGGTTGGAATAGCTTTCACCTGCACCGGAAAATTCAATTCCGAAATCATTTTACGGATAATCAACAATTGTTGAAAATCCTTTTCTCCCAAGAATAATTGATTCGGCTGCACAATATTGAGTAATTTACAGACAATGGTCGCCACACCTGAAAAATGACCGGGTCTAGAGCGACCACAATGGCGCCCTGCAAGATCGCCAACCGCCACAGTGGTACTCGCCCCATTAGAAAAAACACTAGCATTAGTGGGTAAAAACAGCAAATCAACCCCGAAAGCTTCGAGTTTTTGCCTATCCTTATCCACTGTGCGCGGATAAGCATTAAAATCTTCACCGGGGCCAAATTGTAAGGGATTGACAAAAATACTAACAACAACGCTATCGGTTCTCTTTTGCGCTTGCTCCACTAAATGTAAATGCCCTGCGTGCAGATTACCCATGGTCGGCACAAAACCTACCGTTTCACCATTGGATCGCCATTTATCTACCCACTGCCGGATAGAATCAATATCCTTACAGACCTGAAGCGCCATTAAAAACCATGCTCCGCTAATGGAAACTCCTGCGCCTTAACCGCTTTAACGAACGCTCCAACAGCGGCCTGAATAGTACCCGTCTCGGCCATATAATTCTTTGAAAATCGCGGCCGCCTACCAATACTAATATCTAAAATATCATACAAAACAAGAACTTGACCATCACAATGACGACCCGCGCCAATTCCAATAATCGGTATACTCAGAACCTGACTAATACGTTCTGTCAGAGCACTCGGAATACACTCCAAAACCAACAGACTAATACCTGCACGTTCAAGCGCGATAGCATCCTCAATGATTTTATCGGCGGCTATAGCACTTTTTCCCTGCACAACATAACGCCCCAATTGATTAATTGACTGCGGCAACAAGCCTAAATGCCCACAAACAGGAATACCCTCTGCAACTAAAGCAGAAACAACGTCCACCTTTGGCCCTTCCAACTTAACCATCTGAGCACCACTCTCGCGAACAAGCCTTGCCGAATTATGTAAAGCCATGCTAGCAGTAGCGCAGCTCATAAACGGCAAGTCAGCAAGCACTAAGGCTCTTTTGCTTGCCTTAACGACACACCGAGTATGATAGACCATGTCATCCATCGTCACCGCTAACGTGTTGTCATCCCCCTGAACGACCATTCCTAAAGAATCGCCGACTAAAATAATATCGACACCCGCCTCATCAATAAGTTGTCCAAAACTAGCATCATAGGCCGTCAAACACACAATCTTCTCGCCGTGCAGTTTCATCCTATTCAAATCCAATACGGATAACAGCCCTTCTTGAGCAGTCACTGGGTATAACGTCATAATTTATTTTACTTTAATTAATCTTTATCAGTCCAGATAACGGACAATTTGAAACCAACGCAGTTATGGTGCCCAAACCGGGCACTTGAATATCCTTATCGATTTCTTCTAGAGGGTATAAAACAAAGGCGCGATCAGCGAGCCCAGGATGCGGTACAACCAAATCAGGTTCCCGAATGCATTGCTCACCAAACAATAATAAATCAAGGTCCAACGTCCTCGCCACCCAACGTTCGCCGGTTCTCAGTCGGCCCTGACTATTCTCTATCTTCTGTAAGGCGCGTAACAAGACCAACGCCGGCAGTTGAGCGACGACTTTCATCACTGCATTCGTATAATCAGGCTGGTCTTGTGGACCCATTGGAGGACTGCGGTAAAGCGATGAAAAACCCAATTCATCAACCTTTGCTAGATCGTTGATCGCACGACGCGCTTGGTCAATTTGCACGATGGGGTCAGCCAAATTACTCCCCAACCCAATAAATGCAACGACCTTTTCCTCACAATAAATCATTGTGAAATCACAACATGCTTACTGCGTACCGCCGTTTTTTTTCGCCGCCTAACTCTTTTCTTTGCGCCAGGTATCGTGCGCACCATTTCTTTTTGGCGCTCATTATTAGCCTCCTGAAATTCAGTCCACCACTGCGCTAACTCAAGGCTTGCATTACCCGTCTGCGCTCTCAGCAACAAAAAATCATAAGCTGCTCGAAAACGCGGATGTGCCAAAACACGAAAAGCACGCGCCCCTGCCCGCTGCTCAAAACGTGGTTGCAAACCCCAAACCTCTCGCATAGACAAGCCAACTCTTTTAGGAAATGCCGTAAAATTTACCTGACGGCCAATGGCTTCATTACCGGCCTCCTGAAAAGCCATAACTTCGTTCATTCCTTTCTGTACTTTTATCGCTACAAGACTTTGCACGGTATCCCATAAAAAAGCTGACAATAAAAAATAGGACGTCACGGGCTTTCCTTCCGCTATCCGTGAATCGGTATTTCCTAACGCTTTAAGTAGCAACGCCCGCGGGAAGTCACCTTCAGCCTGCCTCAGACACTTATCGGTATCGGGAAAAAGAACTGCAAATAACCGATAGCGTTCCAATAACTCAAAAACCGCAATCGCAGACCCCGATAAAAAAAGTTTCAGAACTTCGTCATAAAGGCGCGCCGATGGAACATCTTGCAGCAGGTTAGCCATTTCACCCATACTTTTCGCACTCTCAGGATCTAACTGAAAATCCAACTTAGCAGAAAACCTGACTGCCCGTAACATTCTCACAGGGTCTTCACGATAACGCACTTCAGAATCACCGATTAAACGCAAAATTCCCTGCTGATGATCTTTAAAGCCATTAACGTAATCGATAATTGAAAAATCACGAATATTATAATAAAGCGCATTGACCGTGAAATCTCGCCGCCAAACATCTTCTTCAATCGTGCCATAAACATTGTCACGCAACAAACGCCCATTTTCATGAACCCGATCAGCCCCCCCATCATCACCGGAAGCACCTCTAAAGGTTGCCACCTCAATAATTTCACGGCCAAAATGAACATGCGCCAATCTAAATCGTCGCCCAATTAATCTGCAATTACGAAAAATAGCCTTAATTTGCTCAGGACTGGCATCCGTCACCACATCAAAATCTTTCGGCTCAAGCCCTAACAACAAATCCCTTACACAGCCCCCAACCAGATAAGACTGATAACCATTACTCTTAAGCCGATACAGCACTTTAAGCGCATTATCACTGATTTGCGCCCTCGATACCGTATGTGCTGATCGTGGATAAACTTCAAAACCTGATTCAGAATCAGGACTCTTGGGTGATGAAACGAGTTTTTTTATAAAATCAAAAATCGACCTTTTCCTATAACTCAAATTAAATTTATGACAGCATTCTAACAGTTAGATAAAATTTCGTACAAATAACACTGAATTAAAAACCAAAAGCCTTGACCTTTTGATCAATTTATTATTAGCTAGTAAACCAGTAGGCATGACATTTAACCGAGGGGATTTTAACTATGACAACAAAATCATTACCAGATTTTAAAAGTATCACCGCTATTTTAGGCTCCGTACAAGATATTTTAATTAACAAGGTAGTCAAAACATTATTGGAGACGCCACTGCTATCTAGCCTATTTGTTACTGACTTTGCCATTTTACTTTTTCTTCGCCCCCCCGTCCTCTTTTCACTCATCATGTTAGGTGGGCTCGTCGGTCTGGCAATGTACTTCGGCCAAAAACTGGCTTTATTCAAATAAACAAACCAGCAGAATATTCGCAGAAACCATGTCAATCAAGCAAAAAAACTCACCCGCTCACCCGGGATTTTTCCGCCGCTTGTGTGCCATTTTCTACGACACATTTCTGCTAGTAGCCTTATTGTTTATTTTTACAGCAATTGCCTTACCGTTTAATGATGGCGAAGCGATTACGCGTAGCCCTTTATATCTTGGATACCTTATCAGCATCTGTTTTTTGTTTTTTGGCTGGTTCTGGACTCATGGAGGGCAAACGCTAGGTCTACGCGCATGGAAGCTACAAATCTTAACAACATCCGGACAACCCCTAAGTTGGAGAAATGCTTTTTTCCGATTCATTTGGGCAACTCTTTCTTGGGGATTATTCGGACTAGGCTTTCTTTGGATTTTGTTCGACAAAGAAAAAAAGTCCTTACATGACAGGCTTTCTGGCACCCAAGCTTTTATCACCGCTAAGGATTAATAACGCCCATTCACCGCAAGGATGAAATGACCATACTCGCCAAAGCCAGAATAGTTAAACTGGGCAAAACGCCCATTAACAAGGGATCAAGCCCGTACACCAACCCCGTATAGCCGACTACTTTATTAAAAAGGTGGAACCCAATACCGAGCACCGTACCCACCAATATTCTAAAACCAATACTGGTAACCCGATTCACCTTGACCACAAAAGGCACCGCAATTAATATCATCACCATAATAACAACAGGACTTGTCACCCGATTCCAAAACGCTAACTCCAGCGCATCTGTTTTCTGTTCATTTTTCTTTAAAAACTGTATGTAATGAAATAAATTGACCGATGAGAGTGTCTCAGGCTTGACCAAAACAATATCCAAAAAACGCTGTGTAATTGAAAAAGGCCAGCGTTTTTCTTCAATTTGCCTCGAAAACACTTTTTCAGAACCCACCTGAACTGCAGAAATTCCCCGCGTCAACCATTCGTTCTCCTTTATAAAAATCGCTTCATGTATGAATGAAAAGACTTTTAAATGACGCTGCTCATCCAACTCATAAACCACCAAATCACCTAAATGACCTTCGCCCTTAAATTTACGAACATTAATATAATTTTTCCCATCCCGCAGCCAAAAACCATTTTCACTTTTTGTCATGAGCGCTTTATTTTGCGCTTCCGCTCGCATTGTTTTTGCTGAAACGGAAGCCTCCGGTACAACAAACTCACTAACCACGATTGAAACTAAAACCACAACTAAGCCGGCACACATCCCCGCCTTAATAATGGCAAAAATAGACAATGATGCTGAACGCATTGCAACCAACTCATGATTGTTCGCCATTGAACCCAGTGCAACCAAACTTGCCAGTAAAGCTGCCGACGGTGTTAACGCATAAAAAGCAGCCGGTGTTGTTAATGCTAAATAATAAACAATCTGCCCAAGACCGTATTCCCCCTTGCCGATATCACCCATTTCATCGGCAAAGGTAAACAGATTATAAAAAGTGAGTAATATTAAAATGGCAATAAAGTAAGCCTTTAAGACTTCTAAAGCGATATAACGCGTCAGTACATTCATTCGACAAACCTTTGTCTAAAAATAACTTTTATCCACGGTAACCCAAAAAAACGAAGTAACAATAACAACCAAACCAAAAACATCAAAACATAAACCCACGTTAAACTAAACCAAAGTGGTAAAACACCTTTTAACAACCAACCCTGACTAAACTTCTGTAAATTCGCGTAACTAAAATAAATCAAAAATGCGACAATCACATTGCCATACACGCCGCCCCGCGGCGTTAATTGCGCTAAAGGAACCGCTAGCAAGCCTAACATCAATACCCCCAGAGGGACGGCAAGCCGCCGCTGTAATTCAGCGCTATTACGTAAAGAAAACCCATTCAATAACGCCTTTGTAGACTGAGCCTCGATGTGATAGCTGGGTAACTTATTATCCTTTTTAATCAATAAGGCATACTTATCAAAACGCTCTATCACAACATCTACCTGCCCGGGCTTACCACTTACCCGTTCCGCATCCTGTAAGACAATATAACGTCCCCCCGGCAAATCCTCTAGCTGTCCATACGCTGCATTAATGACTTCAATATTTTTAGTTCTGTGATTGGTTGCAAAAACATTATGCATTCTATTATTGTCATCAATATCCTCAATAAAAAACATCAAATCACCGCGCTGACGAAAACTACCTGAAATCAATCCCCTCAACTCAAACTGCTGTTGATCTTGATGTTTTATTTCAACAATATTCGATTCTGCCCAAGGAATTGAAAATAAAGACAAACATAAGCTCACCACACTGACCGGTATTAAAAAGATAGTAATAGACTGATAAATACGCGCTAACCCAGCACCTCCAGAAGCAATAGCATCTATTTCATGATCACGATACATCCGCCCTAAAACAACTAACACCGCGATAAAAATGGCTGCCGGCAAAAAGCTAATACCGATACCTAAAGCCTTATAGCCAACAATTTTTATAACAGCATCACTGGAAACATTCCCTTCGATCGCCTGACTCAGAACTTTTACAAACTTTTTACTCACCAAAATAATGACAATAACAGATAAAACAGATGACGCTGTTTTAAATAATTCCCATGCGATCATTTTATCAAGCACGGTAAACAGGCGCCGGCGCCTAGACTTAGTTAATGAATTTATTTTCTGCATCGCTCTCTTAATAAATACTGTTATACGGTATATTATACGCCCGTGCCGTATAGCTACGCATAATGCCTATAAACAATTTTGGAAAAAATTATGGAATTTTCATTAATAACATCACCTTCTGAATCCAATCAAACTGATTGTCTTATTTTAGGCATTTTTGAAAATCAGAAACACAGTCCAGAAAGTTCTGGTTTTAACCTGCAAACGCAAGGGTTTATTGATACCATCATTCAACGCGACAACTTTGATGGAACCCTTGGTAATACTTTAACAATAAATTTCATCCCCAACAATTTGTATCAACGCTGCGTACTCGTTGGCCTCGGCAACCCAGACCAACCACTATCCAGCAAAAATTATCGAAAATTATTAACGAGCACCATTAAGGCATTAAAAAACACTCCCTCGACTAATGCAACCTGCTGTTTATCAGAAATCACCGTTGAGAATCAAAATAACCTCTGGAAGGTACGTCAAATCGTTGAGGTCTTTCAAGGCGCCTGTTATCAATTCAGTGACCTAAAAAGCAAACCCGAGTGCACTGTAAAATTAATCCACATCGGCATCACTGCACCAGAAGATAACCGATTAGACTCAGAGACGGGACTTAAACAGGGTATTGCGCTGGCCAATGCCATAGAATTCACAAAGAATCTTGCAGATTCGCCGGGTAACGTATGCACCCCAAGCTATCTCGCTGAAAAGGCTTTACAATTAAGTCAGCAAAACAACCGATTCTCCACCCGTATTCTCGAAGAAGATGAAATGGCCGAATTAGGCATGGGAGCACTTCTCTCAGTCAGCCGTGGTAGTCGACAACCGGCTAAATTAATTACACTGGAATACCGGGGAGGGAACCTGGAATCAAAACCCATTGTCCTCGTGGGTAAAGGATTAACCTTCGACGCCGGCGGTATATCACTCAAACCCAGCTCGGGTATGGACGAAATGAAATATGATATGTGCGGTGGCGCAAGTGTTTTAGGTGTCTTTCAGGCGCTCTCTGATCTCAATTTACCGATCAATGTCATTGGCCTAATCCCGACCTCAGAAAATATGCCCGACGGCGATGCGAATAAACCCGGCGATATTGTTACCAGCATGTCTGGCCAGACCATCGAAATACTGAATACCGATGCGGAAGGCAGACTAATCTTATGCGACACCCTAACCTATGCGCAAAAATACAACCCCGAAGTGGTCATCGACCTTGCCACGCTAACCGGCGCTTGCATTACTGCTTTAGGCCGCCACCCAAGCGGCTTACTGGGCAACGATGATGCGCTCTGTGAGGACTTGTTTGCAGCTGCAAACACAGCCTGCGACCCTGTTTGGCGCTTACCACTTTGGGAGGAATACCAAGAGCAATTAAAATCGAATTTTGCCGACATGGCCAACATTGGCGGTCCTGCTGGAGGCACGATTACTGCAGCTTGCTTTCTCTCACGTTTCGCCGAAGATTTTCGTTGGGCACATTTAGATATCGCCGGCACGGCATGGAAGTCCGGTGATCAAAAAGGCGCGACTGGTCGCCCGGTACCCCTACTCACACAGTACTTAATTGACTTTTCCAACAATGCCAGCAATTGATTTCTATATTTTATCGACTACCGGCAAACAAGAACGTTATCAATTTGTTTGCAAACTAGCCGAGAAAATTTTCAGACAAAAACAAAAGGCTTTTTTTCTAACGCCCTCTATTGAAGCCAGTGAGATTCTGGATAACTTGCTATGGACTTTCAGACCTGGCAGTTTTATCCCACATCAAATTCTCCAAAAGAATAGCTCTTCATTTTATGATCAATTACTCATCAGCAATCAAGGTGTGCCTGAGGACTGGTACGGCACACTGGTTAACTTAACCCACCAATTAGTACCCAACATAGAAAAACTAAGCCGCATTATTGAGATTATTGATGATAATGAAGCCTGCCGGGAAGAAGGTCGACAGCGTTACCGACACTATAAAAAAATGAAATTAATCCCTAACACACATAAAATGTAACCTTTTTGTCTGAACTAATTTAGCTTCCAGTTACAATCAGGTTAAAATAAAAAACTTTACTTTGCTTAAATTTAAACTGTCTCCATGGAAAAAACCTATAACCCACACACAATAGAAAAGAACTGGTATCGCCACTGGGAAGAAAAAGGCTACTTTACACCCAAAGAAGGTGAAAATGCCTACTGCATAATGATCCCCCCACCCAATGTAACCGGCAGTCTGCATATGGGACACGCATTTCAAGATACCATTATGGACATCCTAACGCGCTTCCATCGCATGCAAGGCGATGCAACCTTATGGCAAGTAGGAACCGATCATGCAGGTATCGCCACACAAATGGTTGTCGAGCGACTGATAGAAAGTGAAGGCAAAACACGTTTTGATTATGGTCGCGAACCCTTTATTGAAAAAGTATGGGACTGGAAAGAACAATCCGGAGGCACTATTACCCAACAATTACGACGCATGGGTTCCTCACTGGATTGGTCAAGAGAACGCTTTACGATGGATGAAGGCCTTTCCAAGGCGGTACAGGAAGTGTTTATAAGCCTTTACCACGAAGGACTTATCTACCGGGGAAAAAGACTCGTTAACTGGGATCCAGTACTGCATACGGCTGTTTCAGATCTGGAAGTACTTTCTGAAGAAGAAAACGGGTTTCTATGGCATATGCGCTACCCGCTCAGTAACGGTTCCGGCCATTTGGTTGTGGCCACGACCCGCCCTGAGACCCTGCTGGGTGACTTCGCCGTGGCTGTTCACCCCGATGACGAACGTTACCAGCACCTCATAGGAGAATTTGTTAGACTCCCACTGACTAACCGAGAAATACCGGTCATTGCTGACAGTTATGTAGACCCAGATTTTGGTACCGGTTGTGTCAAAATAACACCCGCCCATGACTTTAATGATTATGAGGTCTGGCTACGCCACCGTGATCAGCCGACTATCCAGGCATTGCCGCATGGCGGACTCATAAACCTTTTTACGCCTAATGCAACTATTCGGAAAAACGAAGCGAATGAAGGCCAATTAATTCCATCCGCCTACGTGGGCCTTGACCGTTTCGATGCACGCAAAAACATCATCAATGACCTGGCTGCCGATGACTTACTGGAAAAAATTGAAGACCATAAATTAATGGTTCCTCGAGGCGATAGAACCCACTCTGTTATTGAGCCTCTGTTAACCGACCAATGGTATGTTAAAACAAAACCCCTTGCTGAGCCCGCTATTGCCGCCGTTAAAAACGGCGATATTCGATTTGTACCTGATAACTGGAAAAACACTTATTTTGAATGGATGAATAATATTCAAGATTGGTGTATTTCAAGACAAATATGGTGGGGGCATCGTATTCCAGCCTGGTACGATGACCAAGGCGCTATATATGTGGGCCGCTCTGAAGCAGAAATCCGCCAACAACACCAGCTCTCCAATGACACTCAGCTTCGACAAGACCCGGATGTTTTAGACACCTGGTTTTCATCTGCACTGTGGCCTTTTTCAACCTTAGGTTGGCCAGAAAAGACTGCTGAACTCGATAAATACTACCCTACCAGTGTTCTGGTCACTGGCTTTGACATCATTTTCTTTTGGGTCGCCAGAATGATTATGATGGGCCTAAAATTTATGGGCGATGTACCTTTTAAAGATGTCTATGTCCATGGTTTGGTACGCGACTCCGAAGGTCAAAAAATGTCTAAATCAAAAGGCAATGTCCTCGACCCGATTCACGTCATTGATGGCATTGACCTTGAAAGTCTGGTCAACAAGCGAACAACTGACATGATGCAACCGCATCTATCAGAAAAAATAGAACGCCTGACGCGCAAAAGTTATCCGGATGGAATTCCGGGTTATGGAACTGATGCTTTGCGCTTTACCTTTGCCTCTATTGCCTCAACAGGACGAGATATTCGCTTAGACAGTCATCGTATAGAAGGTTATCGCAACTTCTGTAACAAACTATGGAATGCGGCACGTTATGTTTTAATGAACACTGAGCATCAAGACAACGGCATGCACAATGACTCCGTTGAACTTTCTCAAGCCGACTACTGGATAACATCACGTTTCCAACAAGTTGTCACGACAACGACCGAGGCGATTAATAATTATCGCTTTGACCTTGCAGCTCAAGCTATTTATGACTTCACTTGGAATGAGTATTGCGACTGGTATCTGGAATTAGCCAAAATATCCTTGCAAGACGGTAGCCCGGAACAACAACGCGGAACACGGCAAACACTGGTAACCACGTTGGAAAAACTACTCCGCCTAGCACACCCCTTTATGCCTTTTATCACCGAAGAAATTTGGCAACGCGTTGCACCGCTAACCGGCAATAACGAAGATTCAATTATGTTACAGTCTTACCCGAAAGCCAACAGCCAACTCATCAGCGATAATGCCATTAAAGAAATCAACTGGGTCATGGACTTTATTCTGGGTCTACGCCGTATTCGCGGCGAAATGAATATCGCTCCCGGCAAAAAACTAAACGTCCTATTACAACAAGGCACAGCCGAAGACCGTGATTTAAAGATAAAAACACAGCACTTCTTAATAAAACTGGGCCGCCTTGAATCAATCACCTGGTTAGATGATAATAAGACTCCTCCGGAGTCCGCCATTGCTTTAGTCGGTACTTTACAGATTTTAATACCCATGTCGGGGCTAATCGATAAAGCCGCAGAAATAAGCCGACTTGAAAAAGAAATATTAAAAGCAACGAAAGAACTCCCTCGAATTGAAGGAAAACTGAAGAATCCAGACTTTATCGCACGCGCCCCCCAAGCTGTCATTAACAAGGAAAAGGAAAAACTAACCGATTTGAACCTATCCCTCTCTCAATTAAATGCACAACTCAAAAAGATCACACAGCTTTAATCTGCACGCTTAATTAACAAATTTTAAGCAAATATTAGACAACGTTACTATTTCTTCTATCTTTAGCAAGATAAGAAGGAATAGTAACCGTGAACTCCCAAACTGCACCCAAAATAACATTCGGACTCATTAAATCCCTTATTAACAAGGGATTTATCGATGAAACAGATACCCCCGAACTTATTAGCCAAGCCAAAAAAGAGAAAATCTCAGTACTCAGTTATATTCTGAGCCGACAACTCGTTGACAATTATAGTGTAGCGATGATTGCCGTTGAAGAATTTGGTCTACCCTTTTTAGATCTCGATGTCATCGATATCCAGCAGTTACCGCTCTCAGAATTAACTGACTCATTAATTCGAGAGCATCAGGTTCTACCGTTATTTAAGCGCAATAACACCTTATTTATTGCTTTATCTGATCCAACGAACAGCCACACACTTAATCAAATAAAATTTCACACACGCCAACAAACTGAAATTATTATTGTTGAAGACAATAAACTCAATACTACGATTCAGCTCTGCCTTGATGCCCAAGAAACAACCATCGCAGATATTCTCGATGAGAATATCAGTATTATAGAAGAGGAAGAACCGCTTCCTACCCAACAAAATCAAATCGAAAATTCCTCTGAGATTGATGATGCACCTATCGTTCGATTCGTTAAGAAAATCCTAGTTGATGCGATAAAAAAAGGTGCCTCTGATATTCATGTAGAACCCTATGAACATTTCTTCAGAATCCGATTTCGGGCGGATGGTATTTTACAAGAAATAGCCACGCCACCTAGCAACATGGCCAATCGGATGATTTCACGCATAAAAGTCATGGCAAAAATGGACATTGCCGTACGACGCATTCCTCAAGATGGTCGGATAAAAATTAAATTATCGAAAGATAAATTAATCGACTTCCGTGTTAATACTTGTCCGACCTTATATGGTGAAAAAGTGGTGCTCCGAATCTTAGACCCCTCCAGTGCTACGTTAGGCATTGAAGCTCTAGGATTCGAAAGCAACCAAATGAAATCCTTTATGAATGCGATCAACCAACCCTATGGCTTAATCCTTATTACCGGCCCAACAGGTAGTGGTAAAACGGTCACACTTTATACTGCACTCAATATATTAAATTCGCCACAGCTCAATATTTCGACCGCCGAAGACCCGGTTGAAATAACGCTCCCGGGTATTAATCAAGTCACCATGAATACAAAGGCCGGCGTTAACTTTTCGACCACACTAAGAGCATTTCTGCGACAAGACCCCGATGTCATTATGGTGGGTGAAATCAGAGACCAAGAAACAGCTGAAATAGCGGTCAAAGCCGCTCAAACCGGCCATTTGGTTCTCTCAACGCTACATACTAACGATGCCCCGCAGACACTGAATCGTCTCATTCAAATGGGCATTCCACCTTACAATATTATTTCATCAATACAATTAATTGTTGCCCAACGTCTGGTCCGTAAATTATGTAACCACTGCAAACAAAAAGAAAAACTACCTAATAAAATATTACTGGATGCAGGTTTTAATCAAGAATCACTTAAAAATCTAACACTATTTACCCCTCAGGGTTGCGAACATTGTCATAACGGTTACCTTGGCCGCATAGGAATCTATCAAGTTATGCCTATCAGTGATGCCATGCAGCAACTTATTTTGAGCAACTGCGATTCAAATCAACTCGAGACACAATGTCAGTCAGAAAATATTTTAAATTTAAGACAATCTGCACTTAAAAAAGTAAGTGCCGGTATCACCAGTCTTGAAGAAATCAACAGAATCACTCGAGGCTAAACATATGAGTAAAAACGACACTCCCATAGAATATAGTTGGCGCGGCATCAACACCGCAACAGGGCAACCCACAAAAGGTACTCTGAGCAGTCAGAATATAACCACGGCTCAGACTGAAATTCGTCGCCAAGGTATTCGAATTATCCGCATTAAACCCAAATCGAAATCACTTCTCTCCCCCCGGCAAAAGAAAATCACCAGCAAAGATATAGCCATTCTTAGCCGACAATTATCCACCATGCTAGAAGCCGGCGTGCCATTGGTTCAGGCTTTTGAAATCACCGGTCAGGGTCATGATAATGAAAGCATGAAAACCTTACTGCTCGATATAAAAAAAGACATCGAAAATGGCTTGTCGTTTACTGAAGCCCTTAAAAAACGACCTGATTATTTTGATGATCTCTTCTGTAGCCTCGTTCAGGCTGGTGAGCAAGCCGGTGTTTTAGAGATATTGCTTGATAAAATTGCAACTTACAAAGAAAAAACGGAATCACTTAAAGCAAAAATTAAAAAAGCACTGACTTATCCTATCGCTGTACTTATCGTCGCCGTGCTGGTCACCGCCATTTTATTACTTTTTGTCGTACCGGTCTTTGAAGAACTTTTTCAAGACTTTGGTGCTGATCTTCCGCTTTTCACACGTTTAGTCATTGATCTATCCGAATGGTTACAAGCATTTTGGTGGGTTGTCTTAGGGGTGTTGGCGGCTATTATAATGATTGTTCGTTTTTTTCATAAGCGTTCTCCCATTTTCCGACATACCCTAGATAAAATTTACTTACTTGTTCCCGTGATTGGTCCCATTCTACGTAAAGCAGCTATCGCTCGCTTTGCCCGAACACTATCAACGCTGTCAACAGCCGGCGTACCCTTGGTCGATGCCTTAACCTCAGTCTCTGGTGCAACAGGAAACCACGTTTATAGCCAACAAGTTCTTGCTATTCGAGATAAAGTCTCAACAGGGCAACAGCTACAACTCAGCATGCAACAAACTGAAGTTTTTCCCTTTCTTATTATTCAAATGGTTGCTATTGGTGAAGAGTCAGGCTCTATGGATAAGATGCTCAGCAAGATTGCTGATTTTTATGAAGAAGACATCGATAATGCCGTTGATAACCTAAGCGATTTACTCGAACCTCTAATTATGGTTATTTTAGGCGGCCTGGTGGGCAGCCTAGTGGTTGCCATGTATCTGCCCATCTTTAAATTAGGGTCCGTCATCTGAGCATCGGATCAGCCCCCTCTCACACTATTTTTTATCCTGACAAGTTCCCTAAACGTTATAATATAAATTGAATAAAAAAATTCTTTTTTTATTATAACGATCATCCAAATAACAAATTATGCTGAAAATTGGACTCACCGGCGGCATTGGCAGCGGCAAAAGCACAGCCGCAAATCATTTTGAGTCACTAGGCGTTCCCATTATTGATGCCGATAAAATAGCGCACCAACTCACACAACCCGGACAACCCGCTCTTCAAGAAATTGCCGTACACTTTAGTTCCTGTATCGACAACCAAGGACATTTGCTCCGAGCTAAACTACGCAAACAAGTCTTCTCGAACCACACTCAAAAACAACTGCTTGAAAACATTATTCACCCGTTAATTCATCACGAAATATTTACTTCAATTCAACAATTAACATGTGACTATGTTTTACTCTGCATCCCATTACTCATTGAGAAAAATTTATTTAACTGGGTTGATAGAACGCTCGTAATAGACTGCCCAGAGGCACTTCAGATTAGTCGCGTCAAAAGGAGAAACGGTCTACCAACCGATCAAATTAAAGACATTATCGATTGTCAAGCCTCACGAAAATCGCGCTTAACTGTCGCTAATGATATAATCACTAATAATGGTAGCACTCAAGAACTTGCAGAATCGGTAAAAAAACTGCACAATTTCTATCAATCCTTATGTCAATCACCTGCCGATCAATAGTCCGTGAATAATTTCCTATCCTACGAATTCCCCCTCAAAGAACGCATTCGACTCTTTATGCGCCTGGAACACCTTTTTCAACAATTCGATCATTGTTTACAAGGGACAACTGTTTGGGATAAACGTGCTGCCATTGATGCTCTTCATTCAATCATTACTTTATTTGCACGTAATGATATTAAATCGGCTATTTTAAAAGAATTAGAGCGCCATACCTCAATCTTAACTATGATTTCGAAGAATGAAGATATTGACGATTCCAAACTTCAGTCTATATTGCAAGAATTACAAGCAGTCAGTCAATCACTCTATCAGTGTAATGGGAAAATAGGCATCGCCATCATTGAAGGAAATGAATTACTAAAAAACGTTACTCAGCGAACCTCAATTCCCGGGGGCAGTTGCTCTTTTGATTTACCTGGTTTTCATTATTGGCTAGAACAAGCGCCGCCTCAACAACACAATGACCTTGCAAAATGGTCTGCATCATTTTCTGACATTCGTCATGCCATTGAACTCGTTCTAAGATTTATTCGCCAAAGTAGTTCACCCTCACAGGAAATAGCACAGGCGGGCTTCTTTCAAGATAACCTGGACCAATCATCTTCCTACCAACTCATCCAAATACGTATCGACAAAACTATTCCTTGTTATGCCGAAATCAGTGGTGGGAAGCATCGTTTCTCCATTCGCTTTATGATGCCGTCTAAAGACGGCGGAAGACCGACTCAAACACAATCCGACATTCCTTTTGAAATCACTCGTTGCTTATTATGAGCACTTATTGAGACAAAAAAGACAAACTAATATAAAAAAGTCCTCATTCCCGCTATACCCTGACCACCGTTCTCATATGCTAAGGACAAATCTGGATCCATCATTCCACCCAACGCATAAACAGGAATATTCACTTGAGCGACTAATCTCTGGAAACGCTCCCAACCCAAGGGTTTCGCATCAGGATGGGTCGCTGTTCTGTTAACCGGAGCCAACACGACAAAATCCACTCCAATAGCTTCAGCATGTTGCAATTCTCTGTAGTTATGACAGGATGCGGCCACCCATCCCGTCACTTTAGGACGCTGATTAATTGCCATTAAATCCTTACTGGTCAGGTGCAAATTGGCCACTGAAGTATCACCTACACAAAGGTCAGAATTCACCATTAATATAACCTTATTTTCTTTACAAACAAGCGTGGCAAATTCAAGCATTTTTTGCATATCAGCCGTGGATAATAATTTCATTCGCAGTTGAATGAGTTTAACGTCGTTTTCAACAAAACGAATAAGTGTTCTTTGAAGTGCTAAAAGGTCGTCATCACCCATGATTGCGTATCGGCTCGGCAATTGTATGGCATTAACAATAGCGTTATTAGCTGCAGGGAATGAATAATGCTTTAAGGTCTCAACAGGCACCCAACGAATAACTTGACCTTCATTAGAGCAAACAAGACCCACAAATTCATCAACTTTCCAGACCCACAACTTTACCCGTAAATCGGAATATTGATGATTGATAGCAATCAATAGTCTTGCACGTTTGACGGTCAATCCTAACTCTTCTTTAAGTTCTCGAATTAGAGCAGCCTCAGCTGTTTCTCCCAATTCCAGCTTGCCACCTGGAAACTCCCAACGGTTACCTTGATGAACTGACTCAGGTCGATAAGCAATCAGAATTTCACCCTGCGCATTACTCACAACACCCACAGCTACCTGCAACTCCTCCCTAGACACATTTAAGTCCGATATTCCGCATTGATACGAACATAATCATAAGATAGATCACACGTTTTAATAGTCTGAGCTGCATCACCCCGTCCTAAACAAACGGTAATCGTTATCTCTTCAGCGGCCATAACCTTTTGACCGGCCGCTTCGGTATATTGACTATCTTTAGCACCCGAGCTAACGATACAAACATCACCCAGAAAAATGGAGACCTTATCTACTTCAAGGTTTTCAATACCTGCCCGACCGACCGCCGCCAATATTCGTCCCCAATTAGGATCACTGGCAAAAAAGGCTGTTTTAACTAAAGGTGAATGCGCAATTGTTTTACCGACCTGAACCGCTTCTTGATCATTAATGGCCTGACTAACAACGATTGATATTAACTTTGTTGCCCCTTCACCGTCCCTCACAATTGCTTCAGCCAATTCTACAAAAACATCATTAATGACCTCACAAAACTGCTGGTAAGGTTCACTTCCTGCTAACAACTCAGGCACACCTGAATAACCACTTGCCATTAATACGCAGGCGTCATTCGTTGAGGTATCACCATCGACGGTAATACGATTAAAAGACTGTTCAACAGCTTGCTGTAAACACTGTTGCAACAATTCATTTTCAATCTTAGCATCGGTAGCAACAAAGGATAACATGGTCGCCATATTAGGCTGTATCATTCCTGCCCCTTTCGAAATCCCGGTCACTGTAATTTTATCTCCGGCAATTTCAACCACTTTCGATACGCCCTTAGGAAACGTATCTGTTGTCATAATCGCTTCAGCAGCCTTAGCCCAGTTTTCCTCGATCAGACTATTAACTGCTTCGGGTAAGGCCTCCGTTATCTTTTCAACCGGTAACAATTCCCCAATAACCCCAGTAGAAAAAGGTAAAACCTGGCCAGCATGTCCCCCGAGTATCTGAGACAATGCCAAACAAACGGATTGTGCATCCTGATAACCTTTAGCTCCTGTACCCGCATTCGCATTACCGGAATTAATAACCAACCAACGCGGGTCTTCCGACATATTCTTCTTTGCTAATACAACGGGTGCTGCACAAAATAAATTCTGCGTAAAAACCGCACTACATGTGGAACCAGAATCCATCGCAATAACCAACAAATCATCACGCGCATTCTGTTTAATTTGTGCACAATGGGTACCTAATAACACACCACCTACAGGATGCATTATTGGAAACTTTGGCGCTCCTACTGACATGATTTACATCCTATTATTTTAATTACCTTTATTATCTTTTTATCGATAAAAAAGAGTCCGGGTGTCTCGAACCGACGCTATTTCCTGCGTTATCTTTTCACACTGTTTTTTACAATTATCAACCACCAAATCGTGCTCAAGGGGTGATAACATAAAAATCACGTCCAGTTCCACAAAACCATTAAGATAATGAATTTTAATTTCATCCACTAAACTATAGTAATCGCCCAAACAATCTCGGACACCATTGATTAATTCTTTTCTTGACGGTGGCCAATAATCAATCGATTCCTTTACCTCATCATCTTCAGGGTCAGTATGCACTAAGACATCGGCGATATTCCTAAATTGCTCCAACAATTGATTACGTACCGTATCCGCAATCATATGTCCCTCAGAAACGCTGATATACGAATCAACCTGAATATGGAGATCAACATAAATATCTTCACCCATGTGGCGAGTCCGTAATAAATGAATATTGATCACCCCATCAATCACTGAAATTGCTTGGCGCAAAGCTTCAATTTCATCATCTGAAATAGCAGTATCCACTAATTCTTTTAAGCTATCCACCATCAGTGACACGCCAATCTTAGCAATCATTAAGCTAACCAATACCGCGGCAATAGCATCGGCATAACCATAACCTAAAAGCATAGCTGCTATACCGACCAAGACTATAATAGATGAAATAGCATCACTACGATGATGCCAGGCATTTGCCAATAGTAATTTAGAGCGGGTTTTTTTGGCAACCTTTTGCGTAAAATGAAACAACCATTCATTACAAACAATTGATATTCCCGCGACACACAATGCTAGTTGGTCGGGAATGAGCAAGGGACCATCGCCTAAAATACGACTCACAGCATCCCAAGATATCCCTGCAGCAACAACGATTAACCCACAACCTAGCACTACCGTTGCTAAGGTTTCAAACCGGGCATGCCCATAAGGGTGATCTTGATCAGGTCGTTTACTTCCTAACTTAATAGCGACTAAGACAACGGCATCACTCAGTAAATCAGCGAGAGAATGAATACCATCGGCAATCAATGCAGACGATTGCCCCAGTACACCTGCAGACACTTTCACGACAGCTAAAAAAATATTAACTAACGCGGCAACCAACGTGGCGCGAGACTTCAAACGAACAGCTTCACTTTCTTCCATAACTGGAACTAGTCACCCACGATAATATTAATCGTAAATTCACCTACGTCACTACTCGCTGATAAAATCTGATGCCCATTAATACGGCACCAAGCGGGAATATCTTGCATCACACCCGGATCAGTACAGACCACCTCTAATTGCCCCCCCGGAATCATCGTTTTTATTTTATCCTGAACCCGTATAACCGGCATCGGGCAAAGCAGGCGTCGGGCATCTAAAAATTGCTTATTCATACATGCCATTCTTTAGGTATTTTTGTACTCAATAACGGTTTAACCCAAAATTGTTTTTCCTCACCCTGTTGCGTCATTTTAACTTCAACTTGTTCAGCCTCTCGCCCTTGACTGTAACGCGCCGTTATCTGCGCTGCCAACAAAGCATCTTCCTCCGAAAGAACACCATCAATTAATACTAATGGACCCGGGTGACTTACCGTGGTCATCGTTCGAAAAATATTTTTATAGCCCTGTAAAAAATTATTTTCACCCTCTTCTCGAGCAACAATCATTTTAAAATGAGGCTGTGGTCGTATATGACGACCGACCTTCAACAGCATGACATCATCTAGCTCATACTCTTTCTTCCCTCTTGCCGTCCATAAATCAACCAATTTATTGGAATAGCTTTTATCTGTTAAAAAGCAACACCCACCTGCAGGCTGCGCGTAATCCGTAAAGCCATATTTTTCTGCCAGGGTTATTTGAGGCTTTCGCGTACGACCGCTAAAGTCATATAACTCTTCTCGATTAACCCAGCCTTCTTTCTCAGGCAACGTTTCAGGTAAATTTTTCGCACACAATGGTCTTAACAACCGCTCGTTTGCTCCTGATTCTCTGGCAATAACCGGCATGGTGTCTTTTCGTTGAGACATCGGTCGTTGCCCCATCACTTCACCGGTAATGATAAAATCAAAATTATTCTCTTGTATCCACTGCTGAGCCTTTTGCACCATAAAAACCTTACAGTCCAAACAAGGGTTTAAATTTGCGCCATAACCATGCTGTGGATTGATTAAAACATTTTTGTATTCCTCAATAACATCAACAATGTGCAGTTTTATCCCTAGCTGTTCGGCAACCCATAATGAATTATTACGCTTTGGCTTGGCTTTATCTTTTTTCCGGATAGCATGGGTATGACCCTCGACACAAAAACCAGTAAAAAAGTTTATCCCCTCAACATGAACTCCCTGCTCCATTACAGCTTTTGTCGCCAACATTGAATCAAGGCCACCAGATATAAGCGACACAGCTTTCCTCTGTTTTGTCATCATTCTTTTATTCTTTAAAAAAAGTGCATTATACGTTATCTATTCCCTATAAAGCTAACAGACAGCCCGATCATCATTGCGCTATTAAGCTCCTTTTTACTTGCAAAATAAGTACTTAATTTTAAACAAACTTCTTAATGGGACTTCTGAGCACCTCAACAAACAACGCTTAGTCAAAATTTAAGTTATAATGAAAGTTTTTATCGCCTAAAAAAGCCGTGTTAAGTAACAATAATAAACCCACAACATTTCAAGATCTGATTCTTGCTCTACAATCCTTTTGGTCTCAACAAGGCTGTACCATTTTACAACCTCTCGACATGGAAGTGGGTGCCGGTACCTTTCACCCCGGAACCTTTCTTCGCGCCATCGGCCCTGAACCCTGGCGTTCAGCCTATGTCCAGCCCTCGCGTCGCCCAACTGACGGACGCTTTGGAGAAAACCCAAACCGATTACAACATTATTATCAATTTCAGGTGGTCTTAAAACCCTCTCCCGATAATATTCAAGAACTCTATTTAGACTCCTTGCGTTACTTAGGTCTCGACTTACTTGAACACGATATTCGTTTTGTAGAAGACAATTGGGAATCCCCCACTTTGGGTGCGTGGGGTTTAGGCTGGGAAGTCTGGCTCAATGGCATGGAAGTCACCCAATTCACCTATTTCCAGCAAGTCGGCAGCCTAGATTGCCGGCCTGTAACCGGTGAAATCACCTATGGCCTTGAACGTATTGCGATGTACCTTCAAAATGTACAGAGCGTTTATGACCTAACCTGGAATACTAACAGCCAAGGCCGTGTCAGCTACGGTGACGTTTTTCACCAAAACGAAGTTGAAATGTCACATTTTAACTTCACCCATGCCAACACTGATTTTCTCTTTTCCTATTTTGATAACTATGAACAGGAATGCATAAAACTCATTGACCAAAAACTCTCCCTACCGGCTTACGAGATGATCCTAAAAGCATCCCATGTTTTTAACCTCTTAGATGCACGTCATGCAATCTCTGTGACCGAACGACAACGTTACATTCTACGTGTCAGAGAAATGTCAAAGGCTGTTGCCGAAAACTATTACCAAGGGAGAGAAGCATTAGGATTCCCAATGCTTAACAACAAGAAGACACAAAATGACTGATAACAGACCCCTACTTTTTGAACTCGGCACAGAAGAGTTGCCCCCAAAAACCTTATTAACTTTAAGCAATGCCTTATTAGCTAATATTACGCAAGCGTTATCAGAAGCTGAGTTAACTTTTGGTCAAACCCGCACTTTTGCTACCCCTCGCCGATTAGCCGTTTTAATTGAAGATATTATTGTTCAACAACCTGATAAAACCATTGAAAAACGCGGGCCTGCCATTAAAGCCGCTTTCGATTCTGAAGGCAACCCCAGCCGGGCAGCCCTTGGCTTCGCTACCAGTTGTGGAACCACAGTCGAACAATTATCCCGGTTAAAAACCGATAAGGGTGAATGGTTATCTTTTAATCAAGAATCCAAAGGTCAACCCGCCACGGCTTTAATTCCAAAAATCATCAATCACAGCCTTAAAAAACTACCTATTGCCAAACGAATGCGTTGGGGGGATTTAACCACTGAGTTTGTCCGCCCAGTCCATTGGGCTGTATTACTCTTTGGCACAGAATCCTTGAGCTGTGAGGTTTTAGGCATTAAAACCGGTCAACAAACCTTTGGCCACCGCTTTCATGCGCCAGAGGCTATTCTTTTGAATCACCCTTCAGAGTATCAGCGAAAACTACTTGAGGACGGTTACGTTATTGCCGATTTTGAACAACGTAAGCAAGTCATCCATACCGCAACCCTTCAAGCTGCAGACAACGTTGGCGGCACAGCGGTCATCAACGATGCCCTACTCGAAGAAATCACAGCTCTCAATGAGTGGCCTGTCCCGATCACTGGAAACTTTGATCCACGCTTCTTAAAACTGCCGGCAGAAGTTCTGATTACCACGATGCAAGTTAATCAAAAATACTTTGCCGTCACCGATAAAAACAAGAAATTATTACCTAACTTTATCACTTTCAGTAATATTGAAAGCACCAACCCTCAAGCTATTAAAGAAGGTAACGAAAGAGTCATTCTCCCGCGCCTAGGTGATGCTGAATTTTTCTGGAAACAAGATCGTCATTCAAAATTATCAGAACGCACACCGGATCTAGCTAATATCATTTTTCAAAAAACACTCGGTACATTGCTGGACAAAACTCAGCGATTAGAAGCCTTAACAGCGTACTTATCAACAGCACTTGAAATCGCGCCGGAACACAACTGCCGCGCTGCGCTATTGGCTAAAACAGACCTGATTACCGAAATGGTAGGGGAGTTCCCTAGCCTTCAAGGCGTCATGGGACGTTATTACGCCTTAGCTGATCACGAACCTAATGAAGTCGCTCAAGCTCTCGAAGAACAATACTACCCCAAACAATCCGGTAGCCCAACGCCTGAAAGCCAAACCGGTCAAATACTCGCTATCGCAGATAAAACAGATACCCTTGTTGGGATTTTTAGTGCCGGTCTCATTCCTACCGGCGATAAAGACCCGTATGCCTTAAGACGTGCGGCACTGGGAATTATCCGCATTATTATTGAGAAACGTCTTAACATTAATATCACTGAATTGATTCGCTTCAGTCTTAGCCAATTTACCCATAACTTTAACCGTGAACTCACAGAACAAAAAATAACCACCTTCATCTATGAACGACTTAAAGGCTATACCCTTGATCATGGCTTTACTTTTGACCAGTTTGAATCCGTCCTGACCGTCGCCCCTGAAAACTTATTAGATTTCTTTTTAAGACTACAAGCCGTTCGTGACTTCCGTGAACTTCCCGAATCAAACAGCTTATCTGAAGCCAACAAACGCATCAAAAATATATTACGAAAATCTGAAACATTACCTCATTCTACCGTTGAAAACCTCGTTGCAGAACAAGAACTAAATTTACTAACCGCGACTCTGGCTGCAGAAAAAGACATCCAACCCTTAATTAAGGACAGTAATTATACAGCAGCATTAAATCGCTTGACCCAACTCAAAGAAGATGTTGATTTATTTTTCGAACACATCATGGTCAACTGTGACGACCGGTCTTTACGTACTAACCGACTCGCCTTATTATATAAAGTAGAAAACTTGTTTCTTAAAATTGCTGATATTTCAAAATTACAATAGTGCCTACCCAAAAATTTATTTTATTAGACCGTGATGGCGTCATTAATCATGACTCTGACAATTACATTAAATCTGCTACACAATGGCGCCCTATAGACCAAAGTATTGAGGCCATTGCCTTACTTAATTCGTACGGCTACAAAGTAATTGTCATCACCAATCAATCAGGACTGGCACACGGCTATTTTGATAGCGCAACACTCCAGAAAATGCACGAAAAAATGCATACTTTAGTCAAACAGCAAGGCGGGAAAATAGAAGCCATTTATTACTGTCCTCACAAACCTGAAGATCACTGTGATTGTCGAAAGCCCAAACCTGGATTGTTAATACAATGCAGCGAAGATTATAATTTTCAATTAAAAGAAACTTTTTTTATTGGTGATAAACTAAGTGATATTCAGGCCGCTCAATCAGCTGGTGCTACCCCACTTTTAGTTAAAACAGGCAAAGGCCTAAGAACCCTAACCAACAACCCTACCCTTACGATTAACATTTTTAATAACCTTTATGACTGCGCCCAATTCATCATTTCAAGATAATCTACCGCTGCTTTATATACGGTCAACAATATTATTTATTTGTGTCCTGTGTTTAACACTTTCCATGGGGGTTATCGTGCTGACGCTCGCGCCCTTCCCTTTTCGAATCCGCTATAAACTGGCGCATTTCTGGGCCACCGCTGTGCTGTGGCTAACCAAATTAATCTGTCAATTAGATTACACCATTGAGGGCTTGGAAAATATCTCTGAAAACCAAAACGCAATTATTTTATGCAAACACCAGTCGGCCTGGGAAACCATCGCCTTGTATGCTATTTTTCCTCCTCAAGTTACTGTTATAAAACGAGAATTACTTTGGCTACCCATTTGGGGGTGGGCCGCTGCGACTTTAAAACCCATTGCGCTTAACCGTCAAAACCAACTTTCTGCATTAAAAAAGTTAATACGCGATGGAAAAATGAGACTCAATGAAGGCTTATGGATTCTTATTTTTCCAGAAGGTACCCGAACAAAACCTGGTGTACCAACAAAATTCAATCTAGGCGGCTGTTTACTTGCCGAAAAAAGCCAATATCCTGTTATTCCCGTTGCCCATAACGCCGGCGAATTCTGGCCACGCTACAGTTTCTTGAAATACCCGGGCACAATTACCGTTCGAATCGGCCCCCTGATCCCGAGCGAAGGCAGAAAGGCCATTGAACTCAATTATGAAGCCGAAGCTTGGGTTGAATCTGCAATGAAAGATATTCATCTAACAAACCGTGAATAATTTATTTTAAAATAGCACGTTACAGCGCAACAATAAAAATTAACCACTAAAAAGGCTTATACTTTGAAGTATAATTATAGGATTATGCTAACTATTTTTGAAAAAATTCTTATGAAACAATTCGCCCTCGTGTTTTTTTGCGCACTACTACTCACCGGCTGTACTGATGAAAAAAACCAATACCAAGAACACGTCCTTAAATTGATGAAAACCGATCAAGACCTAATTGATTATAAACTTGACCCTGAAGAAATCACGAGTTGTGTTGTTGATATGAGCGGCAAAAACATGATCGGATTTGTTTCTTGGGACCCTAGACGTGCTGCAATCTATTTGGCCTACATCAGACTAATTCAATTCAAATTAAACCTGACCACACTGTCCAATCAAGCAGAAAAAAGCACCCAAACTAACCCTCAAAATGAACTGAATGAACTTAGAGAAATATTTGGTTCTGCACAAGCATTAGCTGATGCCCATAGAAACTTTAGTGACAGCGTCTTAGGGTGTTTTGAATCCCTGACTTCAAAAACAGATCCTGATAACAAAAAACTTTTTTAACTCATCTGCACCGGAAGACACCCAGTGCCTTCCGGTGCATTCTCGACTCACACGGTTTTTTTACCGTCGTTAAAGCGCCAGAATACTTTATTTGAAACCCATTTCAACCCAATATTTCTGTAACAAACAACTGCACTTGTTTTTCAGTAAAAGGCCAGTGTAACTCTTGTCCTGACTCAACGTGACATAACACCGGAATAATCAATTCATAAGCCGCTAAATACTGAGCCTCATCGACTATGTCAATTTTATTCAATGCGAGTTCTGTTGAGCATTTTGCACTGACCAATAAAACCAACTCCTCAGCCTGCTCACATAAATGACAACCTTCAGTTCCCAATAAAACCAGCATCGAATTCATCAACTCTTTAGTCCTATAGATTAGGTGCTAACCATCGCCTTGCTTCCTCAATAGACCATCCTTTTCTGTTTGCATAATCAGTCAACTGATCAGTCGTTATTTTACCTACATTAAAAAACCGGGCATCAGCATGCGCCAAATACCAACCACTCACGGCCGCCGTAGGATACATCGCATAACTTTCAGTTAGTTCAATCCCGGTATTTTCTGTAGCTGACAACAAACTAAAAAGCTTATCTTTTTCAGTATGATCCGGGCACGCAGGATACCCCGGGGCTGGCCGAATACCTTCATAAGACTCCTTAATCAGCGCTTGATTATCGAGCGCTTCTTGGCTGCTATAGCCCCAATAATTCACTCGAACCTGTTGGTGCATATATTCTGCAAAAGCTTCTGCTAATCGATCCGCTAAGGCCTTGAGCATAATCGCACTATAATCGTCGTGCTGTCTTTCAAACTCAGCCAATTTTGCTTCTATGCCTATGCCAGCAGTCACTGCAAAAGCCCCAATATAATCATTATGGCCCGCCTCAACAGGCAATAAAAAGTCTGCTAAACAATAATTGGCTTTACCTGGAACTTTACTGTTCTGTTGGCGCAAGTGACACAATGTTTCACGTATAGATGACTGTTGTTCATCTTCATAAATAACAATATCATCGCCTTGACTATGCGCTGGATAGAAGCCTATGACTGCTTTCGCAATTAACCATTTTTCAGCAACAATTGATTCCAACATCACAGAAGCATCTTGAAACAGAGCCTTCGCATGTTCACCGACGACACTATCTTCTAAAATAGCCGGATAGCTTCCCGCTAACTCCCATGTTTGAAAAAATGGCGACCAATCTATAAATTCAACCAATGTTTCTAACGCTATATTATCTATGACTTTATTACCCAAAAATGATGGCCGATATGATTGACTCTTATTGACCTCAAATTTATTGGCTCGTGCTTCAGTCAAAGTCAGCAAGGTACTTTTTGATTTTCGCCCCTTATGACGCTCCCGAACCTGTTGATATTCCGCCTGAATACCTTTCACAAAAGCCTCTTTTTTATCCTGACTTAATAACTTATTGGCAACTCCTACCGCTCTTGATGCATCGGCCACATAAACACTAGGACCATGATAATTATGCTCAATCTTAACGGCCGTATGCGCACGTGACGTGGTTGCTCCACCGATCATTATCGGAATATCAAATTCCAGACGCTCCATCTCCTTAGCAACATGAACCATTTCATCAAGCGAGGGCGTTATCAGTCCACTCAACCCGATAATATCGACATTTTCTTCCTTGGCCCGCTTCAAAATAGTACTGGCCGGCACCATCACACCCAAATCAATGACTTCATAGTTGTTACACTGTAAAACCACACCGACAATATTTTTACCAATATCATGAACATCGCCTTTCACTGTCGCCATCAAAATTTTACCGTTGCTTTCAATCTTTCCTGACTTTTCCTCTGCCATAAAAGGCAATAAATAAGCTACCGCTTTTTTCATAACCCTTGCTGATTTAACGACTTGTGGCAAAAACATTTTGCCTGCGCCAAATAGATCACCCACTTCGTTCATGCCGTCCATCAGTGGACCTTCAATCACTTTTAACGACAGACCAAAGCCTTGACGTGCTTCCTCGGTATCTTCTTCAATATACTCGGTGATGCCTTTAACCAACGCATATGAAATTCGTTTATTAACAGCCTCATTCCGCCAACTTAAATCCTCTTTCTTACCACCAGCACTACTGCCACCGATAAATTGTTCAGCCAGTGCCAATAATTTTTCCGTCGCATCACCATGCTTATTCAGCACAACCTCTTCGACAGCCTCTTTTAATGTTTTGGGAATATCATCATAAACTGCCAATTGTCCCGCATTCACAATCCCCAGATCCATACCCGCTTTAACCGCGTAATATAAGAAGACCGCATGTATTGCTTCTCTAACCGGCTCATTGCCACGAAAAGAAAATGACACATTAGAAACCCCTCCCGAAATTAACGCATGCGGCAATGCCGCCTTAATTTCTCGCGTTGCTTCAATAAAATCCACACCATAATTATTATGCTCATCAATTCCAGTAGCAATGGCAAAAATATTAGGATCAAAAATAATATCCTCAGCAGGAAAACCAACCTCTTCTGTTAAAATTTTATAAGCCCTTCGACAAATATCAACTTTTCGATCCCGTGTATCTGCCTGTCCGACTTCATCAAAAGCCATAACAATCGCAGCGGCACCATAGCGCCTAATTAGCTGAGCCTGCTGTTTAAAAATGGCTTCACCCTCTTTAAGCGAGATAGAATTAACAATTCCTTTTCCTTGAATACACTTAAGACCGGCTTCAATAATGTCCCATTTAGAAGAGTCAATCATCACCGGGACTCTTGAAATATCCGGCTCAGAGGCAACCAATAATAAAAATCTGACCATCGCCTCTTTTGATTCCAACATGCCCTCATCCATGTTGATATCAATAATCTGTGCACCATTAACAACCTGCTGCCGGGCTACATCTAAGGCCGCCTCATAATCTTCTTCAACGATTAATCGCTTAAAACGTGCCGACCCCGTTACGTTAGTCCTTTCACCAACATTAACAAACAAAGACTCAGGGCCAATATTAAATGGCTCTAAACCAGAAAGACGACATTTTTTCTCTATCGTTGGTATTTTTCGAGGCGGATGTTTTTCTACCGCTTGAATAATAGCTTTAATATGCGCAGGTGACGTTCCACAACAGCCGCCAATGATATTGATATAGCCACTTTTAGCCCAATCGCCTAACTCAATCGCCATTGCTTCTGGCAATTCATCGTATTCACCAAATTCATTTGGCAAACCCGCATTAGGGTGTGCTGAAACATGCGTTTCAGCAAGCATACTTAACTCTTCCACATATTGGCGTAATTCGCCGGCACCTAAGGCGCAATTAAAACCAATTGATATCGGTTCAATATGACGAACTGAATTCCAAAAAGCTTCCACCGTCTGCCCTGATAACGTTCTACCTGACGCATCTGTAATGGTGCCAGAAATCATGACAGGATACCGGGTGTTGGTATTCTCAAAATACTGATCAATAGCAAAAAGGGCCGCCTTTGCATTGAGCGTATCAAAAATAGTTTCAACCAATAAAATATCTGCACCACCATCAATCAGCCCGGTTATCGCTTCCGTGTATGCTATAACCAGAGTATCAAAGTCAACATTTCTAAACCCAGGATCATTCACATCGGGGGAAATAGATGCTGTTCTATTAGTCGGTCCTAGAACTCCGGCTACAAACCGCGGTTTTTCAGGAGTCGCACTTGTCACTTCATCGGCAACTTGTCTTGCTATTTTTGCAGACACACAATTTAATTCATACGCCAATGACTCCATTTGATAATCTGCCATTGCGATCGTTGTGGCATTAAACGTATTGGTTTCCACAATATCTGAACCGGCATCAAAATATGCCCGGTGAATTGCCTTGATTATATCGGGCTGAGTCAACGACAGTAGATCATTATTTCCCTTAAGATCACTGCACCAGTGAGCAAACTGCTCCCCCCGGTAATCGACTTCACTCAATTTATATTCCTGAATCATGGTGCCCATTGCACCGTCCAAAAATAAAATTCTATTCGTTAATTGTTCAGCTAATAAATTCTGGTGATTGTTCATAAAATTAAATTTAATTAATAAGGTACTTTACATAACGACCTAATGCAGCCCGCAGATACAAGAAAGCCTAGGCAAGGCCTAGGCTTTTAAACACTAAGTATTACTTTTTTAGAGAACGTTATTTTTACTCTTCACCTTTGTCTTTTTTCGAGGCATCAGTTGAGCCATCTACGGCCTCTTCACCCTCAGCACTGGGTGTTTTGCCCTCAACATTATTCATTGAAGAAACTACACCCTTGAAAATATTCATATGACTGAACATCACTGAAGGCCCCCAGCCCCCTTTTAGTACAAATTTAGCCCGAATAACTGCTGCAACCAAAAAGCCCATCAAAGGTGCCGCTAGCTCACGAAAAGCTGACATTAATCGATTGCCAAAATCTTTGGTCTGCATAGCTGCTAAATCAGCCTGATCAACGCCAGTATCGTCATTCTCGGTTAAAAACAAGAGGACATCGACGTAAATCCAAAGAAACTGAATTGCAAAAAGAGATCCTGCTGCAATTGCAACCCATTTAAAACCCCCACTGGTACCGGCTCGAACGGCTGCCTGATATGTCCAACAAGCCACGTAAATTGTTAATAAACCACCTATCATAATTCTCTCTCTCGTTATATTTGGTTAATAAAGATGAACAATCAG
>ENA-OREN01000115-OREN01000115.1-marine-metagenome-genome-assembly--contig:-NODE-115-length-113931-cov-6.959185_pt1 | contig 113931 bp, 114 predicted proteins | sample MGYA00248624_ERZ508555 | MGnify/ENA primary metagenome ERZ508555 (study PRJEB26222, sample SAMN06267773) | marine metagenome | isolation source: Saanich Inlet, British Columbia, Canada | place... | reverse complement strand
CAAATCTTCATTTTGTCTCCAAATCTCAAATTCACCGCACAAGTTTAGCCGTCCGGTGGAGTGTGGGTTAGGCGGTATTAAAACCACGCTTTTTTTCAACTATGTATGTTTGAACAAACTCTTCATCTGATTTTGTCAAATAGATTATTCCTTCGACAAATCCAATTAAACTGCCAACACCGCAAGTAATGACTGTAATGATTATTCTTAATATACCGCCTGTGACATCGCCTAAAATAAACCTATGAATTCCCAAACCCCCTAAAATTATTCCTAGAACGCCAGCGGTGGTTTTTTTATCAGCATCTGATTTTTTTATTTGATTTGTCATAATTTATTACTCCTTTTTTAATTATTAGAAAATTGGTTTTGGGGCAAGTATTGTCCAGTAATTGCGAAGTATCCAATACGATATAATAATCACAAAAATGAATAGTATTTCATTTTTTGATAGAAATACAGAAATTGGTTTATAACCGAAAACACCTTGAGTAAAAAGACTGTAAAATGAAACTGAAAGAAATGGCAAAGATAACATTGCAAGTGGATTGTTTTGCAGTAAACCATACATATTACCATTTACTGTTTGTTGAATCCCCCGAATTGTCCCACAACCAGGGCAAATTGTTCCAGTTATTTTATTCCATGGACAAGGTGGAAAATAGTGATATTGGGTTATTGGAAACATTGATAGGCCCACTAACAAAATCACCGTAGATAAACTAACTAAAATCAAATAAAGTCTTTTCTCTTTTTGCCTATTATTACAAATTTTGGTCTTTATCGTATTTATTTGCAATTAATTAAAAACCTGTCGCAACAATGATTAAGAAATAGATAATTCCGAAACCCAAACCAGCAAAAATACCCCAATTCGCCCATTGATCTGCTTTTTTACTTGCTTCAATAGCGCCATCAATATCACCAGCTTGAATTTTTCCATTTACTGATGATGCATTTACTATTGATACAATCCCAAAAGGTAAACAGCAAAACACTGTAACTAATATTGCTTTAGTCAAATGGTTTTCTACATTCCTTGTGTTTGTTGAAACTTGTGTTTCATTTTTCAAATCAGTCCCACACGAATCACAAAAACTTGCATTTGCAGAAATTTCTTTACCACATTTTGAACAAAATGCCATTTTTTCTTCTATGTTTTTTGGTTAAACCACTGCCAATAATTCCATTTAACAATTTACTAAATCATTGACAGTGGTTTTTATTATTAATAATAAGATCCAACAGTACTTACAAGAAAAGCCATTGATATTAAATAGAAAGCTATTCTGATGCCTTTAACTGTTTGATTGTTACAACAAGATAGGCTAGGCTTGCTATTCCAAATAGGAATAACCCCCAAAGAGGGTCCACACCAGAACTGCCGGAATAACCTGATCCACTGATTGAAGCTCCAACAGAACCCCAACCTAACATCAAAGCTATTGCATCGATAAGACCAATCACACCTACAATAAGCGCAAATTTGAATCCTATCCAAGCAAGAGCAATGCCAGCAATCCCCAACAGGATACCTAAAATTCCATATCCAGTAGAAATACCAGATATTCCACCAGTTGAGAATGAAGCGGATTGTCCCATAAAAGAGGCACTGCTTGAGACTTCTACCCATGGGAAGAAAGTGGCTATTGCCATAATACCCCCACAAATAACAGCTATCATATTCCTATTTTCCATTGTTTTCTCCTTTTTTTAGTGTTAACAAAGCACCATGCTTTATTATTAATTATTGTTTATCTAGAACACAACCTTCGCTTCCAGCAACGCCTTTTAAGAACCATTTAGCATTGTTTTTATTGAAAATAATTGTTGGGGTAAATTTTTGATCATATTTATCATCTGTCAAACTGCCTATAATCGTTAAACTAACTTCTGTATTATCTTTTACATTAAATCCACCATAATATGAAATTGTTTGTCCGTCAGACACTTGTATCATTGATAATTTATCATCTGATATTTCAACTCTCCATTTGGATCCGGGAATTTCAATTTGCTTATTCCCAACTTTCATTAAAGAAGTGGGTTCATAGCCTACAAAAGTTCCTTTCATTTCGTATGTTAATTGGATTTCATTACTGCAACTATAAATAAATAATAAGAAGATCATTAAGTATTTCATTTTTTTCATCTTATTAGAACTCAATAGACCATGTTTTACCATAATCTTTGGTTATTATATAAGCAGATTCATAGCTACAATCATATTCAGAGGATCCATAGCACACAGCACCATAAAAAGTAAAAACGCCATTATTAGGATCTGAAAAATTTGAATAATAGTCTAATCCCATGGTACCATGAAGCAAACTGTTTCTATCAATATATTTTTCAGCCAATCTATTAGCTTCATAGGAACTTATTTGTTTATTTGTTTTGTAACTGGATGGACTAGACGAACTGGATGGACTAGACGAACTGGATGAACTAGACGAACGAACTGATGATTTATCGCTTGATTCATTTTTACTAGAGTCACCACCACAACCAACCAGAATTATAGTAACGATAATTGTGAAAAGAATTAGTTTTCTATTCATTTTACTTTCTCCTTTTTTTGCCAAGATTATAGCTTTCTAACTACTTATTATACAGCATTTGTGCATTATAGTATTCTTATAGAGCGTGTTATACTGTATTTGCACTAATTGTTTCATATTATAAATTCCACTCAAATATTATAAACTATTTCAATAATAATCCATGTCAAAATTATTAAACCAGGTCAGTGACCAAATTCGAATAAGGCATTATAGCTATCGCACTGAAAAAACATATAAACACTGGATTAAACAGTACATATTATTTCATAATAAGACCCATCCTAACCATTTGGACGGGGAAGCATTCAATGCCTATTTAACCCATTTAGCAAAGAAAAAGAAAGTTTCTGCAGCCACGCAAAACCTTGCAAGAAATGCGATATTGTTTTTATATAAATATGTGCTAAAAAAAGATATAGGTGATTCAAATAATTATGTCATTGCCAAGCGTTCTAGAAAAGTACCAACCGTTTTTTCTCAAGATGAAGCCAAAAGGGTCATAGCTCAATTAGAAGGCCGAAATGCCATAATTGTAAAATTATTGTATGGTACTGGGATGCGAATTTCTGAATGTTTACAACTTCGAATAAAAGATGTTGATTTTGATCAAAATCTCATAGTGGTCCGAGACGGTAAGGGAGAACAAGATAGAGTAACCATGCTGCCAGAATCATTGAGAGATTTAATCAAATATCAAATAGATCGGGTTGCTTATCTCCATGAATTGGATCAAAAAAATAATGTTCCTGGTGCGTTTATTCCGTTTTCAATTGAGAAAAAATATCCAAATGCAGGGTGTGAATTAGGTTGGTATTATATATTTCCGGGGAAATCATTAAGTAAAGACCCGGTTTCTGGTATTGTTAGGCGACATCATGTTCATGAGTCAAACATTCAGCGTTCTGTAAAAAAAGCTGTCCAAAGCGCAGGGATTTATAAACAAGCGGGATGCCATACTTTTCGCCACTCGTTTGCTACACATTTGTTAGAAAATGGTTATGATATTCGTTCTGTCCAAGAATTATTAGGTCATAAAGATGTGAGAACGACTATGGTTTATACCCACGTAATGAAAAAGGGACCGTTGGCGATTAAAAGTCCATTAGACTCTTAAAATTGCTTTTTAAAGTATTTAAGCTTGTTTTAATGCAGAATGCCATTGATCTAATTTTGTTTTCCTATTTTCTTCATTCATTTGTGGAGTAAAGATTTGATCGCATTCCACCATTTCTTGGTCGAAAGCTTTCTCACTCAATATTTTATATACACCATAAGCGGTACGATCTTTCATAGCTGTATGCCCCATAGAAATATGGAGTAAGTCTGCTAAAAATTGCAACAAAACAGGTCTGGCGCCGCCACCGCTAGCAGGAATCATTTTTGGCGCGGTGTCCACTTTTTTAGAAATAATTTCATAAATATCTGCTGTTAAAAATCCAATAGATTCCATTCCAGCACGAACAATTTCATTTTGATTATTTTCATCAAGATTATACATAAAGTCAGTTATCCCGCTCACCCAATAAGGAGAAGCAAGGCCTGCAAATCCTGGTATATAAATACCATCGGTATTTTGATTTTCACATCGTTGATCCCATTTCATATCTTTGTGTGAAATATTCAATACATCTTCCAAATGGTAAAAAAGGGAATTACACGCATTAATGGTTCCTTCAAATAAATAATGACGAAATGAATCATCAGACGCTAAAACACTTGAAATAAGACCAGTTGTTCCGCCTGGTTTAGACCCACCATTAAATTGGACGGAGCCAGATGTTCCAAAATTCATGGCCAAGGCTCCGGGGTTCAACCCTGTTTGTCCAATAAGTGCCGCTTGTTGATCTCCAATAACCGTTTTTAGTGGGAAGGAGCAAGCCCTTATTTTGATGTGTCCGTATTTAGCAATTGTGGGGCGTAATTCAGGTAAACCATTTCGAGGCATGTCAAAAATATCCAACAATGCATCATCCCAATCGCTTGTTTCAAGATTTACAAAAAGCGACCGGCATGCAATGGATTCATCTAAAAAAGGGTTCCCCGTTAATTGATGAGAAATAAATGCGCTAATGGGGCCGAATAAAACTTTCCCATTTTCTGTATCACTTTTTAAAGAAGAATCTTGTCGTGTAAAATGAACATATTTAGGTCCACCAAAATGAGCGCTTAAAGGCGTGCCTGTTTTTCCCCAAATAAAATCAGCTAAATCCTGTTTTTCGTCTGCTTCTTTTTTGGCTCGGCTGTCTTGCCAACTGATAGCAGGAGTCCGAATTTTCCCTGAATCTTTTTCCCAAAACATAAATGTGGATCGCTGGACTGTTAAACCAGCAGAAATAATGGATAATTGATTATCGTCCGCAAACTCTACCATGCTGTGTAGGAGACTGATGCATGCATTTAAAATAATTGATGGATCACATTCCACATTGTGTGGCGCAGGTTTATATAAGGAATGTTTTACTTTTTTCGAAAAAAGCACATGTCCATTTTTGCTAAATAGAAATGCTTTTGTTCCGGATGTTCCTTGATCAAGAACAATATAGGATGATTTTTTGTTACTCAATTTCACGGATATAATTTAAGGACATTCCAATGATTCCGCAGATGGTCGCACCCACACCAATAAATAAAAAGATGGATTTAATTGAGAAAAAAGCAGCACTAAATCCAACTGCAGCGGAAGATAGAGCCGTCATCCCTACAACACCTAGATGAACCATCGAAAAGAGTCTACCATGGAGTAGATTTGGCGCAATTTGTTGAATAATTACTGTTCGACTTACTATAATAAATGGAATCCCAATTCCGTGAATAAATATCATTACCATAACCATCGGGACGGATTCTGAAAAAAAGAAAATAGAATAAGTGATTCCATCTAATATCATACCAATAGTCCAAATAAGGCCGTTTGATAAGTATTTATTCAGGCGGGTGACAATTATCGATCCTAGCAAAGAACCTCCCGCCATACATGCTTCAACAAAAGCGAAATCAGATGCAGTGCCATTCAATGCATTTCTAACTAGAATTGGTACTCCTACGATTGCGGGCCCCATTATAAATATATTGTTGAAAAATGTTATAATCATTAATACAAATAATGGTTTAGTCGTTTTAATGTAATTCAAACCTTCGACTAATTCATCCCAGTGACCATGTGGTGATTCAATGATATCTTGCTGTGGTTTAACCACAATAGTGAGGAAGGCAATTGCAACTAGAAATGATAAACCATCTATTAAGAATAAGTTTGGTAGCGAAACGATAGCTAATAAAACGCCTGCAAGTGCCGGCCCTAAGATATAAGCAATTTGACCTGATGTAACTAAAATTGAATTAACACGAACCAATTGATTTGTTGGAAATAGTGTTGGGACAAATGCATTAAAAGCAGGTTGGAAGAATGTAGAAAATCCGCTTCTAATAAAGGCAATAATTCCAATGAACAACCCAGTAGCCAAATCAAAATAAATTAATACTGGAATAGCAATAACGGTCAAACTTTGACTAACGTGTGCACCAATCATGAGGAAATATCGGTTTAGGCGGTCTGAAAGAACACCAGCAAAAAGCCCTAGAATTAAGGCGGGCAAATAGGCGCTCATGGCAATTAGTCCTGTAATGATTGGAGAATTTGTCATATCCAACACAAGCCACATAAGAGCAAATTGATAAATCGCATCTCCTGCTTGGGAAATAGTTTGGGCAGACCAGAGAGCAATTAAGTTTCGTTTTATATATTGATTCATTGGCGTTGAGATATAAGTAGAAAATTATTACCCAAAATTCATTTTCCCTTATGAAAAATCATTATAAATTGTGGCTCGATTTTAGCGGTGATCCAAAGTGGATCCGGAAGATTACTCAATAATTCATTAGGAGAGAAAAATGGCTTACATTATTTGTGAACCTTGTGTAGGAACATGTGATACAGCATGCGTTGAAGTATGCCCAGTTGATTGTATCCACGGACCAGAAGATAAAACAGGCGCTGGCGCAGAAGCAAAAGCAGATGGATTTGATCCAGAAGGAAAAATGCTTTACGTCGATCCGGAAGAATGTATCGATTGTGGTGCATGTGAACCTGAATGCCCTGTAGAAGCAATTTTTGAAGAAAGTGAAGTCCCGGATGAATGGAATAGTTTCATTAAAGTAAACTATGATTGGTTCGGTCGGGAATACACCGGATAAGAATTAACCAAAACCAAACCTTCAATTAAAAACGGTTGTAATCCAATTACAGCCGTTTTTTTTCGGAAAGACTTATGAATAAAAAACAAATATTATCCTTATTAAAGGAAGTGAATTATCCTGGTTTTTCAAGAGATATTGTATCTTTTGGAATGGTTGGAAATGTTGAAATAGATGAAGATGCTGTTTCGATTCAATTAAAAATCACATCAGATAATGAAGAAAAAAAACAAGAAGTTGTTGGAGCAATTAAAGAAAAATTGTCCACCCATTTTAAAAATGTATTAGTAGACCTACAGGCTTTTTCTGAACAAAAAGCTACCCACACTCATCAAGAACCTGAAATACAAGCACCGTCCCCTGTTGGTGAAATTGATAAAATTATTGCGGTAGCGAGCGGAAAAGGGGGAGTCGGGAAATCAACAGTTGCAGCTAATTTAGCATGTGGGCTAGTGGCAAAAGGATTTAAGGTTGGCTTATTAGATTTAGATATTTATGGCCCATCTCTCCCAACAATACTTGGTTTTAATGGACAGCCAGATTTAACACAAGATCGCAAATTAATTCCATTAGATCGATATGGAATGAAAGTCATGAGCTTTGGGTTTATTAGTGGAAATGATACACCAGCCATTTGGCGTGGTCCACTTGTAGCTAGAATGACTGAACAATTTTTTAATGATGTTATCTGGGGTGAATTGGATTATTTGATTCTTGATTTACCTCCAGGAACGGGAGATGTTCAATTAACATTAACTCAAAAAATCCAAATGACGGGAGCTGTCATGGTTACAACACCTCAAGATATTGCATTGACGGATGTCCGAAAAGGTGCTGATATGTTTGCGAAAGTAAATGTACCCGTACTAGGTGTGGTGGAAAACATGTCTGGATTTACAGTAAATGGGCTAGTAAAAGATACTGATGGGAATCCATCAACTGGTGGAAGTGTACAGATATTTGGAGAAGAAGTTTCCCTGAATGAAAATGGTGAATTTGATTATGTGTTGGATTTATTCAAGCGAGGCGGTGGTAAAAAAGAGAGTGAACGCCTTCAAGTTCCTCTACTGGGTGAAATTCCAATTATACCAGAAATAATTACATCCACAGATTCAGGCGATCCCGTTATTAGGAGTGCGCCAGATTCTCCATCAGGAAAAGCATTTCAAATCGTTGTTAATAATATTTTATCTAACGAAGATAAAATATAATCCGGAACCGAATCGTTTTTCCTACGTTTTAGAGTGAAAATTTGAAGAAAATATAATCAAGTCATGAACTTTGGATAGAGAGAGCGGATGAAGTAACTTCGCCCGCATTTTTCTCGTATCTATGATAGATAAAGATATAAAAAACCTTTTGTCCCTAGGGCAGATCCCTAAACATATTGCCATAATAATGGATGGTAATGGTCGATGGGCTAAAAGCAGGAGATTGCCTCGGTTGGCGGGACATAAAGAAGGCATTAATTCTGTGAGAAAAATCACCCGGATTTGCGGGGAAATTGGTGTAGACGTATTAACGTTGTATACTTTTTCCACAGAAAATTGGTCACGACCAAAGGCTGAGGTTTCTGCACTCATGAAATTGTTATTAAAATCCATCAAAGAAGAAGTGAAAGAATTACACAAAAATAACGTACGATTTACCACGATTGGCGATTTAAGCAAACTCCCTGACAGTACAAGGGATGGGATTGAAAATGGTATTAAAAAAACCGAAAATAATACTGGATTGAATTTAGTATTAGCGTTGAATTATGGGAGTCGTCAAGAAATTCTTAATGCTGTAGAATCTATAGCAAATTGCGTCCAAGATGGTACGTTAGACCCAAAAAATATTGATGAAGAAATATTTACATCTTTTTTGGATACAAGATCATTATCCGACCCAGATTTATTAATCCGCACCAGCGGTGAATTACGTCTAAGTAATTTTTTACTATGGCAATCTGCTTATACAGAATTATACATTACTGAAACCTTTTGGCCTGCATTTCGAGAGGACGCACTTATTGCAGCTATCCAAGAATACCAATCTAGAGAAAGGCGATACGGAACCTTAGATGCGTAAACGACTATACTTTTTAACTATTTTCTTTTTGATGATAAGCGCCATGAGCGCCCAAGGCCAATCTGAAATTCATTTAGATGATGTGCAAGTCTCAGGGAATATTTTAGTTTCAAAAAACACCATTTTATTTACTGCCGGCTTAAGAAAAGATATGACAATTATGCCCAGTGAGTTTCCAAGAGCGATTAAGCGTCTTTGGCAATTGGGCCTCTTTAAAGATATTCAAATACAGTATAATGATGAAACTGAAAGTGGAATATCTATTACAATTGCTGTTGATGAAAATCCTATTCTAGGAGAAATGAAATTCATTGGGAATAAAAAAATTAAAGATTCCAAATTTGAAGAAGAGTTAGAGTTAAGCTCCGGACAAAGAATTAAACCAAATACACTTCACGAAACGGTTGAGAAAATTAAATCACTTTATGCGGAAGATGGATATTTAAAAGCTGTTGTTTCTGCAGATTTAATTAAACCTGATAAAGAATCAAAACTTTATTCTGGGAAGGCAAAAGGTTTAGTTCATAATATGGTTTTTCATATTCAAGAAAATAAAAAAATTAAAATAAATAATATTGTTTTTGATGGAAATGAAAGTTTCTCAAATTTACGTTTACGGTGGCAGTTAAAAGATACTAAGCAGCAACGATGGTATTTATTTTGGAGATCTACATTTGATGATTCCAAATTCGATGAAGATAAAGCAAAATTAACAACCTTCTATAAAAATCATGGTTATCGTGATTTTGAAGTTTTATCCGATTCTGTACGTTATAATGAAGAAACGCAAAAAATAGATATTGTTTTTAGCTTGAATGAAGGTGCGCAATATAAATTTCGTAATTTTACTTGGGAAGGATATACGCTATTTGAAGAAAATTTGTTCAACCGTGCGTTAGGGATTTCAAAAGGAGATAAATATAACGAGGAAGAATTCAATCTTGCTGTATATGAACGCGTTCAAGGGCTTTATATGGATCGCGGATATATTTACAGTCGCGTAGAACCACAAATTACCCCTGTAGGTGAAGATTCGCTCGACATCCATTTTATTATTACTGAAAATCATAAAGTTTATATTCGAAATATTGCAATTGTTGGAAATTCTAAAACTCGAGAAAATGTTGTTAGACGACAACTCAGAGTATTCCCAGGAGATGTATTTAATCGTGAACGTCTAATGCGAAGTCAGCGTGAAATTTGGATGTTAAACTTTTTTAGTAATGTAGTTCCAAATGTGCTTCCTGTAGATGACGATCAAGTAGATTTAGAGGTAACAGTTGAAGAAAAACCCGCAGGGAAAGCAAATGCAAATGTTGGCTTTACTCAAACGTATGGTATGACAGGCGGGGGAGGTGTAGAGCTCCCAAACTTTAGAGGTAAAGGACAACGTCTTATGTTTAGTTTCAATGTTGGGACCAATTATAATTTTTATAGTCCAACAACACCGCCAAAGTATAAATCCCTTAGTTTGAGTTTTACAGACCCGATGGTAAATGATACAAAAAATTTATTAGGATTTTCTCTTTTCTACTCATTTAGAGGGCGATCAACTCAATATTACTATCCACTTGACTTTACAATTGGAGGAGGAAGTGCCACTTGGGGTCGCTTATTTAAGTGGCCAGATGATTTTTTTCGTGGGAATTGGTCTTTCCAAATTGTGCAAAAAACGTACGATGGAACCCAAGAAGATTTGGAACAATATGTAAAAGGATTGGATAAATCCATTGGTGTAAATATTACTCAATCAATCCGCAGAGATAGTAGGGATCGCCCAGAATTCACTACTCAAGGTTCTCATTTTAATTGGACATCAACCATTTCCGGTGGTCCACTTGGAGGAAATGAAGATTTTCATAAGCATATTTTAAATATGGAATGGTATACTCCAACATTTTGGAAATTTGTGTTAATGAGTACTTTTAAAATTGGCGTGATTGAACCATTGCCTTCGTCTGAAAGCGAACGATCAATTGTTCCGTTTGATGAACGATTTATCATGGGTGGCAATGGCATTCCATATGGAAATGCACTTAGAGGATACGACGATAATAGAGTCGGTCCTTTAACGTCATCTGGTAGTCCAGTTGGTGGAAATACATTAATCAAAATTGTGAATGAATTCCGAGTTCCGTTCTCAGAAAATCCTGTTGTTTATGGTTTAGCTTTTGCTGAAATGGGAAATGTCTGGGCATCATTGGATATGGAAGAAAAATTTAGCTTACCCAGAAGAGGCCCATTAGACCTAAAAAAATCTGCTGGAGTTGGGGTTAGGTTTTTTATGCCAATGATTGGTATGCTTGGGTTTGATCTAGGATATGGTTTTGACGATTTGAATGGGGATGGATCCCCTGAGGGTTGGAAAACCACAATAACCTTTGGACAACAATTTTAAATTACACTAAGGAGGTAAATGTGAATAACACATTCAAAAAAGGAATCCTAATACTTGCTATTCTATGTTTTAGCGCACCTGTAATGGCGCAAATGAAATTAGGATACATACAATCTGAACGTATTCGAACAGAATTTGATGAATTCAAAGAAGCTGAAGCTCAACTTCAATTGGAATATCGTAAAGTTCAATTTGAATTTGACCAAATGATGTTAAGACTTGATAGTCTAAAACAAGATTATGAAGTCAAACGGTTGATGGCATTAGATAAGGGTGAAAGTATTCGCCGAGAAATTGAAAACAGTGAAAGGCAAATTCAATCATATCAAGCTGAAAAAGTTGGACCTCAGGGCGAAATCATGAGAAAACAAGCCCAAATGGAATATTCTATTCTTGGGAAAGTAAAAAAAGCTGTTGATAAAGTCGCTATTGAAGGTGGCTTTGATTTTATTTTTGACGGATCTGTTAGCTTATTATATTTTAAATCAAAATATGATTTAACTGATGATGTCCTTTATGAATTAAAAAATCTCGATTCTTCAAAATAAATTCGCGTGCCAACGCTTAAACAGATTGCATCATTGATTGACGGCGAAATTATTGGCGATCCTATGATTGATATTTCTGGAGTTTCTGAAATTCAAAATGGAAAGTCAGGGACTATTACTTTCTTGGGTAACTCTAAGTATCAAAAATATTTATCTGATACATCTGCATCTGCAATCATTTCTAATAATGAATCTATTCTTGAAGGCAAAAATGGGATCATTGTCCAAAATCCTACTTTAGCAATTTCAAAAGTATTGGAATTGTTTTTCCCCAAAAAGAAACCAATTGTTGGGATTCATTCAAATGCTTCAATTCATGAAAATGCAACTATTGGAAATAATGTAACAATTGATGCTGGTGTTGTAATCGAAGATGGTGCAATTATAAAAGACGATGTGTGGATTGGGTCCAACTCAGTGGTTGGACAAAATACGATAGTTGGACAAAATTCTCGATTATATGCGAATGTAACTCTTTATCATAATATTACAATTGGTGAAAGAGCAATAATACATAGCGGCGCAGTCATCGGTTCTGATGGTTTTGGATTTACCGTAGAGAACGGTAATAATTACAAAATCCATCATACTGGGAATGTTGTTGTTGGCAATGATGTGGAAATAGGAGCATCAACAACAATTGATCGCGGTACGATTGGTGATACAACTTTAAATGATGATGTTAAGTTGGACAACCAGGTACAAATTGCTCATAATGTTAAACTAGGCAAGGGGTGTAGAATTTCAGGTGGTAGTTGTATTGGTGGAAGTACAGAATTAGGTGAAAATGTAATTGCTGGTGGGATGGTTGGGTTCATAAACTCTTTAGTTATTGGCTCAAATTCTGCCTTTGCTGGAGCCTCAATTGTAACCAAATCACTTCCAGGGAATCAAATATATGCAGGGAATCCAGCAAGAGAAATAAAAAGTCAGCATAAAAGAGATGCTACTATAGCTGAAATAGCTCGAATAAAGAAGCAATTGGATAAATTGCAAAATCAGGTTAAAAACAATTAAATTACAATCATGATAAGAAACCAGTGGACTATTCGCAACTCCGTTTCAACAAGTGGAATTGGATTACATACAGGTGTAGATAGTACAATTACATTTAAACCAGCTCCAGAAAATTATGGAATTAGATTTGTGCGAACTGATATACCAAATTTCCCTGAAATAAAAGTTGATATTGATAGTGTCGTTGATATTTCTCGGGGAACCACCATTGAAGAAAAAGGAGTTCGAATACACACCGTAGAACATGCATTGGCTGCTGTAAGTGGTTTACGAATAGATAATGTATTAATTGAACTATCTAGTAAAGAGCCTCCAGTGATGGATGGTAGCGCTAAAGACTTTGTTGCATGCCTTCATAATGCGGGATTCGTTGAGCAATCTTCTCCTAGAAAAGTATTAAATATAACAGATGTTGTAAACTATTCAGATTCAGAGAGAGAAATTGATATTCATGTGATTCCATCCGATAGATTCCGAGTTACTTTTATGGTTGAATATCCACTTCCTGCTCTGGGCACACAGTATGAAGCTATTTATAATATGGAAGAAGATTTTGCAAAGGAAGTTGCACCTGCACGCACATTTTGTTTCTTAAGTGAAATAGAAATGTTAAAAGAAAAAGGCCTTGTTAAAGGCGGATCTTTAGATAATGCATTGGTAATAGTAGATAAAAAAATTGATCAAAGAGAAGTGATGCGATTAAGGGAATTATTTGGTATAGAGGAAAATCTAATTTCTGGAGCCAATGGCATCCTAAATGGAAAAGTTCTACGTTTTACAAATGAACCTGTTCGCCACAAAACATTAGACTTAATTGGTGACTTAGCGTTGTTGGGTGTTCCAATTATTGGGCATGTGACAGCTGCAAGAAGTGGCCATGCAAGTAATGTAGAATTTGTGAAAATGATCAAATCTGCCTACCGAAGCGAATTAAAAGCTTTAAAGTAGAAAAGAGACAATATGGATTATAGAACGAAAACTGAATTTAATATTCAGGATATTATTAAACTTATTCCTCACCGTTACCCTTTCATATTAATTGATCGGATTGAAAATATGATTCCAGGGGAATCATTGACGGCCATTAAAAATGTGACTATAAATGAGCCTTTTTTTCAAGGTCATTTCCCGGGTCAGCCTGTAATGCCGGGTGTTCTTATTTTAGAATCAATGGCACAAGCTGCTTCATTTTTAGCATTAAAAACCGTTGATAACCCTCTTTCAAAAAATATGTTATTTTCAGGTGTAGATAACGCCAAATTTCGAAAACCAATTATGCCGGGAGATACCATTGTAATAAAAATGCGATTAGTAAAAAGAAAGCTAAACCTATGCAAATTTGAAGGTGAAGCATATGTTGGCGAATCCCTTGTGACTAAAGCCGCAATTTCTGCTACTATTGTTGACAGGGAGGGAGCCTGATATTTCTACAAATATCCATTCTACCGCAATTGTTTCTTCTGATGCTCAACTAGGAGAAAATATAAAAATTGGGCCTTACTCTATTATCAATAATGATGTTGAGTTGGGTGATAATACCTTCATAGGCAATCATGTTACCATAGCAGAAGGAACTTCTGTTGGTAATAACTGCAGAATATTCCACAGCTCTTCCATAGGTGAAATTCCTCAAGATTTAAAATTTGGCGGTGAAAAAACACAAACAATCATTGGCGAAAACACAACTATCCGCGAATATGTGACTATAAATAAAGGGACTGTAGCCCACGGAAAAACAGAAATTGGCTCCAATGTACTTATTATGGCATATGTTCATATTGGCCATGATTCTATTGTTGGAGATAATGTTATTTTTGCAAATCAATCCACTCTTGGAGGGCATGTAGAAGTGGATGATTGGGTTTCTCTAGGTGGCGGTGTGCTTGTCCACCAATTTTGTAAAATAGGCGCTCATGCATTTGTGGGCGCTGGTTATAAAGTCGTTCAGGATGTTCCCCCCTATATTCTTGTAGTAGGAACCCCTTTAAGATTTGCAGGAATTAATAAAATTGGTTTAGAAAGAAGAGGCTTTTGTTCTGAAACCCGGCAACAAATAAAAAAAGTTTATCGTACTTATTTTCGTTCTGGAGTAAATCGATCTGAAGCAATTAAGCTAATTGAGAAAAATAATCCTGAAACAGAAGAATCAAATAAAATACTTTCATTTATAAAAAATTCGAACAGGGGCATAATTTAACCCAATGAAAAAGATTTGGTTAATTTATATTTCGATTGGGATTCTATCAGGACAAAATAATATTGATTTTAGATTTGATACTTATTCTGATATCGAACTTTCTAACCAAGCAGAAAACATTATCAATTCGACAGTTATGTGGGTTGGTCATAGTTCACCCGTTTGGATGGAAAGCAACCAAAGGTTAAGCTTAAAATTAATGACCGATAATAGCGTTGAACAAGACCAATTATTTGGTTGGGGCCTACCAGATTTTTCCATGTTTATTAAAGCAAGTAGAAACTTTACCTTTTCTTTAAAAATGGCAGGTTTTTCATTAAATGAAGATGCACCTCAAGTAATAGGTGGTGGGCTAAGGCTTGATCTTGGAGATGTTGATAATCCTTTATGGCAATTTTCGGCTGATCACACACAAATTAACGGATTACGGGATTTTCATTTAAACACAACAACCTTGACTTTTTTCCGAAAATTACAAATTCGAAACATCACTTCTTTTTTGGGAATCGGCGTAAACACTTATAAAGGTCGTGTATTGAATTTCTTAGAAGAAATTGAAAAAAACATAAACGGAGAAAAGAATTATTTTACTTTTGATATTTCAATGCCCTTTCTTGATTTTCAATTAGGAACTGGATTGAGCGTTTATCCACAAACGAATACCATTCATTTTTCGTTAGCTAAAGGATTTCATTGATGGCTAAAAATATTTCAATACTAGGCTCAACCGGTTCAATAGGAATTAATGCATTAAACGTTGTAGACCATTTGTCAGATGAATTTAATGTAATGTATTTAACAGCCTATAAAAACGGGGAAAAACTCATTGAACAAGCACTTGCTTTTAGGCCAAAGGCTGTAGCAATAGTTGATGAAAATAGTGCAAAAATTGTTGAAGAAAGATTGAAAGTTGAACATATAGAAGTTTTAGTTGGTCGTGAAGGGTTATTGGAAATTGCTGGTAAAACTGATATTGACCTTATGTTAAATGGGCTCGTTGGTACTTCTGGAATGGAACCAACAGTGATTGCTGCAAAATCTGGAATAGATATTGCCCTTTCCAACAAAGAAAGTTTAGTCATGGCTGGAGATATTATTGCTAATATCTGCGAAAAAACGGGTGCTACAATCTTCCCTATTGATAGTGAACATTCTGCTATTTGGCAATGTTTGGTTGGCGAAAAAACGGAAGATGTATCACGTATTATATTAACTGGGAGTGGCGGTCCATTCCGCACGCGAGATTTAACTAGTTTTTCGAATATTACAGTTGATGAAGCACTTAATCATCCGAATTGGAATATGGGATCAAAAATCACAATTGATTCAGCCACTATGATGAATAAAGGGTTGGAAGTAGTAGAAGCATATTGGCTGTTTAAAATACCAGCAAATCAAATTGATATAGTTATTCATCCTCAATCTATTATTCATTCTATGGTTGAAATGAATGATGGTTCTGTTAAGGCACAATTGGGTGTCCCCGATATGAAGATTCCAATTCAATATGCGTTAACATATCCTCGCCACTTGGATACATTTTGGGAAAGGTTGGATTTAACAACCTGTGGAGATTTATCATTTCACCCACCTGACACGGAACGGTTTCCATGTATCCAACTAGCCTTTGATTCATTAGAAAAAGGCGGCACATCACCTGCTGTTTTGAATGTTGTAAATGAATATTCTGTTTATCAATTTTTAGATAATAAAATCAAATTTACTGATATTCCAAAATTGATAGAAAAAGCAATGGAATTACATCATTGGATTGAGAACCCATCTTTGGAAGATTTAATTCATCTTGAAAAATGGGGTGAAACTTTTGTTATTGAAAACAATTATTAGAAACGATATAATTAGTAATTATGATTAGACGATTTCCTATGGGAGAATTTTAAAGAATGACATTTATTTGGGCAACAATTTTTGTATTAGGCGTTTTAGTCTTTGTTCATGAATTAGGACATTACCTTGCAGCACGATCTGTTGGTATACGAGTTGAACGATTTTCAATTGGTTTTCCTCCACGATTTATAACGTTTACATCTGTTAACGACGGGTGGTTAATGGCAATTTATTTTTATAGTAGGAACGAATTAGGGCGTATAAAGTGGGGTCCTGTTTTTGAAAAAACCTTTTCCAGTTCAGGGAAAATTGGATCAACCACAGAATATTGTTTAGCATTAATTCCTTTAGGTGGCTATGTAAAAATGGCCGGAATTATTGATGAAAGTTTAGATACAGAAATAAAATATGAACCTGATGAATTTATGAGTAAATCAAATTTGGCTAAAGTGTGGGTTATGTCTGCTGGAGTCATTATGAATTTAGTAACGGCATTTATTTTATTTTCAGGGATTGCCTTTATTCAAGGTTATCCTGAAGTAAGCAATGAACCCGTCATATCTGAAGTGCGAAAAAATATGCCAGCAGAAGAAATGGGCTTAATTTCTGGCGATCGAATCATTTCAATAAATGAGAAAGAAATTAGCACTTGGAAAGAAATAACCGAAATCATCCATCATTTACCAGAATCGCCCATTTCTTTAACATATGAGAGAGATGGGGATGAACATGTTATTCAAATGAAAACTTCGTATCAACAGGTTCCCACCGAAAATGGACTTGATACATTAGGAGCTATTGGAATTGCGCCTATTTTTAATTATAAGCCTGTAAGTATTGGTAAAGCGATGCAAGCAGGAATTACATCAACGATTAATAGTTTTGCTCTAATTGTGATGTCTATCCAAATGCTTATTTCTGGAGATGCATCTATGGATGATATGGGTGGGCCAATCATGATTGCTCAATTAGCGGGCGAAACAGCTAAAGCTGGTTGGATTCCATTATTAACTTTTATGGGAATGCTTTCCGTAAACCTCGCCTTTATAAATATAATTCCAATTCCCGGTTTAGATGGTGGCCATATTTTTGTAATATTAATTGAAAGTATTTTACGGCGACCATTAAGTTTGAAGGCAAGAATGGTTATTCAACAAATAGGGATGGCATTTTTATTATTAATGATGATTACTGTTATTTTCAATGACGTAGGTCGGCTGTTTAACTAATATTTAATAATTCTAAAATTAGTGAACCGTATTTGAGCTCAATTCGAATTCTGACAGGGTATTTATTTTTATCATTTGAAAACCAGATAGTCATTTCACCTTCATTTTTTAACAGATTTCCAGTGTCTTTATAAGGACGAACTTTAATGCAATCCCACCATTGCATGGGAGTTTGCACTCGAGTTTGACGATCAACTTTTAATTTAACATCTGTTAATTCACGGCCATCGATGGCCGTAAAAGAGTAAATATCGCCCACCGTTAAAGGAAGTGTCCGTAAATAATAAAAAAGAGAATAAGGGTCCTGGACTGGAGCTTTTATATTTATTGTATCACCATTTGATGTTGCATAATGTTCATCTTCGTAGACTAAAATATCTGTATTCTTATGATAATTACCTTCGTGAATACTTTTTCTTATTTGTCGCGTAGATAATGTATTTTGATCAATCCAAATTGAAATTGTATCGCGAATAGTAAAAAGAAAATCACCCCAATAGCTCGTTCCTGCAATAAATTGAATATTATAGCAAGGATGTCCATTTATCGTATCATTTCCTATAACCTCTAAACTAGCTTGTCCTGCTTCAAGAATATTAAATTGAAATTCATAATTAAATTTTTCCCCCACATGAAAAGGGAGTTCCTCGGCGTAGGGAAAGGAAAATATTAAAATAATAAAAAGATGTTTCATGATCTTAATATAATAAGCTTTCCGTCTTCATATTTATAAATTGTAGACGCTATGCCTTCAATATTTCCATGTTCTATAAATAAATCAACTTCATGCCCAAATTCCAAATTGATGTCCTCTGGAGTTGTTTTGGGCAATTGACCAGTACGATTAACACTTGTGGTAATGATTGGATTTGAATATTCATTTGATAATTGATGACAAAATGGATGGTCTGGGATTCTAATTCCTAGCGTATTCCCATCACCAAGAATTTTAGACTGCACGATACCAATATGGACAGGTACAATAACTGTTGTTTTACCTCCTAATACATTTGAAATATCATCAAGCGAATTGGAAGGAATATTCATCCAAGAAAGTGCTGTTTTAACATTAGGCGCCAAAACACTCATGGGAGATGATCTTCCCTTTATTGTGTTAATTTTTTTAACAACCCGATGAAAGGTTGCATCTCCGCCAAAACCATAAATCGTATCTGTTGGGTAAACAATTATGCCTTCATTCTCAAGAGCAATTATTGCACGCGGAACAGCATTACTATCTTCCCAATTAATCATTTTTCTTTGTTTTCCAACGGCGATGGAACCAAAAATATTGTTCGGGATATTTTCGAATATTTTGCTCCAATACACTTGTAAAAGACTGGGTAATTTCTATTATATCGTTTCCATTTGGAATAGCCTCAAAAGATACATGATATTGATTATATTGTGTTTTTACACAAGATGTAAAAATCATGGGTGCGCCAGTATTAATATGGAATTTAGCAGCCCCCTTTGCTGTAGATGATGGAGTGTTAAAAAAATCCACAAATACTCCGTTTTGTTTAGCATCTTGATCGCTCACTAAACCAAGAATATAGTTATTGTCTAATAGTTTATACATTTTATCAAAAGAATCTTTTCGAAACAAATGACCAACATTGTTAGATGAACGTTGTTCTTCAAAAAAGCGATTGGCTCCTAAGTTTTTTTGCCTTTGCGCAACCCCATAAAGAGGATAACCTGCCCGACCAATCCATGCCGCAAGTAACTCCCAAGATCCAAAATGTCCTGTTACAAAAATAACGCCCTTATTGTGTTTAAGGGCTTCATCAAGGATGGATTGATTCGATACAGTGAACTTGATAAATCGAAATACAGTTGGATAAGACATAAAAATGATAAACATGTTTGAAAAAAAGCGATAAGCTTCTTTTAATACTTGAGTATGCCATCGGTCACTTTTTTCAGGAAAGGCATGTTTAATATTTGACAAAGCTTCTTCTTTGCGATTTGTTATTATTCGGCAACCAATAGATGCAAGAAAATCACCACATTTTTGTCTCCCAGTTTGAGATAAATGTCCAAAAAGTATAGAAAGTGTCTTTAGCGCTAGGTATGATATTATTTCAATAGGCTTCATTCTTTTTCATGAATTTCATGGGAACGAATTTCATCAGGTTATATGACAAATTATAAATATTTTTATTTAACAAATTGAATATTAAATATTTATATAATAAAAGTGATTGAACTATGGACATATAAGATATATTTGTGAGAAATTCACCTATCATGAAAATGAAAATTTTATACTTTTTATTAAGTCTAACATTAATAAATGCTACAGGCGTTTACCGTGTCCCTATCCATGATACGATTGATTTAGGCTTACCTCCATTCATAGAACGATCTATCACAGAAGCAGAGAATAGCCAAGCGGATGTCATTATTTTTGACATAAACACTTTTGGCGGTAGAGTGGATGCTGCAACTCAAATTAAAGATGCTATTTTAAATTCTAAAATTCCAACGGTAGCCTTTATAAATAAACGAGCCATATCTGCAGGCGCTCTCATTTCTTTATCATGCGAGTCCATCTATATGACAGGAGGAGGAACAATTGGTGCTGCAACCGCGGTAGATATGCAGGGAAATAAGGGGACAGAAAAAGTTATTAGTTACATGCGGGAAGAAATGGCAGCCACAGCAGAAAAACGTGGGAGAAATACAGATATAGCAAAAGGGATGGTAGACGAAGATTTAAGTTTTACTCACTTAGTAATGAATGGTGACTCCATTATAGTGAACGATTTAGAGGGACGGAAAGAAGGAAAACTCATTACACTAACCACGCAATTGGCTCTGAAGTATAATATTGCTGATGGTACGGTTGATACCTTTGACGAATTATTACAATTTCTAGGGCATAAAAATGCGAATGTTAAAAAAACATCTGAAAATTGGTCAGAAGCTTTTGTGCGATTTTTAACAAACCCTATTGTTGCATCATTATTAACAACCTTTGGTTTTTTAGGGATTTTATTTGAGTTACAAAGTCCGGGTTGGGGCATTCCTGGGAGCTTTGGTCTGGCCTGTTTAGTTTTATCATTAGGCGCTTCTTATATTGCAGAGCTTGCAACAATGAGTGATTTCATAATTATTATTTTTGGAATGAGTTTACTCTTGGTTGAAGTGTTAGTTATTCCTGGATTTGGCATCATTGGAATAGCTGGGATTGTGGCTATATTATGGGGGTTTTGGGAATTATTACTGCCAGATATTCCAGTTGATGGAGAAATTGCTTCCCAAGCTGCAACGGGTCTGACTATCGGAATTCTTGGAGGATTAGTTGGAATGGTTCTTCTATTTCGATTATTAACTAAAACAAAATTTTGGGAAGACATCACTTCTCCAGGGATACAAAGTAAAGAAGCAGGTTATTCAACTACATTAGGATTAGAAGGATCAATTGGAAAGCAAGGCATTGCTGAATCGGATCTCCACCCATCCGGTTGGGTCTTATTGGGAGATCTGAAAGTATTTGTTGTTAGTGAAGGAGAATTCATTGGCAAAGGACTGACCGTTAAAGTTCTATCCGTTGATGGGAACCGTGTTGTTGTCCGAGAAGTAACAAATTAAATAACATAGGAGTAATATTATGATTGACATTTCTTTAATTTTTCTTGTGCTGATTGTATTTGCAGTACTTTTAATTTTTTATTTTGTTCCTGTTGGGTTATGGATTCAATCTGTTGTTTCACTTGGGTTAGGTCGAATTCGTATTATTGATCTTATCCGTATGCGATTGAGAAAAATTTCTCCGCGGCTTGTTACTGATGGTGTGATTAATTTGCACAAGGCAGGACTCAATCATATTACAACCGATATGCTTGAAACACATTATCTTGCAGGTGGAAATGTTGTAAATGTGGTTGCAGCATTAATTGCATCCAGCAAAGCGAACATTCAACTACCATTTGAGACAGCCACCGCAATTGATTTAGCAGGAAGAGATGTTAAATCTGCTGTACAAACAAGCGTATATCCTAAAGTGATTAATGCACCTAAAGAAGGTTTTTTAGCTGCTGTTGCAAAAGATGGTATTGAACTTAAAGCAAGAGCAAGAGTAACAGTTCGAACAAATATTGCTGGGTTAGTTGGTGGCGCTACAGATGAAACGATCATTGCTCGTGTTGGAGAAGGGATTGTGAGCGCAATTGGTTCATCGGGAAATTATGGCGGTGTATTAGAAAACCCAGATAATATTTCAAAAGCTGTTTTAGCCAAAGGATTAGATGCCGGAACTGCTTATGAAATATTATCCATTGATATCGCAGATTTAGATGTTGGGAAAAATATTGGCGCAAGATTGCAAGCCGATCAGGCTGAAGCAGATCTAAGAGTTGCTCAGGCAAAAGCAGAAACACGAAGAGCTATGGCTGTTGCTGAAGAACAGGAAATGAAGGCGCGTACACAAGAAATGAAAGCAAAAGTTGTTGAAGCTGAAGCCGAAGTCCCCAAGGCAATGTCTCAGGCATTTCGTGATGGGAACTTGGGCATTTTTGATTATTATAATATGCACAACATTAAAGCGGATACAGAAATGAGAACTTCAATTTCCCATGGAGCATCTGATGATTCACATGTGACTGATGGAGACGACTAGGAATAAACTGAATGGAAGGAATTGGTTACTGGCTTTTTCTAATAATTATGTATCTATTAAGCGGATACAAGAAAAAGCTCCAACAAAAACAAAAGAATAAAGAAATTGAATCTGAGGATGGATGGGATTCCAAGGAAATACCTTTCTCTCCTCAGATTCAAAAATGGTTTGAAGCTAAGGGTTGGATTGAGGAGGATAGAAAAGAACAAGATATAATCAACTCACCAGAACACCCCCTTGAAGAAAAAATAAACCCAGAAAAAACAACGCTCATTGATGATAAAGTTGAAGTGGAAAAAAATCAACCATCTAAGTTAGGGTTTGACCATGGACAACTTTCAAATATCGAACAACTTGAAGAAGAGTTTGAAAGCCAAATATATCATTCTGAATTGTCTGATAGAAAGGTTGTTCAAATTAAAAAAAAGAAGAAAACATTATTTGTTAATTCCCTATTAAGTAACTCACATCGCTTAATGGAATCATTTATTATTAAGGAAATATTAGATAAGCCAAAAGCTTATCGAAAAAGAATACGTTAAATTTAAACGATTTGATTAAAAAGGTATGAAGTGCTTGTTTTTAAGTCTTCTTCTGTCCCGTTGTTAGGAATAACAAAGTCGGCCATATGAACCTTATCTTCTTCTGGCCATTGTAATTCCATTCGTCTCATAAATTCATCCCGGGTCAAACCGCCACGTTCCATAACACGTGAAACTCGAAGCTTTAGATGAGATGAAACAACAACAATATAATCCATATGCGTATCAGCACCAGATTCATATATTAAGGCTGCATCAACAACAAAAAGCGAATGATTATTCTCACTAGAGATTTTATCAAAATGCGAATCAATTTCATCGAATACATATGGATGAATGATAGCATTTAATCTGGATTGATGATCTTCATCTTGGAAAGCAATTTTGGCGAGTTTCTTTTTATCAATCTTATTTTCAGCATTTAAAACATCTGTTCCAAACTCAGCAATAAGTTCATTTTGGGTTGTTTTATTGGTGTCTATAATTTTCTTAGCTTCATTATCAGCCTCAAAAATATATGCACCTAATTCAACAAGGTATTGGCTCACTAAACTTTTTCCTGAACCAATTCCTCCCGTTAAACCTATTTTAATCATTTTATAGCCTCAAGTATACGATTTGTGATTTCAGGAATTTCGCCAATTCCATTAACTTCTTTCAAAAATCCCTTACCTCGATAGAAATCTATTAAGGGCGCAGTTTGCTCCCAATAAATATTTTGACGTTTTTTAATTATTTCTTTAGAATCATCTGATCGCCCCAGCTCTTTCCCCCGCAAAACAAGTCGCCCTACCAATTCATCTTCATCTGCTTTAAGACTAATTGCACAATCAAGTTCTTGATGGCAATCTCTTAATATTTTATCTAAACCAATTGCTTGAGGAAGAGTACGTGGAAAGCCATCGAGTAAAAACCCATTTTTACAATCATCATGAACCAATCGGATTTCAATAATATCTAATAAAATTGGGTCTGGGACAAGTTGCCCTAAATCGATAAACCCTTTTGCTTGTTTACCAATTCGGGTGTTTCCCTCAATCTCATCACGCAGTATTTCACCTGTGGAAAGATGAATAATATTGAAATGTTTTTCAATACAGGCAGCTTGAGTTCCTTTACCAACACCTGGAGGCCCCATAATTAATATTCTCATATAATTTTCATTCTTATTATAATAATATTCCTGCAATTGTAGCGGTTAGCCAAGATGCAATTGCACCACCAAACATTGCTTTAACACCTACTCTAGCTAAATCTTTTTTTCTTTTTGGTGAAAGAGCACTAATCCCACCAATTTGAATTCCAATAGAACTAAAATTAGCAAATCCACATAATGCATATGTTGATATAATAATTGCACGCTCACTCATAATTCCATCAGCAATATAACTACCTAAAGTTCCAAAGGCGACAAATTCATTCAAAGAAACTTTTATACCTAATAAATTTCCAACAGATGCAGCATCATCCCATGGGACACCCATCAAAAATGCTAATGGAGAAAAAACAGTTCCAAAGAATGTTTGTAATGATCCCGGGAAATATCCAACAAACTCACCTTTAGCTGGAGATAAACCGGCAGCGACATAATTAATATAATCTCCACCTAACCATTTTCCATCAATAATACTATCAATCCAATTTAGAGCTAAATCCACCACGGCAATTAATGCAATAAATCCAATAAGCATTGCACCAACGTTTGCAGCGAGTTTCAAACCATCAAGAATTCCATTGGATGCAGATTCTATTGCATTGGATCCAACAGGTATATCAGGAAGTTCTACATCTCCCGCTGTAACAGAATGTTCTGTTTCTGGATAAATAATTTTCCCAATAACTAAAGCTGCAGGCGCAGACATAACGCTTGCTGCTACTAAGTGTCCAGCTGGCACTCCCATTGATATAATTCCTGCTAATACGCCTCCAGCAATTGTGGCAAACCCTCCAACCATGATAGTCAATAGTTCTGACTTTGTCATTTGGTCTAAAAAAGGTTTTATCAATAGGGGCGCCTCTGTTTGACCGACAAAAATATTTGCACTACAAGAAAGTGTTTCTGCTCCACTTGTACCAATTGTCCATCGCATGAAATGGCTAATTGTTTCAATTACTTTTTGCATCACACCATAGTAATACAGTACACCCATAAATCCCCCAAAGAAAATGATGGTGGGCAATACTTTAAACGCAAATTGAAATCCAAACCCAGGCCAACTCGAATTAGGCGCAGTAAAGAAATATTCAGCTTTTGGTAAATTTCCAAAAAGGAATTGTGCTCCAAAATCTGACAGACTTAGAAAGTAAGCTATTTTCTCACTAAACGTTTTAAAAATTAATTGACCAGTGATATTATAATTAATTAAATAACTAATACCCACAATTATGAATAATGCACTAATATATCTTTGGTATTCTTGCGCCCACTTTAGCCAACTATTTAGTACCACCCCAACAAAAAGGATTAAAATTAACAACCCAATATTTGAACCGAGTAGACTTGCTCCATAGCCAATAGCACCGCTACCTATAGCTAAAATAACGATACTTTGAACACCACCGCCTAATTTTTTATCGTCTTTTTGAAGGATATATGTTAATAATATTAGACCCAACATCCCCATACCCAAGAAACTGAGATAGTCACTGCGCAAAATGATTAAAGCAAGAATAAATTGTAACCCAATTCCCCAAATTATGGGTTTTAGCTTTATTTGTTTAAAATTAAAGGATAATGCAGTGGCAATACCCAAAAGGGCGACTAACCCTAAAAGACTAATGAAATTCATTATTCATCCTCCGGTGATATGTAACAATTTCTACAACGAGCTTCATATATATCTGTTTCTCCTATTACAACTTGGTTTTCATCAAGAGTAAGCCTTTGAGAGTAAGTTGCAGGATTTCCACACTGGACACAAATGGCTCTTAATTTATCTAAATAATCTGCTTCACACATGATGTTTGGCATGGGACCGAAGGGGTTACCTTTATAATCTGTATCAAGCCCTGCAACAACCACACGTTTTTTGTTTTTTGCAAGTATATGGCAAACTTGGACTAGATCATCTCCAAAAAATTGGGCTTCATCAATACCAACTACATCAGCATCTTTTGATTGTTCTAGTATGTCCGAAGCTGTATTTACCATGATTGATTTCATCTTCAATTGATTATGAGAAACAATGTGTTCTACACTATACCGACTGTCAATTTTTGGTTTATAAATTTCCACTTTCATTTGAGCTATTTCAGCCCGTTTTAATCTTCGTATTAGTTCCTCAGTTTTTCCACTGAACATACTTCCACAAATAACCTCTATCCATCCGGAGTCTCGTGGTGTAAGAGTCATGTATCCTATTCCTTATGATAATATTGCTTTTATTTTTGTATGTAATAAGTCAATTGCTACTTTATTTTCCCCGCCTTCAGGAATTATAATATCTGCGTAAAATTTTGATGGTTCCACAAATTGTTCATGCATTGGTCGGACAGTTTTAAGATATTGATCTATAACAGATTGTGCTGTCCTTTCTCTTTCGTCAATATCTCTAGATAATCGACGAATGAATCTAATATCTGCTGGTGTTTCTACATAAATTTTTATGTCCATTAATTCTCTTAAAACCGGATAATGCAATGCAAGAATACCTTCTACAACAATAACATGATGTGGATTGATTTTTTTAGTTTCTTTCGATCTAAGGTGTGTTGCAAAATCATAAATTGGGACTTCAATAGCCGCTCCCTTCATGAGCGAAATAACATGTTGACCGAATAATACAATATCAGTTGCATCTGGATGGTCATAATTCTGTTTATGTCGCTCATCCAAGTTCATAATAGATAAATCTCGATAATATGCATCCTGTTCGATGACAACGACTTCACCTTCACCATATTTTTCAAATAATTGTTTTGCAATAGATGTTTTCCCGGAACCAGTTCCTCCACCGATTCCAATCAAAATAGGTGTTTTTATCATTTTAAAAATTTTTGATCAAATGCTTTTGGAAGTAACTCTTTACTTGTTGTGGTATCGACGAGCCCGCTATCATCACAAATGTAAACCGGGATATCTCCACATAAATCCCAAATAACTTGACGGCATGCCCCACACGGAGAGCCACCATTTTCAGTTGATACAGCAAGAGCTTTTATTGGGAAATAATCTTGGGCTAAAGATGAAAAAAGAGCAACTCTCTCTGCACAACATGTTAAGCTATAGCTACTCGATTCAATATTGCACCCGCCAATAATATGTCCAGAGTCCGTTTCTACAGCAGCTCCAACATAATATTTGGAATAAGGAGCGTGTGCTTGTTTTCGCATATCAAGTGCTTTTTTAATCAATGAATGGTTCATAGAGACCTAGAAGCTATTCAATCCGGATGGTACGAAACAATTTTTGTGTGCTAATTCCCATAATAAATCCACCAATATGTGCGAACCATGCTACACCGCCTGATAAGTCCAATCCTATGCTGCCTAGACCATTGCTTAATTGCATTAAAAACCAAACACCTAGGACTATTTGAGCCGGAACTTGAATTGTTGTGATAAAGATAAAAAATACAAATACATGCACTTTAGCTTTAGGATACAAGATCATATAAGCACCAAGAACACCCGCAATAGCACCACTTGCACCCACCATTGGAATTGTAGAACTTGGATCTATTAAGATTTGAGCGATAGCAGCTCCAATACCGCAGGTGAGATAAAAAAAGAAATATCGCACATGACCTAAAAGACTTTCAATATTGTCGCCAAAAATCCATAAGAACCACATATTACCAACAATATGAGCAAAACCACCATGCATAAACATTGATGTGAAAACAGAAAATATACTAAAATCTGCCGGGACCAATCCAAAAATATAGATTAACGACTTGCCAGAAACAGGATCATTTAATTCAACACTTAATTGAAAAAGAAAAACAAAAATATTTATTCCAATTATACCGTACGTAACGAAGGGTGTTAATATAGCAGGATTATCGTCTTTGTATGGGAATAGCATTAATCTAGAATAAGAAAAGGGACTGTTTTAGCTATTTTATTCCCAACGCGATCCACTGCTGTTACGGTAAAATCATGTGGACCAGCAGAAAGAGGTGATTTTAAGTAAAAAGATATTTCCTTTTTCACGGACTGATATGCAAATAAAACAGGTTTACTATTTAACTTTAATGATAATGTTTCTTCATTCCCATCTATACCTGAAAGCATATCATCAATTACAACAATAATCTTATCCACATCTATTGCTTTGTAATGTCCACCCTTCGATGGAAAAGTTGAAACAATTTTAGGAGCTTTTAAATCTTGTATGATAGTTATAGCATCACACTGATCTAATGTTGTAGATAATATATGTTCTGCTTGATCATTTTTTGTTGGAAGAAAAATCCATTTTTCATCTTTTTGGTCAAATTTATAAATAGCCAACCCTGAATGAAGTGCATATTGTTTATCATATCGAATTCCAACTCTAAATGTATCTTTAAATGTTAATTCGAATGGTTGAAGTTGATAAACTGGAGACAGTTGAAATCCATTTTTTACTTTAGCGCCTTTTTTAACTTTATCAATCCAAAAAGCAACAGGGTTATAAACTGTATTTTTATTTGTTAATACTGAACAATGTTTATCCTGAGATAAAATCCGAATTGCTTTACCATTTTCAGCTAGACCAAAATGGTATTTAAATCGAACATCTCGTACCTGACCATCTTTCATAAAAGATATATCCACATACTTTATTTCGGAAAGATATTGAGGCATTATCACATCACTTAAATAAACATTTGGTTGAATTTGTTTAACTGGGTAAGCTTTAAATGTATGATCATTTGCTAATTTCAATTGAACATCAGCTTCTGTATATCGACCAGTTTCAATCTGGAATAGAACACCAAAATCTGTGTGAGAAATTCTTAAATCCGGGATAAGATTTATCATATCCGAAATTGGGGCATCTTCTTGCCAGTGTACTGGGGCCGCAACTCCACCAGATTGGTTTTTGCAAATGAATTGAATAATTCTTTCTCGAATAGCGATAGTAGGTATTGTAACGTGTAACTCTTTCCCAACTTGTTCCTGATGGATAATTTCAATTTTTTGATCAGCATATCCATAGGGCGTAAAAGAGTAGAGAGTTGCTTTCTTTATAGGTGTCGCGCCCGTTTTCGGGGACAGAGCAAATGTAATGACTTTTTCATCTTTAAATATTTTATCTACACGAACTTTTTGGGGGAAGTCCATTACGATCATTCCTTTTGAGATAGCTTTATTCCCAGCCACATCCCAAACGTGAATTTCAATATTGTGTGGTCCCGGTGATAGTTCATTTATCCCGGATTTATCTGATGGATGAATAGTTAAGGTTTCATGCTCGGGATGGCGATACAATTTTTGAAATTCACCAAAATTATGTCTATAAAGTGTTGGCTGAATTAATGTTTTCGCTCGCCTTGTTTGATGGTAAGGGATTCGGTCATAACTCAAGGAAAAAGAAAGTTGGTTATCTATCCAAAGTTCAGCTTTATGAATTTGATAAATATTAGATGCACCTTCGCGTTTATCTACCATTTTAATTGAAATACCAAATGCACCAAAAACGTTTAATGTATCTGGGAATAAATACGTTCCATCACGATCACGATATAATGGAAATGATTGGGAGATTGAGCTAGCATTTACTAATGCATTGGAAGATAAAGGTGTTAATGCAATTTCTTTCAATATAGGTGTTACGCGATCTGGAAGAGTGAAACCATGTGTTAGTGGATTTAATGGCGAATCTGTATCATCTCTATATTCAAAATGTAAATGAGGGCCAAAAGAGCTCCCCGTGTTACCGGAGTAGCCGATAATATCACCTTTTTTAACGGGAAACTCAGATTGGGAAAATTGTGTATTAATAACATAACTATTTTTATCTGATTTTTGTAATTCCCATACTTTTTCTAGTAAAGGTGAGAAAAATTCAAGATGAGCATAAACAGCTGTATGCCCTGTTGCTGTTTTCAAATAAAGTGCTTTCCCATATCCTGAAAAATTGGATACCATTCTAAAAATATAACCATCATTGACAGCATATACAGGATGACCAGTTGTTCCTTTTGTTTTAATATCAATGCCCATATGAAAATGATCATCTCTATTTTCGCCGAAATTAGATGATAATGATCGACTAGCTGATGTTGGCCATTCCAATTCCTGACCCAACATAAAGGTTTGGAATATAAGGAGTATAAATATGGGAATTCTTTTCATGGAATAAATTTGATACCATCAATTTATTGAAGAAGGAGGTGGGATTCAAATGCTAATGATTTGCTCATATCTTTTATGTAAATTAGTTCTGAATAAAAAATACATTAGGAGGTCTTATGACGTATTATAAAAAAATAATTTCAATTGGTGCCCTAGTATTTCTATCATTTTCACCACTAAAAGCTATTGGCGGTTTTGGGGTTCAAGGCACATATAGCATGTTTTCTGTAGGTGATACATCAAGCGCAATGATGGTTGATGTGTTGGGCACAATGGTACAAGTAGGTGAATTTTCAATCCACGGGTTTGAAAAAGGAGGCGGTGTTGGTGGATATGTATATTTTGATGCTATCCCATTTGGCCTTGCACTTGAAGCAGAAATACTTGGATCTGTATCCCCGTATACCTTTTCATTTAACAATGAAGTAATGGACCTCGATAGCGCTCAAGCAGGACTTTTAACAGGTTCATATTATATTACTGTTCGCAAAAAAATAATTGGGTTAGGAATCCCATTCCTCGCTAAGGCAAAATTATTTGCTGGATTAGGTATTAATAAACATGTAAGCACACCAATGGTAGATCAAGACATGTTTGAAGCGGTTGTCTCTGGTGGGGATTTAGAAAATGGTGAATTTGAAACAGAAGCATTATTAGACTACTTAGACGAAAATAGAATTGATTCAGATGGGTATCATGCTCAAGCTGGGGTTCAATTTAAAATATTAATGTTAGATACATTTTTATTTGCTCGGTACACAATGGCGGATGATGTTATACCTGGCTCAGGAGGATTTACGAGTTATCATGCACGAATAGGTTTTGGGTTTTAATTAGAATATAAAAACCAATAAAAAGGGGCTTTAAAGCCCCTTTTTTATAATTTTTTTGCAAGAACAATCGTTTGTATATCCATCCATTCTTTACCGGATGCATGATCTTTCGCAATTATTTTAATTAAATAGATTCCTATTCGAGCGAGCTCTCCTGTCGTTCTTAAGCCATCCCAATATAATACGCCATTCTGGCCCACATTTAAATTATAAAATGGTTGAGCGATTGTGCGACCCATCATATCAAACACTTCGATACGCAGAGTGCTATTTTCAAATGGAAGCGAATAAGAAAGTTTTAGTAAATCGTCTATTCCATCATTATTAGGTGAAAATGGATTCGGAGACAATTTTACAAACCCATCAATTGGGAGAGAATCGAATGCAAGACTATTTTTTATACCGGGAGTAGAACCAGTTTCGTTCACTGCAATTCCCCAGTTTTTCAGAGAATTAGATTCATAATTTGGTTGAAACTTTTCTGTAGACCTGTTTTCTAAAATAGGCCAATCGTCATTATATAATAAAGAATCAATTATTTTTCCTGTCATATCCAAAATAAAAATTCCATCCGATGTATTATTTAAATTGGGAAACATATTATTGGATATTATGAATAGCGATGTATCTGAAATTGAATTAAGAAATGAAGAATCACTTAGAAGCGTAAAATAGGACCCTTGGTGTAAATCAATGTTCGGAAAGACCATTAATCGGCCAGATAAGTCTGTTAATGCCCAATTATTAATATTCAAATTTTCTGAAGATACTATTTCAACAAATTCAAAATGGCTGGAATCAGTTAATGACATAAATTCATTGATTTTTATAGTTCCATAAGGAAATGAGACAAAAATAGTATCTACCCGATAGTTGTTACTTGTTTGGGCATCTCCTGGTATTTCTAAATAAAGTTGAATAAAATGGACTCCAGAGTATAATGGAGGAATCAAAAGATGTGTATTTAATGTATCACCGGGCTCAATATTTGAAAATGAATCTTCAGCCAATTCATCATCATTTTCTTCTGCATAGTAAGAACCGGAAAAAGGTGAAACGCCCGCATTATAAATTGTAATATTTATTTGAATTGAATCGGATAATTCAGGATATTGAGGAGTATGAGTTTCTGCTGGCTGAATAGATGATCCATCTATATCTTTTAATATTTTACTATTTTCATACCCGGGTGTACTTCCAATCAATGGATCTGCCAATACCCAATTGCTTTCTGAATTAGAATCAAATTCAGGTCTAAGTTTTTCTGCAGATATTTCTGACTCAAGAGGCCAATTCTCATTATAGACGAGAGAATCAATAGTGGTACCTGCCATATCATATATATAAATAGCATCGCCCGAATTATTGAGTGATGGAAACTGGTTTTGGAGCACAATTGTATGTGCATCTGGAGCAACAAAATCTAGAATCAGCGAATCAGATGCAATGATAATATATTCATTTTTTTGGACCAAGATATTTTCGATTGAGCTTGGGTTTTTTCGATTGTCACTAAATTGCCAACCAATCATTTCCATATCTCGATTTGATATTATTTCAATGAATTCGGATTGATCATTATTTGGCAATGCCATGAATTCATTAATGGAAATATCATTAAACCCATAACGCACAAATAATGTATCTATTAATGAATTATCATTTAAATGTAAATCTTCAGGAATAATGAGATTTATTTCTAATGAATGCACTCCAGCAGCAAAACCGGGCATTGATAGAGATACTAATGTTGTTTCTGCTAATAATCCGGATGTAAAATTAGATTCAGAAAGATTCATTCCATTATATTCTATTCGAACAGATCCCGAAAAAATATTCACTCCCGAATTAATCACAGGAATTTGCATTAAAAATGGTTCATTCTCATAAGGATGTAAAGGAACATAATTTACGGTATCTACTAATGATCCATTTATTTCTGATGGTGTAATTGAATTAATATTACCAGGTGATTTTCCAATCTCAGATATATTGGAGCCCCAATTATTTATAACATTAGAATTGGATTCCGGGAATATTTTCTCAACAGAAATACCCGATGAGTATCCCCAATTAGACTCATAGGAGATTGAATCAATTAATGTATTAAACGGGTCAAGTAGGCGAATAATATCACCAGAATTATTCAATGTTGGAAACCCACCAGTCGGAACGATATAGAGAATATTTTTTGGAGAAATGTCTAAAAATGAAGAATCATCAGCAATGATAAAATATTCATTTGGTGCAATAGTTTTACTAGGCCAAACATAATTTAAGCCATCTGCATTATCAGTTACTCTCCATCCGAATATATCTAAAGTATCGGTTCCAAAATAAATCAATTCAATAAATTCAGGTTCATCACTAGTTGGTTGTGGATAAAATTCATTAATGCGAAATAAGGATGGTTCAAATTTTACACCCAAAGAAATAGAATCAATATTATTCACGGGATTTAAGTCATTTTCAATTACAAGAGAAACAATAAAGGTATGTTCCCCGGAAGAAAATGGTCCAATTTCCAGTTCAAATTCTGTTGTATCTAATTCAGTTAAAGTAGATAAATATTCTAAAGCAATTATTTCATCATTTTTGATAATTTGGATTTGCCCATCAAAAGATTGAAAACCATCATTCACTATGTTTCCCATTATTGTTGTCGTTTCATTTGATTCAATTATAGGAGGATAAAGTGAAATTGTATTCGTAACTATGGATCCATCAATGTCCAGAGGATATACACTATTTAAACGCCCCGGTGATCCTAAGGAGTCGATGCTTTGTAGCCAGTTATACGGATCATTTGGATGAAGTGGGCGGACTTTCTCTAAAGAAAAACCATCATCAGCTATATCTTCCCAACCGAAGGAATCAACCAATACACCTGAAGAATCATATAGGAATAAAGAGTCTGAACCCGAAAGTCCATTCCCAATACTAGAATCATCAACCTTTATAATTATTGTATTTTCTGGAATAATGGTTTGATAAATACCATTAGATAAATCATAATCACCTTCTAGAATTAGCCCATATCCATTAGGGGGAATTGATAACCCGTCTCCCGAATCTTCTAAGGTGTCTGTATATAGGCGATCTTCGATTGCCCAACCGTCTAAATGAATGGTATCGGTAAGCGATGGATTAAATATTTCTACAAATTCATTTGGCGAGTCTGAACCAGGTAAATCATATAATATTTCAGTAAAAAGAATTTGAGCAAATAATTGAGATGAGAAAAAAAAGAAGCGTGTAAATAAAAATTTCAAATGATTCTTAAAAAGTATATTATATATTATTCTGTTTGCAGAAATTTTTGGATTCTGTGTTTAATGTCATTTCGAGTTTCTCTATATCGGTCTTTAAACTGTTCCTCATTATCCCACCCATGAAAAGGATCATCAATGCTCCAATGTATCCTTTGGGCGCATTCGGAGAAAACAGGGCAAATTTCATTTGCATTATCACAGACAGTAATGACGATATCAATACCTTTATTCAAATATATATCAATAGAATCAGATATATGATGAGAAATATCAATTCCCCATTCAGCCAATATTGCAATTGACATTGGATGAACTCGCGATGGGTGACTCCCCGCACTAAAAACTTCAAATTGGTCGCTCGCCATATCCCTCAGAATACCTTCTGCCATTTGAGACCTACAACTATTGCCAGTACAAACGAATAAAACTTTTTTCTTTTGATTCATATATAACGGAATTTCAGTCACAAAATATGAAATTGTCAATAAATCAATCTTCTGCCAATGATGATTCATCAGTATTTTTCAGTCATGAAAAATGACAAATTTCCTTTTATTGGTTTATCCGGGAATATTGGTGCCGGAAAAACAACATTTACAAACCATATGTCCAACAGACAAAATTGGCTCCCTTATTATGAATCTGTTTCAGATAATCCATATTTATCTGATTTTTATGGAGACATGAAAAGATGGAGTTTTAATCTTCAAATATACTTTTTACATAAGCGATTTGAGACCCATCAAGAAATGTCTTCGAAAATGCAAGGCGTAATTCAAGATCGCACTATTTATGAAGATGTAGAAATTTTCGCAAGGAATCTTCATGAAATGGGAAATATGAATAAACGAGATTGGGAAAATTATTGTGGGTTATTTCAAGTGATGACATCTTTTTTAAAAAAACCTGATTTAATTGTTTATTTAAAAGCATCAACAGATACTCTCATTAGTAGAATAAAATCTCGTGGTAGAGATTATGAACAATCAATTGATCCGGAATATTTACATAGTTTAAATATTTCATATGATCGTTGGGTGAATTCAATAAAGAAAATACCTGTTTTAGTAATTGAATCAGATGGATTTAATATTTTTGAAGATCATGAACAATTAGATAATATTGAAAAACAAATACTTGAGAAGATTTGAAAAAAACATAAATTAACTTATGCCTGAAGAATCAAAAGAAGCATTCACTCCACTTTTTAGCAACCCGCTTGAGCCATATCCGGGGCTAACAATAAATGATTTAAATAGATATTTACCAGCTGTTCAGACTGCTGAAGATATTAATATGACACCTGATTCTATGTCAGAAGGATTGTTTTTAGCTGATGTTATTGATGGATTAAAAAAATTACCAGAAAATTCAATCGACTTAATTATTGCTCAACCTCCAGAAGACCCTTGGACGGAAAATGATAATCGACCCGAAAAAATGACCCTTCAAGATTTTTATCAATGGAATGATAATTGGTTACAAGAGTCTATGCGTGTTTTACAACCCACGGGAGCAATTTATCTATTATGTGGTTGGCGCTATTCTGGGATGTATCATGCTTTATTAAGTAACCACCTAAAAGTGCAATCACGAATTACTTGGAATAACATTCCAAGCGATAGGCAATTAAAATCTGCTACTTGGGGAAACCAAGTTTCAGACATATGGTTCGCGACCAAAACAAATGATTTTCTTTTTAACCAAAACTGTGTTCAAAAAGAGTCCAATGAGTCAGATTTTAATGAGCGCCCTATTGTTAATTCGAATTTTTGGGCAGATATACGCCCTCTTCCAGGTGAAGAATCTATCCCGGATCGTTTGGTGAATCGAGTATTGAGGGCAAGTAGCTTTAAATTAAATTGGGTATTAGATCCATTCTTGGGTGAGGGGATTATTGGGCGCATTTCCAAAAAAGCGGGTAGACGATTTATTGGATTTGGGAACAATAAAGATAAATTATTAATGGCAATGAAAAAAATTGATCAATCGTAGGAATAAAAAATGAGTTTATTTGAAAAAATACAATCAGACATGTATCAAGCTATGAAGGCTGGCGAAAAGCCAAAGGCAACCACTCTTCGTGGTGTTATAGCAAAATTAAAAGATAAAAAAATTGAAAAAAGGGATGATCTTTCAGAAGCTGAAGAAATTAAAACAATCCAAACACTTGTAAAGCAAAGACGTGAATCTGAAAAAATTTATATGGATGCTGGAAGAGAAGAACTTTCCAGTGTAGAAAAATTTGAAGCTGATTTAATGGAAATATATTTACCAACAATGATGGGTGAAGATGAAATTCGTAAAATTGTAGAAAGTGTGGTTGCAGAAACAGGTGCAAGCTCCATGAGTGATATGGGAAAAGTAATGCCAGAAGTTCTAAAGCGAGGGGCAGGTCAGGTTGATGGAAAAGTAGCAAACATAATTTTAAGAGATTTGCTTTCCTGAATGGAATATTTTATTGACGGGCTTGCTACCTTCTACCTTATTATAATGGGAATGATTGGGTTCAAAAGAGGTTTAATTGAAGAATTAGGTCGATTATTTGGCCTAGTAATAGCAACATTAATTTCCTTTAAATATTATTTAATTCTTGCAGGAAAAATTCATGAATTAATATCTATAGACCCTTGGGTTGAAATGATATTATCCGCTTCTGGAATTTTTGCTATTACTATTTTTTTAGTACGATTATTAACAAAATTTTTCCATATAGCATTTTTATCTGAGAATAATCAATGGGTTAATCAATTTATGGGTGTTTTATTTGGTGCATTAAAGGGGCTTATTGTGATGGCTGTTATTATTTGGTTTATCGATATACTTCCTTTAGATAAGTGGTCATCCATTATTATTAATAATTCTCGAATTGCAAAAACAAACATAATTATTCGTGATGGGATTATTGAAACGTTTCATTGGCAAGATCCAATAAAAAAGAGTGAAAAGTATATTCAAAACATATCATCTGGTATGACGATTTAGTATTATGGCGCAAATCCCACAAGACACAATTAACCACGTAAGAGATACAGCAAATATTGTTGATATTGTTTCTGAAGTCGTTGAGTTAAAAAAACGAGGTGGGAATTATTTCGGGCTTTGTCCATTCCATAACGAAAAAACACCTTCATTTAGTGTAGCACCCGCTAAACAAATATATCATTGTTTTGGATGTGGTGCAGGAGGGAATGCTATCACTTTTTTAATGGAATATGAAAGAATTCCATTTCCAGAAGCAGTCCAAACAATTGGGCAACGTTATGGCATTCAAGTTGATTTTACTCAGGATGACAAATCAAGAGATATTTATTCAAAGCTATATGAGCTTCATGAAGTTACTACCCAATTATATCAGGACAATTTATTTTCCCCAAGAGGCGAAAAAGCATTAGCCTATTTAAAATCTCGAGGTTTCTCTGAAGATATTATAAAGCAATTTAAACTAGGGCTTGCTATTGATACTTGGAACCAATTATCCAAGCATACAAATGCAGAAAATATTTCTACGGATATCATACTAAAGACAGGTCTTTTTTCACGAACAGACAAAGGTACCTTTGATCGATTTAGGTCAAGAATTATGGTTCCCATTTTTAATCGATCTGGGAAAGTGATTGCCTTTGGAGGGCGCATATTTGAAGATGATGATCCTGCTAAATATAAAAATTCTCCAGAAACGCCCCTGTATAAAAAAAGTGGCATTTTTTACGGTGCCCACGCTACACGAGATTCAATACGAAAAGATGGTTCTGCTATTATAGTTGAAGGATATTTTGATTTTTTGCAATTGTATCAGGCCGGGATTACAAATGTGGTTGCTGTATCGGGGACAGCTTTAACTGAGAATCATGCCCGTAACCTGAAAAAGCTATCCAATAAAGCTATTTTATTTTATGATGCAGATAATGCAGGAGGAAAAGCCGCTATTAAGTCGGGATTTGTATTATTGAAAAGTGGAATAGAATCGACAGTTGTAAGCCCTCCTCAGGGGAAAGACCCAGATGATTGGGTTTTAGAAGCTGGAAAAGAAACCGTTCAAAAAGCCATTAAGAATGGGCAACCTTTCCTAGACTTCCATTTTTCATTTTATAAAGCAGAAAAACTGAAAGGTGTGGATAGGAGTGACTACGTTAAAGAACTTCTACAAGAAATTACAAATATAACGGATGGTATCATTCAAGACGATTTATTACGAACAGTGGGCGATAGGCTTCACATTAGGGACAAGGATCTTGAGAAATATATGCGCCAAGCTCAACGGCGACCTTCCCATTTTAGGGATGAGCCACCCACAAGAGAAAAACGAATATTTTCATTTTCATCAGTTGATCAAAGGGCACAATTAGAATTAATAAGATTATTAGCAAGTGATGACCCCAATCATAGACAACTTGTAAAAACTCATATTTCTTCTGATGATTTTATTGAACCCATTTTAAAAAAGTTAGCAACGAAACTGATGGGGAAGGCAATGATTATTGACCACTCTGCTTTAGCGGAATCTTTTAGCGATAAAGATGAACGCGATATTGTAACAGAAATACTAATTCAAGAAGAAATTCATGGAACGCCTGAACAGATTGTAAAAGACTGCCTGAATATCTTAAAATCAAAGCCTATAAAAGAAAAAATTCAAGCATTACGTTTACTTATTAGAGAAAAAGAAGCAAGTGACGGGAATGTTGAAGATGAAATAAAAAAAGTTATTGAACTCCAGAACACATTAAATGAACTCTCAAATTAAATATATTATTTTGTCTCTTTTTGTTATGACTCTTGTTTTTGGGGCGCCCAACAACCGAATCAAGGAACTTTCATACCACAAAAAAAGCAACGGAACATTAATACGACTCCGGTTTACTCAGCTAATTAGTCTGGAGGATATTACTGGTTGGATATCCACATCAAACTGGTTTTACCTAACATTAAGTGATGTTGGAGTTAATGTAGAAAATGTGGGAAAGATTGATATTGAACCGCCCGTGCTAGAAATTGAAGCGATTGAAAATCCCGAATCGTCCCAGATAGGCTTTTTTTTAGAGGACTCGGTTTCATCTTTTAAAATATATCATTCTAAAACACACCCTGTAATTCTTGTTCAACTTAGGAATAAAATGGACGGAGAAAAAATTGATCGCGTCCAAGAAGCATCTGGAAGTATTGCTAGTGAGATTATTACAATCCAAAAAAACGAATTCAAAGGAAAAGCTTTCGAAGAATCTTTTTGGGATGCAAGATCCAAATATGGGGAAGATCAATATTTTGTTTGGTACGGTGATTGGTATAGCACTAATGCAGTCCCGGGGTCCAAAGAAGGTAAACCAAAAGTAAAACCTCAAAAGAAGAAGATGAAGAAAAAAGCTGAACCCAATAATTCCTTTAAACCAAACCAACCTAAAGATTTAAAATCAGCAACTAATTATTCTGAAAAACGCGTTGTGACAAAGACGACAATAGGAATAGATGGGGCCGAGTTTTCACCGAAATTTCCGAAACAAACTTATTTTTCTGCGTCAAACGTTGAAGAATCAAAAATTAAAATAGTATGTAATGTTGATGGAATCACGGTTACAATTGATGGGGATGTAATTGGGAAAACACCTATCAATAATGGGATTAATATAGAACCGGGTTATCATAAAATCGAATTAAATGTACCAAAAAATATGGTTTCAGATATGTATTCTATTCAAGTACCAAATGAAAAAGAAGTATATATCCCAGGCGGTAAAACTCAAAAGATAGTATTTACGTTACCGGAAAAGCCTATTAAAGAAAAAACACATTCCAATTAATACTGGAATGTCCCCAATCTATTTATTCCAAATGGGTGTAATAAGAATCGGAATTAATTTATAATTATGTATAAACATTTTTTACTATATGCTGTATTATGTAGCCAAATATTAATTGGTAATGGTATCGTCGATATATCTGTTGAAGCAAAATCTGACAATATAGTTTTAACAATAAATACAACTGACCCAATACAAACAAATAAAATTTCAGGATGGATAGACCGTGTTAATTGGCTCAACATAAAAATGGAAGGTATTATTCCGCCTTCAAAAGATATATTAACTCAATCGTTCGAATATCCAGCATTGGGCATATCATCACACTTTGTTGAAACATCAACGACACTCTCTATTCATTTGGCAAAAAAAATCACTAGTTTTGATTTTGCATTTTTCCCTGATACATCTTTGGTTCAAGTGCTTGTATTTTGGGGCGATGAAAATATAGGCCAAAATGAAGATGATGTAATTTCCCAATCATTTATTTTACCAACAAAAGAAGATTTTAACCAAAAAAAATGGAAACATCCATTAACGTACAAAGATGAGCGAGTTCGAACATATGTGACTATTTTATGTGATACTCCCGATTTACCTATATATATCGATGGACTATATGTTGGGCATACACCAATCGAACATGATGTTGACGTTTTTCCTGGGTGGCATAAAATTGGATATTTCCCTGGTGACCCAACTCAAATGGATTCACCAAAATCACCAAAAGATAAAATGTTAGATGATATATTAAGAATGGGCATTTTGGATGTATACGTGGATGAGGGGAAAACAGAAGAAATTGTTTTAAGATATCAATCTTTAGATGAAGATGTCTACGATTATCAAAATAAAGTTAAATCTGGCGCATGGATTGGGTTTAGCATGTTTTTTCTTTTAATAGTTCTTCTAAGTTGGGGAATGGCATAATTCCTTTTCATGGCGGTTTGATGCGTCGATTTATATTTATGGGAATAAACTTTTTTATTCTATGTGGTTTTTTATATTCCCAACAAGATACTACGCGATATTTCCTTATTGGGAATAATAATAAAATTGATTGGAATGAAGAAAGACTAGAAAGTCAATTAACTAGAAAACCATATTATTCTGTATCATATTCATCTAAAAATGAAATAGTAGACATCCAGTTTAATAAAGGTAAGAAAAACAGATTTCATTCTCAATTTAAATTACCTAAATGGATACCTTTCTTTGGTAAACCAAAAGAAGATGGATTAGTTACACAGCCATCAGATACTGTGTTTGTTGATCGCGAAGTTGTTGTTACCATACATGATACAATTCGAATTCACGATACTACACCACAAGCCATTAAGTTTGTTGTTAGGGACCCAGAAAATTTAAAGAACATTCTTTATTCAAAAGGATATTTTGGAAAATGGGACCCATATAAAGTTCGCCTTGAAGAAAGAAATACTGTTGAATGGTTTAATCATAAATCGTATTACGAAGCTCAATTAAACAAAGATGGACGAATTAAAAAAGTATCCTATTTTGATGAAAATCATATCCTACAATATGTATGGAATTATAAATGGTCAAAAAAAGGGACACGATACGAATATTATATTACATTTTTTAAGAATAATAGGTTATCAGATATTGATTCGATCCTTTTTTCTGATATCTTAAGCGATGTAAGGTCAAATTGGGTCGCCCGATTTAAAACAAGAAGAGATGGTCGGCCAGAAAATGTTTCTATATATGATGAAAATGGTATTATGTATTACCGGTACAAAATATCCTATAAAATAATGGATAAAAAAGATGGATATTTTGAAAAAATACGTTCATCTTATTTTAGGAGTGACAATACACTTGCGGGGAGCCATTTGATCTATAATAATAAAGATCAATTTCCATATGAAATATATTATTTCAATAAAAATGGAGAATACAAAAAAGCGATTTTTATTGATTATTGGCCAAGATTGAATGAATTACAAAAAACAGTTCACGATTCATCTGGCGCTATAGAATCCCGTAGAATTATGGCGTGGAATCCGGTCTTATAACTTTAAATATTTTTTCACCTTTTTTTACCATCCGGAATTTTTCGCGGGCTAATTTTTCAATATAATCTAGATCGTTTTCTAATCTATTTTTTTCAACCTTGAGTGATTCTTTTTCTTGGCGAAGTTCAGAAATATACTTCTGAATATTCTCACGTTCACTTTTTAGACGGTACAATTGTAATAAACCGTGGTTTCCAAAAATAAAAATAATGAGAAGTGTAACTGCAACGATTATAAAAATACCACGTACAAATTGCTTTTGAGCATAATTTGCATCTTTCCTAATGCTTCGAGGTTTTCGTCTTCGCTTCAGTTTATTATATTGACTCATCGCTTATGGCCAAGAACCTCCATAGATGGAAATACAGCTTTATTCCCCAATGCTTCTTCGATGCGAAGCAATTGATTATATTTGCAAATTCGATCTGTCCTGGACGCTGAACCTGTTTTTATTTGTCCCATTCCCATGGCAACAGAAAAATCAGCAATAGTCGTGTCCTCCGTTTCGCCTGATCGATGAGAAATAACAGCACCCATCCCATTGTTTCGAGCCATTTCAACAGCTTGAATTGTTTCTGTTACTGTCCCAATTTGGTTGAGCTTAATCAGAATAGCATTCATTGATTTATCATCAATTGCTTTTTGTAAACGAGTAATATTTGTAACCGTGAGATCGTCACCAACAATTTGAGTGGAATGCCCGATTGTAGATTGAAGAGTTGCCCAACCATCCCAATCATTTTCATCTAATCCATCCTCTATAGAAACAATAGGATATTTATCAGATAAATTCTTTAAAAATTGAATCATTTCACCAGAAGAAAGAATCTTGTTTTCTGACGAAAGGTGGTAAGCCCCATCTTTGTATATTTCGCTCGAAGCAACATCAAGAGCCAAAAAGATATCTTTTCCAGGCTCATATCCAGCGCGACTGATAGCTTCTAGTATTACATCAATTGCTTCTTCATTTGACCCTAGGTTTGGCGCAAAGCCGCCTTCATCACCAACAGATGTATTAAGTCCACTTGATTTTAAGACAGATTTTAAATGATGAAAAACTTCTGTTCCCATACGTAATGCATCAGAAAAAGATTCTGCCCCAAAGGGGAAAACCATGAATTCTTGAATATCTACATTGTTATCTGCATGACTGCCTCCATTAAGAATATTCATCATTGGGACAGGCAACGATAAGTTTCCACTTGATTGAAAAGATTGATACAATGGGATCCCTTGGGTAATAGCAGATGCTTTAGCAGCCGCCATTGAAACGCCGAGTAATGCATTAGCGCCCAAATTGGATTTATTCTCAGTTCGATCAAGATCAAGCATTTTTTGGTCAATATTTTCTTGATATGTTACATCTTGCCCTACTAACTCAGGCGCAATTTTAGTATTAATATTTGCGACAGCATTTAAAACGCCCTTACCAAGAAATCTATTTTGATCCCCATCTCTAAGCTCATTGGCTTCGTATTCTCCAGTGGATGCTCCGGATGGAACTGCAGCCCGACTAAAGCATCCATCATTAAGAATTAGGTCTACCTCAACCGTTGGATTCCCTCTAGAATCCAAGATTTCTCGCGCATGAATATTTTTTATGTGTGATTTCAACATTTTTCTCCTTAAAAATAGCTGGTCAAATTAGATTCAAGTAGTAAATATATCCAACTCCCTAATTGGAACTTTCAACTTTTTTCAACATTATTATTCAATGATAACGATTAAGCCATTCAAATCAAGTGATAGCGACCAATGGAATGCAATAGTTTCAAGGGCTAACAACGGCACCATTTTCCATTTACGCGAATTTTTAGGATATCATCCACCTAATCGATTCAAAGATATGAGCCTTCTTTTCCTGAAAAAAGATTCCCCCTTTGTTGTATTCCCAGCTGCGGAGAAAATCATGGACGATGAAAAGTGGCTAATTTCACACCCAGGTGCTTCGATGGGTTCTTTCGTTGCTCCAGAGAATTTGTCCATTGCCGATTCGTTTCTGTTAATAGAAGCTTTAACACAATATTCAAGAGATAATAATTTTAATGGAATTCGAATAACGATTCCACCTGTTTTTTATCAAAAACGTCCATCAAATTATTTAGACTTTACTTTATTAAAAAGTGGATTTACATACATAAAACGAGAAATAACAAGTGTCTTATTTCTTGAAGATGCTATGGAGAAAAACTTAAAAAAGTTTAAAGAGACACATAGACGTGCTGTTAAAAAAGCCATCAAAATGGGTGTGGAAGTAAGGCAATCCGATGATTATGAATCTTTTTATAAAATTTTGGAGAAAAACTTAAAAATTCGACATGATGTAATGCCAACTCATACACTAGAAGAATTAAAGCATCTCCATAATATTTTTCCAGAAGACATTCAACTTTTTGCAGCCTACATTGAAAATATAATGATTGCTGGTGTTGTAAATTTCATTGTTAATCAACGTGTGGTTTTAGCCTTTTATATTAGCCACGATGAACAATATCAGGATTATCGTGCAGTAAACTTATTATTTTATAAAATGTTTGAATGGGCAATTAAAAAGAAATTACAATGTTTCGATTTTGGAATATTTACGGTCAATGAAGAACCGAATATGGGATTAGGTCGATTTAAAGAAAATTTTGGTGCGAGTGGTATTTTTAGGGATACTCTTGAATTAAAACTATCTTAATGTATGTCAATTAAAACCTTAGGTAAACAATCATTGATTTATGGCACTGGTCATATTTTAACACGACTAGTTACATTCCTGTTGTTGCCGGTGTACACACATATATTCACAACGGAACAATATGGGACTCTATCTCTTGCTTATGCGTTCATTGGGTTTTCCATGGTTTTCTATCGATATGGCATGGATACAGCTTTGATGAAATATTCAGTTCAGAAAAATGGTGAAAGTCGAAAGAAACATATTACCGTTATCATTCTTTCTCAACTTATTACGGGGCTATCTATTTCCTTATTATTGTATGTATTTCGCGAACCATTAGCACCAATCATTTTAGGCTCAACAGACACAAATTGGTTATCTTATATTGCTATCATTTTATTTTTTGATTCAATATGGAACCTTCCAATGTTGTTGTTGAGATCAGAACAAAGACCCATTATTTATGTATCCTTGAGCTTATTAAATGTATTTGTGACTATGGGTTTAAATATATATTTTGTGATTTATTTAATGAAAGGTGTGCAAGGAGTATTTGAGGCTAATATAGTTGCTTCGGGTTTAATTTTCCTTATAACGCTACCCATTATATATAACCGTATAGATTTACAATCATTTGATAAAAAAATATTTAAGGATGTATTATTATTTGCATTACCATTTTTACCAGCTGGTCTCTTTACCATGGTAATGGAATTATCTGATAGGTATTTATTAGAATGGTTAGCAGATACATCTGCAGTAGGGCTGTATTCAGCGGGTAAAAAACTTGGAATGTTAGGGCTTGTTATTATTATGGGTTTTAATATGGGGTGGACACCTTATTTTTTAAAAAGGATAAAAGAAAAAGATGCACGATCAGACTTTTCCAAAATAACATCCATTTTTTTAGGCATCCTTGGATTCTTAATTCTTATTGTTATTATGTGGATTCCATCAATAATGAGATTTTCGATTGCGGGGAAATCGTTAATTGGAAGTGAATTTTGGTCTTGCGAACCTATCGTTTCGGCTATCTTGATTGGTTATTTCTTTTTTGGAGTATATGTATTGCAGTTACCGGGTATTTATAAAAAGGAAAAAACAAAATGGGTGCCAATATTTAGAGTTGTAGGTGCTACAATTATGCTTGTTGCTGGGTATGTATTAATTCCAATATTAAATGAAATTGGTGCTGCTTATGCTGTGATTTTAGCTTTTATTGGAATGAGTATTACCATATTCCTTGTAAATAATAAATCGTATAAAATATCCTATAATTGGCGAGCGGTTTTTTTCCCAATCCTGTTTATTCTTATATCAATCCAATATTCTTTTAGTCCCGAGGAACGCCTTGGTGTAATTATGCTATATCCGTTGATTTGGTATAGTTTAATTATAAACAATGAAGAAAGAATGGCATTAAAAAGTTTAATTCAATGATAGCCGTAGCGTCATGTCACCATTATGCTGATGATGAACGAATATTTCATCGCCAAGTAAAATTGTTAATCCAGGAGAATTTTGAGGTCCAATATTTCACCAGATCAAACACCGAATTAATAGATCAAGATGGTTTACAGCTATATAAAAACTTTAATCCAGATTTAAATACGACGGATTTATACCAAAAGAAACTATTAAACATTTATAAGCAAAACCCACCAAAAATATTGCACATTCATGAGCCTGAATTACTTTGGCTAGCAAAGAAGACAAAAGAAAAATATGGTACAATCATTTTTTATGATGTTCATGAAGATTATCCATCATTAATTAAAACATTTTCAAATTGGCCTGAACCTATACAATGGTTAAAGAAAACACTTTGGGTAATGCGAGAGAAAAAATATTTATCCTGGGTTGATGAAGTTATTTTAGCAAGTCCAGCCATTAAAAATTGCGATTATGGCAAACAAGGGTTTCGGCCTAACATTATAGGGAATTTCCCAGAAACGAAGTTGTTCCCCAACACAGAATTAGATTTTAATAGAAATAATATTTTAGTTTATCATGGTCACTTAGCTCCAGAGAGAGGAATCACTGAATTAGTAGAATCTATGGAAAAAGTGAAAGTGAAAGTATCCGATGTTATTTTGAATTTATTTGGAACATTTCGAACAAAAGAATATGAACAGGTTATATTAGAAAAAATAAATTCACTGGGACTAGGCGAAAACATTTTATGGCATGGACAAGTTGCGCACCACGAAATTTGGCAACATTTAGTAAAAGCAAAAGTAGGATTAATCCCATTTGCTTCAAATGCTCTTACCCGTATTGGTACACCCACAAAACTATTTGAATATATGGCTGCAGGGTGCAGGATAGTTGCATCTGACTTACCCCCTCTGAAACAATTTGAAGTGCAAGCATTACATCTTGTAAAACCTGGGGATGTAGCACAATTAGCTGGGGCAATCATACAGGCATTAAATGATAGCACAAATAGTGGCCTTCAAGAAAATAGAAATTCTATTTATTCAAAGTATAATTGGAACTTTCTAACAGATAGTTTTATTTCAATATATAAGGAATATTTATAGTGAAAATTTTATATATATCTCCTGAAAATACAGTGGGAACTCTTCCTTTGTGGAAAAAAATACATGAGTCTAACGGGAACTCTTGCGACATTATTACTCTTTATAGGACAAAGTATCAGACTGATATTGGTATTTGCTTAGACTTGCCAATGGTCTCAACAAATAAAAAATATATAAATTATCGTCACCAATATTATAAGATCTACCGAGGGGAATTAGGTGACTATGCAGTAACAACAGGGTACCCGCCTACCTGGTCTCCCAACTCCTTTTTAGAAAAAAAATATTTCCAATTTAGGGATTGGATTTGGAGTTTTTATATTGAACCTGCTATTAAAAAGTATAATTTATACCAATATGATATTTATCATTTCGAGTGGGGGTTAGACCTCTATAGAGATTCTAGATTTGTAAAAAGATTGACTAATATGGGTAAACATATTGGATGTACATATCATGGACAGGATATTCGTACGCGAGGCGTTATGCCAGAAATGGATAAAATTAGCCAATTAAACTTAACGAGCGAATTAGACCTTTTACATAAACACCCTAATATGAACTATTTGTTTCTGCCATTTGATACTACCAAATATTCAGTACAGGAATCAGTAAATAAGACGCTAAAAGTATGCCACTCTCCAACTAATAGATATTATAAAGGTAGTGAACATATTATACCAATCTGTGAAAAATTAGAAAAAGAAGGGTTAATTGAATTTATTCTAATTGAGGGCCAATCTTATGAAGCGGTTTTAAAACAAAAACAAGAATGTGACATTTTAATCGACCAAATTTATAATCGAGGAGGTTGGGGGTATGGCATGAATTCAGTTGAAGCGTTGTCAATGGGTTTAATTTGCATGACCGAATTGGTACCAGAATACCAACAATTTATACCAGACAATCCATTTATAAACATTACTGACGAAACACTCGAATCTAAAATAAAACAAATTGTATCCAACAAAGAAAAGGTAATCGAATTAAAGAAAAAAAGTAAAGAGTGGGTAGAAAAACACCACAGCTTAGAAAGTACATCTAATGCATTATATGATTATTATAGGTCCCTCCAATGGATATAAACCAAACCATAGATGTAATTGTACCATGTTATAATGTTGAAAGAGCGTTAGATAGATGTATACAAAGTTTGATTACACAAAACTACCCTAAAGATAAATATCATTGTTTTTTCATTAATGATGCGTCAACAGATCAAACATCTAAAATATTGGAGTCATATAAAAACCATAGTGAATTATCTATTATAACTCACGATGTAAATAAAGGTCTATCTGCTACTCGGAATACAGGAGTGAATGCCGGGTCAGCAGATGTTATTTGTTTTTTAGATGGCGATATGGAAGTACAACATAACTGGCTAAAGTTATTTTGCAGTTATCTAAATCAGAAAAATGTTTCGGCTGTTATGGGTGATAATATCCTTCCAGAAAATTCTAAATGTGATGAATTTGAAAATTATTATTTTAGCAATTTAAGAGGGCCGAGGCAATTTGCTGATGGAGAAAGAATGCCAGCAAAATATTTATTATTTGGGAATACTGCGGTATCTAGAAAAATTATTTCTGAAGTAGGGAACTTTGATGAATCCTTCAAAGCATATGGTGGAGAGGATACAGACCTTGCTTTTCGTATATGTATGAAATACCCCGAAAGTTTTCTTTTTTCAAAAAAGATATATTCAATTCATTACCATCCGCGAACATTGGATTCGTTTTTAACATCAATGAATAGTTATGGGAAAAATAATTTACCACTTTTGTTGAAAAAGTATCCTCAATTTAAACGAGAATTAGCAGGTGATTGGATTCGTTCATTTAAGGGGTATTTAATATTTAACCCAGTATTGAGGCTATTTATAAATATTATTAGTTCGTTTATTTCTTCATACTATTTGACAAGATATAAAATCGTTGACACTGTAATATCAGGCGCCAGGTCTAAAGGTAATATAAAAAAGAGTAAAAAATCTTAAAAAAACACATTGAAGAAAAAATTGTTGCCAAAAGTGTGTTTATGCGTAAATTCAATCAATCGATAGGGATTAACCCTTGACATTAAAAACACATACATAGAAAACAGTTTATCATTGGGGGGGCACTTTGTTTGGCACCCCTTTTTAGTTTTCTGAACAAACCAAGGAGGTATTAGAATGGCAGATATCAACACAACCGTACAGAATGCGGCATCAGGAATTGTAAGCGTAGTTAAAGCGCTTATTGTTCTCTTTGTTTTCGTAAACATCCTGTACTCAACTGGATTTTCTCCAATTGATGGTATTGTTGACTTAGTTAACATGTTCCTTGATGGCGGTTTCGCCGGGCTGTTAGCTCTGTTAGTTTTTCTCTCATTCCTAGGATAATCATAGACATAATGTCAGGCCCTTTTGGGTTGATCACTATGTTAAAATAGGAGGAAAAACATGCGCAAAGCTTTAGACGTTGTTAACGAATGGTTAGGACTACTCACTGAACTTTCTAAAAGTTTGATTGTGGTTGGGATCGTCGTTGGCATTCTGTTTGACGACTATTTTGGAGTTATTGCCGGCATTGGTCGAGTAATGTCCCAATTTGGTGATGCGGGATTTGCCGGGCTGCTTGCATTAGCCGTCATGGTAATGTGGTACCAGAAAAAATAAAACGGTACCCCACAAGTACATAAATAAACGCCCCACTCGATTATTCGAGATGGGGCGTTTGTATATTTAAATCTATTTTATATGTAACAAATCAATTGAGATTAATCAATATTACTTTTTGTATATGTGTGATTGGTGTTTCGCGCATTTTCTGTGCATTTGAATCGATCCCTAATTCTGCTTATAACTTAGCCCTTGGAAATCCGGTGATTAATATTAACGGTTATGGATTTGGAGCTCAAAATGACCCTAGAAGTATAATCTTAAATAAAAATATTCATTTTTCAGGCACAATTGGAAATAAGTTTAGTGTCTCCAGTTTAAGAGAATCATCGTGGTTGGTCGGCGTACCATTACAAAAATATCATTTAGGTTTTGGGGTTAATTCTTTTGGGAACCAATTATATCAAGAATCAACAGTTTCTTTTATAGGAGCAGGCAGATTAAAGGAAAAGCTGGCTTGGGGTATATCGGCTAATTATTATACCATTTTTATTCAAAATTATGGCAATGCTTCAACGGGAGGATTAACGTTATCGTGGGAATCATCCTTATCTGATAATTTTACTTTTGTAGGTTTAATTACAAATATTAATAAACCTATAATTGGTATAAGTGAAGATGCATTACCTCAGATAATTTCAGCCGGATTTATTTATCAGTTTGAAAATAAGATAAAAGCATATCTTTCTAGGGAACAAGATTTGGTTTATAAAGGTAGTCTAAAATTTGGTTTTTCATATACACCAACACCTTTTTTCGGGGTTGCAATAGGAAGTGGGTCAAACCCCGGAATAATATCTGGCGGCTTATTTTTGGCAATGTCAAAATACAAAATAGAATATGGTATTATTTCATATGAAAACATTGGAAGGTATTCCCATAAAATTAGTATGTACTATACTATTCCTTTTTCTAAGTGAATTATGTGTAGCTCAGGGGTTGAATCAATTTTTATCCCAAATCAATCGCGAGGAAGAAAACCCATTACCAGATGATGACATTATTTCATTAGAATATATTGAACATATCTATTCTGGATTAAATTTAAAAATTATTCATCATATTGAAGGACTTTCGTTTTTAGATGAAAGTGATATTGTTTTATTAAAGTCTTATGATGAATCGCAGTCTATTCCCCTTAATAAATTGTCAGAAAATGGAGAACTCTTTGTTGAGTTTTTAAATACATTAAATCAAATAAAACTACCCACGGATATTTTTTTCAAACAATATTTCACCGCTAAAAATGATTTACAAGTTCGATTGACTGGAAGAATAAATAGAGGAGAAAACCAATTTGGTTTTTTAGTTGAAAGAGACCCCTTTGAAGAAAAAGCATTAGATCAAATATCCATGTATTTAGATATTAAAACCAGTTTTGGAAATATTGTTTTTGGCGATTTTCAATTAAATAATGGATATGGCTTATTATTATGGAGGTCAGTTCCAGTAAAAAAGGGGATTGGGAGTTTTAGTCAATTGTCTAGGATTGGTAAAGGTCTTCAGGTTTATAAATCAAGTCATGAAAATTGGAATATTAGAGGAGTGGTATCCCAGATACATAATAGATTTGGCAGAATAACGATTTCAATTGGGGAGACTAAAAGAGATGGTGAAATTGATAGTACCGGACAATTGAAAATATTTAATACAGGAATTCATGTATCAGAATCAGAATTAGTTAGAAAAGAATCATTAAATGAAAAGTCAAGTATTTTGAATTGGGAGAAAGAATTCAAAAAAAATATATTTGGAGCCACAGTTTTAAACGCACAATGGATAGAAAATGAAAGTCAGATTAGGGCAATTGGGCAATCTTTATACTTCAATACAAAAATAGACATAATAGATTTATTTGGTGAAACAGCTATTGGAAATAATAAAACACAAGCATCTATATTGGGTGTTAAGTCAAGTTTTAAATTATTTAAATATTTAGGTATAATCAGAAGGATAGAGCCCAAATATTCATCATTACGCTCAAACCCATCCACGGAATGGTCATCTACATCTGATGGTGAAAATGGGATCTATCAAAGTATACTATTTAAAATAAACAATCATCGTTTTTCGCTTTATAATGATATATTTAAAAAAAGATTAAACTCGGCGCCAGATATTTACCCCGAATCAGGATTTGAATCTGGAGTTCAATATGAAAGACGGGGAAAGAAACTTACTATTAGGTTAAGAGTCAAGAACGAAAATAAAACAATCACATCTACCGGATTTTTAGCTGAGGACTTTAATCCTAATAATATGACAACTCGATATCAAGCTACGGGGTACTACACACATTCCAACCACTTAAAATCAAAATTACAATTGAATGTTACAGAAGTAAATGGATCTATTGGTTATGGAATCAACTATCGACTAGACAAACAAATATCTCAAGTGAATTATGTTTTTGACTGGACGTCTTCAAATGTAAAATCATTTGATACAAGAATCTATTTTTGGGATATTAATCTTCCAGGTGAAATGCGCTCAAAAATGGTATCATATATTGGGCATAACCTGGGAGTTAGGGTGGTATATAAATCGGAACAATATCGGTTAAGTTTTCGTATATCATCCACCTGGGAAAATAGTCACTTTAATATTCGCCCTGAAGTGAGTTCGGGATTATTATTAGAATCATATTTTTAATGGTCCATTATTGTATCCCAGTAAAATACACCGATAAATTCAGGACTATGTTTTTTAGAAATAAAATCATTTTGGGAATATTATTATTTTCAGCATTATTGTTCGGAGATTCTTCAATCCGTGTTTTTAACAAAAGCACCGGAACAGAAGCCGAAATTAAAACTTATTCCAAGTCTAAAGATGTTATGGTATCAGCAAAAGAATTGGCCCATGCCCTATCTCTAAAGGTTTACGAAAATTCTGATAGAGGGAAAATTGTAATTTATATTGCTGGTAGAAGAGTGAAACTTTCTCGGAGCTCAAGTTTTGTTTTAGTCGATGAACAAATATTCCAGATGCCAAGTTATGCCCAATTTGGAGAAGGTGATTTATATATACCAATTGAACCTTTTATAAATATTATGCGCGCAACGGCATTGCCTGGAATTTCATATGATGCTAGAAGAGGAATTTTGGATGTAGATGTTGTTGGTTATAATATAACTGGCATGTCGATTGAGGAAAAATCTAACGGAACCATTTTACGAATTAAAACGCGAAAAACTTTTGACGAAAGAAGTATTAGTTCATTTGAGAATAAAAATGGATGGTATTATTTGACCGTTTCCGGGGGGTTTATAGATACTTTAAATATGAATACAACACCAACAAGGGGTGTTGTTCGCCAAATTGAGGCAGACCAATTAGGACAATCGGCTCAAGTTGCATTTAAATTGGGTTCTAAAATCGTAAGTCATGATTTTTATCAAAGCAGGGATCCAGATGAAATTGTAGTTACTTTACGTACGCCGTTGGGGAAAAGTTCTGCAAGGATTGAGTCTGTTAAGGAGCGCTGGCATTTAGACACTATTGTTTTGGATGCAGGACACGGCGGAAAAGATGGAGGAACAACAGGAAAGAAGGGGACCAAAGAGAAGGATATTACATTAGATATTGTAAAGAGACTTGGTCGACAAATTGAAAAAAATCTTCGGACTAGAGTTATTTACACTCGAGAAGAAGATGTTTTTATTCCTCTTAGAAAGAGGACACAAATTGCAAATGAGGCAAATGGTAAATTATTTGTAAGTATTCATGCGAATGCAAACCCAAATAGAAAAGTTCAAGGTTTTGAAACTTATTTATTAAGGCCTGGTAAAAACAAAGATGCGATTGAAGTAGCGTCTAGAGAAAATTCAGCAATAAAATTAGAAGATATTAATAGCAAATATGAAGAGCTTACAGGTGAAGCTTTAATTATGGCCACTATGGCCCAAAGTACTTTTTCCAAAGAAAGTGAAGATTTAGCTGCAATTATACAAATGGAATTAGATAAAAGACTATCAACACCAAATAGAGGAGTAAAACAAGCAGGGTTTTATGTTTTAATTGGTGCAAGTATGCCAAATGTATTAGTTGAAGTTGGATTTATTTCGAATGCTAAAGAAGAAGCAAATTTAAAAAAACCATCCTATAGACAAGAAATTGCAGAATCAATTTATAAAGGGATTAGGCATTTTAAAGAATCCCGAGAAAAACTATTGGCCGAAGAATAATATGACAGATTCTAGGCCCATAGGAATATTTGATTCAGGTGTTGGCGGGTTAACAGTCCTGAATCAATTAAAAAAACAACTTCCATATGAACAAATGATTTATGTGGGTGATACAGCAAGAGTCCCATATGGGAATAAAAGCCAACAATTAATACAGCAATATTCTCAAGAAATATCAGAATTTCTAATTTCTAAAAATTGTAAAATGATCATTGTTGCTTGTAATACAGCATCTTCATTATCGTTAGAATATTTACGTTCCAAACATTCACTTCCAATTGAGGGTGTTATTGAAGCGGGTGTTGAAGAAGCCATTAAAGAAACGACAAATAATCAAATTGGTGTTTTAGGTACCCATTCGACTATCCAATCTGGCGCATATGAAATAAAATTGAAAGAGTATCAGTCAAACATTCATGTTACAAATCAAGCATGTCCATTATTTGTTCCTTTAGCTGAAGAAGGATGGGTCGAAGGCGAAATACCAGAAAATATTGCACGTGTTTACTTAAAACCGTTAATAGACTCTAAAGTTGATTCTGTTATTTTAGGTTGTACGCATTATCCTATTTTAAAGAGAACGATTTATAATGTCTTGCCTAAAGATGTTAAACTCGTTGATTCGGGGGAAGCAGTTTCTCAAAAAGTAATTCAAATTTTGAGTGAAAAAGAATTAATGGCTCCATCAGATGCGTATGGTCACCTTGAATGTTTTGTTACTGATTTACCAAGTCAATTTTCAAAGGTTGCTAAACGATTTGTAGATTTTTCTATAGACAAAGTTAAAACGATTGAATTACACTCATCTTGAAGATTTACTCTCAGATCTTTATGCTCTTAGAAGAGAAGAGATCAAACTTGGTTTAGAGCACACCATCAAATTATTGGATGTGTGCGATAATCCTCAGAACTATTTTGATTCTATTCATATTGCAGGAACAAACGGAAAAGGTTCAACAGGAAAAATGATCGCATCTATTTTCCGTCAAAGTGGTTATATGACTGGACATTATACATCCCCACATCTTGTAAAGTTTAATGAAAGGATAAATATAAATAATAGAAATATACCAGATTCATATATTATTGATTTTATGGCTAAGTATCAGGCTAAAATATCGGAAATAAATGCTACATATTTTGAAGTCATTACTGCTATGGCTTTTTCATATTTTAAAGATAATGATATTGATCTAGCTATTATAGAAACTGGATTAGGAGGCCGACTAGATTCTACGAATATTATCAAACCAAATATAGTTGTCTTTACACCCATTTCACTAGATCATAGAGAAATACTAGGGGACTCTTTGGAAAAGATTTCAATAGAAAAAGCTGGTATAATAAAAAAAGAAGCTCCTGTTATTTCGTCTATGCAGACAAATAAAGCAAAAAAGGTTTTGGAACAAGCGAGTATTATAAAAGATGTAAATATAAAATTCATTAATCCTAAGTTGATTACGCATGTTGAACTATTTGAGACAGGTACGCATTATTGTTATAAGGGTCAAAAATATTTTATACCAATTGTTGGAGATTTTCAGGCTGAAAATGCCGTATTAGCTATAGAAGCTGCTCTCTTGTATAATCCAAACTTGGCTATGTTAAAAATAAAGAGAGGCTTAGCGAAGAGTTATTGGCTGGGGAGATTGCAAAAAATTAACTCAAAACCAACCATATATTATGATGTATCTCATAACAAGCAAGGGATCGAAAAAATATTATCAAATTTAAAAAAAATACATCTAGGCAAAATTAGCGGGATTATTGCTTTGAAAGGAGATAAAGAATTAGACCTTATTTGTAACACACTTAGGGGCCAATTTAAGTCATTATCATTTGTATCAGATAAAAACGGACTATTAATGAATGAGTTAGATTTGTATAATAAAATGGAATCATTTGGTATTCACGGGACAGCATTTCAGTCATTCGATATTGCAATAAAAAAATGTGTTGCTGAATTAAAGGGTGATGAAATTGGACTCATTTTTGGGAGCCATTACCTTGCTTCAGAAGTTTTCGACTATTTTCATTTTCCCTTTGACTAAGGTTAGTTTTTATGTAATTTAGGTTTCACGTTTTCCCCAGAACACAGTTCTACTTTCAAAATTTAACTAATCACAAACCGGCAGAGGTGCCATTTTATGGATCTAAACGAACTGCAGGTTCTCCGTATCAAAGACCTGACAAAGCTTGCTCAGGAATTAGGACTAAACGGTGGAATCTCAAGTCTAAATAAACAGGAATTAATTGTAAAAATTCTAGAAGCTCAAGCTGAAAAAGACGGAGCATTATTCGCTCGTGGCGTTTTAGAAGTTATGAATGATGGTTACGGTTTTTTACGTAGCCCTAATTTTAATTATATGCCGGGCCCTGACGATATCTATGTGAGTCCGTCACAAATCAAAAGATTTCGATTAAAAACAGGTCATCTTATTTCAGGACAAATTAGGCCTCCAAAAAAGAAAGAACGCTTTTATGCATTGCTAAAAGTTGAAATGATTAACGACAGACCGCCTGAAGATATCCGAAAAGCAATTTTGTTTGACAATTTTACACCACTTTACCCAGAAGAAAAATTTAGCCTTGAGGTAGAAGAGAAAGGTTATTCAATGCGAGTCATGGATTTAATGTCTCCCGTTGGAAAAGGGCAAAGAGGTCTAATTGTTGCTCAACCAAAAACAGGAAAAACAGTTTTACTTCAAAAAATTGCTAATGCAATTAGTAAAAACCATCCAGAAACAAAACGAATTGTTTTATTAATTGATGAACGCCCAGAAGAAGTAACAGATATGAAGCGAAATGTCGATGCTGAGGTTGTGAGTTCAACATTCGATGAACCGCCAGAACGGCACGTATCCGTTGCTGATATGGTTATTCAAAAAGCAAAGCGAATGGTCGAGTTTGGTGAAGATGTTGTAATTTTATTAGATAGTATAACTAGACTTGCGCGCGCTCATAACGCTGTGACTCCTCACAGTGGTAAAATATTATCAGGTGGTGTGGACTTTAATGCGATGAAAAAACCTAAACAATTTTTTGGGGCTGCAAGAAATACAGAAGAAGGTGGAAGTTTAACTATTATTGCAACAGCTTTGATTGATACTGGTAGTCGTGCTGATGAAGTTATTTTTGAAGAATTTAAAGGAACAGGGAATATGGAACTTGTTTTAGAAAGAAGATTGAGTGACCGCAGAATTTATCCTTCTTTTAATATTATCAAATCTGGCACTCGTAAGGAAGAATTACTTCTATCAAGGAAAGAGTTAGGTAGAATGTGGATTCTTCGAAAATTACTAAATGAAATGAACGTAGAAGAGGCGATGGAATTCATGTTAGAAAGAATGAAAAGATCTAAAAGTAATCTAGAATTTCTTGACACTATGAGTATGTAACACCTTAAGTTCTACGTAAATAATTTTTCTATATGAATATGACTGACGTTAATTATCCTAATGTAGAAACTGTAACCGTTAGAATTGTAACAGACAAACCAGTACGAAAAACTCCTTACCAAGTAAAAGGTGTTTTTATGCGACAGTTTGAGAAAGAACCTGTTATTCCGTACATGGACGGGACATACCGTGAACAGTTTTTATATCCTCGCGTTCAAGTTAAAATCTTGAATGAGCAAATCTTTATAATTGGTATCAACGAGGGCGCAGATCCCGTAAGATCACTTGCTGAAAAGTTGGGTCATTTAGACTTTGGAAATATTACATTTGATGTTGCTGGTGCAGATGTTGAAAATAGCGATAATCAGTTTATTCCATCTGAACGACTTATTCGATACCGCTTTATTACTCCTTGGGTTGCGTTAAATCAAATGACTGGCGGGAAATACCGGTTCTTAACAAATCAAGAGAAACCAACATTCCTTCATAGGTTGCTTGGCCAAAATATTTTATTTATAGCAAGTGAAATGGGTGTTAAAACTGAAGAAAAAATCTTCACAAAAGTTAAAGTAACATCTCTTTTCCCACGTCCTGTTGATGAAAATAACTGGGGCGCATTTATGGGAGAGTTTAAGGCTAATTTTGTTCTTCCAAACTATATTGGTATTGGGAATGGAATTACCAGAGGGTATGGCTCCATTTACGGAATGTTTAACCCTGAGTCATTTCAGTTCGATGAAGATGAACTTAAATCAGAAACAAAGAAACAAGACGAACTTGGATCTTCATCTGATATAGGTGAGGATGTAACGGAAGACATGGAATCCATTAGTCTTGAAGATGTACCAAAACCCCGTCGATCACGAAAGGCAAACAAGAAAGAAAAGCCAACACCAAAACCCAAACCCAAACCCAAACCAAGACCAAAAAGAAAAGCTAAAAACCCCAAAAAAGCTTCAAGCAAAAGAGTTCTTTCAGAAGAATTTGAAATTGAAGAAGAAGATAACTTCAATAAAGAAAACCCCGAAGAATTAGATGACCCAAATGATGCTAAGTTTAATTCAGCAAAATATCATAAGCGTCAACATAAACTTTGACGTTTAAACTTTCAGACAGAGTCCATAAGGTAAACCCTTCCTTTACACTTCAAATGGCCACACGTGCAGCCGAAATGAAAGCAAAAGGAATACCAGTAATTAATTTTGGTGTAGGTGAACCTGATTTTAATACTCCAGCTCACATAATAAATGCAGGTAAAAAAGCCATGGATGATGGTTTTACTAAATACACTGCTGGCCCAGGAATGATAGAATTACGCGAGGCAATTATAGAGAAATTGAAACGTGAAAATAAATTGGAGTTTACACTAGATCAAATTTTAGTTTCAAATGGTGAAAAGCAAAGTTTATATAATGCTTGCCAAGCTTTATTTCAAGAAGGGAATGAAGTAATCAATTTTGCTCCATATTGGGTTTCATTTCCCGAAATGGTTCGATTAGCTGATGCTGAACCTATCTTTGTCAAGACAGATTCAAATAAACAATTTGAGCCCGATTTTGATGATTTAGAATCAAAAATAACGCCAAATATTAAAGGGGTTATTATGAATTCCCCATCTAACCCAACAGGTGGTGTTTGGAGTGAGCAGGCAGTTATAAAATTACTCAATTTAGCTGTTAAGCATAATTGGGTTATTATATCGGATGAATGTTATGAGCGGCTTGTTTTTGAACAATCTTTTGTTAGCACTGAAAAAATAAATCGAGACCATCAAATCGGTGCAGAAGTATTAACATGCCTAAGTATGTCAAAAACGTATGCTATGACTGGTTGGAGAATTGGATATACTGCAGGGAATAAAGTATTAACTAAAGCAATGGCTAAGATTCAAGGGCAGGCAACATCATGTGCAAATTCAATTGGCCAAAAGGCATCAATTGAAGCTCTTACTGGCGATCAAACATGTGTAACTGATATGCGTGACCAGTTTAAAGAACGAAGAAATGTTATGGTTCAATTATTAAATGATTTGCCTGGCGTAAAATGCGAAATGCCGGGTGGCGCATTTTATACATTTGCAGACTTTTCATCTTATCTAGGTCGCAAAGCAGACGGGAAAATCTTGAAGGATTCTTTTGATATTTCTGAGTATATTCTAGGCTGTGCACAGGTCGTAACAGTACCGGGAGATGGATTTGGTGCTCCGGGTTATATTAGGTTTTCTTTTGCGACCAATATTGAAATTATCCAGAATGGACTGGAAAAAGTAAAATCTGCGTTGAAGCAGATTGTCTAAAGGAGACAAAAAATGAAAAAAGGAATACATCCAGAATCGTATCGATTGGTTGTTTTTAAAGATACATCATGTGATTATTCATTTCTTACTCGATCTACAGTCGAAACAAAAGAAACTATTGTTTGGGATGATGGGAATGAATATCCTCTATGTAAAATTGAAATATCTGATAAATCTCACCCATTTTTCACTGGTCAGCAAAACTTAGTTGATACTGCTGGACGGATTGAGAAATTCCAAAAGAAATACGGTAACGCTCAGTAACCAAACTTATATAAATGGCTTTGAGAGTGGGTTTTCTGCTATCAAAGCCATTTTTTTATCTATGAAAAACCGCTTCATACAATTTCTAACATCTGCACCAACTATTCTTGTTGGTGGCCAAGCTGTTATTGAAGGTGTTATGATGCGTGTTCCAGGCGCTTATGCTACAGCGGTTAGAGATCCAAAAGGTGACATCCAAATACGACGAGAAGATTTTACAGCAATTACAGAAAAATCTTCATTTTGGAAAAAACCGATTCTAAGAGGAATGGCATCGCTATATGAAGCAATGAAAATTGGATTAGGTACACTTCAGTGGTCAGCGGATATTGCAATTCCATTGAAAGAAGGCGAAAAAGAACCAGGTAAAATTGCCAATTTTTTAACAACTCTCTTTTCGATAGGTTTAGCGGTTCTTCTTTTTATGATTGCTCCTATGTGGATAACAACTAAATTATTAAATGTAGAAAAAGAAGCATTAGCTTTTAATTTAATTTCTGGAAGTTTTAGGATTTTATTTTTTGTCGTGTATTTAGGATTAATCTCATTACTATCCGATGTGCGTAGATTGTTCCAATACCATGGCGCAGAACATAGAGTCGTTTACAATTTTGAGTCAGGTAGAGAAATTAGTGTTAAAAATGCCCAATCTTTTCCTACACAACACCCTCGATGTGGAACTAGTTTTTTATTTATTGTTCTATTATCAGCAATCATAGTTTTCGCAGCAATTGATATGATTGTCATATCTATTCTTGGAACTATATCATTGCCTATTCGTCTTTTATTTCATCTACCATTAATCCCATTTGTCTCAGGTGTTGGGTATGAAGTCATTAAATTAACGGCAAAAAATGATAATTTGTTTTTTAGAGTATTAAAGAAACCAGGTCTTTGGCTTCAGAATATTACAACCCGCCATCCTGAAGATGAAATGGTAGAAGTAGCCATCCAAGCACTAAAAGAAGCATTCGGTGATCAGTTTGATGAAGTATCCGGAAAAGAGTATGTTGCAGAGGCGATTGGATGAAGAATAAACTTATTTCAATCATAGAGAAATATGATGATATGTCAAAGCAAATGGCAGACCCAGATAATGTAACTGACATAGAAAAAATAAAGACACTCGCTCAAGAACAAAAGCAATTGGAAGAAATTGTTAATGTTGCTAAACAATATATTTCAGTGTTACACCAGATTGATGAAGATAAGGAACTTCTTGAAGGCGATGACGATGAATTAAAGCTTATGGCAGAAGAAGAAATAGAGACACTGGGGCGTGATCAAATTTTGCTAGAAGAACAAATTAAATTATTATTATTGCCCAAAGATCCGCACGACGATAAAAACCTAATTTTAGAAATACGAGCTGGAACGGGGGGAGATGAAGCTGCGTTATTTGCAGCTGATTTATATCGTCTTTATTCTCGTTATGCAGAACGTAATAATTGGAAACAGAAAGTAATTCAATCGAATGGAACAGGAATTGGCGGTTTCAAAGAAGTTATTGTTGCGCTAGAAGGAAAAGGTGCGTACGGAATGCTGAAATATGAAAGTGGTGTTCATCGTGTCCAACGCGTTCCAAAGACAGAAACAAGTGGTCGTGTTCATACATCGGCCGCAACTGTTGCCGTTATGCCCGAAGCAAAAGATGTAGATGTAGATGTAAATGAAGGTGATTTGAAAATTGATACTTATCGAGCAAGCGGTGCAGGTGGACAGCATGTGAATAAGACGGAGTCTGCTATTCGGATAACTCATATTCCAACAGGTTTAGTTGTTACCTGCCAAGATGAATCTTCTCAGCACAAAAATCGAGCAGCTGCATTAAAGGTTTTAAAATCAAGATTATTAGCTTCCGAGCAAGAAAAAATAGCCAAAGAACGCGCAGCAGAAAGAAAAAGTTTAGTTTCTACGGGCGATCGATCTGCCAAGATTCGAACGTATAACTTTCCGCAGGGGCGCGTTACAGATCATCGCATTAGTTTTACAACCCACAGACTCAATGAAATATTGGATGGGGACATAACAGAATTGATCGAACAATTAAAAATAGCAGAACAGCAAGAATTGTTAGCGAATACAGAATAAATGTCTTTATCTGCCCAAGATAAAACGAAAACTTGGCGTGTCATAGATCTGATTCATTGGGCAGAAACCTATTTTAGAGAAAAGAAATTTTCTACTCCAAGATCGGAAATTGAATGGTTACTTCAATCTCTATTAAATTGCTCAAGGATGGATGTATATCTTCGTTTTGAAGAAACTCTTTCTAAATCTCAATTATCTATACTTCGCGGATGGGTAAAAAGACGCATTTCTCATGAACCCTTACAATATATCACAGGTTCAACTGAATTTTATGGTCGAACATTTTTTGTCACTCCATCTGTTCTTATTCCAAGGGCAGAAACGGAAAGATTGATCGATATTTCATTGGAGAAAATACCTGAAATTGAAAAAATGAATATTATTGATATTGGAACGGGTTCGGGTTGTATCGCAATTACTGTTGCAATGGAAAGGCCTAACACTCAAGTAATTGGAATTGACATATCGAAAGATGCACTTCAAATTGCAGACAAAAACAAAAACTACCATACAGTAAAAAATGTACAATTTGAACAAGATGATATATTATTAAACAAGCCCATTCAGGAACCTGCACATTTGATAATATGTAATCCGCCTTATATTCGTCAAGAAGAGATGGATTCACTCATGGAAGATGTGAAACAATTTGAGCCACATGAAGCATTAACTGACAATCAGGATGGTTTAACTTTCTATCGACGATTAGCAGAAAAATCACATGAATGGATTTTGCCTGGCGGTTGGTTGATACTTGAAGTAGGATTAAATGACCACCCAATAAAAGCGATGAATCTTTTTAAAGATCAGGGATTTAAAAATGTTGAATTAATGAAGGATTATAATGGTGATGATAGAATATTGATTGTTAAAATTGCCTAGTAATTCATCATGAATAAATTAACCGCAACATTAAAATTATTAAGGCCATTAAATTTAATTACAGGCGCAGTTGCCGTTTATTTTACATCACTCATTGTAAGCCCTGATATAGATGTATTATTGATTGTAATTACTACGGGTGTTGTTGTCTGTTATAATGCTGGGGCAAATGCCTATAACGATTTTGTTGACTATAAAATTGATAAAATAAATCAACCTAATCGCCCATTAAGTTTAGGTGTAATATCACGGGATGGTGCATTCTATATATCTGTTATTTTATTTTTAATAGGAAGTATTATTTCATTTCAATTGAATTTTGAAGCAAAACTTATTTCATTAGGTATTGCTCTCCCTTTAATGATATTATATAGTGGTTTTTTAAAAGGACAACCACTCGTCGGCAATATTGCTGTTTCACTTATTCTCGGGTTAACATTTATATTTTCAGGAGCAGCTTTCGGGCACATTAAATTAATGATTGTACCTTCTATTTTAGCTTTTGGATTAACATTCATTCGTGAACTTGTTAAAGATATAGCTGATATTGAGGGAGACAAAAGTGCAGGCTTAAGGACATACCCAATTGTTGCTGGATTATCAAAAAGTGTTCATCTAGTTACACTCTCATCAGGCTTAGTTGGGTTGGGCGCATTCATTCCATATTTTGTAGATATATACGGAATATTTTATGGGATATTATTGATCTTCGGCGTTGAGATTCCTTTAGGAGTTGTTGTAGTTTCATTACAGAATAATCCAGGGAAAACAAGCGCTATCCGAGGTGCTAAATTATTAAAGTTCAGTACCATTGTTGGATTGCTGGCTATTTATCTAGGTTCTATTTATGACATCTGAATTCGTACATCTTCACAATCATTCTGACTATAGTTTGCTGGATGGAGCACAACGTGTAGATCAATTGGTTAATACCATTGGCGATTTAAATATGGATTCTGTTGCTTTAACAGAACATGGTAATATGTTTAGCGTTGTCCCATACTATAAGTCTGCAAAGAAAGCAGGTGTAAAGCCTATTATTGGTTGTGAAGTATATGTTGCGGTTGGGAGTCGATTTGAGAAAAAAACAACAGCTGAAAGTGGGTGGGGAAACAATCATTTAATCTTATTAGCGCAAAATAACGTCGGTTACAGAAATCTCATGAAATTGGTCACCGCGGGTTATCTTGAAGGATTTTATTATCGCCCACGTATTGATATGGATCTGTTATCAGAGTTTAGTGAAGGATTAATTTGTCTCTCAGGTTGTTTAAAAGGCGCTGTCCCTGAAAGAATGTTAAAAGGCGACTATAAAGGTGCACGTGAAATAGCTTTAAAATTTTCCGAAATATTTCCGGATAGATATTATTTAGAAATCCAAAACCATGGAATTCCTGAAGAAGCAGAAAATATTAAAAATATGCAAAAGTTATCTGCTGATTTGGAGTTACCTATGGTATGTACAAATGATGCACATTATTCAAAAAAAGATCATGCCAATGCTCATGATATTCATATTTGTTTAGGTACGGGTGCAGTTCAAACTGATACAAAGCGTTTAAAATATGCAACTCCCGAATTTTATTTCAAATCTCAAGATGAAATGCATCATTTATTCAAAGATTATTCAGGAGCTATAGAAAACACACGACGTATTGCGGATAGCATTGATATGGATTTGACATTTGGGAACTTATTATTGCCACAGTACATGATTCCCGAAGGCTCTCCCACACAGGACGCAGATGATTATTTAAAATATTTATCTGATTCAGGTACAGAATCATTGTTGGGTGATATTTCACCCGACGCAAGAAAAAGACTTGATCACGAACTAGCTGTTATAAAGAATATGGGTTACGCTGGCTATTTTTTAATTACAGCTGATTTTGTTAAATATGCTAAAAATAATGGAATCCCTGTTGGGCCAGGTCGCGGATCTGCTGCAGGAAGTTTAGTGTCATACGCACTTGGGATAACAAATATTAATCCTTTAAAACACGATTTGCTTTTTGAACGATTTTTAAATCCTGATCGCGTTAGTATGCCAGATATTGATATTGACTTTTGTATTGAGCGTCGAGGCGAAGTGATTGATTATATTAAAGGTGAATATGGTGAAAATTCTGTAACACAAATTATCACTTTTGGGAAAATGAAGGCGAAGCAAGTGGTACGGGATGTTGGGCGTGTATTGGGTTTTTCATATAATGAGGTTGATCGAGTTGCGAAGGCAATTCCAAATGAATTAAATATTACACTTGATAGTGCATTAAAAAAGAGCTCTGAATTACAAAAAATGGCAGATGGTGCTTATAAAGAATTAATTACTCAATCAAAAATTCTCGAAGGGATGAATCGGCATGCATCAACTCATGCAGCAGGTGTTGTTGTTGTTCCAGGAGAATTAACAGATTACGTTCCTTTATATAAATCAAATACGGGTGATGTTACAAGTCAGTATGACATGAAAGGACTTGAAGAGCTTGGATTGCTTAAGATGGATTTTCTTGGTTTGAGAAACCTTACTGTTATTGATAAGGCGGTAAAACTTATCAAAGAAAAAGGGATTGATATTGATATAGAAAAAATCCCAATGGATGATGAAAAAGTTTATGAACTTTTTGCGAAGGGATTAACCATAGGCGTCTTTCAGTTTGAATCATCTGGAATGAGGGAATTTCTTAAAAAACTTAAACCAACTGTTTTAGATGATTTGGTAGCGATGAATGCATTGTACCGTCCAGGTCCTATGCAGAATATTTCTGAATTTATTGATCGGAAGCATGGGAAAAAACAGATCAAATACGCACATCCAATTATGGAGCCTATCTTAAAAGAAACGTATGGGATTATCGTATACCAGGAGCAAGTAATGCAAATTGCTCACGAGGTTGCTGACTTTACACTGGCGGAAGCGGATTTAATGCGTCGTGCCATGGGTAAAAAGATCAAATCTTTAATGGATGAAATGTCTGTTAAATTTGTTGAAGGGGCAGGGCGGAAAAAAATCTCTTCAAAAAAAGCGCGTGATATTTTTGCTTTAATTGAAAAATTCGCTCAATATGGGTTTAATAAAAGTCATTCTGTTGCTTATGCATATATTGCATATCAAACAGCCTGGTTGAAAGAGCATTATCCGGCAGAATTTTTATCTGCAAATTTAACCAGTGAAATGACAACCACGGATCGTGTTGTAATTTTAATTAATGAATGTAGAAAGTTTGGGATTGAAGTTAATCTCCCAGATATAAATGTTTCGAATGTCCATTTTAGACCGGTTGGAGAAAAATCCATTTCTTATGGCTTGAATGCAATAAAAAATGTAGGTCTTAAAGCATTAGAAAAAATTATTGAAGATAGAGATGAAAATGGGCCTTTTGATTCTATCTTTGATTTATGTGCGAGAGTAGAACAAAGAACAGTTAATAAAAAAGTACTTGAAAGTCTTGTCCTTGCTGGAGCGATGGATAATTTTGAAGGGGCTAGAGCTCAGATGTACCAAGCTGTAGATGATGCGATTAGATATGGTCAGCAAATGCAAAACGGAAGAGATCAAAACCAAGTGGATATGTTTGGTAATGCAGATGGCCAAAGTGATTTAATACGCACACCTAACCTACCCGATGTTGCAGAATGGGAAGAACAGGATACTCTTGCTAAAGAGAAAGAAGTTTTAGGCTTATATTTGACAGGTCACCCACTATTGGAACATGCAGAAGATTTAGAAGAATTTTCTAATGCTGATTTTGAAAGTGAAATGACATTATCAAAAAATGATGTAATTACAGTTGGTGGACTTATTACATCTATCACGCGACGATATGATCGCCGAAATAACCCAATGGCCTTTTTTAGTTTAGACTGTTTAGGCGGTAGGGCAGAAATTGTTGCATTTAGTGAATGCTACAGGAAGTATGAAGATTTAGTCGAAGATGGTAAAGTCGTTTTTGTAAAAGGGAAACCATCCGATAATTCAGATTTTTCAGATTTTAAAATGTTAGCGGATGAAATTATTCCGATTGATCGAGTGAGAGATTTATTATCTACACGGCTAAATATTCGGTTTGATAGTGGGTTTTCCAATGCTGAATCTGTGGAACAAGTTTATTCATTGGCTCATCGATTTCCCGGGAAATGCGGTGTTATTTTTCATTTACCAAATGGAAACGGTCATAAGCCAACGCGTGTTTTAGTACACAATATTAAAGTTTCTACCGAACGTGAATTCTTAAGACAATTGAGAGACATTTACGGTAAAGATAATATTTGGATAGAATGATTGCCGTTATTCAAAGATGCTCTCAAGGTAAAGTAACAGTCAATCAGTCAACTGTTGGAGAAATTGGGCAAGGTTTGGTTGTTTTGCTTGGAGTAGCGGAAAATGATCAAGAGAAAGATGCAGATTATTTAGTACATAAAATGAAACATTTTCGAATATTCAATGATCATAATGATAAAATGAATCTATCTTTATTAGATATAGGTGGATCTGCTTTAGTTATTAGTCAATTTACGTTATGTGGCGATACACGAAAAGGACGCCGCCCTAGTTTTTTGGGTGCAGCTTCTCCCGAAAAAGGGAATGCATTATATGAATACTTTATTGCACAAATGAGTCAAGAAGGAGTTCCCGTCCAATCCGGGGAATTTGGCGCAACAATGGATGTTTCTTTAGTAAACGATGGACCCGTCACATTTGTTTTAGACAGTACACAATAATAGGGAAAAAATCACCACTTTCAGCTAAATATTATAAAATGATTTGGTTATGAAGTGAGAATGATGCTTTTTAATTTTAAGTCTTATGGAAAGAAAAATACGCATAATAATGGCGAAGCCTGGTTTAGATGGTCATGATAGAGGAATAAAAGTTTTAGCTGCTGCTTATCGTGATGCTGGGATGGAAGTTATATATCTCGGTTTACGCCAAACGCCCGAAATGATTGTTTCAGCTGCCCTGCAAGAAGATGCTGATGTTATTGCTTTATCAAGTTTAAATAATGTTCATATGACTATTTTCCCTCGAGTTCTCAACCTAATGAAGGAAAAAGGAATAAATGATGTTCTGCTTGTTGGAGGTGGTATTATTCCCCAAAAGGATATGGATGAATTAAAATCACTTGGTGTGGGTGGATTATTCGGCCCCGGTACTCCCGTCCAAGAAACTGTTGATTTTATAACTGAATGGGTTCAATCACATCGTAGATAAGATATGAATATTCAAAGCCTATTAGAATTAGAACTATATTTTGCTGACCATATGGATACAATTCTTTTTCCTGTATTAGCAGAAAAATATTATTCTAAAGGTGATTATTATCGTGCTAGGAAAGTCTGTGAAATTGGACTTGGGTACCATGAATATGACCAAGAAGGGCATTACCTTTTAGGTTTAGTTGAAAAAGAAGCTGGAAATTTAAAAGCGGCTGAAAAAGCGTTTATTATGAGCCTTAATTATCCATCTGATCATTTGAATGCAACATTAGAATTATGTAGTGTTCAAACAGAATTAGAGCGATCACCAAAAACATTATTCACCCATTGGAAAAAAGTCCTAGAGTTAGATCCTGCGAATGAAGCAGCTCAAGTATTTGTTCAAAGAATGGACATGCAACTGAAAAAAGAAGTATCCGCACAACAAAAAGAAACGAAAAAACGCATTGTTGCATCCAAGAAAAAATTAGCAGATCCACCCGTAAGTAAAAAACAAAAAGAACCGCTTTCCGCAGAAACCAAACCTACTAACCCCATTACAATACCAGATTATAAAGAAGATACTGAACCATTAAAAATAAGTAATAGATTAGCAACGTTTACCATGGTTACAGTACTAAAAAACCAAGGCCTCTTAAACCAAGCTTTAGAAGTATTAAATGTATTAGAACAAAAAGGTGAATCGTTAGATAGAATAAAACGAGAAAGAAAAGAAATCAACGATTTCATTTCAAACAATTAACCCCATCAAAAAATTATGAGCGACCTTATTTATTCCCAGCGTCTTGACCGACTAACCGCATCCTTATCAGAACAGAATCTTGACGGGATATATATTACAAATATGACCAATGTTCGATATATGACTGGATTCACTGGTTCTGCTGGTTCATGCCTAGTCACAATGGATAATCAATATTTCTTTTCAGATGGAAGATATTTAACCCAATCTAAAAGTGAAGTTAAAGGATTCAATCGCATTATTGGGAATGAAGCACATTTAAAAATGATGTCTAAAAATTGTGATTTATCTGATGGAATCAAACTTGGGTTTGAGGCAGACTTTGTGTCTGTAAGTTTGTTCAACAACATGAAGAAACAATTCACACACGTGAATTGGGAAAAAACAAGTCGCATTATTGAAGAATTAGCTGCCGTTAAGGATGATACTGAATTAGATGCTTTGCGTACTGCTGTGGAAATTACAGATCAAGTATATAAAGAAGTACTTCCGATGATTAAAGTTGGTGTCACCGAAAAGGAAATAGCCAATGAATTGTCATTCCGATATCGTGCATATGGGGACGGAGAAGCTTATTCACCCATTGTTGCAACAGGAGCCAACAGCGCTTTACCACATGCTGTTTCTGGAGATAGGCCTTTTGAAAAAGGTGATTTTATTGTGATTGATGCTGCAGCAAAATATGCTGGATATCATGCGGACATGACGCGCACACCTGTTGTGGGAGAAGCCACAGACCGCCATCGCGAAATATATGAAATTGTAAAAGTGTCTCAACAAAAAGGTCTGGATGGCGTAAAGGCAGGATTATCCTGTAAAGATGCGGATGCATTAACTCGAAACCATATTGATGGCGCAGGTTATGGGGAATATTATATCCATTCTACAGGACACGGGCTTGGTTTAGAGATTCATACGATGCCACGATTGAGTTCCATGAGCACGGATACACTCCAAGAAAATTATGTTGTTACCATCGAGCCAGGAATTTATATCCCCGAGTGGGGAGGAGTACGCATTGAAGATGATGTTATTATTCAAAAGAATGGGTGTGAAGTTCTTAATCAAACATCCAAAGAACTTATGATCCTAGATTAACCTTTTTAAGATATTTTCTTTAATTCATTATAAATTCATCCATCATTCATGAGGAATGCTGAGATGATTCATATTATAAAATATTATTTGACCCCATTAATCTCTGGGATTATTATAACCGGTATTTTCTTAGGTGGCCACTGGATGTGGCTTGGGTTTTCAACTTTATGTTTTGTTTTTATTTTCGGAGATGCTTTTTTAGGCGATGATGAGTTAACTCATCATTATACACATCCCTGGTTGGTTGAAATCCCCTTACATCTAGCACTTCCATTTATTGGATTCTTATTATTATCGCTCGCTTGGTCTACTGGAAAAGGACATGAAGATTTTTTAGGGCTTGGACAACTAATGTCGAATTATTTTTCTTATTCTTTTTTAGAATCAAGAAATCAAAATATAGCAACAGACTATTTAGGGGCAGTATTAGGTGTAGGGTTCATTGTTGCCGGGTATGGTACCAATGTAGGACATGAGCTTACTCATAGAATAAAAAATAGGCTATCCATGTTGGAAGGTCGATGGTTACTATCCGCAAGTTGTAATGCTGATTTTTCTATTGAACATGTTTATGGTCATCACGTTACGGTTGGGACAGATGCTGACCCCGCATCAGCACGCAAGGGTGAAAATGTATATTCTTTTTTCATTCGTTCATCTGTTTTAGGGCATATCAGTGCATGGAAATTGGAGCGAAAGAGACTTAAACGGAAAAATCATTTTCTTTTTTCATTACATAATCAAATGCTCACCGGTTATGCCATGTCCATTTTTATTGCTTTTATATTTTATTTCGCTGGAGGAAAATTTGGAATTGCACTTTTTATTGCCCAAGCTATACTAGCAAAATTTATTTTAGAAATTGTAAATTATATGGAACATTATGGATTAAGACGCCAGCCTGATAATCCAGTAGGCCCTGAACACTCTTGGAATACAAATAGTCGAATGAGTAGTATCCTTCTATTCTCATTAACGCGTCATTCTGCTCATCACGAAAAACCTCGAGTCCCTTTCTGGAGACTAGACCCATATCCAGAAGCGCCCCAAATGCCTTATGGTTATTTGACTACATTATTTATTTGTTTAATCCCGCCATTATGGGACAAAATTATATCCAACTCACTGGATCTATGGGAAGCCCAATACGGGCTAGATATTTAAAACGAGGCTCACATAAAAAATTCTACATTTACACGAAGAAACTTTTTTAAATCAGCTGGTTTATTCAGTTTTACAATATTGCCGGGAGTTGGGCGAATTCAAGCCCGGCCATTTTCCTCAATAGATGAACCGGAAGATTATTTAGGGCGCATTTGTTATAATGAAAATCCATTAGGTCCATCTCCACTGGGATTACAAGCATTACGTGATGAAGCTGTTTTGGCTCATCGATACCCAAATTGGTTAAATACCAATGTTGAATCGGTACTTGCAGAATATTATGAAATGAGTTCGGACCAATTTTGTGTAGGAGCTGGCGCAACAGAAATGATACAGAAAGTGGCTGATGCTTTTTTGGGTCCCGAAGATGAAGTGATTACTGCTTATCCATCCTATACGCAAATTGCAAATCAAGCTATAACAAACGGCGGGACGGCCGTCTATGTGCCTCTAGATGAAAATTATGACATTGATTTATCCGCGATTTTAGATGCTGTAACAGAGAATACAACACTTATTTCTTTGGTAAATCCAAACAATCCACTAGGACGCATTTTTACGTCAGATGATTTTGCATCTTTTATGGACCAAGTCCCTGAAGGCATTGTCGTATGTGTGGATGAAGCGTATTATGAATATGTAACAGACCCAAATTATGAGACTGTTATTCCATATATCCAAGATGGGAAGCCTGTTGTGGTTATTCGAACTTTTTCTAAAGTTTATGGTTTAGCAGGGGAACGTATTGGGTATACTGTTTCTACCCCAGAACTCACGGACCAAATAGAAGATGTCCAATTGTATGCGACTGTAACACGCACATCTCAAGCAGCTGCCATTGCATCATTAGAAGACATAGATCACATTGATGCAACTTTATCCTTAAACCAAGAAGCAAAATCTATCCTTTATGCTGGGTTTGATAATTTGGGATTGTCTTATATTCCATCTGAAACAAGTTTTATGATGGTGGATTGTGGTGTGGAAGTGCAACCTGTAGCAGAAGCACTGTCTGAAGCTGGTTATATTATTCGCCATGGATGGGATATGCCGAACCATTTACGCGTTTCCACAGGAACAATAGATGAAATGAATGGATTTATTGAAGCATTAGGAAATGCATTAGAAAGTGTATCTGTCCAATCCAATATTGTTCCACTTTCACCAGGAATAAAACACATTTATCCGAACCCATTTAATCAATCGTGTAAAATAAAAATAACAAGTCACGAAAATGAAAAAGTATTATTGATTATTTATGATACATTGGGAAGAAAAGTAATGACACTGGCGAATCAAACACTTACCCCCGGGAACCATGAATTTTCTTGGAATGGTAAAAATATATTTGGGAAAAATGTAGCTTCCGGAACGTATTTACTTCACATGATTCATGGAGAATTTGTATCTACCCAATCACTTCAGTTAGTGAAATAATTATTTGAGGGCACTATACATATCCAATTTTTCTGCCCGCACAATAAATCGATCTCCAGCTTCTCCAATATAATGAAATGGATAACAGGTAATTAATGTTATTACATCATATTCCGTCTGCTCTGTCCAATATATATCCTGTCCAGACGTAGGTGTAATTTCTGTTACTATATAAAACTCGGATTGATTCATACCTTCAATGGAAATAACATCATTTTTTTTAATTGATTTCAATTTATTAAAATGTCCATCGCGGTGGCCTGCAATAACAATATTTCCTGATTGACCCGGGAGAGATGTGCTAGATAAATGCCCCGGGCCAAATGTTAAAGCTTCATCTGATATTTGATTCATAATGATACATTTTAAATCAATACTTTCAATATAGAGTTTTGCAACAGGGTGAAAATCGGCCCAAGTCCAAGGTTTCGTTGTTTTCTTTTTTTCTTTGGTATCTTCCCATGCATTTTCAATAAAATGATATGCAGCAATACCTTTTGAATAGTAGTAGACTGATTTCCCCGCAAAAAAGAGACCCATTCCAATGAGAAGTAGGGGTAGTATGAAAATCCATTTTTTCATATTAAACATAAGATAGCTTCCTTGCTGTAATGCCTAATAATAGAAGAATTAATCCAACCATAAACTGTAACGGATATGAAGTAGCCGTTTGTGGTAAATGCATCCGATGGTTTTTGGGCGCATCTATTTGGTGTGATGCCATATGTAATTTGTATTGATTTGGATGATTAAAAATGGCATTATAGTCCCACCCTTTAGGCAAGGGGACAGGGATGGCTACTTTTGCTAATGGATGGGAAGGATTTACAATTTGATTTTCGATGGCAACGAAAGAAGTAAACTTTGTTATTAGATTATGATCCATGGCCACATCAATAATGGATTGTTTTGCAGATAGATTACCTAAACGATATTCATTCATAAGGCTGGATATTTTTTTCCTTCCCCATAAAGTAGAAATAGCTGTTTCTATTTGCCCTGTATTAAAATCTATGGGAAAATTTAACTGCATGATACCACTGGGTGTTTTCCCTGAAAAAGATATATGATTTGTTTTGGTGCTTGGCATCTTACCAAAAACAATTAATGGCTCTCCTTGAAATAAATCAGGTATTTGTTTTGGAACCAATTCATATGAATCATTCATACTGAGTTGAATATTAGCAATAACGGGATTTTCTATTTTTTGATATAGCGAACGTATTTTTGAAGCCACTTCCTTCGGCGATGATATATACGTAAATGTACCACGACCTAGTTCTGCCATTTTCTGAAGTAAAAACGAGTTTGGAGCTGATCCAATCCCGATCGGAAATATTCTCGTTTTTCCTAAATGAGAATGAATTGATTGAATGACTTTTGATTCATTCCCAACTGATCCATCTGTTAAAAGAAATATCATCGGCACCAATGATGATTGGTTGGATTGATGTAACCCTTCTTCCAGAGCAGACAACACTTCAGTCCCACCGTCCGCGTCTAAGTTATTGATATATTGAATAGCGATTGCTTTACTTTGTTCTGTCACTTGTATCGGATTTGGCGAGAATGAATTGTAACTATCACAAAATGAAATAATATTAAATGAATCTGAATCTTTTAATGATTGAATGGCTGTAATGAGCCCCTGCTTTGCTTGGCGGATAGATTCCCCCTGCATGGAACCGGACACATCCACAATAAATATAATTTCCTTTGGAAGCGCAGTTTCATCAGATTGGGTAGGAGGGACAGCCATGAGCATAAAATAATGGTCATTATCTTTTTGAGTAGAAAAGAATGCAGCTTTTGGTTCATTCCCCTGTTTTAGGGATATGGTTAAAAGAAAATCTCGATTGGGGATTTCTTTCTGGGCATTGAGTGATACTTTTCTTTTTCCAAATCCTTCATCCTTCACCAGAATAGAATGGGTAAATGATTCAACCCCATCAATGGCTAAACCCATATCAATATTTAAGGCAAGTGACACAGTCCCATGCTCAAGTTCATTGTTTCTTAAAATGGGTGGCGTAATTCTGCTTGCATCAGGAACTTGATTTGTATCAAATGCCCACCCGGAACCTGTGTAGCCTTGAATGGTATCTCCAGGAATATATCTTGGGCCAACAACAGTCGGGAATCGAAATGAAAAGCTTCCATCTCTATAGTGAATAATGTCCACATATTTTAACCGAACAATAATCGTATCTCCCGGTAAAATATTTGCTACAGAATGAGTAAATATATTAGGGCGTTCCTGTTCCGTTAAGCTGGCTCGTTTTCCTTCCTTTTTTGCTTTCTCATACTCCTTTTTGGCCTCTGCTTTTTCTTTGATTTTACTTTCAATCAATCGGTCGCCTATAAGCATTTGCATACTATAAACGGCCGCTTCTTCCGGTAATGGAAATACGTAAATAGCTTCTATAGGGTTTTGTTGAGTATTGGTAAAAATTTGGTCAATCGTGGCATTTACTGCCATACCCACAATATGGATATTTACATCCGTAGCAATAGTAGGAATTGTATTATATGTTTCATTGGATTCATCTTTAAATACCATTGACCCAGCTTGTATATCTTTTAATCGTAGGGATGGAGACTTTGTATCCGAATATCCAATGGAAAACAGAAAGATAAATTGAATAAAGAAAAATAACATTTTAGCCATGGCATGCTCCTTTTTTGACATTAAAAAAAATAGCCGCAAAATCGTTCTGAAACAGAACAATCCTCCGGCTACCTCTTACTATCCCCATCTTGGGGCCTAATTATCTAAACTAATACTATTACAGTAGGGGACATATACGAGTTCCAATTTGTATGTATAATTTATATTATTGATGATAATTCAGAAAAATTATCTAAAATTACTTCAGTAACTTTCACCCAGTTATGGGCACAAATATATATACAGAGCCGGCTTTATACGATGCGGTGAATTGGTGGAAAAATAATGATATCCAATTCATAACAGATATGGCTGATGAGATAGGTGGCTCCGTATTAGAGTTAGCAGCAGGGACTGGAAGATTAGCAATAGAAATAATGGATAAAGGGCAGTCCTATTTAGGAGTGGATTCGAGTCAAGAGTATGTGGAGTATGCCAATCAAAAGATAAAATCAAAAGGGTTTGACGGAAGAGTTATCTTGGGGGATATGCATACTTTTTCGTTACCAAATACATATGATTTTATATTTATAGGATTTAATTCCTTCTTTCATCTACTCACCAATGATGATGCACTAGCATGTTTAACTCAGGCGTACACACATTTATCTAATCAGGGAAAATTTGTGATTGATTTATTTATCCCTGATCCAAGTTTTTTATATAAAGATGAAAACAAATTATATCACGTGACCAATTTCACTTGGCCTGAAGATGGATCAAAAGGGATGGTTAAAGAAAGAAATCACTACAATGATGAAACACAAATCAATCATATTTGGTGGTATTTTTATAAAGAAAATATGGATGACCCATCTTTGTTTGAATTTGATATGCATATGATTTATCCAGATACGATGGATCGATTACTCACTGAAGCAGGATTCACTATCGAAAAAAAATATGGGAATCATGATAAAACCCCATTTAACGAAGAAAGCGATTACCAGATTTATGTCTGTGGAAAATAGTAATGGGTATTCAATGTTGGACGCCATCGCAACCTTAAAAATTGCTGATCCTGAAATAGTACCCTTGGTGGATCAATTAAAATTGAATCCCTTAACGCGAGAATACAATTATTTTAAATCATTAACACGAGCCATTATTTATCAACAATTAAGCGGAAAAGCAGCTAAAACCATTTCTGATCGTTTTATTGCACTTTATGATGGAAAAGAATACCCAACACCAGCTGATGTTCTAGGGTCAGAACATGAAACTTTGCGATCAGTTGGGTTATCAAATGCAAAATCCAATTATATTAAAAATATTGCACAAGCTTTTTTAGATGGAACAATTGATTTAAATCAATTGGATCAATGGGATGATGAAACCATTACAGATAAACTTGTATCTATTAAAGGGGTCGGACCATGGACAGCACAAATGTTTCTTATGTTTACATTAAATCGTCCTGATGTATTCCCAACGGGTGATTTAGGTGTCCAAAAAGGGTTTCAACAATTTTATAAATTGAAAGAATTACCTAAACCAAAAGACATGGAACAAAAAGCTGAAAAGTGGAAACCTTATCGATCTGTAATGAGTTTATATTTTTGGAAAGTGGTGGACGGACCCTTCGAATGGTAAAACACATATGATTGATATAGTCTTTTTTGATATTGGCGGAGTCTTATTAACCATTTCCCCTGAAGCAACGATTCAACAATTATCTCAGTACACTGGTCTTACGCCTGAGATTGTACGATCAGCTTTTCCTGAAGATGCACATGATGCATATGAAAAAGGGTTTATCCCAGATGAAGGATTTTATCAAGCTTATTTAAAGAATCTTCCATCACATAAGGGATTAACATCATCACAATTTTGGAATGCGTGGTCTCAGTTAATCGTAGGTGAAACGGAGACAATAGATGTTTTAATGTCTGTGTCCAGAACAACAAAAATATGGTTATTATCCAATACAAATCCCATGCATATTGAAAAAGAAATTCATGTGTATCAATTTCCACATCAAGTAGATGGGACAGTATATTCTTTCGATGTGGGATTGAGAAAACCGGATCCCGCCATCTACCTTAAGGCATGTGCGATGGCAAAAACTTCGCCCGAAAGAAGTATTTTTATCGACGATTTAAAAGAAAATGTTGATGTAGCCATTTCAGTAGGCATGAATGGAATCCATTTTAGAAATGTGATTCAATTGAAAAAAGAATTAGAACCATTTGGAGTATTATAATACAATGTTAAAAAAATAATTCTACTTATGTTTACCATTAATAGTTTATTCGCTATAGGCACAGACAATAGATGAATGGTCTGATGGAATAGATAATCTATCAACGTATTTTCGGTTAACGCTTATCAATCCATTATAGATATTTAAATTATCGAATATGGATAAATCGAATACCTACGGTAAGATATAATCCAGTTAAATCAATTGATGGTGATTCCCCATCCCAAATGGCATTATAAGTTTGTGTATCAACAATATCTGGCTCAGATTCATTGTAAGTCCACTTTCCCATCACACTATTCAATATTTTATTAACTGAAATAAACAGATCTTTTGATTCTCCAATTAGGATTGATGCTTCCAAACCAATTTTAGGTGAAGAGAGAAGAGTAGTAGCTAAATGATTTTCATCATCATTTTTAAAAACAAGATCTATTGGAAGGTGGAATTGTAAGGCGCTCCCAATAGGCCCTAATTGAAAAAGAGAAAAACTTAATCCAATCCCAGAACCTAAATGACTAACTGTTTCATTTCTACTATCATTTAACACACCTATTTGTCCAGAAAAATTGGCAGAAAAAGGCAAGAAGGGAGCAAACCAATGGCGAAACCCTAACTCTAAAGCATAACCTTCATTATACCCAAATGTCAAATCATCTACTCCCGGAGGAGAAGTTAGTTCATACATTTTATTTCCTTCTTTAATGGGTCGCCACTTTCGGACAACTTTTGCAATACTAGCATTAGGACCTACATCAGTTATACGAGCTAGGCCTCTTGGTTTCCCCGGAATGGTAATAGTTTTCCCTTTATAAGTTTTTTTACGATCACTTGTAGCTATTTCAAAAATGGAATTTTTTCTTAATCCTAAATTTTTTCCTGATAGAATGGTTATTTCTTTCCCATTTATTTCCACAATTTCACTGGATAAAATATAAAGGGTTTTTAATTTTGTTCGACATTGCCACCGCATTGACTCCAAAGCACTAATTAATGATTCGGCTTTAGCTCCACCAGTATGGTGTCCATATAATTTGAAGGATTCTTTTGATTTGCCGGTTTTAATATTTATTAAACGAACTTCTGCTTGAATGACTGTTTGAATATTAAATGGATATTCATCAACCTTCTCTAACTTTTTATCAAAGACAGCTGTGACAGTCTCTTTTATAATCCACTCAAATAAAGTATCATCTTCTTCATCTTTTTCTTTTTTTTTGACTTTATCTTTTGGCGGTACACCCTTTTGATTGTAAGCGATTATTTTAATGAATAATGCTTCTTCAGCGGCAGCTATTTTTCCAATCTCAACTACTTGGTTTTCATCAATTATTCCAGAAAGATGAAGTTTTTGTTCTTCTAATATGGCATCTAAATGAGATCGGTCAATAATATCAAATCGGCCTAGTTGCACTGCATCACTACTTACCATATTCGTGATTTTTTGCTCCACGGATTCTGGACCTGAATCTGCAGGTAAAATAATTAACTTTTTCCGTTCTAAAGTAATGTCATTACCCTGCGCCACAAGATAAGGCATAAAGAGAAAAAGTAGAGATATTAAATATTTCATTTCAGAAATTTACCACTAATAGGTTTTTGCCAGCCAATTGAGTAGGAGAGAGTTTTTGCTTCAGAATCAAACTCTATATTTTTTGATAATTCTTGAGAATAAGAAAGAATGAAAGATAAGCCGGGAGTAATCGGGTATTTGATTTCTCCAAGAATTTGGACTCGAGTCAAGTCAGATTGAACAATATCACTAATTTGAGAAAAATAATCTAATTCAATTTTTGATTCAAATTTTGAAATAGTCACATCCCATGTAAAAGCAGATTTAATATAGGATGTTTTCCATGTATCGTTAAAATAATCAGACATATCAAAAGCGAGACCTAATTCAAATGTCATATTTCCAGTGTTGCTTTTATTCAAAAAATATCCAATTCCATTATTATAGTGATAACGTAAAGATACGTTTGCTAACGTATTTTTCTCATAGGATACTGTCGTAAAACGATACCAATCGGGATAGGTAGAAAAAATTTGACTAGATTTATGTCTTAAATACAGATATTGATCATTCTCCAATGCATTCCCAAATAACCGAATATCATTAAATTGATTTCCCTTAACTCTCTTAAGCCGCGCATAGATTCCCGCGCCTGATTGTTGGTCTGCACCTTGAACAAAATTTAGTCTTGAATAAGCTGTCCAAACGGAAGCAATATCATTATTTGGATCATGCCCATACACTAAAGAATAGGAAAAAATGATGAGCCCTAGTTTTTTCATATACCCTATAGTTTAATCTTTTTCCCACTTTTCATCACAAGCATTGCAGATAATGAAAATATAATAGTCATGATTAAAGCCATAAAAAAACTAACCATTGGGTCTGAGTCAGAAACACCTAAAATAGTATGCCGGATTCCATTAATCATATAATAAATAGGATTAAAATAACTAATTGTTTGAGCCCAATCAGGAAGCATTTTTATTGAATAAAAAATGCCCCCGAGAAAACTTAGCGGTGTAAGAAAGAAATTCTGCATGGTAGCTAAATGGTCCCATGTATCTGCTAATTGCCCAAGCAGTAATCCCATACTTGCAAATGCCCATGAAACGAGAAAAATAAATCCCAATGTACCCCATATATTTTGAACAGGCATATCGATGAGTAATACCCCAACGAAAATAACCATAAGACCATTGATAAAACCTCGAAGTGCACCTCCAACAATATATGCAAATGAAATTTCAAATCCAGACAATGGTGCTGTTAATAAATCAGGCAATTGCTGAAGTAATTTCATTTGAAGCATAGATGATGCTGTATTTGATGTGGCATTTGAGAGGGTTGTCATCATAATTAACCCAGGCAAAATAAATAAAGTATACGGCACGCCATTTATCTCAGAAATTCGTTGTTCTAGTGTAAACCCAAATACAACAATATAGAGTCCAGATGAAATAACCCCAGGAAGGATTGTTTGTTTATATACAGATAAAAACCGTCCAACTTCTCGTTTTATTAATGTCCAAAGACCGATCCAGTTCATTGGTTAATCCCTTTCCCTGTCAAATGAAGAAAAACATCTTCTAGTGAAGAAGATGAAGATTCCACACTTTGTATGTGAATATCACAAGAACTGATTTGTTTAATAATATTGGGAAGGGAAGAATCAGGGTCATCAACACTAAAATGGAGGCGATTTTTTTCTTGAGTGTATGTGTATTCACTTAGGCAAGGAATTAATTTTTTGTCATATCCAGATAAATGAATGGTAATGCCAGATTGGCCTAATTCACGAGTTAATTCTTTTGGTGTCCCTTCCTTTAATATTTTTCCAGCATCTATAATAGCCACTTTTTCACACAATAATTCTGCTTCTTCAATGTAGTGTGTTGTTAATAAGATAGTTTTTCCATCTGAATGAAGATCTCTTAAATATTGCCATAAATCATGCCTCAATTCGACATCCACCCCAGCGGTTGGTTCATCAAGAATAATAATGTTAGGATCATGGACTAATGCTTTGGCTAATTGGAATCTTCGTTTCATTCCGCCAGATAATTGTCGTAAACGAGAATTTTTCTTTTCCATTAACCCCATTCGGTCTAATAATTGGTCAATTTGGGGCTTTGCTTTTATTGCAGGAATACCATAATAACCTGCCTGGAAATAAAGCAGTTTTTCTATAGGGAAAAACCAATCTACGGATAATTCTTGAGCGGCAATGCCAACGTGCGATCGGGTAAAACGATAATCTTTAACCGTATCTTTTCCCATAATATTGGTTTCACCTGTATCTCGTCGTACTAATCCAGTTAATATATTAATTGTTGTCGTTTTTCCTGCTCCATTTGGTCCGAGTAAACCAAAAAATTGTCCTTGTTCTATTTGAATATTAACGCCATTAAGTGCATGAACATTATCGTAGGATTTTTTTAATCCAGAAATTTGTATTGCAGGTGTGCTCACGAATCAAAACCCGATATGTTGTTCAAATGGTGATGGAAAATCAAATCCTTCAACACCTGGGAAATGGGCAATAGACACAATAAATGGCCAAGGAATTAAAATTGATGCTTCAACATTTTTGGTTTTTGATTTTCCTTTTCCCGTTACATTTGGCACTTGAAATTTTGGGTGGTGAATCCATATCCCATTTTCATCATAGCCATTTACGTAGACAAATATTTTATCTTGATCAATCCCAATTTTTTTTAATGGCTCATGATTGTCTAGAACAATTAAAATTAGATCTCCAACAATTTCTTCAATTTTCATCATTTTTGTTTCCATGTGATACCCCTAGAATGTGAGTTAAAATAAATAAGCTAATTGAACCTATGAAAAATTAAGGGACAAATTTGTAAATAGCCCCAATGTAATCCACAATATATAATTCTCTCTGTTGGTCTTCCCCAAAAGAAGAAATGAACTTCGGCATGCTTGAGCTATTATTATTTAAGATTAATTGTTCGTTTCTGAAGTCTACCATTTGATTATTTTCTTTTTTGAAGGACCAAATGCGTCCCGTACAATAGTCACCGAAAATATAACGCCCGAATAATTCAGGTATAGATTTTCCGCGATAAACATATCCTCCTGTTACGGAACACCCCGTGGCGGCATTATCATCAAACCCCATGAGTATTTTCATATAATTTGCATTGTTAGGGTATTCATAAATAGGTAGTACTAAATCTTCTTTATTACAATTTTCTTCAGGAGAATAACAATGATTTCCTTCCATAATTTTCCAACCAAAATTGGTCCCACGTGATTCTGGATGTGAGATCCAATTAATTTCTTCCCACAAATTTTGTCCTACATCTCCAATTAGAAGATCTCCAGAATGTTGATCAAATGAGAAACGCCACGGATTCCTCAACCCATAGCACCAAATTTCCGGAAGCATGTTCTTTGTATTTATAAATGGATTATCTTTTGGAATGTTATATGGATTACCAGAATTCACATCAATTCGAAGTATTTTCCCAAACCAATTATTGAGTTGTTGCGCATGATTAAAGGGATCACCAAACTTTCCGCCATCTCCAAAACCTATATAAAGAAATCCATCATTTGGGCCAAAAGAAAGATGACCACCATTATGATTTCCAAAGGGTTGGGCAAGGGATAACAATATCAATTCCGATGATGGATCTGCGCTATTGGGATTAGATGAAACTTGAAACCGCGCCACAATAGATGAATCATTTTTATTGACATAATTCACATAAAAAAACCCATTTTCTTTATAACCGGGGTGAAAAGCCAAGCCTAATAAACCTTCTTCGCTACCGGGGAGTTTTGAACTGTGAACGTGATGAGAAATATCTAAAAATGGCTCTCTTAATGTTTTACCATTTTGTATAATATGGATGGTGCCTTTTTGAGAAACAACAAATAGACGTTTTGATTGATCATTTGGTTGTGCAATAAAAAGTGATTTAGAAATTTTAGTTTTTGTTTTTTGCAGACTATAGGATTCTGAAAAACCAAAACAACTTAAAAAGATTAAACTAATAATTAATCGCATTAAAAAGATTTGACCAATAATAGGAATTCTTCTTCAGTTAAAATAGGTATATTAAGTGATTCTGCTTTTTCTCGTTTGGATCCTGCTCCAGGACCAGCAATAACATAGTTTGTTTTTTTACTAACAGACCCAGTTGCTTTTCCGCCTAATTTTTGCACCATATTTTTAGCTTCTACCCGAGTAAATTGGTCAAATGACCCAGTGAATACAAAGGTAGTATCTTTAAGTGGCTGATGTTCAGGTAATTGTATTTTTTCAAATGACACCCCCAATTCCATACAATGAGTTACCATAGATATATTATCATGATCTGACCAAAATTGAATAATTGTTTCTGCAACAATGGGCCCAATTTCATCAATATTCTCTAACTCTTCTTGGGTCGTTTTTTGGAATAAATCTAAATCCCCTAAAAAATATTTTTCTAATACTTTTGAAATATGTTCGCCCACATTCCTTATACCCAAAGCATAGATAAATCGTGCAAATGTTGTTTGTTTTGATGAAGCAATTGCTTCAATCAAATTTTTTGCAGATTTTTCTCCCATTCGATCTAGGTTTGCTACAATATCAACAGATAATGAAAAAATATCGTCAATATTTTTAATGATTGATTTATCAACTAATTGGTCAACTATCTTTTCGCCAAAACCATCAATATTTAATGCTAGTTTTGATACAAAATGTTCTATATGACCTTTAAGTTGCGCCATACATGATAAATTAGTGCACCGAATAACAACATCATCGCCAAAGCGATTTGCTTCATGACCACAAACAGGACATTGTTTTGGAATAATAAAAGGGTATGAATCTTTATTTCGTTTTTCGCTTACAACTTTTACAATCTTAGGAATGACGTCTCCTGCGCGTTCAATAATAACCGTATCCCCAATTCTAACATCCTTCCTATCAATTTCATCTTGATTGTGTAGAGTTGCATTTGTGACAGTAACACCTCCGACAAAAACAGGCTCAAGTTTTGCGACTGGCGTCAAAGCGCCAGTACGCCCAACCTGTACATCAATTTCATGTATGACAGTTGTTGCTTGTTGTGCTTGAAATTTTCCTGCTATTGCCCAACGTGGAGACCGACTCCTAGTACCCAAAATTCCGCGAGTAGGATAATGATCAATTTTGAATACAGTTCCATCAATTTCATAAGGAATTTCGTTTCGAATTGATTCCATTTTTTCATGGTACTGAATTAATGAATCTAAATCTAGACATTCATTGATATAGGGATTTGTGGGTAATCCCCATTTGTTTAAGACAGTTAAAAATTCAAGATGCGAATCAAAGGTATGTCCATCAATCATTCCTGCTTCATAAAAATAAACAGATAAAGGTCGCTTTGCAGTTAATTTTGGGTCTAATTGCCTTAAACTTCCGGCAGCTGCATTCCTAGGATTAGCAAAAGGGGGATCCTCATCCTTTTCTCGGATTGAGTTGAGTTGTTTAAAATCCGACTTAGAGATAAATACTTCACCTCGAACTTCTAATAATTTTGGCGGAGGTAATTTATGATTTCGCAAAATAAGGGGAATAGCTCCTATGGTTTTCAAATTTAAAGAAATATCTTCACCCGTATAACCATCCCCGCGAGTTGACCCATGAATAAATTGCCCATTTTCATAGACAACTTCAACACCGATGCCATCTAATTTAGGTTCACCAACAAATGTAAATATTGACTTATTATCCAATTGTTTCATTATACGGTTATAAAATGCTTTTAATTCATCTTGGTTCATTGCATTTGCTAATGATAGCATGGGTATTCTATGGGCTAATGTACCAAAGGAATTAAGGGGTTTATTCCCTACGCGTTGAGTTGGTGAATCAATAGATACAAAATCAGGGTACTTTTGTTCTAAAGACTCTAATGTGCGAAATAAACTATCATATTCGCCATCTGAAATAATAGGATCGTTTAAAATATAATAACGGTAATTATGATCTTCAATTTGCTTACGAATAGATTGGATTTCCAATTTGGGGTTAGTCATCGATTAAGAATCTTCTTCCATTTATAATATTTAACAGGATCAATAAATCTTTGTGATATTGGAGATATTTCTCCTTTATCATTAAGCGGATATGCATATGACCCCTGAGAATAAGTTTTTACATAGTAAAAATATTCTACAGTAATTCCGGGATAAGCTTTTTGATTAAGTTTAAAAATATGGATTCCCCTTTTTTCTACTAAGGGTTGCTCTTGGAATTGGTCCATTTGATCTGTTTTAATAAAAATAGAAATTGTTTCAAGAGAATCTTTTGGGAAATCAATAAATAGTTCAAGTTCAATTAGTCGATTTAGGAAGAAAGGTTCGGGCGAATGATGGATAAGTTTTTCTGATGGTTTAAAAAGAAGATGTAAAATGCCGACAGGTTTACTGTTAGGTGTAGTTTGCCCATTTAATACAACAAGTATTAATGATAATACTAATATATAATTTAATTTTCCCATACCTGTAATTGTTAATTTGTTTTTAAACATTCGAACCACGGCTCTGTATGCAAATCAGATAAAAATATTTTTTTATCTTCGTCGCCTTGGATGCCATTACTGGCTTCTTTTGATAATAGAAAATATTTTTCCATTTTTTTTGAATCATTTAAAGCAGCATAAGCGCGAGACATTCCTTCATAGCCGTATGCTAAATCAAAATCTTTAAAAGCATGTTTATTTGTTAAATTCATACAATTTTGAGCATGATCGAGTGCTTTTTCTCCATGACCTAATACAGCATATACATGTGAAATAAGCCATTCACCGCGCTGCTCATTTATAGGTTCAAATTGTGGAGATTCTTTCCAATGATAGTTAGATGCTTTTGAAAAATAAACCATTCGAGCATCATCTTTGTCATCTCTATTCTCTTTCATTAACAAATTCCAAGTTTGCATATTCATTTCTATCCCAAGGTAATGATGCATTTTTTGGTCATTATTCATAATGATTTCCTTTTATAAACATCCCTTTTTCAAATTGTAAATAAGATTATTTGATATCTTATAATTCTTTCACCTGTAGACATTCCCCGCGCCACCACTTTTCATCATAATCTCCATCGATGAAATATAGTGTGGCGCAATTTGCATTTGAAATTGTTACAAAAGGTAAAATCTGATCTGGAATATGCAAGACCACAATAAATGTATGAAATTCTTCCTTAGACAATTTGCCCAATAGAGATAATGCTTGAAAGGAGAAATATATATCATCCCACGATGAAACGGTTGTTGATTCTATATCAATTAGAAATATGCGGTCATTTTCATCCATATAAAACCGTTGACCAATTAATTTTGGAGCTAATTTTTCTGTTTTAAAATATTCTTCAGTTAAAATAGATAAATGCCTATCATTATATTTTGGGTTTGACATATTTACCCAAAAGAATAGTCCTATAATTATGAATACTTTTTTCATCATTTAAATATTTTTTGATACAATAACCCAACTCCAATTAACAAGATTAATAAGCCAAAAGTTATGGTTTTTTGTAAATCTATAACAGAATAGATCCTACTTGTTGCTTCAAGTATTTTAGGCTTGTTAAGAAACTCATTTTGCCCAAATTCCCATTTTAATGTGTCATTTGATATAGCCAATGCATTCGTAGATTGAACAACACCTGGAGTAATTAGCCTAAATTTAAATTGGTCATCTTTTAGATTAATTATATTTTCGAGTTTACTTTCATAAGGATCCATAGCAGTATTGAGTTGAGAAATGAATAGTGTATCAATTTGTTCAAATGGTTTCAAAATACGAGAAAGGAATAAACCTCTATCCGCGTGCAATTCATCCATTAGGTTTTCAGATTGTATATGAGCAAAAGTATTTTTAAAATGGTTAGAAAGTCGATCTTGGCGATATGGAAGTGTTATTTTGGTGTCCTTATATAATTGAGTTAAAGCCGAATCGATAATACTCATTAATGCTTCAGGTAGCCATTGAATACTATCCATTTTGTCAGTTAATAATGATTCTGATAATAAGGGTGTACCTCTATAATCTAATAATTTAGGGAACGTAACTTTGAATTCATAAGTAGTAGAAAACCAATTTTTATTTATGGATGATTCAATTATATAACCAATTGAATGATCAGATATATTCTGTGATATAATAGAATTTGACGCTATAAATCCGTCAGTTAATTTTTCCCAGATGATATCTCCATCCTCATTTGTTGATGTTGTAAAAATTGAGCGCCAATTAGGAGAAGACGGATGTATAAAGTCGTGGTTAAATATATCTAAGGAATCTCCTTTTGAGAAAAATTGGATATGAGATCGACCATCTGGGTGAATACGGATTGTTATGATATTTTCCACGCAACCAGAAAAAATGATAAATAATAATATGACTGAAAGTTTCTTCAATTTAAACATATGATTGAAAATACAAAAAAAAGATCAGTGATTGTATGGGATTAAGTTGTGTATTCCAATAAAAATGAATTAGCTTCTAAGCATGATGAATAACTATTCTTTCTTTAAAAGGGTTCAAGATGGGGCAATTTTACTATTATTATCATCATTTGTATTTTCTCAATCTTCAATAATCCAACGAACCGATCAAGGGGTTATTGATTACGAAAAACGTGTTATTGTTGGAAAAGGGATTGCTAAAATCCAGCTGTCCAACACTGAATCCCCATCCCCAAGCGATAAAAAAATCAAATTTGCACAGGGGTCTGCTAAAAACAGAGCTAGAAATAATATTAACAACCTTGTCAAACAAATAAATTATAATGGAATTCCTCTTGGGGAATTCATGCAATATGACCCCACAATTGAAAAACGTATCTCATCTTATGTTTCAAGCGCATACCAAAATGGGGAGGTTGAATTTATTAAAGATGGTAATGTTGAAGTAGCTATGGCTATTTCTATGGTGGGGTTATCAGAAATTATTTTTCCTGGAGTTGGCTTTGCACCAGACAAACCGAAAAGTGTGCAATATTTAATGACTCGCTCAACAGTTCCTAAAGCACATAGAATTACAGGTATTGTTATTGATGCGAGAAATACAACATTAAAGCCTGCTCTTGCTCCCCGAATAGTAGATGAAAATGGTACACCCATTTATGGAATGAATAATTCTACTCGAGGGAATGCTATTAATAGAGGATTAGTTGGTTATGCAAGATCTCTAGACTCTCCAGAACTAAAAAACCGTATAGGTAATAATCCTCTCATTATTACAGCTTTAAATAAAGATTATTCAGGAAGCACAAACCCCGTTGTATCTTTAAAATCGGGGCTTGAAATAAAAACAGCCCAAAAATCATTTCATTTATTTGATGAGTGTAAAGTACTTGTTCTCATTAACTAAATTCGTTTTTTTCTTTATCTGAATCTTTTGAAATTCAGTAATGCAAATTAATTCAAAGGCCATTCTTATGTTACAGGATGGCCATTTTTTTATAGGGAAAACTTTTGGAGACGAAGGAGAAAGTATTGGTGAAGTCTGTTTCAATACAGGCATGACTGGATATCAAGAAATTCTAACAGACCCATCCTATTGTAAACAAATCGTAACCATGACTGCGCCCCACATTGGGAATTATGGTATTAATTCCGAAGATGTTGAATCTAAAAACATCCAAGTTTCAGGATTTGTTATTAAAGAAGAAACAGAGGTACCATCTAACTGGCGCTCAACTCAATCCATTGGTGATTATTTAAAAGAACAAAACATCGTTGGAATCCAAGGAGTCGATACGCGAGCCTTAACGAGACATATCCGAAATCATGGAGCTATGAACGGAATCATATCAACGATTGATATGGATATTGAGTCGTTAAGAGAAAAACTTAATCATACCCCTGAAATGGCTGGACTTGACTTAGCCAAAGAAGTAACATGTAGCCAATCCTATAATTGGACATCGACCACCAATGGAAAATATAAAGTAGCTGCTATTGATTTTGGAATTAAACACAATATATTACGATTGTTAGAAAGTCATGGTTGTGATGTAACCGTATTTCCTTGCCATGTTTCACCTATTGAAATAATGAACTTTAATCCTGATGGTGTATTTTTAAGTAATGGGCCCGGGGATCCATCAGCAGTGAAGTATGCAATTGAAATGGTGAAAGATATTTTGGGTAAGAAACCCATATTTGGTATTTGCCTAGGTCATCAAATATTAGCACTAGCTTTGGGGTCAAAAACATTTAAACTGAAGTTTGGACATCGCGGGTGCAACCATCCTGTCAAAAATATAGAAAATGGTAAAGTAGAAATAACAAGTCAGAATCACGGTTTTGCGGTGGATTTGGATTCTCTTCCGCATAACGTAGAACCAACACATATAAATTTAAATGACAATACATCAGAAGGAATTCGTTGCGATGAATTAAATGCATTCTCAGTTCAATATCATCCAGAGTCTAGCCCGGGGCCACATGATAGCCATTATCTTTTCAAGCAATTTATCGATATGATAGAAAATAAGTAGCTACACCGAACATAGGTTAAAAAATGGGATTAAAAGAGTTATTAATAATAAAGAAACTATGTGTTCTCAGTAATCCTATACTAAAAAGACATGTCTAAGCGAACAGATATAAAATCCATTTTAATCATTGGTGCTGGTCCAATTGTGATTGGTCAAGCCTGTGAGTTTGATTATTCGGGGACACAGGCAACTCGAGCACTAAAAGAAGAAGGATACCGTGTTATCTTAGTGAATTCAAACCCCGCAACAATTATGACAGATCCAGATTTAGCAGATGCAACTTATATTGAACCTCTAACAGTTGAATATTTAAAAGCCATTATTAAAAAAGAAAGTCCGGATGCAATTTTACCAACCGTTGGAGGTCAAACAGCTCTTAATTTAACTATGGATTTATATCGTGAAGGTATTCTTGAAAAAAATAATGTTCAGTTGATTGGTGCTCAAGTGGATGCCATTGATAAAGCAGAGGATCGAGAGCGTTTTAAAAAAGCTATGGATGAAGTTGGTATTGATACAGCAAAAGGTGGATTTATTCATACATGGGAAGAAGCAGAATCATTACTGGATGAAATGCAATTTCCTATTATTATTCGTCCATCGTTTACCATGGGTGGTACCGGTGGTTCTGTAGCATATAATAGTGATGAATTTCAACAATTAATCGAAAATGGATTGAGCGCAAGCCCAACAACAGAAGTACTCATGGAAGAATCACTTTTGGGTTGGAAAGAGTATGAGATGGAAGTGGTACGGGACAAAGTTGATAATGCCATTATTATTTGTTCTATTGAAAATATTGATCCTATGGGAATTCATACCGGAGATTCAGTGACCGTTGCTCCAGCTATGACATTATCGGATAAAGAATATCAGCAAATGCGCAATTGGTCGATTCATTGTTTACGAACGATTGGTGTTGAAACGGGCGGGTCAAATGTTCAATTTGCTGTTAATCCGGAAAACGGAAGAATGATTGTGATTGAGATGAACCCAAGAGTGAGTCGATCTTCCGCTCTCGCATCAAAAGCCACGGGGTTTCCCATTGCTAAAGTAGCTGCAAAATTGGCTGTGGGCTATACTCTAGATGAGCTCCCTAATGATATTACAGGAAAAACATTAGCAGCATTTGAGCCTACTATTGATTATGTAGTCACAAAAGTTCCTCGTTTTGATTTTGAAAAATTTCCATCGGCATCAGGGCATCTTGGTGTTCAAATGCAAAGTGTGGGAGAAGCCATGTCGATCGGGCGGACATTTCGAGAAAGTTTGCAAAAAGCATTTAGATCACTAGAAGTTGGTTTGGATGGACTTGAACCAAAACTACCTGCTGATGGAGACGAAGATGTAAGCCGCGCACGATCATTGGACATGTCTGCATTAAGGTATGGGACTGCATTTCGATTGCTAAAAGTACGCCAAGCATTAATGGATGGGCAGTCTATTGAAAATATGTATGAAGTAACAAAAATTGATCCGTGGTTTTTGTATCAGATTAAATTATTGATAGAGAGCCAGCATATTGATAATCCTGTAAGTGGAGCCATGTCTCTAAAGAAATTAAAGCAAAATGGATATTCCGATAGACAAATTGGACGATTGTGGAAAAAATCTGAGTTGGAAATCCGAGATTTGCGAATAAATGAGAATGTACTTCCATCTTATAAAGTTGTGGATACATGTGCTGCAGAATTTAAAGCACAAACACCTTATTGCTATTCAACCTATGATGAAGAGAATGAAATTGTACCGCTGGAAGGGAAAAAGATCATTATTCTTGGAGGTGGCCCAAACCGTATAGGGCAAGGAATTGAGTTTGATTATTGTTGTGTTCAAGCTGTCTTTGGTTTACAAGATTTAGGTTACAAAACGATCATGGTAAATTGTAATCCAGAAACAGTGAGTACAGATTTTGATTTGGTAGATAGACTTTATTTTGAGCCGGTAACTTTTGAAGATGTATTAAACATTGTGGAATTTGAAAAGCCCAATGGCATTTTAGTCCAATTTGGCGGACAGACCCCTTTGAAGATTGCAAGAGCATTATCAGATGCTGGAGTTCCTATCATTGGAACATCTCCAGAGAATATTGATTTAGCAGAAGATCGAGAAAAGTTCGGAGCCATTTTAGATAAACTAAATGTGACTTGTCCAAAATATGGGACAGGGCGGACACTGGATGAAGTAGTCGTTGTTGCTGAAAATATTGGCTTCCCCGTTCTTGCTAGGCCTAGTTATGTCCTGGGTGGTCGCGCAATGGAAATTGTATATTCCAAAGAACAATTGATTGATTATATTGCTCGTTCAGCAGATGTTACCGCAGGGCATCCTATATTAATTGATGAGTTTTTAGAAGATGCTTTCGAGTTTGATGTGGACGCACTTTCTGATGGAGAATCGGTTCATATTGGTGCCATTATGCAACATATTGAAGAAGCGGGAATTCATTCCGGTGATTCAGCATGTGTCTTACCTCCATATCGAATCACGACAAATGCGATGGAAGAAATTATTCGTATAACAAAATCGCTAGCTATAGAATTGAAAGTGATTGGATTAATTAATCTCCAATTCGCTTTTAAAGATAATCAAATATATGTATTAGAAGTAAACCCTAGAGCAAGTCGAACAATTCCCTTTGTAAGTAAAACAACAAATGTTCCTTTGGCGCGAATTGCAGCAAAACTTGCTGTAGGAGAAAAATTAAAAGGGATGAATCTTAATACCTGGGATGAGTTAAAACATATAGCCGTTAAAGAAGCTGTTCTACCATTTAATAAATTTCCTGAAGAGTCTATATTTTTGAGCCCCGAAATGAAATCTACGGGTGAAGTAATGGGGATATCATATTCACTCGGCGAATCGTTTAGAAGAGCTACTATTAGCGCTGGAAGTGAAATTCCTGATACAGGTCAAATATTTATATCAGTGAATAGTCAAGATAAAATGGCTGCAATACCTATTGTTAGAGATTTTCATGAATTTGGATTTGACATTATTGCAACATCAGGGACTGCTCGTGAATTGAGTCGTAATGGTATTCCAGTAAAATCTATTTTTAAGGTAGGAGAGGGTCGTCCAAATGTAGTAGATGGTATTAAAAATGATGAAATTGATTTAGTTATTAATACACCCTTAGGTGCACAGTCACGTTATGATGAAGAGGCTATTGGACGCGCATGTATACAAAAGGGTATAATGGCAATTACAACCCTTTCTGGCGCAGAAGCAGCACTTCGTGCTATCCGATCTAAAAGAGAGATTGTTGTAAAAACCATTCAAGAATATCATTAAATAAATATAAAAATTCCTGTTTGCTTATTGATAAATAAATCAATAGTATATTTAACGAATTCTTATTACAAATTTGTAAAGCAGAGCTAGAAAATCCAGATGGAAGAAAAAGAATACGATAAACCAATAGACGATTTGCTAAAAGCAAATAAAGATATGTTCGATCAATTAAACGCGCTTGCTGAGGTTGAAGCCGTTGAACCATTCGATGATGAAATTCCTGAAGAGCATCTTCAAGAAAAACATATAAGCAAATTAACATCTATACCATCTTATTTAAAAAGTGCCTATTTAAATAATGATTTATTTAGATACGCGTTATGGGCAATTATTATGCTCGTAATTTCATCAACCGTATTGACTATTGTAGAATACGATACATTCAAAGAATCTGTAGGTGGTCATATTGGCAAAGATGACCCATCTTTTTCAGATACATTTTATAATACATTTTGGTGGTCTGTTGTTACATTTACGACTGTTGGTTACGGAGACGTAAGTCCTGTTACTCACTTTGGGAAATTTTTAGCTATAATAATTATGTTATTAGATTTTGGTATTGTGACATTACTTGGTGGAGCCGTGGCTTCAGTATTAGTCGCCGCAAGATTAAAAGGAGATGAAATATTGGATGAAAATAAATTTAAAGGTCATTTAATCATTGCTGGATGGAATCAATTTGTACCGTCCGTTTTAAGATTACTTGATGAAAATAAAGAAGCTAATCCAATTGTAATATTGGTTAATGAAACAGATCAGGAAATAATTAAACGTGCTATTTCAGGACTCCAACGATTAGATGTAACACATTTATCAGAAAATTTTACTCAGGAGGCCGTTCTTAGAAAAGCATTTCTTGAACAGGCTGGTATGTTTATAGTCTTACCAGATAATTCGGGGCTTCTACCAAATGAAGCACCTGATGAAGATAAGACTGTATTAACAACATTAACTGCAAAAGCTATTTCTGAAAGTGTACGTGTTGTTGCTCACGTTTTTAATGGCGAAAATATTTCTCATCTTCAAAGAGCAAATGTAAATGAAATTGTTTTCACTGATAATCATGTCCCTCATCTATTAGCAAGACACATTACGGACCCTGGTGTCCCGCAACTTCTTGATGAACTCATAAATGAAGAAGCAAATAATAAAGGTATTAGCGTAGCCCCCATTCCAAAAGGGTTAGTTGGCCTTGCGCATAATAAAATATCAGCTTACTATAAATTCAAACATAAGCAATTGCTTATTGGTTATGCAATTAGAAAATCGGGATTTAGCCTAGAAGAACAGATGGGAGAAAGCGGTAGTCCCCTCATTAGAGATATGATTACAGAACAGCTAGATAGTGCTGGAATTAATCTAACAAGTGATGAACACATCATTGTAGAAATTAATCCGTCAGACGACTATGTTGTAGACGCAAAACATCAAGCATTAGTATTGAGTTAATAAATGAATCCAACAAAAGAACAAATTAAAAAAATTAATCATTTCTCCAAATTGCCAGAAGAAATGTGCGCTAAAATTGCAGAGCAAGTCACTTTAAAAGAATGTAAACCTAAAAAACGTTTATTTAAAGAAGGGGATACTGGAGATACTATGTTACTTGTTTTTCAGGGGCAAGTAGAAGTATCAAAAGATATTATGGTTAAAGCAGCAAGTGGCTTTACTATGTCTAGAAAATCTATTATTCGTTTAGAAACAACAGATCCGCCTCCTGAAACTGAACCGATATCAGAGGCGACAGTTTTTGTTGTGCAAGTTCCAGCCTTTGGGATTGGTGAATTTTCTTTAGTACTTGATGATGCGATTCGCACTGCCCATGTTCATGCGACAACACCATTAAAATATGGAATATTAAAACTTGCGGACTTTACAAAACTGGTTGATGAAAATCCATCTATTGGTGGCCCGGTTTATTATGAAGTTGCAAAAGCGGCCGTTGAAAATTTAGCGACGGCAAGCCAAGATATTGGGAATTTAACTCAAGCCTTCTTTTTCGCTCTGACTCGTTAATTACTTTTTAATTGTTAACTTTTCTCCGGATTTAGGATTGTTTAATTCAATATTTAGGTTTAGTACTTGGATAGCATTTTGAATTAAACTGATTTCATTTTCATGTATAAATTCATCTGCATTTGCAATATCAACAAATGCTTTAATCAAATTGATTAAATAGTCTGAATCATCTTTATGTGTTTCAAAAATAGTTTGAATGGACTGATCAAACTGGTTTTGCCTAGTATCTTCATTTCCTAGTTCAATGAATTTTTGTGTAGTAATACCAAAAACGGAATTAAAACTATCATCTGAAACATTAGGCACAAATTGTCCAAATCGATCAAAAATAATACCTTTTTCAGACTGATCTATTTCTTGATCGGCAAAAAATGCAATGCATAACAAAGAGTAAAGAATGTCATTGCTTTCAGTCCATGTGATTTGTTTATCATCTTCCGGTTTTTCTCGTGCAGATATTTTTCTTTGTAAATCCTCCATTCGTTCTTTATCAGCTTCATTTAAATATCCATCTTGCTTGAGTCGTTTTTGCATAAGTTTATCGACCTCTAAAGATAAAAACTGCGCATCACGCTCTAGAACTTCAATGCGTTTATCCATTAAACTGAATAATAATTCCTTAAATGGGTCTAGTTGGTCTTTCTCTGGGGCAAAATAAATATTTAAGTTTCCACGATCCGTATCTTCCCAAAACGTAGGCCCAAAAATAGATAACAAAAAACATTGAGTATTTGCATTTTGTTTAAATGTTTTTTCATCAAAATAAGCTAAATCATCTAAATAATCTTGAGCAATAGCTTCAGCAAAATCATATTTTTTCATGGATAAGTAAAATAATGCAAGACCAATTTGAATTCGTCGAGTACCGTTATTACCACCTAAAATACCTTTATCTACGCCATCTTTGGAATAACCAGGTGGTTTATCAAGTTGTAGGATAAGGTCAAGTAAAGCTAACTGGTCTTCATCGTTCCATCCTTTTTCATGGATGAGCACTTGGCATTTTCTTAATTCAAATGTTAGTGTATCAACAATAAAATATAATGATGGATTTGACTCTGCATTTTTATAAATATCATTCGCATAAAATTTGAATTTGTCGTAGCAATATTTTGCCATATCAACACGATCAACTTTTATGTATTCTTGTATCATATTTGAATAGTGAAAGGCAAGATTATATAAATTTCTAGGTTCATTATTTTTATATGCGTGTTTAATAGCAAACCTGAAAAGTGTGTTGAAGCGGATGTTAACATTATCCATAATTGTATTATCATTTGCCCCGATACATGTTTTGCCAATATCAACTAATTCTGCTGGGATAAGGGAAGCAATATCAAATCTGTCATTTTCAATCATTTTGATATATGCATTCCCCAAGAGGCGAAATACTTTTGTTTCATAAAATGTGGAAGTATCTGCCATTTCTTGGTATTGTAATTCAGTATAAGTTCGAAATGTGGCATTATTTCGAATAGTTGATGTAAGATTAAAAAATGCAGGATTGAAATCGTTTTTTTCAGAAATGTATAATTGAACAATAGTACTTATTTCTCTTATAATATTTGTTTGGGTTTCTTTGAATTCTGTAAAAGCTAATAAATCATCTAATTGATCAAGAGAACTCATGATTTCTTTTTGATATTCATCTACAATCCCCAGATCATTTCCCATAGCTGATTTTATTCTAGGTGTTTTCATTTTATGGATAAATGTCTTTATGATTTCAGAAATAGTTTTAACTACATTACTTGTTTTAGAATAAAGAAGTATATAAAATATATATGGAAGGGCAAAAATAGATGCAATAAACAAAAATACATATGTATTTAGCACTACACTTGATACGCGATTTAATGGTTCAACATAAAACATAATAAAAATAGCATGAAGCGATGAAAGTATAAGAAACCAAACGTAGCTTAGGCTTAACCAATCTTTAACAAATAAATCCATTAGTTTAGGAGATGATTCTGCTGCAATTGCAATAACAATGATTAATGTCCCTAAAACCATAGCTAATACCCCGCCCCATATTTCAGGCGCAAATCCTAAATCAATATTCTCATGATCGGAAATTGAAATATTTAGGCGATTATCAAAAAAATTAACAATAGATGGAAAATTCACATGAAATGCATAATCGACAAATAGCATACCCAGCAGAACAATGGAAAAAGAAATTATTGTTCTATAATTGAATTGTAAGCTATTGAACTTGACAAGGGCAGTATTAATGTTTTTCATAGTTTGAGTCTTTGTTAGCGAAAATTAATTGTTTTTTTTTGATATATTTATGCATGGTCTTTTATTCTAATGCGTGAATATAAAATAAAAGCTACAATAGACTAAAGATTGAAGCAACAAACCTTCGTAATGGGAAGAATAAATATTTTAACAGTGTTTTAGGAGAAATCTTGACCTTCTATAAAACACAGAGTAAGTTTTCACGAATTTTAGTGTGGGTGTACGTCGCAAACCTACCTATTATTTTCGAGGAAATTGCGACAAAGACTATTGTAAAGGAAAGTCATGGGAAATTGGAGTCAAAATCATGATTTGGTCTACACATTTGTTTGTGTCTCATATTTAGCAGATGGAGAAGTAGACGATTCAGAAAAAGAAGCAATGCGAGGGAACGTTAAGGTTATGGCACCGGACCTATCTGATGATGATTATGATGCTATAGAAGCATCTGTCATTGATAAGTTTATTGAACTTGGTAGTGAAAGTGCACGATTTGCTCAGTACACCGAATCATTAACTTCTTTAAAATCATTACTTAGTTCAGATGAAGATCGATTTAAGTTAGTTAAAAACTTAGCTTATATCGCTCGTGCTGATGATTTCATTCATGAGAATGAAATGGCGATGATTGAAGAATCTGTCAGTGTTATGGAAATGACAGATAAAGTTAGCTTAGTAAAAACAGACTCAACATTATTTGTTGATTTTAAAGGCTAATAACTTTTCACACTAACAAAATGCACTTAATAACCCCGGTTTTACCGGGGTTATTATTTTATTTACGGAATAATAAAGGTATGAGTAACAATCGAATAGGTGAAGATCGCCGAGGAAACGATCGTCGTAAAAAAGAGCAGCGCGATTCTGATCGCCGGGTAATACCCACCTTTACTGATATTAAAGAAAAAAGAAAAAAAGATAACAGGCTGCCTAAAGATCGTCGCGACAATCCGAGAAGAGATACAACCGATAGACGAAATTAAATCTAAATTTTGATTATTCTCTAACTTGCCCATTCCCCGTTACGACAAATTTAGTTGTCGTTAACTCACGAAGACCCATCGGTCCGAACGAATGTAATTTTGTAGTACTAATCCCAATTTCAGCCCCCAGTCCAAGCTCACCGCCATCATTAAATCGGGTGGATGCATTTACGATAATTGCTGAACTATCTAATGATTGAATAAATGTATCAATCGAAATTTGATCTTGGCTGATAATTGCTTCGGTATGATCACTGGTAAATTGTTGAATATGTGAGATTGCATCGTCTAAACTATCAATTACTTTTACTGATAATATTAGTTCAAGAAATTCCGTATCATAATCATCATTAGTAGCAGGTACAACTATATCTGAATAGGATTGAGTTACATCACATCCACGTATTTCTACTTTAGCGGCAACAAGTTTATCAATTATTCTAGGTAAAAATTTATTAGAAATACTTTTATGAATTAGTAGCGTTTCCAATGAATTGCATACACCGGGACGTTGTACTTTCCCATTCATAACTATGGCAATTGCCTTATTAATATTAGCTGTTTTATCAACATAAACATGGCAATTTCCTTTATAGTGCGCAATAACTGGGACAGTAGCAACCGAATATATATGTCTAATAAGTCCTTCTCCTCCTCGCGGAATGATTACATCTAGCACATCATTCATTTTTGCCATTTCATCTATGTTAGCTCTATCAGTAGAAGGGACAATATCAATTACACCTTCAAGGTTATACGTTTTTAATACAGTTCTCATTACTCTAACTAATTCCATATTCGAATGAAAAGCTTCAGAACCCCCTCTCAATAAAAGTCCATTTCCTGCAAAAAAGCATAAAGAAGCTGCTTCAATAGTTACATTTGGTCTTGATTCATAAATAACCCCAATGACACCTAAAGGAATTCGTCGCCTTTGAACTTGTAACCCATTAGGTCGTGTGTATTCTTCAGCAATTTCCCCAACAGGATCATGAAGAGTTGCAACTTCCTTTACACTTACTGCCATAGATTGAATTCGATCATCTGTTAATTGTAAACGGTCAATCATTGCTGATGATAGTCCTTTACTTTTTGCTATAACTAAATCCTTTTCATTTGCAGATTTAATTGAGTTATTGTTGTTGATAATAGCATTAGCTAAATCATTTAACACTGTCTGTTTTTGGATAGTCGTAATTGTGGACAAAATTTGACTTGTACTCTTTATTCTTTGCCCTATTTCTTTTAAACTCATTTTAATACTCCTTTATGATAACCATATTATCGCGATGAATGATTCCTCTGTGGTGCTTAAAACCAAGTATAGATTCAATATCTGATGATTGTTTCCCCAGAATAAGATTTATTTCATCTTGGTCATATTCTACAATTCCTCGAGCTACTTCTTCTCGATTCTCTTGGATACAAATGACCCCATCTCCTCGAGAAAAAGACCCTTCCGTTTTAATAATACCAGAAGGAAGCAAACTTGCTTTATTTGTTTTTATAGCTTGAGCTGCACCATGATCAATTATCAAAAATGATTTTGGTTTGATTGCGTGTGCAATATATGCTTTTCTTGAATTAAGTTTTGTTTCAGTTGGTTGAACATATGTCCCCACATTTTCGTTATTGATTATTTTTAATAAAATAGATGGTGTTTGACTATTTGCTATAATGGTAGGAATACCATATTGTGCAGCCATAACAGGAGCTTCTAATTTTGTAAAAATACCACCACGGCTCAATTGGTTCGGTTTATTTTTTGGAAAGATCTTTTTTAGTTGTTCGACTTCATCAATAATTAAAGTATTATAAATATTAGTCTCGGGGTTAATGGTTGGATCTTGTTCGCCAATACCATCTATGTTTGATAAAATTATAAATAAATCTGCATTGACCATGTTTGTGCATAGAGCTCCAAGAAAATCATTATCACTAAATTGTATTTCTTCTGTGCTGACAGTATCATTTTCATTCACAATGGGAATAATATTGTGGTCTAATAAAATACCTAATGTATTTCTAGCGCTTAAATATCGAGCCCGGTCATGTAAATCATCATGGGTCAACAAAATTTGAGCGATTGTCAGATTGTGAGTTTCAAAATAATTTTGGAAAGTGCTCAAAAGAACAGGTTGACCAATCGCCGCTGCAGCTTGTTTATTTTCAATTGATGTGCCATTTGCATATAGTAAATGTTGACCAGCAGCTACAGCTCCACTTGAGACAAGGACAACTTGAATACCACGATTCCGTATTGATGAAATTTGATTCACAATAGATTGTATTCTGTTGGGGTCAATTTCTCCATTATTTTTACAAAGGCTTGAACTACCAATTTTAACAACGATTCGGTTTAATTTTGGGAGTTGACGTTTCATTATTATTTATTTATCGTTTTAGCAATTTTTAAGTAAGCATCTCGAAATGGGACACCTTTTTTAACCAGCTCATACACCTTTTCAGTTGCAAATAATTCATCAGTCATGGCATCTTTACATTTTTGTTCATTTACTGAAATGTTTTGAAAAAGCAAAATTGCTATTTTTATGCTTTCTGCTGTTATTGAGAATCCACGCATAACTGGTTCTTTTGTGAGTTGGATATCTCTATTATATCCCGATACAAGATTTGCCGTAAGCTGTGAAACTTGAAACTCAAATGAAGAAACCACATGATACTTTGCCCGAAGTAACTCCAGTACATCTGGGTTTTTTTTTTGTGGCATGATTGAACTGCCAGTACAAAATTCGTCTGGTATTTCAACATATCCAAATTCAGACATACTGATTAAAATTAAATCTGATGCTATTTTATTTAGATCTAACATAATTTGAGATAATACATGTAAGACAGAAATTTCAAATTTTCCACGGCTAAATTGGGTATAAACCGAATTATTTTGAACAGAAGAAAACCCTAATTCTTTTGCTGTGAATTCTCGATCAATATTTAAAGGTACTCCATATCCCGCGGCTGTTCCCAGTGGGGATTGGTCTACCAATTTATTGACTGTATCTAATAGTAAAAGATTATCCTTCATTGAATCTAAAAATGCGGTTCCCCACAAATCAAATGAAGATGGCATTGCCCTTTGCATATGAGTATATCCTGGAAACTGAATATTCCCATGATCACTGGTGAAACTAGAAATAGAATATATCAACCCTTCAATTAGCTGATTAATATTATTTATTTGATCTTTGTAGTAAAGCCGAAGTGCAGTTAGAACTTGATCATTCCTTGATCGTGCTGTATGAATTTTTTTACCCACATCACCTAATGAATTTGTAAGAAACATTTCAATGGCTGTATGGCAATCTTCTTGGTCTTGAGCAATTGGAAATTCACCTTTTTTATCAAGGTCTATGATGTGCTTCAATTCTTGAACTAAATACCTCGCTTCTGTTTTGGTTAACAAACCCATCTTGCCCAACATTTTTGTGTGAGCAATAGATGCAATGCAATCATAATAAATGAGTTGTTTATCCAAAATAGGGTCGTTTCCTACAGTATATGATTCTATTGTTTTATTTAAATCATATCCTTTATCCCATAGTTTTTTCATGATTTATCCTTCCGCCATCTATAAGGTTTATTTTTATGAAGTACCAAATGATGCGCCTTTAGTCGAATAGCATTTATATTAATAAACCCTTGAGAGTCCACTGCATTAAATCCACCTTCAATATCCATACTTGATAAATCTTGATCATATAAGGATGTGGAAGATTCTCGACCAGCGGGAATAATGTTTCCTTTATATAATGCAAGGCGAACAGTCCCATTTATTGCTTCTTGACTTTTATTAAATGCGGCCATGATAAAATCCATTTCTGGAGAAAACCAAAACCCGTTGTATATCAATTCAGCAAACTTTGGAATAAGCATATCCCTTAGATGCATCACTTCTTTATCCATAGCGATTCCTTCCAAGTCCCGATGCGCTACCCATAAAATTGCACCACCAGGTGTTTCATAAATTCCACGAGATTTGATCCCAATGAACCTATTCTCAACCATGTCTAATTGGCCAATTCCATTTTCACCACCTAACTCATTCAAATAATTAAACAATTCTAAAGGATCTGTTTTTCTGGTACTATCATCCATATTTTTCACACATACTGGAATTCCGTTTTTAAATTCGATTTCAATGAGTGTTTCTGAATCAGGTGCATTTATTAATGTATTTGAAATAGTAAACACATCATCATCTGGACGCTTGGATGGATCTTCAAGAATGCCTGCTTCATGACTAATATGCATAAGGTTCTCATCTTTGCTATAAGGGCGTTTTTTGGATGCAGTAATTTCAATATCATATTTTTTTGCATAATTAATCATGTCAGTTCGACCTTTAAATTCTGCTAAAAATCCAGAATCTTTCCAGGGGGCAATCACTTTAATATTGGGGTTCAACGCATAATACCCTAATTCGAATCGTACTTGGTCATTTCCTTTACCTGTAGACCCATGAGAGACATATTCAGCCCCTTCTAACTTTGCTATTTCAATTTGTTTTTTAGCAAGAATCGGTCGAGCTAATGATGTCCCTAATAAATATTGACCTTCATATATTGCATTCCCTTTTAGGGCGGGGAATATATAATCCGTAACAAACTCTTTGCGTAAATCTTCAGTGTATACCTTTGATGCACCGGTAGCAAATGCTTTTTTTTCTACGGCTTCAAAATCTTCTTTTTGCCCCACATTCCCAACAAAACAAATGACTGCATAACCTTGGTTTGTTAACCATTTTAAAATAATTGATGTATCTAACCCGCCACTATAAGCGAGTACTACTTTTTTACTCATGAATAAACTCCATTTTTGATGATTTTATTTTTCTATAATAACATGTGGGTCTATCGGTATGGCAGGCATTTTTATTTTCCGGGATAACTCGGTACAGCAGGGAATTTTGATCGCAGTTTACACGGACGTCTACCAATTCTAATGTATTCCCCGAGGTGGATCCTTTTACCCAAATTTCATTCCGTGAAGTGCTCCAGAAAGTCGCCACTTTATTTTTTATTGTATAGTCCAAAGCTTTTTGATTTACATAAGCAACTATTAAAACATCCCCAGTTTCAATATTTTGTACAGCCACAGGAATTACATCTTCATCGATGGATGCAATTTGTTTTAATTTTGAGTAATCCAAATTAAGATTTAGACCTTCTTCTTTTTCTTCCATTGTTTTCCTTTTTTTATCGGACTTGAATGTCGTTTTCTGTTAAATATTTTTTTACTTTTTGAACGGGAATTATATCTCTATGAAAAACAGAAGCAGCCAAAACTGCATCTGCTTTCCCAATGTTAAAGGCATCTTTAAAATGATCCAGACTACCAATTCCGCCCGAAGCAATAACCGGAATTGATACCATATCGCTAATCATTTTTGTTATCTCTAAATCAACGCCTGCCTGTGTTCCGTCAGCATCCATACTTGTGAGCAATATTTCACCAACACCACAATCTTCTGCTTCTTTAATCCACTCAATAGCATTTATATCCAACGATCGGCTTCCACCATGAGAAAAAACATTCCATGAACTTCCAGTTCGTTTTATATCCACGGCTAAAACAATGCACTGGGAACCAAACCGGTTTGAAGCTTCATTGAGCAATTTAGGATTTTTTAATGCGGCAGAATTAATGGATACTTTGTCGGCTCCGGCATTTAATAATTCAGAAATATCTTTAACAGACCGAACACCGCCCCCAACGGTAAATGGTATAAATACTTTTTTGGCGACTTCTTTTACTAAATCAATAACATTATTTCTGGATTCCAATGTGGCAGTAATATCTAAAAATACCAGTTCATCAGCGCCTTCTTTTGAATATTTTTCAGCCAGTTCTACAGGATTGCCTTCCGATGTTAAATTAACAAAGTTTACACCTTTTACAACTTCTCCATCCTTCACATCAAGGCAGGGAATAATTCTTTTTGCTAACATTCGCTTAATTCCTTTAATGTAATTTTTCCGTCATAAATAGCTTTGCCCAAGATGACACCATTAATATTATTCATTGATAATGATTTAATATTTTGAATATCGGTTATAGAACCAACACCACCAGATGCAATCGTGGGAATTGGAGAATATTCTGCAAATGATTTTAATTGTTCCAGGTTTGGGCCGGACAACATTCCGTCTCTTTGAATATCTGTATAAATTGTTCGCTTGAAACCTTTTTCACCAAGTTGCTTTATTAGATCAATGGCAGACACAGCTGATGTTTCTTCCCAGCCTTCCACAGCAACTAATCCATTTTTTGCATCAATCCCAGCAACCAACTGATTAGGGAACATTGAAACCCATTCATCGATTACAGATCCAATATTTAATAATTTTGTTCCAAGAATTAAATCTTGAACACCAGCATTTATAGCAGATTTAAGATGGTCCTCAGTTCGGAGTCCACCACCTAGTTCTATTGTGATTCCACAGGAAGCAATATCTTCTATAGATTTTAAATTTTTTGGTTCGCCATCTTTTGCTCCATCCAAATCCACAACATGAACCAAATCAAATCCTGCGTCTAAAAATTGTTCTGCTGTAGATCTTGGATCAGCATTATAAATAGTTTTTTGTGCATAATCACCTTGGATGAGTCTTACGCATTTTCCATCAATTAAGTCGATGGCTGGAATGATTTTAAATTTCTCCAATAGAAAATCTCCTTAAGATACTTAATCCAAAACCCTGTGACTTTTCAGGATGGAATTGCACACCTATAACATTATCTTTTTGAATAGCAGATGTAAATGATTGTCCATATGTAGTTTGGGCAGTAATGTGAGATTCATTTTGTGGCCGACAAACATACGAATGAACAAAGTAAGCAAACCCCGATTCAGTAATAATATCATTTTTCCCGAGTGGTTCAACTTTATTCCATCCAATATGAATTTTTCGATCACCCTTCTTTAATTGTGAAACATGTCCTGAGATGAGATCTAACCCATTTGTAACTACTTTTTCTTCACTACTGGAGAGCAGAAGCTGCATGCCTAAACAAATTCCTAAAATCGGTTTTCCATCATTAGCCCAATCTTTGATAAATAAATCAAATTTCAAATCCGACAAAATGTTCATAGCAGGCTCGAATGCACCAACACCGGGGAGGATTAATCTATCACAGGATGATAATTGATTCTGATCAGCCGTTACCACATTAGGGATATTTAAATGATCCAATGCATTTTTTACAGATCCAATGTTTCCAATTCCATATTGTATTACACCAATCATAATATCCCTTTAGTAGATTGGGTTTCAGCTCCAGTGATTGTACAGGCTCGTTTTAGGGCAAGTCCGAGACCTTTGAATATTGTTTCAATAATATGATGAGCGTTCTTTCCGTGAAGCATATGAATATGTTGTGTGATCCGGGCTTCCTGTGCAAACGAATTGAAAAAATGTTCGGTCATTGCTGTTTCATAATCACCCACTTTTTCAACATTAAATACTGCTTGGAATGTATTGTAAGGGCGATTGCATACGTCCACAACAATGCGAGTCAATGCTTCATCTAACGGACAAAATGCGTAAGCAATTCTTGTTATGTTTTTATTTTTTGACCATTCTTTATAAAATGCTTTTCCCAAAGAAAGTGCTACATCTTCAATGGTGTGGTGAGTGTCAATATACAGATCACCTTTGCATTTCAGGTTTAAATCCCAATTGCCCCAAAAAGCTAAAGAAGTAAGCATATGGTCAAAAAAACCGATACCGGTTTCTACGTTAATTTTTTTATTCCCCCGGATATTTAGGGAAAGCTGTATGTCTGTTTCTTTTGTTTTACGAGAAACATTTGTCATAATTTGACTCCATATTTCTGAAAATATTCCATGATATCATTCACTCTATAATCATATTCTGGAATACCATTGTTTTTACCAACACAGCAAAATTTTATTTTCATTTCAGATTGATCATTGAAGTTTTTCACCAATAAATAATCATCAATTGAATCACCAAAATAGATCGGAGTTTGGCTATCTAATTCACCAATTATTTGCATCAATTTTTTTGGATTGGGTTTATCCAATTTTGGATTGTCAGAAACTGCAACACGTGGTTCTGGTAAATCCCAACCAAGTATTTGGAAGCCTAATTCCATTTCAGTTTTATTACGACCAGTTACAATTCCGGATAGGGGTAATATGTTTTCGATAACATTTTTTTTTATATAAGGCGTTTCATTTTTCCACATTCCATCAATTTTAATGGATGTTGGTTTAAATCCATAAAGTTGGTCACACGCTGTAATTCCACCATAAGCTTCCATAGCTAATCGTGATACGTTTTGAATCAATGAATCTGTTATTTCAGGAATGGCAGCTTTTAATGAATTAAAACCATTACCCCTATATATTACCAATTCAAGAAAGGATTCAAATGAAGTTGATGGGTAAAATATTATCCAACCTGCACCGGTAATAGCTACGATCCAGTCATTATTGAATCCTGATATATCTTTCAATGAATTGTAATGGTGTAGTTGGAATTGGGTTGATGCAGTTGCCTTTTCAACTGCATATATAACAGCTAAACTGAAAGATTGGCTCGTATCAATTAATACACCATCTACATCAAATATGTAAGCATCGTAATTCAAGGCATTTCCTTTAGAATTCGTATGAGAGTATTATTTTCACTATGCGTACCAACTGTAATTCGATTATACTGTTCAAGTCCTTTATACGATGATACGTTCCGAATGAGAATACCATTATTGGCGCAATAGTTGAATATGTTTTCGGGTGTGTATTTGGATGAAACCAGAAAGAAGTTTGAATGGGATTGAATAGCCTTTAAACCAGGAATTGTATTTAGTTCAGAAATGATACGATCTCTTTCAGTACATATCTTTTGTGCTCGAGTTTGAACTTCTACTGAATGATCTAAAAGTGCATTTAATGCTATAATTGATGGCACATCTACATTAAAGGGTAGAAGGCATTTTTGGATTTCAGACGCTAACTCATTGTGCATTAATCCATAGCCAATTCTGAACCCAGCCATCGCAAACGCCTTTGAAAAAGTCCGCGTGACAATTAGGTTTGTAAAGGATAACAATAACCTAACAGCAGTAACATTTGAAAAGTCTACATAAGCTTCATCAACAACAACTAATCCGGAAGTTTGTTTGGCTACTTTTTCAATAACACTTAATGGAAGTAATGAACCAGTTGGAGAATTTGGATTACAAATAATAGTCAATTTTGCATTTCTTGATTTAGATATTAGATCTGATGGATCTACTTCAAAATTAGAATCCAGTTTTGATTCAATAAATATTGCACCCTTTTGTTTAACCAGTATTTTATAAACTGCAAAAGTTGGTGACAGGGAAACCACCGTATCCTTTGAACGGATACTCGCTGTAAATACGGCCTGCAAAATTTCATTGGATCCCTTACCAATGACTACACCATTTTTATCAATATGATTTATTTCACCAATTTTCTTTTTTAATTCCATTGGAATTAAGTTAGGATATCTATTCCAATCACTAGCTAGTATCGATTTGCTAATACTCTCCTTAATGTCAATCGGCCAATCCCAAGGAGATTCGTTTTGGTTTAACTTAATTTGATAAGAGGTAGTTTTTACCTTATAGGGTGGCTGGTTAAGCACATCTTTTTGAATCCAATATTTTAACATCAATCATCCCCTTCACGAAGACGTACGGAAAGGGCATGACCCATTAATCCTTCAGTTTCCGCCAACGAACTAATCGCTTGAATACTTTTTTGATTTGTACTGGCTTTGGTCACTGAAAATGGAACAAGAAAATCTAATACATTTAATAATCCGCGATAATGAGCTGCTCCAGATGTAGGTAAAGTATGATTTGGTCCAGCCCAATAATCTCCCCAAGCGACTGGCGTTTCATTTCCAAGAAAAATTGCACCGGCTATACATTTGTATTGGAGTGATTCCATGTTCTTTGTTTGGATCGAAAGATGCTCTGGCGCAATATGATTTGATATTTCAATACACTCGTCAATGGAATTGGTTAAAAATGCAAAACCATTATTTAGAAATGATTCAGTTGCTATATCTTTTGTATTCAATGATTTTAGCAAACGAATAATTTCATCCTTCGTATTGTCGATAGTACTTTTTTGAGTGCATAATAATAATGTAAATGCATCCTTATCATGTTCAGCTTGTGAAAGGAGGTCACCTGCAATGAACGTAGGATTAGCAGATTCATCGGCAATAATCACAAGTTCAGTTGGCCCCGCTACCATATCAATACCAACACGATTTGAAACATATTGTTTAGCAGTTGCAACATACCGATTTCCTGGACCAACTATTTTATTCACTTTTGGGATTGTTTCCGTACCTAAGGCCATGGCAGCAATAGCTTGGGCGCCCCCAACTTGAAAAATATCTTTAATCTCAAGATATTGGCAAACTGATAAGATATAAGGATCGATTTTTCCATCGGATTGTGGTGGGGTGCATATTATGATTTGATCAACTCCAGCAACTTGCGCTGGTATTACATTCATTAATACGGTAGACAGCAATGGATAATTACCGCTTGGTATATATATACCCACCTTTTTGATCGGGCGCCATTTAAAGGAGACTTCGGTGCCATCTTCTTGTTGATGGTCAAATTCCTTTGGCATTTGTTTCTGATGAAATGCTTTAATATTCTCCGAAGCCTGATTAATTGTTTTTATAATACCAGTATCTTCCAATTTAAAGGCAGATTTATTGGCTTTTATATCATCAAGCAATACGCGATCAAACTGCTGTGTATAGTCCAATATCGCTTTATCTCCTCGGCCACGAACAGATAAAATTATTTCTTCCACTAGTTGTAAATCTTTCATAGACAATTCCTGTTGAATCGAAATTGTGTTTAATAAATCAGATTTATTGTGAAATATGTTGAACATTAAATAATCACTTTATTTAATGGGTATTCGATTATATCAGTTGCACCATTTTCAATCAGAAGTGGAATAAAATCTCTTACGATTTTTTCTTCAACAATTATTTCTACGGCTGACCCAGATCCATTTGTAAGTTGGCTTATAGTTGGTTTTTTCATAGCAGGGAGGACAGATACAAGCGATTCCAATTGATCCGTACTTACATTCATTTTGAGTCCGACGCGAGCAGTCGCATTTATACTGCTTTGTAGTAACATTGCAATATTATCTATTTTTTTCTTTTTCCATGGATCTTTATAGGCAGTCTTATTTGCTACTAATCGTGTGCTTGATTCCATGATAGTGTCAGCAATACGAAGGTTATTTGCTTTTAGTGACGAACCCGTTTCAGTTACTTCTACAATAGCATCTACAAGTATTCCAGGTTTTACCTCAGTTGCTCCCCAAGAAAATTCTACATGTGCATCAACATTATTTTCCTTCAAATATTTTTTTGTTATATTTACAACTTCAGTGCTAATTCGCTTACCTTCCAAATCTTTTACAGATTGAATATTACTATTGTTTGGAACAGCCAATACCCAACGTACAGGACGCATATAGGATTTTGCATAAATGAGTTCACAAACTTCAACCACATTTGAATTATTTTCTTCTATCCAATCTTTTCCAGTAATTCCCATGTCGAAAATTCCTTGTTCCACATAAACGGACATTTCTTGAGCTCGGATAAGCCAAGCTTCCAATTCATTATCGTCACAATATGGTTTATACGCTCGGCTCGATAAGTTAAAATTCCATCCAGCTTTTTTTAAGAGTTTAAGCGTTGTTTCTTGGAGGCTTCCTTTTGGAAGTCCCACTTTTAAATTATTTTTCATTGTATTCCTTTATGGTAAAAAAAAAGCCCCCCGGATGTCCGGAGGGCTTTTATATTTTTGAAATTTTATTAAAAAACTATGTAGCTCGGCCAGACCTTCCTTTTAATGTAAAGGGTTGATGATGATGGTTATGGCGTCGTCGCATGTTCATAATTCAGTAGTGAAAGTATAGGCTATTTATTTAGGTATCAATTAATTAATCTGTTTTATTTAAATTTATTAGCAACTTCAAGGCTTTGAGGTAACCTGTTTTTCTTAATCCTAATATTTGCCTAACACATACATCCTTGATAACGGAAATTTGTCTAAAATTCTCTCGATTATTTATATCACTTAAATGTACTTCTATTGTAGGGATTGCTGCAGAAGAAATAGCATCTCGAATTGCATAGGAATAATGGGTGTATGCTCCCGGGTTAATCACAATTCCGTCTACATGATTAATTGCTTTATGAATTATATCTATGATTTCACCTTCATGATTTGATTGAAACCATTCAATTTGATGGTCATTGTTTTCTAATGAATCTTTGACCCAGGATTCAATTTCAGCTAACGAATCAGATCCATAAATCTCAGGTTCTCTTTTGCCTAAGAGATTAAGGTTTGGACCATTTATTATGAGAAACTTCATTGTATTTCTTTCATAGCACTAATTAATAGATTATCAGTTACATTATCATTTGTGGAAGCTGAACCAATATTCGTCAAAGTCACAAAATGCAAAATACCTGAAACTGTTTTTTTATCATTTTTAATAAATGGCAATAAAGAAACAGGGTCAAATTTATTTAATGATGGGAGAGGTAATCTTAAAATAGATTGTTTAAAAGTTTTGTATTCATTTCTCTTTAATAACCCTAACTCCTTTGATATCCATCCCGCGCTTATCATTCCATATGATACAGCATCACCATGTCGTAATTGGCCATAACCAAAATGGGCTTCAAGAGCATGGCCAATCGTATGGCCAAAATTGAGCAATCTACGTAATCCGCCTTCGCATTCATCTTGAGATACTATTTTAGCCTTAATTTCACATGATCTAGCTATAGCATTTTCAAAAGGGAATGTATCTAAATTTTCTAAATGTTGCGATGTGGCTGAAAAGAAAGACTCATCTTTTATTGCACCATATTTTAATATTTCACCTAAACCTGAAACAACTTCTTCTCTTGGTAGTGAGTCTAATATTCTTGGATCAATAAAAACGCCCTTTGGCTGATAAATAGCTCCAACCAAATTTTTTCCTTCAGAAATATTAATACCCGTTTTCCCACCAATTGATGAATCAACCATGGCTAATAATGTGGTTGGAATTTGATAATAATCAATACCTCGCATAAAACTAGAAGCAACAAATCCAGCAACATCACCAACAACACCGCCTCCTAAGGCAAGAATTGTTGTGGATCTATCGCATTTTAATTCAATCATTTGGCTTATAATTCGATTGAATTCAATCATACTTTTAGCTGTTTCACCGGTAGGCACCGTAATGTAATCTATATAATAGCCCTGTTGGTTTAATTGATCCATGAGATCAAAACCAAACAACTCCATCAATCTATGCTGAGAAATAATAATCCATTTTTGGCCAATATTACTTTGTTTTAATAGCCCTGAGATTGATGCAAGGAGCCCATCTTCTACCTGTATTGAATATGACCGGTTTAGGAGATTTACGTCAATTATTTTCATTTAAAAACTTTTGTATTTGTTTAATAATTTGATCAGGAGATTTATTAGTTGTGTCAATCGTATAATTAGACAACTTTAAATATATTTTTTCTCTCTTCTCTAAAATGTTAGTTAATTCTTTTCTAATATTTTTTTGTTTCAATAATGGTCTATGGTTCGAATTAGAAATTCGTTTTACTAATTCAGAAATAGTTGCTTCTAGATAAATTATTTTTCCTTGTTTTAAATATGTGTGGTTATTTTTACTTAATACAATACCACCTCCACAAGATATGACAGCCCCATCATTCATAATTGCCTTAAGTGATTTTGTTTCTAATTCCCTGAAATATTCTTCTCCATAGTTCTGAAAAATATTTTCTATTGTTTTATTTCCTTCTTTTTTGATATAAGAATCTAGATCAATAAATGGATATTCAATATTTTCAGCTAATCGCTTCCCAATTGTGGATTTCCCTGATCCCATCATACCAATAATATATATGGTCATTAATATTTTGCTGAAGAAGAAATATGTATTTTTAATTGTTCTATTGAATCACCGCCAAATTTTTCTAAAAGTGCATCAGCTAAAACAAAACATAACATACTTTCAGCGATAATAGCTGCAGCAGGAACAGCACAAGCATCTGTTCGTTCTTTATGTGCGTCCTTATTTTCTTTGGATTCAATATCTACAGACCTAAGCGGTTTCATTAATGTGGGAATAGGTTTCATTGCCATCCTTACTACGATAGGTTGAGCATTACTCATACCACCTTCAATACCACCCGCATTATTTGAGTGACGTATAAATTTATTCCCATCCCAGCCAATTTCATCATGGACTTCACTTCCAAATTTCATTCCTCCAGAAAAGCCATTTCCTATTTCAATACCTTTAAATGCATTCACACTCATCATTATACTTGAAATACGCGTTTGTAATTTTTTATCCCATTGAGTGTGCGCGCCTAAACCATAGGGTAGTCCAGTCGCAATAACTTCAAAAATACCTCCCAATGAATCCCCACTTGTTTTGGCATCATCAATACAATTTATCATTTCCACTTCTTTGTTTTTATCCAAGCACCTAACAGGTGATTCATCAGCTTTTTTATTTAATATATCGAGTGAATAATCTGAAGGGATTGGGAAATCATCTTTTATGGAGTGTATTTGTGTAACACGACTAGCAACTTGAATACCTACTTCCTCTAATAGTTTTCTGCAAATAGATCCTAATGCGACTCGCATGGTTGTTTCTCTAGCACTTGAGCGTTCGAGCACATTCCTAATATCATCAAAACCATATTTTTGAATCCCTGCAAGATCAGCGTGCCCGGGTCGAGGAAGTGTCACTTTTTTAATTGTTTCATCCACGGGTTCAACAGACATCTTTTTCGTCCAGTTTTCCCAATCTTTATTTTGGATTAAAATTCCAATAGGTGACCCAAGGGTTTTCCCATGACGAACACCGCTCCAAATTTCAGCCTTATCAGTTTCAATTTTCATTCGTCCGCCACGACCATGGCCCATTTGCCTTCTAGCGAGTTGAATATTTATTTCATTTTCAGAAATATCTAATGATGCAGGAATTCCGTCTAATATTCCAAGAAGACCGCGGCCATGTGATTCACCCGCAGTTAGAAATGTAAGTTTTTTTAACATAGTTTTAATTTACTCAATCAAAGATATTGTTGGGCAAATAAATAAGATAAAATATCATGACCATCCGGTCAATATATACTTATTAACTAATAATTCAAAAAAGATATCAAACTATAATAGAGAATTCCAAAATTCTTCTAAATAAACATTAATCATTTCTCGTCTATATTTCAATGGCATTAAATCATTATCAACCG